>ERZ1023663.210-NODE-210-length-27987-cov-40.309573_pt1 | contig 27987 bp, 28 predicted proteins | sample MGYA00380340_ERZ1023663 | MGnify/ENA primary metagenome ERZ1023663 (study PRJEB33179, sample SAMN07448982) | human gut metagenome | biome: Human-gut; feature: Human associated habitat; material: Faeces | host: Homo sapiens | place: India: Bhopal | collected... | reverse complement strand
CGTCATCCCGATTGCCGCCCAGCTTAATGTCAGCACCCAGGAACTGTTCGGTTCCATTGCTGTCCTTACCAAGAACGGCATCCGAACCAGTGAAGCCATTACAGGCCTCAAGGCGGCCTACAGCAATATCCTGAAGCCGTCTTCAGAAGCAGCGAAACTGGCTCAGTCTCTTGGCTTGGAATTCAACGCCGCCCATCTCAAGAGTGTTGGTTGGGTAAAGTTCCTTGAAGAAGTGAAGCAGGCGACCGGCGGGGATGCTGAACAGATGGCACAGCTCTTTGGCTCTGTTGAAGGCCTCAACAGCATCCTGGTCCTGACAGGCAAGGGTGCCGGAGACTTCGACAAGGTCATGGACCAGATGGCCCAGTCCGCAGGCATGACCCGGGAAGCTTATGAGAAGATGCTGACGCCTTCCGAGCAGATGCAGATTGCTATGAACCAGCTGAAGAACGCCGGGATGGATCTGGCTGTTTCTTTTACGCCGTACTTTAAAGCCATGTCCTTGCGGGTGAAGGAACTGGCGGCATGGTTCCGGTCGCTGACACCGGAGCAGAAAGCTCTCATCGGACAGATGGCTTTTGGCATTGTGGCTTTCCAGCTCTTTGGTTCTACGCTGGGCCGGGTGCTGACGATAGGCGGCCGGGCCTTCGGAACCTTCAGCTCCATCGCTGCGGGCATCAGCAAGGCCGGGAGCGTATCGAAATATCTGGCAACACAATTCAAAGGCATCATCCCGGTGGTGAAAGGCATCGGCCTGGTGGCTAAAGGTCTGGGAAGCACATTCCTGACCGTCGGTAGAACGCTCATCACCATTATCCGGGCAGTCGGTGCGGCGGCGATGGCCAATCCTATCCTGATTATCATTGCGGCCATTATCGCGGGCTTGTATCTTCTCTGGAGCAACTGGGACACGGTATCCCAGTACATCGAAGGGGCAGTCCAGGCTGTGTCGGAAGCGGTAGATGCCGGTATGCAATGGCTCACTTCAGCTTGGGATGGGGCTATGAACGGTATAAGCGAGACGGCTTCCAGTATCTGGGAAAGCATTAAGGATACCTTCCGGCGTGGTGTGAATTGGGTCATTGACCAGGTGAATGGATTGATTGGAAGCCTTAACGGATTGTCCATCGACATTCCGTCTGTTACGGGAGGAGCGCCGACTCATGTGGGATTTAATATTGAACCCATCAGCCATTTTGCCAGAGGTGTCGAGAATTTTGGCGGCGGCTTTGCTGTCATCAATGAAGACCGCCGGGGTGAACTGGTTCATCTGCCGAATGGCAGTACGGTCATACCGCATGATGAAAGTATCAGGCAGGCCATGAATGCAGGCAGCCATTCAATTACCATCCATATCGATACGATGAACGTTCGCAATCAACAGGATATCGATGCCGTAGCCGATAAGCTGGTGGAAAAAATTCGGTTGTATGGCATGAATCGCATGAAGGGGGCGACCATCTGATGGCATCTTTTCTTGAATCTATTCTGAACGCTATCGGGCAGGCAGCACAGAATCTAACGATTTCCCTGTCCGCAGGCAGTTCCATCGTGACCTTTCCTGTGCTGCCTTCGGAACTGATGGTTTCCGTCAATACGAACCATGGCACGGTGAACATCAACAACTATGGGGAATATCTCATGAAAGGCAAGACCGGGCTGAAGTCGCTGACGCTGTCCGGTTTTTTTCCTGCCCAGGATTATCCCTTTGCCTATGCCAGCATGTCGCCCTACACCTGCATTTCTATGCTGGAAGCCATGCGTACTGGCGGCGAGGTCTGCCAGCTTACCGTATCGGATACGCCGCTTTCCATGCCCTGCCTGATCAGCTCTTTCAAGTTTGGGGAGAAGGATGGAAGCGGTGATGTGTATTACGAACTGGGGCTGATGGAATACCGCTATGTCGAAGCCGACACGGCGTCTGCCAAGACGGACAAGACTACCGGCCTTGCCAAACGGCCGGAATCATTCTGGCAGAAGATGAAGAAGAACATCACCTATTATCCGGGCGACAGCATCGGCAATGTCGTGGGTCGGGCCATCGGGAAATCAGTCACGCTCAACAATGAGCAGTTCTCCAAGTTCCAAGTCTACCGCAGCATTATCCGGAATGGCGGGCTGAAGACAGGGGACATCATTCGGCTGACCACGATGAATCTGAAAAGGAATGATGAGAATGTTCCAGTTAGCAAAAATTAATAAACAAGAAGCAGAATCGGCTGCACAGAACACGGAAGCTAATCAGGCAGACAAGTTCCAAAACACGGATTTGTCTGCCTATGTACTTTCCTATACCTGGTCGGGGGATGTGGAACAGGCCGGGCGCAAGCTGGAATTTGATATGGCCTATACCACCAGGGACAAGGACTGGACGAATGCCGTCCTGGAACTGGGGGACGAGGTGTGTTTCTCCTATACCGATGAGGCCACGCAGGAGCTGTTCCCGATTTTCCAGGGACGCATCTTTTCCCGGAGCCGGGACAGCGAATCGTATACCATGCGCTTTGTGGCTTTTGACAGTATCATCTATCTGGCCAAATCCCGTATTACCCGGAAATATGCCAATGTGACTGTGGCCGATGCCATACGGCAGACTATCCACGACTTTAATATCGAGGCGGGGACGATGCCAGACCTTTCCGTGGTGTGCAATTACATCGCTGATGACATCTCGGCGACCGATGCCATCAAGCAGGCGTTATCCTACCAGTCGGCACAGGATGGCAAAGGCTACCATATCTACATGACGGACGGAAAACTGAATGTGGTCTGTACTAATGACCAGGTGGTGGAGAACTTCCTCATCAGTGATGAAACGAACCTTACCGGGGCATCTGTGTCCGAGTCCATCGAAGACATGGTATCGAAGGTGGTGGTCGTGGACAGTGAAGGCCAGACGAAAGGGGAGATGCCGAATAACATCGACATAGAAAAATTTGGCACCATCCAGGCCATCTGCAAGGCTGACCCCAAGCAGGACGATGCCTCACAGGCACGGGCCATGCTGAAGACGGTGGCCCATGACATGTCCGTCCATGCCCTCGGCCATATCCAGTGCATCGCCGGATTTTCCGTGGACATCCAGGAAGAACAGCTCAAAGGACGGTTCTTCATCAAGTCGGACAGCCATCGGATTGAGGGGAATAAACACACGATGGACTTGAACCTGGTCTTTAACAAACTGCTGGATGAGCAGAAGCAGGAACTCGACAGCGCATCCTACAATGCCAATCCGGATTACGTGCCACCTAAAACAACTAATTCAGGCAGTATAAGTGGTACTTCATTGGGTGGGAACGCGGCCGGAGGCGATGTAGTGGATTCCTGTATGGAAAGTTTTGATGGCACCGTGTCACCCTATGGTTCCGAAGGCTGCGTAGACCGGGCGACCATTGCTGCAGCCGGGTATTCTCCTTTTGCCGCCCAGGAATATAACAGCAACGTCAAAGGCTGCGACCAGCTTCGGGCCGATGCTGAAGCCCAGGGGCTGGCGATTCCCTACGACCCGTCACAGCTCGAGAAAGGTGATATCATCATGTACAACCGTTACAGCAAACCTGACCCGAACTGGCATGTCGTGGTCTATGACGGCAACGGTGGCTGTTGGGGCAACAGTTCCAATGTATATGGCTGTTTTCATCATTACGAAGGCAGCATCGATATGGGAAGCGACTATTACCCGGCGACGATCATCAAGACATCCAGGGGGTGATGAGAAATGCAGAAAAATCCGTATATCAGCCTCCTGAATCTGATGGAGCAGGTATCGAAAAGCAGCAACAGCCCGTCCATCCAGATTGGAGAGATTCTCCAGTCTCCGCCGGACATCAAGGTGAAATACAACGGCATCGTCCTGACGAAAGAAGAACTGTGGATTTCCCATTATCTTCTGGCAGGCTATGGGAGAACTGCCGAAGGGCATCTGGTATCGGCTACCCAGAACCGGGCTGGCGGCAGCGGGGACGCGGCCTACCAGTCGCATAATCATGAGATTGACAACGACTATACCGATTCGGTGATTACCACGGATACCCTGAAGCCCGGCATGAAAGTCGCCATTATGCCCATGCTGGTGAATGAGAAAATCCAGCAGTATGTGATTTTAGACGAGATTGTGAGGTTGGATGGTTATGGCTAATCCTTTTGTGGCAATGGCATCCGGAGAGAATGCCACTACCAGAGAAACATTGCCGCTCCTTGCGGAATACGGTTATGACTTCGATAAGCACCGGTTCCGCTATGACGAAAACGGCAACAACATCACCGTGACTGAGGACGAAGCCCTCAAGGTGTGGATTTATAAAGCCTTGATGACGGAACGGTACCGGTATCTGGCCTATCACGATGAATACGGCATCACCATCGAGCCTTATCAGGGGACGATGCCTAATAACGTCTATACAGCAGACCAGATCCGCCAGAACATTCGGGAGGGCCTTTCCATCAATCCCTATATTGCCCGGATTAACCGAGTGGATGTGGAACGGCGGGAGAAAGATGATTTATTCATTCTGGTGGATGTGACATCCATTTATAGTGATGAAAGCATCACGGTTACCGCAGAAAGGAGCCTTGCATGAGCAATTTGTTTGATGCCCAGACAAAAGACCAGATTGAAAGTCGTATGGTGCAGACCCTGCACACACTGACCGATACAGACAAGACAGCGATTGAAGGTTCTTTTGCCCGGGATATGATTGATACCAATGCCGTGGAATTCGAGAACAGCTATGCCGAAATGGCTATGCTGCGGGATGCGGCTTTTGCTGAAACGGCATGGGGTGACTATCTGACGCTGCGGGCGGAGGAATTCGGCATCCAGCGGAAACAGGCGGTAAAAGCCAATGGCAAAGTGACGGTCACTGGACAGTCCGGGGCCTATATCATCCGTGGCAGTCTGTTCCAGACGAAGGATGGGTTGCGGTTCTACACGACAGAATCTGCGACGATTCCAGCTGATGGGACTGAAGTGGAAATTACTGTACAGGCAGCGGATACAGGCGTAAAAGGCAACGTGGCATCGGGGACGATTACAGAAATCCCCTATTCCATTCCCAATGTATACAGTGTGACTAACCTGAAAAAATGTACGGACGGGGCTGATGAGGAAACAGATGGAGCCTTGCTTTCCCGTCTGCTTTTCCGGGTCCGTCAGCCTATTACTTCCGGCAACGCCAACCATTACCGTTCCTGGGCCATGTCCGTGGACGGGGTAGGGAACTGCAAGGTCATCCCGCTGTGGAATGGAAACGGCACAGTGAAAGTCATCATCGTGACGGCAGAGAATGAATCGGCCTCGAACGAGCTGATTCAGAAAGTGTCCCTGTATATCGAATCCCAGCGTCCTATTGGGGCGACCGTGACCGTGGTGTCACCAGCACCTCTGGCAGTGGATATCACAGCTGAGGTCTATGGCACGGCTAATATTGATGCCGTGACGGCAGCTGTATCGGCTTACTTCAAGAACACCGGTTTCAATTTGTCTTACGTCAGCCTGGCCCAGATTGGCCGGCTCATCCTGGGCGTCAACGGGATTACAGATTATCGGAACCTGAAACTCAATGGCAAGGCGGAGAATATCAGCCTGACCAACGAACAGATTCCAGTAGCCGGAAAGGTGGTCTTGAACCTTGTCAGCGAATGAGTGGATGAGACAGAACCCCATTGATGTACTGGATTATCTGCCGAAGTTCCTAGAAAAAGATCCGATGTTCAAAAAGGCGGCGGATACTTGCAGCACGGAGCATAACCGCCTGCGCCTGGCCTTGCAGGATTTGGCAGACAATTTCTTCGTGAATACGGCTACCTGGGCACTGCCGCTGTTTGAGTCGTTCTTAGGAATCAAACGAAATGAAGAAGACACGGATGAATTCCGCAGGCAGCGGATTCTCTTTAAGCTGCAGCATGTGGATGTGTCTACGATGGAGTTCATGAACTCCATCATCAATTTGTACAGCGTTGGGCATATAGAAGAAGTGAACGAAGAATATTATTTCAAGGTGTACTGCATTATGAATGACGAGGATACGGAAACGCTACAGAAACTGATTGACCAGCTTGACATCTACAAGCCAGCCCATCTGGGCTATGCCATCTACCTGGGATATTCCTGGAACGGGAAGATTTATTGGAATGGCGAGGCCACGTTCTCAACAGCGACCATCGTATCCGGAAAAGGAGTGATGGCAAATGCCTGAGTATATCAAGGAAAAATGGTCGGCGGATTTTCCTGACCGTGCCGGACAGGAAGTCCGCCCAACCGAAGCGGTGGATAATACCCTGGATTATGATGTACTGTTCCCGCAGTATCTTTCGGAAGACCCGGTGGTATTCAACCAGCAGAACAAAACCGTTTCCCAGTTGGTCAGCAATGACGCCCGGCTCTATGAACGGATTTCTGCCACGGCAGCTGACATTAACGCCCATCTGACTGACGCCAAGGCCCATGCCAGCGGCATCAGCGGCAATGCGGCCAGTGCTTCGATGCTGCAGACGGGACGGAAGATTCATCGGGTGCTGTTTGATGGCACAAAGGACATCACCTTGCCGGATTTTAGCGGTTGTGGTGAAAAGACAGCCGGCCAGAGCGGCATGGTTCCTGCGCCGGCTTCAGGAAAACTGAATACAGTCCTGCACAGCAACGGCAATTGGGGCAAGGTTACCTACGCTGATATGGATGAGGAAGCTGTAACCAAGATTCAGGCCTGTCCGTTTCCCGTCAATGCCATCTATATTTCCACAGACGGGAAGAATCCCGCAAACTACTGGCCGGGAACGACCTGGGTGGCCTTCGCCATGGGGCGTTGTCTGATTGGGGCTGGAGCAGCAGACAGCGGGACCATGTACAAAGCTGGAGACAAGCTGGGGGAAGAAAAGCATACGCTTATCATCCCGGAAACTCCGGCGCATGGACATACCGTGGGTGGCAGCGGAAATCATCGGCACTGGTCTTCGGGTGCACTTCCCAGGAACCTTCAGTGGGATGCCTGCGACGGGAATGATGCACCAACGGCTATTGGTTATGGCGATGGCTGCTGGCATGGCAACCAAGTGGATGGGCATACTTCATGGGATGGAAATCATTCCCACAGTCTTTCCCAGACGGGCGGCAATCAAGCACATAACAACATGCAGCCGTCTATCGTCGTGTACATGTTTCATCGTACAAAATAGGAGGTGAGGAGTATGGCTGAATGGGTACAGATGGTGGGTTCCCTGGTATCTGTCCTGATGCTCTGTGGCATCATTTTTAATTTTAGTGTCATCAAGCCGCTGAACCAGTCGGTGCGGAGCCTTCAGGAATGTATCGACCATCTGCGGCGTCAGCTTTCCGAAACGGAAGCTAAACGCCAGGAGATGGCAGAACGCCTTTCCCGTGTGGAGGAGGCAACGGATCATGTGCAGCACCGCCTGGATGTGATTGAGCAGCGGCAGAATGAGTAGGGAGGTGGCAGGATGGGCTTTTCAGTCATTCGGAACCGGATTTCCATCACTCGCGGGGATTCGGCACAGATTACACTGACCATCCGGGACCGGGTGACAGGCGGGTTGTTCGTGCCGGGCCCGGATGACCGGCTCACGTTTACCGTCAAACGGAACCTTTCTGATGAAAGTCCATTGGTGGTGAAAACACTGGATAATGGCATCGTGCGCCGGGAACAGGACTGTCTTCTGCTTTTGGCACCGGAAGACACGGCTCATCTTCCCTTCGGAACCTATCGGTACGATGTGGAACTGGTGCTGGTTTCCGGCTATACGGATACGGTCATCCCGCCCAGCCCGTTTATTGTGACCGGGGAGGTGACGGCTCATGGAAAGGTATAAGGGGAATCTGGAAGGGAAAAGCACACTCTGCGGAGTGCTTTCGCTTCCGCAGGAACCGTCCGGGGCCTATCAGGAAAAAGCAGTCATCCCAAATGATGAGGAACAGGTCATCATTCCTGACAAGGGCTTCACGGCCTTGCGGTCAGTGACGGTAGCTGCCATCCCGTCGAACTATGGCAGAATCAGCTTTAATGGGTATGAGTTGAAAGTCGAGTAAAGGAGCAATCAATATGGCGAAAAACGTAAAAATCAATGGCGTCACCTATGAAAGCGTTCCACAGGTATCCATTCCTCTGGCAGGGGGAACCGGGACGGCGGAGTTTTATGATACGACATCGGCAAATGCTGTTGCGGCAGACATTAGGAACGGGAAAACGGCATTTTTGGGAAGCGGTGTGGTGACAGGTACAATGACAGATAATGGTGCGGTAACAGGTTCTATCAGTACCGTGAAAGGTACATATACCGTGCCGTCTGGCTACCATAACGGCAGTGGTACGGTCAGTATCGCTTCTTCCGAGCAGTTAAAAATTATCGCAGGAAATATTAAAGCCGGGGTGACCCTTCTTGGGATAGCCGGAAAATCCAGCGTGGTCGATACAGCTGACGCAACAGCGGCAGCGAGCACCATCGTATCCGGGAAAACAGCATATATCAACGGTTCTAAAGTAACTGGCTCACTGACTTCTGTTGCGGTATCCCAGGATAGCCTGACAAAAGTACTGACCATCGAATAAAAGGAGACGATGACATGAAGGTAGATGTGAAAATTGCCGGCGCCAGCTATAATGAAGTGCCATCTATACTGCTGCCGCTTACGGCTGGCGGAAAAGCCCGGTTCTGTGAAGTGTCGGATACAACAGCAGAAGCTGGTGATGTTGCAAAAGGAAAAAAATTCTATACGGCAGACGGAGAACTGGCAGAAGGAACCTTGCAGACAACGCAGATTTCAGTATCAGAAACGAACGTCTTTTATTATTGGGATTCAGGTGCGGCTAAGAATATCTGGAAGATTCCTTTGACTGTATCTGGGAATACGTATGAACTGTATACGTATGATAGTGCAAACAAGAATGCTACGATTGACTTTGATTTTAGTGCGGATAATCTGGCTTTGTTTATTGGATATCATGATAATGTGACGGTTGCCAGCCTGTCAGAAGGCGGGGAATTATATAACTTCTTCAAATCTCATGATTTTGTGGCAGAAATCGTAAAAGACAGCCAACTCACAACAGATGTATCATGCCGGATTTCCAAAGCTGATATCAATGTATATGCATACCCGGCTTTTGCATTGGTGTATTTTCCTTACAGTAAATTTTCCAATGCAACCAGTCTGAAGAACTATAAAAATGGTGTTATAAGATTTCGATTTATATGATTTGTGAATCGTAAGGGAGTGATTATTGAACGCTATGTTTGAAAAAATCAATATCCCTGACTGCTTGGTCATCATCGGGCTGGTTACGGCTCTGATCATGGCCATTTTTTATAACCTCAACGAGTTAGCCATGTCGATAGCGTCAGGGCTGCTTGGTTATATAGGCGGCACCGTGAAGTCCGCCGTCCATCAGAAAGGAGAAGAAAAACCATGAAAGTATTCCTGAATCCCGGCCATGCGCCGAACGGCAATCCCGACCCGGGTGCCATCAATGAAGAAACGGGCCTGCGTGAATGTGATGTAGCGCTGGCTGTCGGCAAAGCCGCCGAAAGCTGTCTGAACGCGGCAGGCGTAGAAACGGAACTGCTTCAATCCGACAGCCTGTATGAAATCTGTGAAACTGCCAACAGCAGCGATGCCGATATCTTCGTATCCATCCATTGCAATGCCGCCGAAGCAGAAGAAGCGAATGGTACAGAAACCTGGGCCTGCGCCGGCAGTTACCGCGGCAGCATGCTGGCGAACTGTATCCAGAGCCAGATTGTTGATGCCCTTGATACCACCGACCGGGGCGTGAAGATTGCCACGCCCGGCGTCAACGGACTGTATGTCCTGACCAACACGGACATGCCTGCCGTCCTGGTGGAACTGGCCTTCATCACCAATCCGGGTGATGAAGAAATCCTAGCCAACGCCCAGGATGCCCTGGCAGGGGCGGTGGCCCGAGGCGTAACCGATTATGAACAACTGATTTTAGGAGGGAAATGATTATGAACCGAGAAGAAATCAAGAAAGCCGTTGCCGATACCGTCGTATCCTTCGCTAAGAGTGAGGCCGAAGCAGCTATACAGTCCATCAACCTGGATGATGTACAGAAACTGGTTGAAGTGCAGATGAAGAACCTTACAGATCCGCTGGAAGCAGAAATCCAGACTACCACCAGCTGGTGGGTGAAGATTCGGAACAGGCTGTATATTACCTTGATGCAGCAGGCGGTGAAAGCCATTGTGGCTGACGTAAAACAGAAGATTGCATGAGAAAAGCCGGCACAGGACATCGGGAGAGATGTCCTGTGCCGGCTTTTTTCATATTTTATTGAAAATAATAAACACTGTTCATGGATTACCATGAACTAGAGTAGACGGCATTATCTTTTCTAAAAAGTTAATTTCGTTTTTTTTAAACAGAAGTTCCAATGGAAATCCAAGAAACCTTATTCTTTTTTATTCCAAAAGATAGAGATGATACTGCGTGAGTGTCGTGATATTCATATACTGTTTCACCGTTATTTCCCTTATATTTGGAATCAGGAGAACCATAAATATTGGTGACAACAGATTTGTCCATCCCTACTGTTACGCCAGCAGGTGTGGCCCAGCCATTATTCGCTGATATTCGTACGATAGCCGTTGTAGGTTTTCTAAAAGAAATTACTTCTACGGAATTGCCATAATGGTAAACATGCATAGTCTGTCCATCTGAATATTTTGTTTCCACTCTATCGGGGGCACCATAGATACTTTCCATATATTCGATAGAAGTTGTTGGTGTTAAACCGCCGAGATTAATTTCATTGTCAGAAATGGATGCCATGGCGGTGCCTGTTGTTAAAATACATAAAGGAAAAATGGCTACAACTGCTTTCTTTATCCAGCGATTCATACTACATCACAATCCTTTCTAAATACACGATTAATTTATTTTATTATACATCGTTTTTATAAAACTATATAGGGCGTCATTAGGAAATCTTGACAATCCCCGTTCCCTAGATCCAAGAGCAGATAACCTTACAGATCCGCTGGAAGCAGAAATCCAGACTACTACCAGCTGGTGGGTGAAGATTCGGAACAGGCTGTATATCACCTTGATGCAGCAGGTGGCCAAAGCCATTGTGGCTGACGTAAAACAGAAGATTGCATGAGAAAAGCCGGTACGGGACATCAGGAAAGATGTTCTGTACCGTTTTTTTTTGATATACTGAGAACATAACTGGAGTTAACGGGTATGAGAAAAAGGAAGAATGGATAATGTGGAAGTGGCTTATTCCATATCAATTATAGGGTTGATATTATTCGCTAAATAGTATAAAATCAAGCATACATGAATGGTGGAATCTATATGGAATATATGACAATTAAAGAAACTTCTGAAAAATGGAATATTACAGCTAGGCGTATCCAAGTTTTATGTAGTGAAGGGCGAATTGAAGGAGCTGTTCGTTTCGGAAGAGCTTGGGCAATACCTATGGATTCTCATAAGCCAAGTGATGCGCGTATTCATTCGGGAAGATATATAAAGACCAAGTGATGATTATTGAGAAAGTAGAGAATAACTTATGGAAATAAATAATACGGCGATTTCATTATTTTCTGGTGCAGGCGGAATGGATGTTGGATTTGAAAAAGCTGGAATCAATGTTCTTGTTGCAAATGAACTTATGCCGGAAGCAGCTCAAACATATATGACGAATCATCCAGAATGTAAGATGATAAACGATGATATTAATAACGTAATAGATGAACTTAGCGCTTATACTGGCGTTGACTTTGTTTTTGGGGGACCGCCCTGTCAAGGATTTTCTGTAGCGGGAAAGATGAACCCCGATGATATTCGAAGCAAACTTATTTTTACATTTTTAGATATTGTGAAAAAAGTGAAACCTAAAGCGTTTGTAATGGAGAATGTTAAAGCTCTAGCTAAATTAGAAAAATGGTCATCTATTAGAAATCGATATTTAAATATAGCTGAAAAATTAGGGTATCAATGTTTGCCATTTGTATTGAATGCCACTGAATTTAACGTTTCTCAAAAAAGAGAAAGGGTATTTTTCATTGGGGTAAGAGATAATTCGGATATTTTCTATGAATATCATATGTCTAATCTTTTAAATCAAGAAAAGAAAAAAGCACCTATTATCAAAAATTTATTGTACGATTTAGGAAAAGCCGGTACCAAAAAAAATCCAAATACCTGCACTGCTAAAATTACATTTGCTACGCATCCTATTATGAGAAAATCTCCTTATGCGGGAATGTATTTTAATGGCCAAGGGCGTCCGATTAATATTGATGGGTATGCAAATACTTTGCCTGCGTCCATGGGGGGGAATAAAACGCCTTTTGTAGATGAAGAATATTTATATGGCGATGCAAAAGAAGATTGGGTTATTCAATATCATAAAGGATTACTTGATGGAACCATAACTCCAAAATTTGAGGAGGCACCAACTCGTTTGCGTCGATTGACTATTAGAGAAGCAAGTCGTATACAAACTTTTCCCGATGACTATATTTTTTGTGGGAAGAAAGGAAAAATATATACACAAATTGGAAATGCGGTGCCGTGTAATCTGGCCGAAGCTGTAGCAAAAGCAACTTTAAACTACATAAAGGAGTATGAGTGATTTATTCGCTCATACTCCTTTATGCGTGTATTAAATATGCTTCAATCCTAAAACTTCGTTTCCTAAATCTTCGAGATATTCTATAGTTTCTTCCTTAAATTTAGTGTTATGGGCAACTTGTAAAATAAATTTCATAAATTCTTTTGAATTTATAGTATCTATGTAATTTAATGAATTTGCAAAAAAATCATTATAAGAAATTACTCGCAAAAAGAAATTTTTATCTAGATATTCTTTTTCAAGTATATCAATGAAATCAGATTCTGGGCATGCACGTGGTCCAAAAATAAATAACATGTGATTACCCCCGGCGGTTAAAACTTTATCTGTTGCATGACGAACATCTGACTCAGAAAAATTCTTATCTTTTAATTCGTTTGAGGCTACCAATGTATTATTGACATAAATATCAAGATCACTTATTTCACGTCCTGAAGCCCCACTTTGATTTACTGGATGGACTTCTACGATTGCATTTGGCCGATTCATATAAGCAAGATGATAAACGCCTGCAACCATTAATGTTAGGACTTCACCTTCATAACTTTGCGTTAAAGCTTTATCTATATATGTCCATAATGTTGCTGGAGTATTGGAAGTTTCTCTAACGCAAAAATTTAATGCATCTTTTTGGGTATCGCGTATTTTTATTAATTTGCATAGTAAATATACTAAACATTGATATGCATCTTGAGATGTCCTGATTGTTGGCAAATAATCGCATAATGCATTTAAAATACATTGATCATTTCCACGACGAACGGCGTTGGTCTTACTTAATTCAGGAAAACGTGCGGGCTTATTTAGGAAAGGTTCATTTGAACCACCAAGCACTTTTTTTAAGGTTTCCATTTCAAATGGGACAATTACCTTGTGGCAAATGGTCCTTGCATCGTATGCACCAGGTAATTTGGATTTTTTTTGGAGGCAAAGTGGATTGATGTTTTCATCTGTTGCTTTTGAGAGTAGTGCAGTGAATAACACATATTTATAAGTTAAGTGCGTATTATCAATAACATAGTCAATAAATTCCTTGTGGTTGCATGTTGTGTTTGGGTTATAGTTTGCTGTTGCATAGGCTTCTTGTAATTTTTTTAAAGCCGCTTCCTTCATTCCCATGATTTATCACCTTTTTTGTATAAATGAAATTCCTCTTTTGTGAAGCCCATATCTAACGCTCGGTACAAAAACCTAGCTGCAATGGATGAATAGGGCTTCCATTTTTTACATTTCTTTTCTATTGATGATTTTGATATATCATCTGTCTTGTAAAGCCATTTGTAGCTCTGCAGGAAGGCAACATCCTCAAAAGGCAGTATGTCTTGTCGGTTTAAGACAAAAATCAAATACATTTTAGCAGTCCACATTCCAATACCTGGAAGCCGGATAAGTTCTGATAGTGCAGCTTCATCTGTCATAGCGGGAAATTGAGAAAAATCAAGTGTCCCCGATAAAACCGCTGAAGCTGCATTTTTTATATATTTAGCCTTGGCTGTCGAGGTGCCGATTCTTTTCAAATCTTCTACAGAAAGTGCCTCAATAGAATAAGGCGTCACTTGGCCCTTGCACAAGGTTTCGAGGCGCGCATAAATTTTGGCACCAGCTTTTACTGAGAGCATCTGTTCGATGATTTCGTGAATCAAGAATGGAAAAGGGGTATCCGTATGAGGCTCGTAAGTAATGGGACCTATCATGTGGAAGACCTTTTCTAATCGTTTATCCTTTTTGCGTAGGTATTGTACTGAGGGGCTGTTCAAGTCAAGCGTGATGATATTTGCCATTGGATTATCCTTTGTTGTAACGATTACCTTATCATCTAAAAAAACGATGTTCATGTTAAACCTAATTTATTATATCACGTTGCAACGTCACCTACTATGGCTACCGGATATCTGTACCGATTATTTACTACGATTATATTTAAATATTAGATGCTCATTATGGGCATCCATTTTTTTGTCTTAAAAAGTACTTAACGATAGCCTTTTTGTCCTGTTACTCCTGAAGACCAAATTTTCAGGAGGTGTCTATCATGACGGACGAACAGAAAAAACAGATTATTGCTTTGCGCCGTGATGGGACTGGGTATGGCAGCATAGCAAACCAATTAGGACTATCCATCAACACAGTAAAATCCTTTTGTCGGCGGCATAGCCTAGCCGCACTGCCGACAGATTCCCTTTGTGAGCAGTGCGGCAGGCCCATCGCACAGAACCCGGGACGGAAGCGGAAACGGTTCTGCTGTGACGCCGGCCGGAATAAGTGGTGGAACAGCCACCTTGACCTGGTAAAGCGAAAGACTGTCTATACTTTTACTTGCCCGACTTGCGGGAAAAGATTTACCATCTATGGCAACAGTCATCGGAAGTTCTGTTCCCATGCCTGCTATATTGCTTATCGGTTTGGAGGTGTCCGCCATGGATAAGAGGTCGTTTCAAAATGAAACAACCTTCCAGGTGACGATGCATCTGGCAAGGACGATGCTGGCGGCAAAGCTCATCACCGAGAAGGAGTACCGGAACTTCGAACAGGCGATGATCCGCCAATATCAGCCCTTTTCTGGCGATTTATACACTTGATAATTGTATCAAATAGAGTGATATATAGTGTCGAAAGGAGCTGATTTGATGCGGACTATCCGTAAAATTGAACGAAGTGTACCGAATTTAAGGCGGCGCAAGAAAGTTGCAGCCTACGCCCGCGTATCTATGGACTCGGAACGGATGCACCATTCCCTCTCGGCGCAGGTCAGCTATTACAGTAGCCTCATACAGAAGAACCCAGACTGGGAATATGCAGGAGTCTATGCTGATTATGGCATTTCCGGGACAGGGACAAAAAAGCGGCAGGAATTCCAGCGGATGCTGGAAGACGCGGAAGCCGGAAAGATTGACATTGTCCTGACCAAGTCCATCCAGCGCTTTGCCCGCAACACCGTGGATCTTCTGCGAACCGTACGGCATCTGAAAGAACTGGGTATCGAAGTCTGGTTTGAAAAAGAGAACATCCATACCCTGAGCGGCGATGGTGAGCTGATGCTGACCATCCTGGCGTCATTTGCCCAGGAAGAGAGCCGCTCCATCAGTGAAAATGTCCGATGGCGCATCAAGAAACAATTTGAGAAAGGGAATCCTAATGGCCATTTCCGTGTCTATGGCTATCGCTGGAAGGGCGATGAGCTGGTGGTGGTTCCTGAAGAAGCCGCTATCGTGAGACGTATTTTCCAGAATTTCCTTGAAGGCAAATCCCGGCTTGAAACAGAGCGGGAATTTGCTGCCGAAGGCATCACGACCCGGAATGGCTGTCGCTGGATGGATTCCAATATCAAGGTCGTCCTTACCAACATTACGTATACTGGCAATCTGCTTTTACAGAAAGAATACATAGCAGATCCGATTCTTAAGAAACGAAAGAAGAACCGGGGTGAACTTCCCAGATATTATGTTGAAAATACGCACGAACCGATTATAGATAAGGAAACCTTTGATTATGTGCAGAAGGAGATGGCGCGGCGAAAGGAGCTGGGGGCGCTTGCCAACAAGTCGTTGAACACCACCTGCTTCACAGGAAAAATCAAATGCGGCATCTGTGGCAGGAGCTATATGCACAATCTCCGCACAGACCGGGGATTCGAAGAATTTTGGAATTGTGGTTCGCATAAGCTGGCAGGCCGGAGCTGTGGCGCGAAGGGAAGTATCCCTCATAAAATACTTATGAAGGAATGTACAGAAGTTTTAGGCCTGGACAATTTTGATGAACAGGTTTTCCTCAAACAGGTAGAAAAGATTGTAGTGCCAGAATACCATGTGATGATTTTCTGCATGAAAGACGGACAGAAGATTACAAGGCACTGGGTATCAACGGCGAAGAAGGATAGCTGGACCGAGGAACATAAGAATCGCCAGCGGGCATGGATAAAAAATTACATGGCTAATGGTAAGGGAACCCGGTTCTACCCCTTTACGACCCGCATCCGGTGCGCCGTGTGCGGTTCTCCCTTTCGGCGGTGCAAGGGGAACGCTAAAAGTGGGGAATCCGTTCATTGGCGATGCAGACAAGGCGGCAAATGTGAAGCAGTCAGCGTACGGGAAGATGATCTGGAACGTGTGATAGCAGAGGTTATGGGCATGAAAGACTTTGATGAGGATGCCTTTCGGAATAAAGTGGAATGTGTTGAAGTGGGAAAAAAAGCCTGCCTGACTGTCCGTTTCAAGGATGGAAGGAAAATTGAAACTTCTTATACGCCATCCAAGAAGAAGATGCCCCCGCACACGAAAGAGTACCGTGAGCACATGAAAAAAGTCATGAAAGAGAAATGGACGCCAGAACGAAGAAAGCAGGAGAGTGAGAAAATGAAAAGAATTCGGAAGGAGCGTGGAAAAAATTGGCGAAAACAGTAAGAGCCATTCCGGCTACCATCAGCCGTTATACTGCGGCTCCGATTAACAGTCGGAAGAAACGGAAAGTAGCTGGCTATGCCCGAGTTTCTACGGATCATGATGACCAGGTTACCAGCTATGAAGCGCAGGTGGACTATTACACGAATTACATCAAGGGACGGGATGACTGGGAATTTGTCGGCATCTATACTGATGAAGGTATCTCAGCCACTAATACCCGGCACCGCGATGGTTTCAAGCGTATGGTAAAGGATGCCATGGACGGGAAAATCGACCTCATCGTCACGAAGTCAGTCAGTCGCTTTGCCAGAAATACGGTAGACAGCCTGACGACGGTACGCAAGCTCAAGGACAAAGGCATCGAGATATATTTTGAGAAGGAGAACATCTGGACACTTGACGCCAAGGGCGAACTGCTCATCACCATCATGAGTTCCCTGGCACAGGAAGAAAGCCGAAGTATCTCAGAAAACGTCACATGGGGCCATCGGAAGCGTTTTGCTGATGGAAAAGTATGTGTGGCGTTCAGCCATTTCCTAGGCTATGACCGTGGGCCGGACGGCAATTTAGTTGTCAACAAGGAACAGGCCAAGACAGTGAAGCTGATTTACCGATTGTTCTTAGATGGTTACACATTTCATTCCATTGCAAAAGAACTGACAGCCAGAGGGCTGGAAACCCCGGCGGGAAAGAAGCATTGGTGTCAGGGAACGGTAAAGAGTATCCTGACGAATGAGAAATATAAAGGTGACGCCTTGCTGCAGAAGCGTTTTACCGTCAACTTCCTGACCAAAGAAACAAAAGAAAATGAGGGGGAAGTGCCGCAATACTATGTAGAAAATAACCATGAAGCCATCATCAGTCCACAGGTATTTGACTGGGTTCAGGAAGAAATCAAGCGGAGACGTGAAGGCAGGAAGCGTTACAGCGGCGTATCCATTTTCTCCAGCAAAATCAAGTGCGGCCAGTGCGGCGGTTGGTACGGTGCCAAGGTCTGGCACTCGACCGACAAGTACCGCCGAACCATCTACCGATGCAACGACAAGTTCAGGAATCACTGTACGACGCCGCATCTTACGGAAGATGAAATCAAGGCAATCTTTGTGAAAGCCGCCAACCAGCTCATCAGCAATAAAGATGAAATCCTGAGTAATATCACATTGCTGAAAGAAAAGCTTACCGATACGGAAGCCTTGGAAATGGAAAGGGACAGAATCAGCACGGATTTGAACCTGTTGGCTGATAAGGTGCAACAGCTCATCGCCGAAAATGCCCGGGTCGCGCAAGACCAGGATGATTATGGTCGAAACTACAATGAGCTGGTCAGTCGATATGAAGCGGCGAAAAAGCAGTACGACAAGAACTGTGAAGCCATCCAGTATCGTAAGGCAAGAAGTCGGCAGATGGACAGTTTCATCAAGATACTTAGAGAGCAAGAACTGATTCAAGAATTTGATGAAAGGCTTTGGGGGAGCCTAGTAGATTTCATTACAGTATACAGCAAGGACGACATCCGGGTTACCTTCAAGGACGGGACAGAAATCAAAGCATAAAAAATAAAAAGAAAGAAAGGGCGCTGTTTGATTCGGGACGGCGTCCTTTTAAGTGTCTGAAAGTTTACCACATATATATGCTGTGATAAAATAAACCTATAAATGTCGATTATCTTGGAAGAAGGAAGACAATATGAAAGCGAATGAAAATAACATATTAAGATTAATAAGTGGCCCGGATAAGAAATTTATTATTCCTGTTTATCAAAGACCCTACAGCTGGAAAAAGAAAAATTGTGAACAACTTTTGAAAGACTTAAAGGATGTCTATGAACGCAAACATAAATCTCATTTTTTTGGATCGTTAGTATATGTATCTGAAAATAGCGGCAGTTGCGAGGAATTTGTTATCATTGATGGACAACAGAGAATAACAACTGTTTCTCTCCTTCTTCTGGCAGTGCGTAATTATGTCCTTGAACATCCTGATTTGAATGTGAAATCAATTAATACTGAAAAAATCAAAAATGCTTATCTGACCGATGAATATGCGGACAATGAAAAGAAATTAAAATTAAAACTTATTCAGGGAGATGACGCGGCGTATGATGCATTGATTGAAGGTAAGGCCCCGATTGAAGACACCTGTGTTACTGCAAATTATAACTATTTTTATTCTGAAATAAAAAAGATGACTTCAGAGGAGTTGGAAGGTGTATATAATGCCATTGGGAAACTTGATATAGTTAGCATCAGTTTGCAGCCACAGAATGGGGATGATCCGCAACTTATTTTTGAAAGCCTGAATTCCACAGGGCTTGATTTGGAAACGGCAGATAAGATTCGTAATTATGTATTGATGAACATGGGGCATAGAGAACAGGAAAAATTCTATAAAAATTATTGGGAACCCTTGGAACAAACTGTTGGTCATCATGATATTAATAAATTTATTCGATATTACTTGGCGAATAAAACGAGAAAACTTTATGATGAGAAAAAATTATATTTCGAGTTCAAATATTATCGTGAAGATAGCAAGCTTTCCATTGAATCGATACTTCAGGATATGCTCGAGTATGCGCACTATTATAATTTTATTGTTAATCCTCAACAGAAAAAGACTTCATATTCGGATATTCTTGAACGTATTGATAAACTTGACGTAAAAACTTGTATTCCATTGATAATGGATTTATTTAAGGCAAAATCAAGTGGATATATTTCAGAGGAGAAATTAAAGAAAGCGTTAGAGGTAATTGAAAATTTCATTATCAGAAGAGAAATCTGTGATTTGCCGACGAATGCGCTCAATAAGCTTTTTGTTCAGATTGGTGCCGAAGTGGATAAAGAAGTAAATAATAGTGATATGGATTATTATGATGCATTCTGCAGTAAATTATTATCTAAAACGGGCAGAAGTCGGTTTCCTAATAATCACGAATTCCATGAGCATTTTGAATCTTATGATTTATACGACGCTAAATCGAGTATGAGAAAATACATATTAGAAAGGTTGGAAAATTTTGACAATAAGGAGCTTGTTGCCGTAGAAAAACTGATTGATGATAAAGTGCTGACGATAGAACATGTGATGCCACAAACGCTTAACGATGAATGGAAAAAACAGCTCGGCAAAAATTGGGAACTTATTCAAACAAAATATTTGAATACTCCAGGAAATTTGACCTTGACAGCCTATAACTCTGATTATAGTAATTCATCTTTTACAAAGAAGAAAAACATGCCTGGGAAAGGATTTTTGTGCAGTAAATTGTCTTTAAATGAGTATATTAATACTTGTGATAGTTGGGGTGAAGACCAGATTAGAGAAAGAGCCGATATTCTTTATAAAAAAGCAGAAAAAATATGGTGGATTCCTGATGCGGTCAAAGTTAATGAAACAGAAAAGTCAGAGTGGATTAACTGGGATGAAGATGTGGACATTACAAATAAAAGAGTTTTGCAAGTGGAAGTAATAGATACGTTAATCGACACAAAGGATATGAGTGATGCCTATCGGAAAATTCATAGTATTTTATTCGGGCTCGATCCAATTTCTTACTATGATTCCGATTTTCCTTGGTTCAGTAAAACTGATTCGGGGATGAGAAAATCATATAAATTGGCTGACAATGCTTATATAGAAACTAATCAAAACAGTCAAAACAAGCTTAATGCGATTAAGAAAATAGCTGAATTGATGCAATTGGATTCTAATGATATCCGCCTGTTAATTGGTGACAAACCGCACAAACCAACATTTAAAATAAATGATGAGTCTACATATGGAGTACTTAGCACAGGAAAACTGGCATATGAACTTTTCAAAGAAGTAATGCAGCGCGGACTTGTTTCAAGTGATGAAATTCAGCAGTTAAAGACCAAGGAATATACTAAAAAGCTTTTTGATCGAACAGATTATCCAGCTCTGGCAGATTGCCGAGATGCCAATAGGGGGAATAGCAATCATATTCGTTACAGGAAGAACCCTTTAATTTTTAATGGAAAAGAAATCTATATAACCACACAATTTTTTGAAGATGAAAGAGACGAAATCATTCAGTGGTACAAGAAACATATAAATGGTAATACTTAATTACTTTATGACACTTATGCACACGAGGGTGTTCAAAATTCTGCCTATCGTTCGATTGTATCAAATACGGACACCTTTGAGATGGAGCCTGCGGGACTGGCGGGATGCTCACGGTGGCACAGGCGCGGCTCCTGAAACTGGCAGCCAAACAGCGTAAAAAAGTTTCTATTCACCTGTTCGGTCAGGAAATCAACCCGGAAACCTATGCCATCTGCAAGGCTGATATGCTGCTGAAAGGGGATGGCGAGGAAGCGGAACACATTGCCTATGGCTCGACCCTGTCTCTGGACGGGAACCCGTCGCGGCAGTTCGACTTCATGCTCTCCAATCCACCTTATGGCAAGAGCTGGAAGACCGATGCCGACAAACTGGGTGGCAAAAATGAAATCCTCGATACCCGCTTCAATACCTACCTGCCGGGCGGGGAACTGCTGAAGATGATTCCCCGGACCAGCGACGGGCAGCTCTTATTCCTCCTCAATAACGTATCCAAGATGAAGACCGATACCGAACTGGGCAGCCGCATCATCGAAGTCCATAACGGTTCGTCCCTGTTCACCGGCGACGCCGGCAGCGGGGAGAGCAACGCCCGCCGCTATCTGATCGAAAGCGACCTGGTGGAAGCCATTATCGCCCTGCCGGACAACATGTTCTACAACACGGGCATTGGCACCTACATCTGGGTCCTGTCCAATAAGAAAGAAGCCCGCCGGAAAGGCAAAATCCAGCTCATCGATGCGACTCAGATGAGTTCTCCCCTGCGCAAGAACATGGGGAACAAGAACTGCGAATTCACGCCGGATATCCGCAAAGAAATCATCCGCATCTTCCTCGACATGGAAGAAAGCGACGTCAGCATGATTTTCGATAACAGCGAATTCGGCTATTGGAACGTCACCGTAGACCGACCCTTGCGCCTGCGGGTGTTCCCGGAACGGGAGATTCCCGAAAAGGATGAAAAGGGGAAAGTCCTGTTCAAGAAACATATGGAGCTGTTAGACGTGCGCCAGGCCGTACAGGAAGCAGCCAAGACAGCGCCCTTTGACGACTGGGATGCTTTTGCTAAAGCCACTAAATTGAAGAAGACACAGCTGAAGAAAATCCGTCCTTATATCACCGAAACCGACCCAGAAGCGAAAGAAGTCGCCGGGGAAGCGGACCCGGAACTGCGGGATATAGAAAACATCCCATTCCAGTATGAAGGCGGTATACATACCTTCATCGAGAAAGAAGTCCTGCCCTATGCGCCCGATGCCTGTGTAGACGAAGACAAGACCAAAATCGGCTATGAAATCAGCTTTACTAAATACTTCTACAAGCCCGTAAAACTGCGGGATATGAAAGACATCCTGGCGTCCTTGGCGGAACTGGAAAAAGAATCCGAAGGGGTTATGGATGAGATTGTCAGGGGGTTGGAGTGATGGGAAGATATAAGGAGTATACACAATATCATCAAATCTTTAATAAGTCAATTCCATCACATTGGAAAATAATACCCATGTATGGATTAGCAAAAGAAAAGAAAATTACTAATTGTACAGATTTAGAACTACTTTCTGTATATCTGGATATGGGCGTAATTCCCTTTTCTCATAAAGCAGAAAAAAGGGCTAATGTCACAAGTCTTGATTTATCAAAATATCAACGTGTTGATTATGGGGACTTTGTTCTCAATAACCAACAGGCTTGGCGAGGGTCAGTTGGTGTGTCTCATTATACTGGAATTGTAAGCCCAGCTTATATAGTTCTTAAAATGGATAATGATAATAATAGTGATTTTATGAACTATATGCTTCGCTCACAAATAATGGTAGAACAGTATTTAATCAATTCAAGAAGTGTCGGATCCATTCAGAGAAATATTCATTGGATTGCTTTAAAAAGAACTTATGTCCCCGTTCCTCCCCGTGCCGAGCAGGACCAGATTGTGCGCTTCCTAGACTGGAAGGTTTCGGAGATTAACAAGCTAATCGGAATTAATAGACGGCAAATCGGTCTTTTAAAGGAAATTATCGAGAGAAAGATTTCAGATATTATAATTCATGGCGTAAACAATAATGTTCCAACAAAAAACTCTGGAACTACATGGATAGGTACAATACCTGCTGATTGGCAAGCGATAAGATGCAAATATTTATTTCATGAACGTAATCAACGTTCTGAAACTGGAGAAGAGCAGCATCTTTCGATGAGTCAAAAATATGGGTTGATTCCCGATAGTATGCTTGATGAACGTCGGATGCTGTCGGTCTCTTACAAAGGTGGAAAGATTTGTTACAAAGATGATCTTGTTTTGAACCGTTTGAAAGCACATCTCGGTGTTTTTGCACTTGCTCCCCAATTTGGAGTTATCAGCCCCGACTACACTGTCCTACAACCTAATATTACTAGAGTAATTCCTGCCTATGCAGAAATGGTTTTAAAGAGCCAGCCTTGTAGAAGGGAACTCAGAATACGAGTTCGTGGAATCATAGAAGGATTCTGGAGACTTTATACCGACGATTTTAATACGATTGTTATTCCTGTTCCTCCAATTGAGGAGCAAAAAAAGATTATGAGTTATGTAGATGAATATAAAGCAAAGACTAACAACTACATAGCTATGATGGAAAAAGAAATAGAAATTTTGCGCGAATTAAGAAGCACCATCATCTCCGACGTGGTTACCGGCAAAATCGATGTCCGGAATATCCCTGTCCCTGCTTACGAGCACGTGGACGACATGGGGGACGATGATGGGGAAGGCAATGACGGAGAAACAGGAATCCCTGGAGAGGAGGACTGACGATGGCTTTTACGGATAAAACGGAAAAGGGTTTTGAAACACTCATCGTGAACTGGCTGGTGGATCAGAATGGCTGCCAGCAGGGGACGAATGAAGATTACAATAAAGAATATGCCATCGATGAAACCCGGCTCTTTCGCTTTTTGAATGATACTCAGCCCAAAGAGATGGCAAAGCTCGGCGTCAACCAGAGTGACCAGAAGAAGCGGCAGTTTTTGAACCGCCTTTCTGTAGAAATCACCCGGCGCGGTATCATCGACGTCCTGCGCAATGGCATCAAAGCCTATCCGGCTGACCTGATCCTGTTCTATTTCACGCCGACGGAAAACAATGAACAGGCGAAACGGCTATTTGACAAGAACATTTTCAGTGTTACCCGCCAGCTGCGCTATGCTATCGACGCGTCAAAATTGGCTTTGGACCTCTGTCTGTTCATCAACGGCCTGCCCGTCATTACCATAGAGCTGAAGAACCATTTCACCGGGCAGACGACAGCCGACGCCGTAGAGCAGTATAAGAAAGACCGCAATCCCAGGGAACTGCTGTTTTCCTTCAAGCGCTGTATCGTACATTTTGCCGTAGATGACCAGACAATCCAGTTCTGCACGAAACTTTGCGGGAAGGCCAGCTGGTTCCTGCCTTTCAACAAAGGATACCGCGATGGGGCCGGGAATCCGCCCAACCCCGAAGGCATCATGACGGACTACTTGTGGAAAGATATCCTGACGAAGACGAAATTGTCCCGTGTCATCGAGAACTACGTCCAGGTCGTCGTCGAGGAAAATCCGGAAACCCGGAAGAAATCGGTCAAACAAATCTGGCCGCGCTATCATCAGTTGGATTGTGTAGAAAAACTCCTGGCCGATGTCAGGCAGTACGGTGTGGGCAAACGCTATCTCATCCAGCACAGCGCCGGGTCGGGCAAATCCAATTCCATTGCCTGGCTGGCCCATCAGCTGATCGGACTGGAACGGGATGGACGGCCTATGATTGATTCGGTCATTGTCGTGACGGACCGGCGGATTCTGGACAAGCAGATCCGGGATACGATTAAACAGTTCATGCAGGTAAAGAATACCGTCGTATGGGCCCAGCACTCGGGCGACTTGAAAAAGGCCATCCAGGACGGCAAGCGGATCATTGTGACCACAGTAGAGAAGTTCCCTTATATTTCTCAAGAAATCGGACAGGAACATATAAACCATACCTTTGCCATCATCATCGACGAAGCCCATTCGGGACAGAGTGGGCGGAATGCAGCCAATATGAATCTGGCCCTTTCCGGACTGGCTTCGGACAGTGAACTGGATAATGAAGACAAAATCAACGCCATGGTAGAGGGACGGAAACTGGTAAAAACAGCCAGTTACTTCGCCTTTACGGCTACGCCTAAAAACAAGACGGAAGAGGTGTTTGGCACGCCTTATGAAGAAGACGGCCAAATCAAACACCGGCCCTTCCATGTCTATACCATGAAACAAGCCATTCAGGAAGGCTTCATCCTGGATGTGCTGAAGAATTACGTGACCATCGACAGTTGGTATAAGATTGCCAAAAAGGTGGAAGACGACCCCATGTTTGACAAGAAGCGGGCTCAGAAGAAACTGCGCTCCTTTGTCGAAGGGAATCCCGACGTCATTGCCAAGAAAGCGGCGATGATGGTAGACCATTTCCACGAACAGATCATTGCCAGGAAGAAACTGGGCGGCCAATCTCGCGCCATGGTGGTGACGGCCAGTATTCCCCGTTGCATTGAAACGTACTATGCCATTACCAAGTGTCTGGCCGACCGGCACAGCCCGTATAAGGCTATCATCGCTTTTTCTGGGGAATGCAGCTATCACGGCCAGGAACCGCCTCTGACTTCGGCAGCGATGAATGGTTTTCCGGACGCAAAGATTCCCCAGGAATTCAAGAAGGACCCGTATCGGCTGCTGGTCGTGGCCGACATGTTCCAGACGGGCTTTGACGAACCGCTGCTCCAGACTATGTATGTAGACAAACCCCTTTCGGACATTGCAGCTGTCCAGACCCTGTCCCGGCTGAACCGGGCGGCGCCGGGCAAGGATGAAGTCTATGTGCTGGATTTTGCCAACAAGGCGGAAACGATTGAAAAAGCCTTTTCCCGCTTCTACCGGACGACGATTTTGTCCGGCGAAACGGACCCCAATAAGCTTTACGACCTGATTTCCCTGATGGAAGACTATCAAGTCTATGACCACAGCGATGTAGAGAAAGTAGTGGACTTGTTTCTGAGCGGCGGGGAACGGGACCGGCTGGATCCGCTCCTCGATTCGTGTGTCGTCCTTTATGACCAGCTGGAAACGGAGGACCAGATTCAATTCAAGAGTGCTGCCAAGGCTTTTGTGCGGACCTATGGTTTCCTGGGGTCTATTCTTCCCTATGGCAATGCAGCGTGGGAAAAATTATCTATTTTCCTGAATCTGCTGATTCCCAAACTGCCGTCGCCTCAGACCGATGACCTGTCAGAGGGTATCTTGGCCGCTGTGGACCTGGACAGCTATCGGAACGAGGCACGGGAAGCAGTAGCCATCAGACTGGAAGACGAAGATGCTGAAATCGCCCCCGTTCCTACCGGTAAGGTTGGTCATATTGTAGAACCGGAAATGGACCCCTTGTCGCACATCATCTCGGAATTCAATGATATGTTCGGGAATATCCAGTGGAACGACGCTGACAACGTACAACGACAGCTCCTGCAGATTCCGGCCATGGTTTCCCGCAATGAGAAGTACCGCAACGCTATGAGAAACTCTGATGAACAAGAAGCCCGGACCGAAAGCGAACGGGCTCTGCAGCAGGTCATTTTTTCCATCATGGCAGACAATATGGAACTCTTCAAACAGTTCCAGGACAATCCATCCTTCAAGAAATGGCTGACCGACATGGTGTTCAATCTGACCTATAATAAAGAAGGCAAATCCTATGAAGTGCCTGGGAATTGCCAGTATTCCATTCCGGAGCAAGAAGGCGGAATGGTAGCAGAACGTAAGCCCGATGCCGGGGAGAAAAACGGTTGATTCTTTTTGATGCTCACAATGAATTAAGCCCCAGTGAGGTGAGAATCTGATGAGAAATAAGCATCCCAAAGGCTGGATGGTAGCTGCGATGGCTTCTGCCCGATGTTTGGAATTGGCGACAGCCTATTCCTTGCTTTTTCAAAATTAGTGGGGAATAGACCGCGATTGGCTCGGATTCAGATGCGGCTTTGCCGCGACAAACTCAGACTGACAACGACGCTTCGGGAAGCCCTCAGCGCGTAGCGGGCCGCCCGCCGCTGTCATCCCGTCCGGGGAATTGTCTCCAGCATCTGACGGGTCAGAACGCTCTGGGCGGTCCATACGGAATCGTAGTCAGGCGATGGGAATAACGCAGTCACAGGTCACAAAAAAACACGGTCAATCACTATGATGCCGTTCGGCCAGGGGTTCAAGGGCAACGTGGTGATGCGGCAGGACCCGGCGGGGAACATCAAAACGGACAAAGAAAAATCCGTCGAAAAAATCGACGGAATCGTGGCGTCCATCATGGCACTGGACCGCTGCGTCCGCAATGGGACTGGCAGCGGCAGTGTCTATGATGAACGGGACGTTATTTCATTTTGATTTTTGTCAGCCGGCTGCAGCCACCTGGAGTTTCAGGTCGAGGGCCTGCATAAGCTTGACGAGAGTATCGAGCTTTGGCGTTGTCTTCAGTGTTTCGATACGGGCTACCGAGGACTGTGGGATGCCGCATCGCTCTGCAAGGGCGCGCTGGCTGATGCCCAGTTCCTGTCTCCGCCGGATGATGGAGGAAACAATGTCGCTTACTTCTTCGATTTCTTCCATATTGCGGCGTTCTTCTTCGCTGACGGCCTTTACATGATTCTTATAGTCTTCCCAGGTTCTCATTGTTCTGCCTCCTTTTGGCGGATGTAATCGTCGCGTTCCGCTTTGGCACGGGCGATTTCCCGGTTCGGTGTTTTCTGTGATTTTTTGCGGAAATGATGGAGCAGTACATACTGGCTCTCGTCATAGTAAAATTGAACCTCTCCCGCTTATAGAAGCGGGAGATTCTTGAGAAGGTTGCTGTTTAA
>ERZ1023663.170-NODE-170-length-33238-cov-69.137209_pt1 | contig 33238 bp, 52 predicted proteins | sample MGYA00380340_ERZ1023663 | MGnify/ENA primary metagenome ERZ1023663 (study PRJEB33179, sample SAMN07448982) | human gut metagenome | biome: Human-gut; feature: Human associated habitat; material: Faeces | host: Homo sapiens | place: India: Bhopal | collected... | reverse complement strand
AAACACCAAACCACCAACCCGAAAGGACGAATCAAAATGGAACTGAAAAATACAGACGAAAACATCGACAAGCTTATCGAAATGGCAAACGAATGCAACTCATACAACGGCTCATGCGAATGGGTGCAAGCCTACAGCTTCGATGAAATCGATGACATACTCACAGGCATGAAGCCAAGTGAAATCCTCATGAAGGTTTTCTACGGGAAAATCGACGAAGGAATAGGATACGATACCGCGAGAATCCGATTCAACGGCTACGAGAACATCGAAATCATCAGCGTATACGAACTTGAGCAGGACGCATGGGACTATCGAGAAGAGATATTCGAAAACTATAAGGACGCAGTAAGTGAATTCGAATACGAGAGGGCAATGGAGGAACTGGAATTCGAAGAAGACTAGCGGCCACTGGGCGGCGTCCACCACGCCGCCCACCTCACCATTAAAAGAGAGCCATGAAAGCGAATTTTAACGGCGTGACAACAGCACACACGCAGAAAGGAACCCGAAGCAACTGGAAACGACGCAACGAAGCACGAAAACGCGAAATCGCCCGCGCGAAGGACGATAAGCGCGTGTCCAGCCTGATCATGAGCGAGATGGCGAGTGAAATCGCTGAACTTCGTAAGCCTAAGCCCATGATCGTCAAGCTTGATCCGGAAGAAGCGCTATTTATGCTCTCGAAAGGCAGCATGGTCTGGGCGAAGGTAGGCAGAAAACGCGTGCGCTGCTGGCTGACCAAAGCAAAGGAAATGTACGTCGGCAATATCCCGGCGCGACTGGCCGGTGGAGCCGAGTATGAGACCGAAATCTATTTCACGGAGGCTGAAAATGGCAAGGAAGCATGAGATACGTGAGACGCCACATGATACGAAGTCGAGAATCTACCGGCTTGCTGTGCATTATCTCGGCCTTGGGTATCCGGCTGAGACTGTCGCCGAGATCGTCGGAACGAGTGTGGAGTATGTGCGTGGTGTCGAAGAGTATGAATCAAGGTATCGTGTTTGATTCTTCGGCGTGCCACCTTCGTATAGGTGTATAATGATGATTGTAAACAAGGAAACACCCAAAGAAAGGAACCAGAATGCCAACGAATGTAACCGAGAGAAACAAGACCCTACAAGAAGTCATCGACTGGTGCGAACGGATTGAGACCGAAGGTCTGCGGCTTGCAAACGCTCTTCTGTCACGACATGAGATGGATGCATACGGTGCCGTGATGGGACAGGCCAACGCATACGGAAGGACAGCTGACCACTGTCGTTCCATGCTCAGCTACAACGGCTCCATGCCTTCGGAGGTGCCGAATCAAAGCGAGGATGCGAAATGAGCATGAGAACGAGCACAACATACTTAGCACAATGCGACTACCCAGACTGCCACATGGTATACGACTACTGGGATACAAGCGAGGAAAACGAGACAAGCGACATTGCCGGTGATGAAGAATGGCTGTGTCTCTTCACAAGTGATAATGAGCCGCGATTCTTCTGCCCCCTGCACGTGCGATACGCGCAAAACTCGCAGTATGACAGGCTAATCGTATTCTACGATTCCGACAGCCCAGACACACAGCCAACTTTGCACGCCTTGAACAGGTTCTACGAGGATATGAGCGCACCGCAACCACTGCCAAAACTGGAATGCGAGGACACCATACTAGCGATTCTCACAAGCGAGGACACGAAATGAGCTATCGGATAGTGCAAGACATGGATGAGATATTGGCCATCGTCGCTGTAGTCCTGTTCGCAGCTGTTGTTCCGCGTTCGCTGTCTGGGTATGCTGGTCGGAAGCGACGGCGGACACCATCATCATACGCGACGGCAGCCGATCCTACGCATGTGAGGTCAGCCGAATCAACCAAGCACCGCACAGTTGCAAACCAATCAAGGACGCGAAATGACAGCAAAAGCAATCAAATTTCCCGGTACGCCTGAAGAAATCAGCAAGGCATGGCACGAGCAACGCGATAAAGGCGTAGGCGGCTCAGACGTTGGCGTAATCATGGGCGTGAACCCCTACAAGGGCATCATGACACTATGGCGTGAGAAAACCGGCAAAACTAAGCCCGAAGACATCAGCCATAAACCGGCGGTAATCCTTGGCAATGCCGTGGAGCCTGCACTACGCGACGAATACGCCTACAGGCACCCTAGGGTCAAGGTCAAAGAACCACAATACATGCTTCAGGACGATGAACACCCGTGGCGGCAAGCATCACTAGACGGAGTGCTGACCTACGAGGACGGCAGGAAGGAAGTGCTGGAAATAAAGACGGTAGGCTTACCTAGCGTCAAATACTGGGAGCCGGACACCGTGCCAGTATCATACGCCTGCCAAGTCCTGCACTATATGGCGGTAAGCGGATACCGGCAAGCGCAACTGATCGCCATGATCGGCAATAGCCGGATTATCGAACGCTCCGTCGAACGTGACGAACTACTGATAGAGATGATCGAGGACGCTGTGGACGAATTCTGGGATCACGTCAAAGCGGACACGCCACCATTACAACGTAACCCCACTGCGGAATTCAAAGAACGGCTCAACCGTGTATGCTATGACCCGGACAACATTCCACTATTCTAGGAGGGATTATGAAAAAAGTATTGAAAGACATGATCATCAAATGGCATGAGCGTGGCTACAAGGTGGGCGAAATCGCGCCACTGGTACCGCAAGTCACACGCATGGAGATCGAAGCACTACTCAAACAATACGAAAAGGACAAGCAAAATGCCTGACACAATAATCGCAGTTTGCCTAATCGCCTTGACGATCCTGATCGGATACTTAGGGAGGTAAAAATGGGCACCAGACACACCAAAGCAGCGAACGCCTACCACAAACGAGCTTCGCGGCAATACCATCTCGAACTGCACAAGGAAAACGACGCCGACATCATCCACAAACTCGAAACAGTGGACAACAAGCAAGGCTATATCAAGGCACTGATCCGCAGAGACATTCAAGGCGGCAAATAATGAGCAAGGCCACGAACCCGACACCAGCGACACGATCCATCTGTGCCAGAAGGGACATGCAATGCTGCGTCCGATGCGGCAAGGCACTATACGGAGCGATGGCTTCACTCCATCATCGACGCATGAGGTCACACGGCTGGAGTGGCTTACACGAAGCGTCCAACCTGATCTGGCTCTGCGGTAGTGGGTCACAAGGCTGTCACGGATACGTCCACATGCATCCAGCTGAAGCCTACGCACACGGGTTCTTAGTCCACAGCTACGATGATCCACACAAGATCCCGGTAGACCACGCTAAATGGGGCAAATGTTTCCTTTGGGACGATGGTACGGCGGCGACTATTCCAGAGACTGAAACCGGCCAAGAGTAAAAGGAAAGGGCACGGCCAGCAGCCATGCCCATCAACCAACCAAACCAAAAGGAATACTCAAAAATGAGTACGTACTCATAATAGCACAAGAAAAATTCCCGCAAATCCCACTCCAATCACGATATAATCACGATAGGAAAAAACGTGAGTGATTAGAGGGGAAATGATGCTGAGCACGGAAGTAATCGTCGCAATCGTCACAAGCGGCTGCGCAGCAATATCAAGCATCGTCGCAGCGATCATCACTTACTTGGGCAACAACCGCATGAAACAACGCGACATGCAGGACGCGCAATACCGCGCACAGCAAGCAATGATCGACGCGAAACGCGAACAGCAGCACAAGGAAAGGCAATACCTGTACGACGCTCTACTGCGAGGACTTGACGCAAGCCTAGCAGCAAACGAGATCAGCCTAATCGCGCTTAACCACGGGCACTTGAATGGTAATGTGGAAGCGGCAATGGACAAGGTGCAAAAGGCACAAGCCAATCTTGACGCCACCACTAGCAAGGCAATCACACACCTGACAGATGTCGACTAATACCGACAGAAAGGATAAACCATGAACACCGCAATCGCAATCACAAGCATCATCTGCGCAACACTGATCATCATCACAAAAATCAGCAAACACTGAAAGCGAGGATAAACCAATGGACAACAAAACATACCTGCTCAACAACAAAGCATATGAAATATTGAAATGGGCTGGACTGATCGCATTCCCGGCAATCGCCACCTTCATCGGCGTGATCGGCGCAGTCTGGGGCTGGCACGATACCGACGCAATCGTGACAACACTCAACGCCATCGGCGTACTCATCGGCGCACTGATCGGCGTCAGCCACGCAACAGCAAAAACAACCGACAACACAACCAAATAACCAACGAGCCTATGACACCGCAACGCAGGACATAGGCTCAACCATATCAAGAGAGAGGACACACACCATGCTCAAAGCCTGTGGATACTGCGGGCACATACACCAGATGGGCGAAGAATGCCCAACAAAGCCAGCAAGACACTACAAGAAGACCGACGCAGACAAGCTACGCAACACCTACCGATGGCAACGCAAACGCGAGCAGATCAGACAGGACGCGCACTACATGTGCGAAGCGTGCAAGGCTGAAGGCATCATCACAACCAAGGGACTGGAAGTACACCACATAGTCAAGCTCAACACCAACCCAAACCTACTAACCGACGATGATAACCTGATATGCCTATGCGTACCACATCACAAGCAAGCAGACAACGGAGAGATAGACCCAACCTACCTCAAGCAACTCGCGCAAAAACGACGCAAAGCATCCCCCCCGGGTCAGACCGCCCATTAGACTCGACTCAACCGACACCACACGCCAACCACAGCGCACAAAATATCTGTTTTACGTTCTTTTTTTGGAAAAACCCTCAATAATGCGCTGAAAACCGTTGATAAACTTGAAGAAAGCGCGATAACGCTTGATAAAAATTTAGGTGCCAAGTAAACGATATAGAAAGGATTGATATTCATGGACAAGCTGAAAGTGGAATACAGGAATGTAGCGGATTTGAACCCGTATGAGAATAATCCGCGTCTTAATGATGGTGCAGTGGACGCTGTAGCCGCTAGCATCAAGGAATTTGGTTTCAAGGTGCCTATTGTGGTCGATTCTGATGGCGTGATCGTCACAGGGCACACGAGGTTGAAGGCGGCTAAGAAACTCGGCATCGATACGGTTCCGGTAATCGTCGCTGACGATCTGACACCCGAACAGGTGAAGGCGTTCCGGCTTGCAGACAATAAGACTGGCGAACTCGCCCAATGGGATTTGGACAAGCTGGATATTGAGCTTGACGGCATTGATGAAATCGACATGGGAGACTTCGGGTTTGATATGAACCTTGAAGTTGAAGCCGATGATGTTGAACCTATTGATGATGAAGATATCGGCGGGACACTGCCGCAGGAGCACAAGATGAAAATCGACAGTACGATTATCGTGCTGACTGATGAAGAATATACACTTATCCGTTCGAAGCTTGATGAATACTTGGACAAGAATGGCGTGAGTTTTGGATTTGTGAGGTGGCTTATCAATGGTGACTGAAGTTTCGATTGACGATATTAAACCGGCAGCGTACAACCCGCGTAGGATTACGAAGGAACAGCAGAAGGAACTGTGCGAGAGTATCCGCAAGTTCGGGCTTGTCGTGCCTATCCTTGTCAACCGCAAGGATAACGTTATTATCGCTGGACACCAGAGAACGAAGGCGGCTAGGCTTTGCGGTATCGACAAAGTTCCAGTCCAGTATGTTGAAAGCATTAACCTTGGTGATGAAATCAAATTCAACCAGATCCATAATGCTACTGAAATGGGTGCAGTTCGCGTGAAGTTCAACGGTGACGCTGTACACGGGAAATTCATTGAATTGGATAACCACGACTTCACGACCGTGAAGAACACGCCGACCATTGTCAAGGAAATCTGCAACCTGACATTGAAGTACGGCAACGTGCTTTCGGCGGTAATATGCAATGGTGATGTGATACTTGGCGGCGACTATGTGAAGGCTTGCCGTACGCTTGGCCTGAAGGTCAACGCCTATATCTGCGACAGTTCACTTCACGACGATCTGGTGCATTATTTCGGTGAGGATTATGGCGAATACTCGTATGAGCATATCAAGCGTGCAACGTACGTTCAAGGCTTGGCGCAACTTCACCGTAGCGTGAAGCGTACTGACGGGAAGTGCGCTCGCCATAGCAACCTCTACACGCATCAGGTACTACCATATTTGAAGTCTCATGCCGTGGACACTGTCCTTGACTTCGGTTGTGGCAAGGGCGCGTACATCGATTATCTGCGTGAGCTTGGATATAATGCGCTTGGTGTTGAATTCTTCAATAATAACGGCACGGCTATCGACATTTCCAAAGGCAATCGTATGATTGACAAGCTCATTGACTACCTCAAGGAATCACCCCGCTTCGACGTGGTGGTGTGCGATAGTGTCCTGAATAGCGTGGATTCCGTGAAGGCGGAGCGCAGCGTTATCGACCTCCTGAATCTCATGGCTACGGATAGGCTCTTCATCAGTGGTAGACCACTCGACGCTGTGACCAGTGCCATGCGTCTGAAGCAGGACGTTGGGAATGGGCGGCGCTTCGTTGAATTCCTTGACTCCGATAACTTCACCGCCAACTACCGCAAGGGGAAATGGTACTTCCAGCATTACCATACGAAGGAGCAGATCAAGCAACAGCTTGAGGAAAGCGGCTTCCGGATCGAACGCTTGGATTGGAACAAGTACGGCAGTAGTTGGCAGTGTGAAGCGGTGAAGGTCAGGGAACTACCGGCGCAAAGGTACATTGACGCAATCGACTTCGAATTCAATCTGCCACTACCGAATGGCAGAAGCTACAAGCGGAACGATGATGTCAAAAGAGTTCTCGGATTGGAGGCGTGACGATGATCATCAGAAGCATAATGGTCAAAGGGGATTTTAAGTACCTTTGGTTGAAGTCGGTCGAGGACGTTGATCTGTCGAAGCATTGCGCACGATGTCTAAGTGGTATTTATGATAATAGGGTAAACGCCAAGCTTAAGGAAGCGCACGACCTAGAACTTGATGGAGACGTGTACTATCTTTGTGGGGTTTCACGACCTTACAAGTGGGAGAATAATTTTCATCTGGCGTTCAGGCGTAAGAATGGCAGCAATATCGAATGTTCTGATAATGGGGTATCCGTGGTAATCGAAGGCGCGGAGCGTTTGCCGATTGACGATAAATACAATGATCCATCTGACAGTCACTATCGGACGGAATCGTATAGTACATGCAGGAATTGGCAGTTCGCGAACTATTTCGAGACACATCTAAAGCGAGGTATTGGGAATGCAACAGAGACAATCGCTCACTGAGCAGGCTAATGAGATCCTTCGTATAGCCGAAGAGACCGGCGTTCAGACCAATTTCTTCTTCGTAACGACTTTCAAACGTTATCAGGTGCAGATTAAGATCCTCGCCGAACTTGAAAAGAGCATGAATGAGAATGGGATGCTTGTCAAGAAGGAATACGTGAAGGGACGCAAGAATCTTTACAGTAATCCGGCTGTGACCGAATACAACAAGACCACGGATTCCGCCAATCGGACTGTAGCGACGCTTATGCGTATTATCCAAGGGTTCGGCAAGTCTGACGCTGAGCGTGATGGCGGTGACGTTGATCCGCTGCTTGCGTTGATTAATGGCGAAACCGAGGATGATGAAGGTGAAGAATAAGGGATACGAATTCTGCATTAAGTGCATTGACGAACCGACTACGCCGAAGTATGTCCGTAAGCAGATGCAAGCGTGGATTGATATTTGCGACGGCAATGACGAGACTTATTTCGTGAGCCGACGCAAGGTAAAGCAATTGTATGCGATTCTCAAGGTATTGCGTATGCCGAAGGGCTTGCGTGCCGGTCAATCGTTGTACGATTGCACTACCGGATATCAATGGCTTTTCTATATCGCTACTTTATGCACGGTTAGCAGGGATAATCCGGCGAAGCGGAAGTATGAGACATGTGTGTTGGAGATCGCGCGAAAGAACTTCAAAACGTACACCATCGCCACGATTTTCATACTGTTGTTCCTGACTGAGCCGCGTTTTAGTAAATTTTACTCTGTGGCACCTGATGGCACTTTGAGCCGTGAGGTGCGTGAAGCAATCTCTGAGACGCTTAAAAGCTCGCCAGACGTGTACGCGTTCAAGGACGTGGCTCGGTGGAAGATCCTACGCGATTCAATCACGTTCAAGCCATTGAGCACTACGTACATTCCTTTGAGCTATTCTACTAGCCGCATGGACGGTAGGCTCCCGAACGCCTTCTGCGCTGACGAGGTGGGCGCGTTGCCGACAAGCTACGCTATCGAGGCTATGCGTTCCGGGCAGCTCAACATCCTCAATAAGCTGGGCTTTATCATCTCGACCAAGTATCCGACAATTGACAATCCTTTTGAAGACGAGGTTGGTTATTGCAAGAAAGTCTTGGACGGCTTGATTGAGGACGAGACGCGATTCTCGCTGCTTTATGAGCCTGACGAGACGAAGAACTGGATGGATGATGACCTTGTGCTGCGCCAAGCTAACCCGGTATCTCTAGAGATTCCTGAGATCTGGGAGGACTTGAAGAAGAAGCGTGCCTATGCCATCGCTGTCGAATCAGCGCGAGAGAATTTCTTGACCAAGCACTGCAACATCATTTATCAGGGTCAGGGTACGGAGACTTATATTGACGTGGCTGATGTGCAGGCGTGCAAGGTGTCTCAGATCGATTGGACTGGGCGCACTGTGTATCTTGGGCTTGACTTGTCGGAAACCAACGATAATACTTCGGTGGCTATGGTTGGCGTTGACGATGACGATAATGTGCTTGCCGACGTGTTCGCCTTCGTGCCTGAAGGTCGTGTTGACGAAAAGAACGCCTTCGAGAAAATCGACTACCGCGATTTTATCCGTGCCGGTAAGTGTATCGCGTGCGGGGATAAGGTGATTGATTACAAGGTGGTCGAGGACTTTATCCTTAGCGTCGAGGAGCGCTACGGTGTGCGAGTGCAGGCTATCGGCTATGACCGCTGGAATGCGCTTAGCACCGCACAGAAGCTCGAAGCCGCTGGATACCAGACTGTAGAAATCCGTCAGCACTCTTCCACGCTTCACCCGCCGACGAAACTTCTCAAGGAAAAGATACTCAAGAAAGAATTCGAGTACGAACCGAACCGACTATTAGAAATTAATTTCCAGAACGCGAGATGCAGTTTCGATACGAACAAGAACATGTACGTTCACAAAAAGAAATCGAAGGGCAAAGTCGATATGGTCGTTAGCTTGATTAACGCTATGTATTTGCTCCAGCAGGACGTAGACTTTAATCATATGGACTTCGTAGCACAGGTTATCTAGGAGGATTAATATGGGACTTTTCAACTGGAATAAACGCGAGACTGAAACTCCGGCACCTGAACCGCAGGTGAGTGATGTGCTTTTGCGTGCCTTGCTTACCGGTGAGCCGGTGACGCGGCAGAAGGCTATGATGCTCCCGGCTGTATCGGCGGCTGTGGACTTCATCACGTCCACTATTGCGTGTATGCCGGTGAAGCTCTACAAGGAAACAAAAGGCGTGGTTGCTGAGGTGACGAATGATAATCGCGTGACCATGCTCAATGGCGACCCAGGCGACACATTGGACGGCTACCAGCTGAAGAAAGCGATGGTCGAAGACTACCTGATGGGGAAAGGCGGCTACTGCTACATCGCCCGAAGCCGTAATGTTGTTACCGGCCTATATTACGTGTCTACCGATAATGTGACCATCAATATCAACAGTGACCCTATCTATAAGGACTTTGATATCATCGTCGGAGCGAACACATATAAGCCTTTCGATTTTGTCAAATTGCTTCGAGACACGAAGGACGGTGCTAGCGGTGTCGGCTTGACTGTGGAAGTGTCGAAGGCATTGGAGACGGCATATCAGACGCTGATTTATCAATTGTCGCTTGTCAAGTCAGGAGGCAACAAGCGCGGCTTCCTCAAATCCCAGCGTAAACTGGGGCAGGAGGAAATCAACACGCTTAAGAGTGCTTGGGCGCGACTGTACGCGAATTCAGAAGAGAATGTCGTGGTGCTGAATAATGGTGTTGATTTTCAGGAAGCGTCCAGCACGTCCACTGAGATGCAGCTGGACGAAAACAAAAAGACGCTGACCGATGAAATCAACAATATCTTCCACATCAAGGACAATTGGGAAGAGACTTTCAGATTCGCTATCTACCCGATTATCCGCGCTTTCGAGACAGCTTTGAACAGGGATTTGCTCTTGGAATCAGAGAAGAAAAAGTACTTTTTCGCATTCGATACCAAGGAGATTATCAAGGCGAATATCAGGGAACGCTTCGAGGTGTACCAGCTGGCGAAACAGTGCGGCATCATGACGATTAACGAAATGCGGCAAGCTGAGAACATGAATACCATCGATGGTATGGACATTCTGAATCTTGGGCTTGACAGCGTGCTGTATAACACGCAGACTGGCGAGATCTACACGCCTAACACTGATTCAACCAAGGCAGCGCAATCGGGTAATCAGCTGGAATTCCCCGCTACTGATGGCGGTACTATTAATGCAGGAGGTGTGCAAAATGAAAATTAACATTCGCGAGGATAGCGTGGAGATCGACGGCTACGTGAATGCTGTCGAGCGCTTGAGCAAGCCACTTAATTCGCGTATCGGCAAATTCCGCGAGCGTATCAAGGCGGGGGCTTTCAAGCGTGCCATCGAACGCAACGACGATATCCACGTGCTGTTGAATCACGATATTAATCGTGATCTTGGTTCGACCAAGCAAGGCAATCTAGATCTGCATGAGGATAATATCGGATTGCGTGCGAAGGCTACGATTACTGATGCTGAAGTAGTCGAGAAGGCTAAGCGCGGCGATTTGGTCGGTTGGAGTTTCGGTTTCAGCGACCGGGACGTGGAATCGACCGAGGAAAACGGCGTGTACACGCGAAACGTCAAGGATTTGGACTTGTTTGAGGTGAGTATCCTTGACCGCTCCAAAGTACCGGCATACGACGGCACTATCATCCAAGCGCGAGACGCTAACGGCGACGAAGTGCATTTGAATACCGGTGAGGTAATGGCCGACGATAAGCCGGAAATCACCGAAGAAAAACCGGCTGAAAAACCGGCTGATAAGACTGAGGAAGACCCGCAGAATACGCGCGATAATTCCGAAGAAAAAAATAGTACAATTGATTACGGCGAATGGGAAAAGCTCATTGCCGAATTAAAGGAGGATTAATCATGCAGTTGAAAAACATGATTGAGCGCAAAAATGAGCGCATTACCCGCGCCGAAGAGATTCTTAAGGGTGCGGAAGCTGAGAAGCGCGAGCTGACCGATGATGAAGCCGCAGAACTGGCTGAAATCCGCGATGACGTGCGCAAAATCAAGGCCGCGTTGAAGATCAACGACGAGTTGGGTGCTGATGATAAGCAGCCGAAGGAGGAGGCGAAGCCGATGGGCGACAACGGTGATAAGCCGCAGGATACCGAAGCGCGAGAACTGCGTGCCTTCGAAGCGTATCTGCGCGGCGATAAAGTGATGCAGGAACGTGCCGGTGAGCTGACCCTCACCGATAATGGCGCGGTAATCCCCACTTCCATCGCCAACAACATCATCAAGAAGGTCTATGACGTGTCCCCGGTGCTGGCGAAGGCTCAGCGCTACAACACCAAGGGCAAGCTCCAGCTGCCGTACTACGACACTTCCACTTCTTCCATTAAGGTTGCCTATCAGTCGGAGTTCAGCCCGATTGCGTCCAGCAATGGCAAGTTTGCGAGCATTGAGCTTGGCGGCTTCCTCGCTGGCGCTCTCTCCAAGATCAGCAACAGCCTGATTAACAACTCTCAGTTTGATATCGTGTCCTTCGTCACCACTCAGATGGGCGAGGATATCGCACGATTCATCGAGGGTGAGCTGCTGAACGGTACGGCTTCCAAGGTCACTGGCCTGTCAACTCTTGACAACAAGATCACTGCCGCTGCTGCGACTGCGATCACTGCCGACGAAGTGGTGCGCCTGAAGGATTCCGTCAAGGACGTGTACCAGCAGAACGCCATCTTCATCATGTCCCCGGCTACCCGCACTGCTCTCCGCTTGCTGAAGGGCAATGACGGTCATTACCTGCTTCAGGACGATATCACAGCGCCATTCGGGTCTACGCTGCTTGGCAAGCCTGTCTACGTGTCTGATAACATGGCCGACATGGCCGGTGACAAGACCGCCATCTACTACGGCGACATGACTGGCCTTGCCGTCAAGTTCAGCGAGGATATTTCGACGCAGATCCTGCGCGAAAAGTACGCTGACGAGCACGCTACTGGTATCGTGGCATGGTTCGAGTTCGACAGCAAGGTGCAGGACGCTCAGAAGCTGGCGAAGCTGGTGATGGCTAGTGCTTAAGGCTCTCACGTCCTTCAGCGGCATCGTCAGCATGTGCGAGGGTGAGACACGTGAGATTGATGATGCCGCTATCGTAGCCGACTTGTTGCGTGCCGGTTACGTGGAGGAAGTCAAGCCGAAGGGCAGGACTAAGAAAACCGCAACGGAAGAATAGTCTGAATGGTGGTGGCAATGATGGAGATTACTAAGGTATCGGATATTACGGTGCAGGCGCTCGCGGATTATCTGCGTATCGCTGACCCGTCCGACGCTGATAATACTCTGCTTGCCGCCATCATCAAGGCTGTTCCTGCTTATATGGGCAAGTATACTGGGCTTGGCGCGGCTGACTTGGACAAGTCTTCGGACTTGGTTATTGCCGCGCTTTGCTTGGCTCAGGACATGTACGATAATCGAAGCATGTATGTGGATTCGGCTAATCCGAATCTAACTGCGCAGTCGATTCTCGACATGCACAGTGTTAATCTTCTCCCGTCTGGCGGTGATCAATGATGATTAATGCCGGACGTTTTGACCATCGGATCAGGATAGTCAAGGTTGTGAAAACCTATGACAAGGATGGTATACCTATTACTAGCCGTGTGACTGTCTTGGAGCCTTACGCGAGCGTTAAGACCACGAGGGGGTATACGCTTATCGCCAATAATTCGGATTTTGAAGCGGCTACAACCAACTTCACTATCAGGTATCCCGGCAAGGTCGCTATCGACAGGGATATGCTAGTGGAATATGCAGGGAAGACATACACGATTGAGTACTTGAATAATGTGAATGAATCGAATACCACGCTTGAGATCCAAGCTAAGGTGGTGAAGCACTGATGGCTAGATTCGATGCGGAAATGCCTACCGAGCTGCTTAAGCTGTTCGATGAATTGGGTGCCGATGCGCATAAGATGCTTGGTGAGATGACGCAAGCTGGCGCGGAAGTCGTGCTCGCTAATGTTAAGGCGAATGTGCCTGCTTCCTTCCGTGGCTCTGATATCATGAATTGCTTGCGGATAACGCGAGTGTACAGAACGCCTAGTGATGATGGCGTGAATACCAAGGTCGCTTTTTATGGGTATTTCACGAATGAGGAAGGCGATACGGTTCCAGCTCCATTGGTGTGCAATGTCATGGAGTATGGTCGTAGTAAAGCGCCTGTGAAGAAGCATCCGTTCATGCGTAAGAGCTTCAGGAAGGCGGAGATCGAAGCGGCTATGCAGAGGGTGCAGGATAAGTACATTCCGAAGGGGTGAGTGGTGTGAATGAGTCTATTCTTGATCTTTTTAAGGGCTTCACGGTAGGCGGTAAGAGTATCCCTGTGGCTTTCGCTTATTACGATGGGCATGGCGAGCCTTATGTGACTTTTATGCGCGAGGATGATTCCGGCTCATACAGTGCGGACGATAAGATTCAAGCGTGGGTCACATATTATGACTTCGACGTTTACACGAAGTCGGATTATATCGCGATATGCGACGCTGTACGCGATAAACTTGAAGAAGCGGGGTGGACGTGGCAGCCGTCACGGAGCAGCCCGGATCAGTACGAGACGGATACGGGCTACTATCACACGACGCTAAGTTTTGCTATGGAAAGGAGCTATTGAAATGGCGCAGATTGGACTTACTAATCTTTGGTATGGGCTGTTGACGGAAGCCGAGGACGGTACACCCTCTTATGCTGGTGCGAAGTCTTTCGGCAAGGCTGTCTCGGCTAAGGTGGACGTGTCCACTAATGATGCGACGCTTTACGCGGACGACGTCCTTGTGGAATCCGATAAGAGCTTCCAGAACGCTAAGGTGACGCTTGGTGTTGCCGATGATGATATGACTATCTTCGCTGAGATTCTTGGTCATACGGTGGCTGAGAGTGGCGGCGAGATGGCGCGTTCCGCTGATGATGCCGCGCCTTGGGTTGGTCTTGGTCGTGTCGTGACCAAGATGGTCAACGGCAAGTATGTGTATAAGGGCGAGTTCTTGTATAAAGTGAGGTTTGCGGAGCCGTCTCAGGAGGATAACACCAAGGGCGAATCCGTGGACTTCAGTACGCCGGAGATCGAGGGTACTGCCGCGACGCTGGCTAATGGTGATTGGTCGGCTGCGCAGGTGTTTGATACGAAGGCTAAGGCTGTCGAGTGGGTGAAGGGCAAGCTGGCGGCTAAAGCGGCCCACGCGTCCGTTACTGCTAAAACCTCTCAGGACTGACCTATTTTGTGGGATAATTAGGGGCATGGCATGTAAATGTCATGCCCTTACTTTTAGGAGGAAATTATGGCTAAGAAGAATGATGCAATTACTTACAAGGGCGTTGAATACCATCTCGTTTTCAACCTCAATGTAATGCAGGTGATTCAGGAAGAATACGGGTCGCTGGACGAATGGGGTAAGCAGACGGAAGGCGAGAATGGCGAGCCGAACGCCAAGGCCGTAATCTTCGGGTTCGCCGCCATGCTTAACGAGGGCATTGATATCGACAATGAAGACAATGGTACTGACATTAAGCCGCTGACGCTGAAGCAGGTCGGGCGGTTGATCGGCGCTGTCGGCATGGACGCTATTACTGCCCAGATGCAGGAGATTGTGGTTGTGTCTACTGAGGACGGCTCAAAAAACGAATAATCCACGACGATGACGTGTACTTTGACCAAGACCCGGCCATTGACTTCGCGTGGATTCTTTTCATTGGCCGGGCAAGGCTTGGGCTGGCTTCTGACCGTGAGGTCATGCGATTGACGCTCAAGGGCTTCATGGCACGGTATCAGGCATATCAAAACGTGTTCGACGTGGAGAATATGCTTCGTGCGAATAACACGACGTATGCGGCTATGAAGCGCAAGCAAGAGCAAGAAGAGGAATGGTTCTAGGAGGTGTGTTAAATGGCTGGATTCGGTGGTGCCGTCAAGCTAACCGGTGAATCAGAGTATCGTGCCGCGCTTGCGCGTATATCGCAGAATCTGCGTGAAGTCGGTTCCGAGATGAAGGTAGTCAGCTCTCAATATGCGAAGAGTGACACGACGTATGCGGCGCTCACTGCGAGGACTGAAGCGCTGACCAACAAGATGGCGGCGCAGAAGGAAAAGCTTAGCGTCCTTAATGCGCAGTATCGCGCAATGAGCGCACAGTACACGGCGAACAATACGAAGCATGAGGAGCTTGTCGCGAGCTATGATGCTGAGAAGCAGAAGCTTGCGCAGATCGAAGCGACGCTTGGCAAAACGTCCCCGGAGTATCAGGCGCAGGCTAAAGTCGTGGCTAATCTAGCTCGTGATGTGGATAAGTCTTCGGCTGCTGTCAATGCCAATGAGATCGCCATGAGCAAGATGCGCACGCAGTTGAATAATGCTCAGGCGGATATCAACAAGACTGACGCTGAGATTAAAGCGTTGTCGCCTGATATGGATAAGGCGGGTAAGTCTGCTAGTGAGCTTGGCGATGAAACGGCTAAGAGTGGTAGGCAGGCGCAGGAAGCTAGCGGCGGGTATACCGTCTTCAAGAATGTGCTGGCTAATCTTGCGTCCAGTGCCATCGGTGCGGCTGTCAATGGGTTGAAGAATCTTGGTGCCGCTGTGCTTAATGTCGGCAAGCAGGCCATCGAAGCGTATTCTCAGAATGAGCAGCTTGTCGGCGGTGTGCAGACGCTTTTCAAGGATTCGGCTGGCATCGTGCAGGATTACGCGAACAACGCCTATAAGGCGGCTGGCATGTCTGCTAACGAGTATATGAATACCGTCACTGGATTTACCGCTTCGCTGATCCAGTCGCTTGGTGGTGACACTAAGGCGGCTGCTGAGCTTGGCAATACCGCTGTGCAGGACATGAGCGATAATGCCAACAAAATGGGCACGGACATCGAGAGTATCCAGCAGACATATCAGTCGCTTGCTCGTGGAAATTATGCGATGCTCGATAATCTCAAGATTGGCTATGGTGGCACGAAGTCTGAGATGGAACGCCTCATGGCGGACGCTGAAAAGCTGACCGGCGAACACTACACGATCGGTGACTTTGGAGATACCGTGAAGGCCATCCATGCCGTGCAGACGCAGATGGGCATCACCGGCACGACGGCTAAGGAAGCGTCCACGACCATAGAAGGCTCGATGAACGCGATGAAGGCTAGCTGGCAGAATCTGCTCGCTGGCATGTCCGATAGTGGCGCGAATATGAACGGCCTGATCAACAATCTTGTTGATTCGGTCAATACTTTCGCGTCGAATATCATGCCGCGCATTGCTCCGCTGATTAACGGCATGGTGCAGGCGGCTGTCCAGCTGCTGCCGCAAGCAGTCAACATGATTACCAATCAGTTGTTGCCATTGATTACGGCTCAAATACCGAGTATTGTGAGTGGCTTGTCGCAGGTGGTGCAGGCGATTGTCGCGGCATTGCCGCAGGTTATGAGTACGTTGACTGCCGCCTTGCCGCAGATCGTGCAAGCCCTGCTCACGCTTCTACCGCAGCTGATTGATGCGGGTATGCAGATGCTGGCCAGCCTTATTCAGGGCATCACTGAAGCATTGCCAACATTAATCGCGATGCTGCCGACGATTATCCAACAAGTGGCATCAGTGGTGCTGACTAATTTGCCGTTTATCATCCAAGTGGGCGTGCAGCTGCTGCTCGCGCTGGTCAATGGTATCGTGGAAGCCTTGCCGCAGCTTATCCAGATGCTACCGGGAATCGTGGTGCAGATCACCGACGTGCTGCTGGCTAATCTGCCTTTGCTTGTCATTGCCGGTATTCGGATTCTGATCGCCTTGATTCGTGGCATTACTCAGGCTATCCCGCAATTGGTCGCCATGCTCCCGGGGATCGTCACGAAGATTGTGAGTACGCTCAGTGCGCGTCTGCCTTTGATCCTCAGCACAGGTTTGCAGATGATGGTTCAGCTTGCGGCTGGTATCGCGAGTGGGGCTGTGCATGTTATCAAGGGTGCTGGCAAGATTGTGAGCGAGACCATGAAGGCGCTTGGCGAGCTTCCCGGCAAGGTCGTTGATATTGGCAAGAATATAGTCAAGGGTGTTTGGGAAGGTATCAGCAATTCCATTGGCTGGCTGCGGAACAAGGTTAGCGGCTGGGTTTCCGGGATTATGAAGGATATCAAGGGCTTCTTCGGAATCCACTCCCCTTCTCGGCTGATGCGTGATGAAGTCGGCAAGTATTTGGCTGAGGGTATTGGTGTCGGCTTCGAGGACGAGATGGGCGCGGTGTCGAAGCGGATGCAGGAGGCTATGCCTTCCACTGATGCTTTCGCGCAGTCCTATGATCTTGGTGGCGTGTCGGCGGCGCAGCAAGCATCAACCGGCTACGGTTACGGCTCACAGTCTAATCTGATTGACGCTATCGTGGGAGCCTTGCAGAATGTGCACGTGGTGCTTGATGACGAGGTGGCGGGTCGTTTTGTTAAGAAGACGGTTGCAGCCGCTATCTATGGATAAGGAGGATTGAGGTATGAAAGGTTTTGGCTACCAGCGTCCTTGGGTGCTTATCAATGATAAGCCCTCGTATGGCGTGACTGGCCTTATTGTGACGTCGCTCCCGCCGATCACGAAGCCGAAGATGCGTTATAACTCGGAGGAAATCGATGGCAGGGACGGTGATATCATCACCGCTCTTGGATATCAGGCTTACGACAAGACTGTGAGTATCGGGCTGCACGGCGATTTCGACATTGACAAGGTGGTGGAATTCTTCGCCACCAGCGGCACAATCACTTTCAGCTCGGAGCCTGACAAAGTGTACCGATTCCAGCAGCTTGAAAACATTGATTTCGGGCGGCTTGTGCGGTATCGGACGGCTGATATCAGCCTGCACGTCCAGCCTTTTAAGGCTGGCAGGCTCCAGCGCCCTAAAGTCTTTACGAGCGCGGACGCTCAAGCGGTGGTGACGAATGCTGGTAACGTGGCGGCGGCCCCAAAGCTCACCATCAAGGCTAGCGGCAATATCGGGCTGTATCTTGATGGCTCGCAGGTCTTGCAGGTCGCCAACACCGGCGATTACACGCTTGTGCTTGATGTCGCCAGTCTGGAAGCGTCCACGCCGGAAGGCGCGCTGATGAACCGCCATATTACCGGCGACTATCAGCGGCTGACGCTGAACCCCGGCAAACATTCGATAAAATGGAGCGGAGACGTTAAGTCTCTCACCATCGAAGACTATTCACGATGGATCTAGGAGGATTGTTTATGGCTGTAATTACCCAAAATTACGATATTGATCTGAAGGCTACCGGCGAGTATCCCGTAGTCAAAATGAGTCAGTTCGACACCGGCTCACGAACTATCGTTTTTACCGTCTACGATGGACGCGAATTGGCGCAGATCGACGGCATGGTGGCACGTGTCGACGGCACTCGATCCGATGGCGTGGAGTTCTCCAGCACTTGCACTGTCGGCACCGGAAGCAGGGTGAGCTTCACGATCTCGCAGGAGATGACCAAGTACGCTGGCAAGCACGCGGCGGAACTGGTGATCTTCGACGCGGACGGGAATCCTAGCAGCACGCAGAATTTCATCATTGAGGTGGAAGCGGCTACTATGAGCCGTGATTCAGCCGCTTCGGCTGATGATCGGACATTGTACGATCAATTCACTGATAGCGTGTCGAAGACTGTCACCGATAAAATCACGAGCGTGTCGAAGACGGCCACCGACAAAATCGATAGCATGTCGAAGACAGTCACCGACAAAATCACGCAGATGGACTCGAAGTACACTGATTTCACAACGTCCATGTCTTCCAAGGTTGACACGATGAACAAGACCGTCGAGGATATCAAAGGGCTTGTCGGCGCGAACACCCAGCCTGTCACAATCAAGGAAAGCACGTGGAAAAACATAAACGTCAATCCGCCCCAATCTGTGAAGTCGACCCTCCAGTATGACCCCGGCAGCGCATTGTGCGTGCTTCACGTCCGCTCCAGCGACAACTTCAACGGCCTGCCTGGCGGAACGATCTTCACGCTCCTGTCAGGGATCGATAGCGAGTATCTGCCTGTCGAAAGTGTGATGGACATGGCTTGCGCCAAAAGCACAAATGCCCTCCGTATCTGGAACGAGCCCAAGGTTGATGATGTCTACCTTGCCAGCGATGGCGCCCTGTACTTTCGCACGGCTTCCGGCTCGACCACCGCGACGTCGCATGGTCTTTGGGTGAATGTGTCGTGGTTTGCTCGTGGCGGCAAGTTCATTGTCGCGCCTACCGGCGCTGACGATGCTAAGATTGGTGCCGGTGGTGACGTCGCGTCTGACGAGATCGACGAGCAATCATCGACAGACAGTATTGCGCCGTCGGAATCCAAGTAAAATAACAACACAAGGAGGTAAATCAAATGACAATGAATGGCATTGATATCGCAAGCTATCAGGCGGGGATTGACCTTGGCAAGGTGCCTTGCGATTTCGTTATCGTCAAGGCGACGGAAGGCGTTGGATACGTCAATCCTGATTGCGATCGCGCCGTGCAGCAGTGCATTAAGCATGGCAAATGCTGGGGCACGTATCATTACGTGAACGGCTCCGGCGCTGTAGCGGAAGCCGACTACTACGTGAATAATATCAAGGGTTATCTTGGCAAGGGTATCCTGTGCATCGACTGGGAGGGCGGTTCTAACCGCGCGTGGGGCAACTACACATACCTTGAGACGCTTGTGTCCCGCGTTATCGAGCGTACCGGCATCAAGCCGCTTATCTACGTTCAGGCTTCCGCCTATGCTCCGACGGCTGCTGTCGCCAAGCGTCATGATTGCGGTTTGTGGGTTGCGCAGTATGCCGACATGAACGCCACGGGTTATCAGGGTAAGCCGTGGAATGAGGGAGCCTATTCTTGCGCTATCCGGCAGTATTCGTCTGCTGGACGGCTTTCCGGCTGGTCGGGTAATCTCGACCTTGACAAATTCTACGGTGATGCGAACGCTTGGCGTAAGTACGCTGGTGCTTCCGGCGCGGCTACTCCGGCACCTAAGCCGGTTGACCCGCTCGCTGGCAAGTCTGATAATCAGCTTGCCAGTGAAGTGATCGCCGGAAAGTACGGTGATGGAGATGCACGTAAGAAGGCACTCGGTACCCGCTATGCCGCTGTGCAGGCGATTGTCAATCAGCGGCTTTCTAACCCGCTCGCCGGTAAGACCGACGCTCAGCTTGCCAGCGAAGTGATTGCCGGTAAGTATGGTGATGGCGAGAATCGTAAGCGTGCGCTTGGCAATCGCTATAATGCGGTGCAGGCTATCGTCAATCAGAAGCTTGGCGGTGGGCACACGTCTCGTACTTATACGGTGCGTGCCGGGGATACGCTCTCGGGTATTGCCGCTCGGTACGGTACGACTTGGCAGCATCTCCAGCAGATTAACGGCATCAAGAATGCGAACCTGATTTTTGCCGGTCAGGTGTTGCGGATCGACTGATTGAATGTGATAGTGGCGCGGGTAGTTGACTAGGGTTCCCGCGCCACTTGGCAATACAAGTCGGGACTTTCCCGACATATCAACTGTATCATGCGTTCCTGCCGATGGCGTGCAGGATCAGCATTCCGATTGCCATGGTTCCAACGCCGATGAAATTCACGTATAGGGTGGTTTCGTTGGCGTTCGTGCTTAGGATCATTCCGGTGAAGACGAGTATGATGCTGAGGGTTTCGAGTTTGTTTTTCATGGTGTGTCCTTTCTTGGCCTGCAACTACCACTATACACCTATCATGTCGGGGGGCAGCTCCGGCGTGTCGTTTACCGCATATCATTGTTAAAAGGAGGTGCACATATGCTTAGAATCTTCAGCCCAACAGACAAGACTTATACCACTAACGGAGACAAGGTTATCCAGCCGCTAAAGGCTACCGTCCACAAGGAAGACAACGACAGCTACTATCTCGACCTTGCGTGCGGCACGGAATACTTGCCGTGGATCAAATCAGGCAACATCATCGTAGCGGACACCCCGCAAGGTGCCCAGCCTTTCCGTATACTTAACCCGGAGATCACACATACTAAGATAACGTGCAAATGCAATCACTGCTTTTATGATTCTGCTAATTATCTGATTGCAGATTCGTACGTTGTGGACAGCACTTGCAATCAGGCGCTTGACCATCTCAATACCGCTACGGAGCCTAAATCACCATTCAAGACAATTTCGGACGTTCCGACGATTAATTCATTCCGGTGCGTCCGGAAGTCGCTCTACGAAGCAATTACGACGGTTTTGGAGCGTTGGGGCGGGCACTTGGTGCGTGATGGGTGGACTATCGGCATTCGGCAGTCTATCGGGGCTGATAATGGCGTGGTGGTGCGCTATGGAAAGAATCTGAAGAGCATCGAAGCGTCGTATGACTGGAGTGATGTTTGTACGAAGATTCTCCCGGAAGGCGCTAATGGGCTGCTGCTTAATGCTCTTGACTCGTCTCAGTCGCTCTACATGGCGGCTTCGACACAGTACGACGTGCCTTATTGCAAGACGGTGCAGTTTTCGCAGTCTGATATCAAGCAGGAAGACTATAAGACACCAGACGGTAAACACAACGACGAGGCGGCGTACAAGCGTGCCTGCCTTGCCGATCTACGCCAACAGGCGCAAAAGTATTTGGACGAGAATTGCGTGCCAAAAGTCAATTACAAGATGAGTGCGGATCTTGAGAAAATCACGGACATTGGCGACACTATTGAAGTTATCGACGAGCGCATGGGCTTGGACATGATGACCAACGTCATCAGCTTCGAGTGGGACTGCATTCAGCAACGCTACACAAGCATCGAGTTTGGCACTTTCAAACAGACTTTATCGGGGCTTATGGGGGCTGTACAGCAGACGGCTTCCGGTGCCGCACAGGCGGTTAATTCCTCGATTGTGACCACGGTCAACGACCGGCTTGACGAATCGGAAAGCAAGATAACCAATCTGGTGGGAGGCTCATACGTCATTTATGATGGTGAGCAGATTCTGGTCGTTGATAGCCTGCCGAAGGAATCGGCGCATAATGTCCTGCGAATCAATAGTGCGGGTATCGGCTTCAGCAGCAGCGGAATTAGCGGCAGCTTCACGAGTGCGTGGACGATTGACGGAACTTTGAATATGCAGAACATCGACGTGATTAATCTAGTCGCTGACCTTATCAAAGGCGGCACCCTCACGCTCGGCGGGCAGGATAACGGCAATGGCGTGATGCTTGTCAAGAGTGCGGCTGGAGCGACGCTAGGGCGGATGGATAATGGCGGTTTGACCATGTGGGCTACAGATGGCTCGCATATTGTCGTGAGCGCGGCTAATGGTCTTACCGGGTATGATTCCGCTAATCGTATCACGTACACTGCTAGGAATGGCGTTTTCTCCATGCGCAATGGGTATATCGAAGAAGGGCTTGCTGTCGGAGGCAAGCTGAAAATCGTACCAGTCGCTTCAGGCGACAATAATGGCGTGGCATTCGTCGCGCTGAGCTAAGGAGGTAGCATTATGGCACTTTCAGGCACTATCACAGGCGTTTATCGTGGGTATACGCTTCAGGCTAATTGGGCAGCCGTGCAGGATATTAGCGGTAATTATTCCGATATTACGATCCGTCATGTGCTCGTAATCGGCGCTGCTTATTCGCTGCACATTTCCAGCCGCTCGAACACTTGCACGGTCGATGGCACGGCTCAAAATTACACGTCACCGGCAATCAATCAGAAGGGCGGCTCGGTCACACTCGGCACGACCACATACCGAGTCAATCATAATGCGGACGGCAGCAAGAGCTGCACCGTCACCGACGTGTTTAATGTCAATGCGACGATTGACGGCTCGCAGGTATCAAGCATTACGGCAAGCGGCAGTATCAAGCTTGACGATATCCCACGGCAGGCGACAATCACCAGCGCCACCGACTTCACGGATACTGGTACGCCATCACTTCAATATTCCAATGCCGGTGGCTTCACGGCTGACGCTTATTTGGAGTTTGCTCCAGTCGGGTCTGGTACTCAGATCATGCGCCGAAACGCCATCACAGGCAAGAGCGGCACGTATACGTTCGATCTTACGGATGCCGAGCGTGAGACGCTAAGAGCGGCGTGTGCCGGCGTGTCAATGCCGGTGCGGTATGCGTTGCGTACCTTTATCGGTGGCAAAGAGTATTACAGTACGCTTGATCGCAACATGAGCATGAGCGATGCGGCACCTATCCTCGGCGCGGTATCCTACGCTGACGGGAACGCCACAACTGCGGCAATCACAGGTGACGCGAAGGTGATTGTGCAGAAGCAATCAGACTTGCAAGTGACTTTCGGAGCCGCCACAGCGCAGAAGGGCGCGACGATCGCGGAGTATGCCGCGACTTTCGCTGGCGTGACCAAGACGGCATCTAGCGTCGGGACGCTTGACTTGGGCAAGGTAGATGTTTCATCGGACATGCCGCTTGTATTCAGCGTGACCGATTCCCGTGGGCTTAAAACGTCCACCACCTTGACAGTCAAGGTCGAATCGTGGTGGGAGCCGACATCAACCGTCGCACTGGCACGTAAGAACAATTTCGAGCCTGAAACGCATATCACGGCTACCGCATGGTATGCGTCGCTCGACGGCAAGAATGAAGTGACGATCAGCGCGAAATATCGCAAGGCGGGGAGCAGTGACGCATGGTCTACCATAACGCTTGCTAATGGTGTGGAATCCACAGTGACGTGCGAGAGGGATTATGCCTATGAGTGGCAGGTGGTCACGGCGGATAAGCTCGGCAGCACTACACAGTCGCTTACCCTTGGTCGTGGTATCCCTACCTTCTTCATTGACACGGCCAAGTCCAGTATTGGTGTGAATTGCTTACCCGCTTCGAGTGGCGTGCTTCAGCTTGGCGATAATGCGTTTCTCACGGCGGCAGGCGCTTACCCGGTAGGCTCGATTTATTTGAGTGTGACTGATACTGATCCGGCTACGCTTTTCGGCGGCACTTGGGAGCGGATCGGCGGTAGATTCCTGCTCGGAGCGGACGACACTTATACGGCTGGCAGCACTGGCGGCGAAGCGGAGCGTACGCTGACGATCGACGAAATGCCTAAGCATAATCACGGCTTGGACAATTACAATGCGTCTGGCAACGCCACGCCATTCTTGACTGTCCAGCATCAAGACAAGATAGGCTATGGCGGCAACGTACAGACCATGTATGCAGGCGGCGGCAAGGCACATAATAATATGCCGCCATATTTGACTGTGTACATGTTTAAACGGGTAAGTTGAGCACATAATAAAAAGGCGGGTAGCCCTTGAGCTATCCGCCTTGTAAGTTTTGTAAGTCTGTTTATCATCGCGTGCCCTATAAATCAGTCACAAGATGATAAACATTAGATTTTGAGAGTTACGCGCAGGCGTGGGTTCAATCCCGTGCCGCGTTCGGTCTTTTCGTATTCTATTTGTTCCGCCATGCCTTTCAGCAGGCGGTTGCGGTCTTCACTGCCAAGCGTCCAGTATTCGTCCAATGCCTTCGATAGTACCGGTATCCGTTTCAGGTCGTGTTCCGGTTCTGAGTCTTTGAGTGTTTCGAGCCGCGCAATTAGTTCCGCCTTTTCCGCGTTGACCTTTTGCACCCTTTGCAAATATGTGGATCTATCATATACGCCCGTTTCATAGGCTTCGCAGGCGCGTTCGAGCATTTTCTGCCGTTTGCCTATCTCTGCCTCTAGGACTTGCAGCTCGTTGGTGTTGTCATTCGCTTTTGTTTCGTATCCAGCCCAAACGTATGTAAGGCGTTCCAATTCGGCTTGTATGGCGTCCACTGTCAGCCGTTCCACTATGTCGAGTTTCGTGCTTTTGGTCGTGCAGCCGAAAGTTTTGCATATGAGGTATTCCGCTTGTGCGCCGTTGGTGCGTTGCATGGTCTTGCCGCATTCAGCGCATACGACCAATGAGGCCAACGGGTTGCGGTTTGTGTGTGCGTGGCGTGTGCGTGTCTCCATCGTGCGCAGGCGTGCGGCGCATTGGTCGAACGTGTCTGCGCTGACTATCGGCTCGTGTCTGCCTTGCACGTACTCCATGCCGCTGTTCCGTATGTAGGTTTCTTTTATTTCCCCGTCGATTATTCGGCGGTTTTTTATTTTTCGTTTGGTTTGCAGTTCTCCGAGGTATGTGCGGTTTCGCAGTATTTCGCCGATTCGTGTGCGGGTGAAGTCGTTGCCCGTGCGTTGCTTGACACCGGATGCTTGGAGTTCGCGCAATATATCGTTGATCTTTGCCCCTTGAGCGTATCGGTCGAATATGAGGCGCACGACGTGCGACTCGTGTGGGTCGGGGCATAGCGTCCGCCCTTTTCCATCCTTGCGTTTGCCGTACCCGTATGGGGGCACGCTGCCGATGAAATACCCGTCGCGTTGCGCTTGGAGTCTGCCGCGCAGCAGGCGGCGTTTAATCGTCTTGTATTCGCGGCGTGACATGAACAGCCCGAACTCGAAAAATTCTTCGTCGAAGTCATCATCGCTGGAAAGGTCGTAAACCTTGTTAAGCGTTAGTATTTTCGTGCCGCTGAATTGGAACGTGCGGAGTATTCGCGCCTGATCCTCACCGTTTCCGCGGCTGAGGCGTTCAAGTTCGACGCACAGAACGCCCGTATATAGTCCCATTTCGACGGCTTTCAATAGTCGCTGCATTTGTGGGCGTGCGTCTATGCTTTCCCCTGACACTATTTCGCGGTAGATGTTCGTTTCGTCTATGTGTATGCCCATGCGTGCGGCCATGTCGCGCAGCATCGTTTCGTGTTTGCTTAGTGTGTTCTCTATCCCTGTTTCTTCGTCTATGCGGGATTTCCTCAAGTATATTGCGTATGCCATCCATCATCTAGTCCTTTCGTCGGTGTAATAAAAATTGTGCAAATAGTTGTATTTCTTCAAGTTCTTCATCAGTGAAAATCCGGTTTGAGAAGGTTATCTCGCGTTGCGGTGTCCCGTGTACGAGTTCTTCGATGGTCACGCCGAAGTATTCGGATAGCTTGAGCAGTGTAGGCAAGCTGATATTCTCCGCCGAGCGGTTGAACCATGAATTAACCGCCGATGGGCTGATCCCGCAGTCGCTCGCCATTTTTCGACGGGACACGCCTTTTGCACACATTAGCGCTCGAAGATTGTCACAAAATGCCATGTCGATTCACCACCTTTCGTGTCGAAACGTCATTGTCTCGCGTCTTGCGCATCTCTAATATATCATGTGAAATTATCAAAGTAAACACAAAAGTAGTCAGGTTTGATAAAAATTTTTACCATTTTTACCGATTTGTGTTGCAGTTTGCAAAAAATGGGTGTATAGTGATTGGCATACGAGGTGAGCACAAAAGAGCACACCGTGAGCACAAATGAGGAGGTGCAATGAATGTATCGGAATCTGAAAGCCGAGATAGCACGAGCGGGAATGACCAGTGCCGAGTGCGCTGAGATTGTCGGCGTGAGCTTGGCGACATTCTACCGTCTGCTGAATGGGTCTGCCGAGTGGAAGCTGTCTGAAATGCTCCAAATGAGCACGGCCATCACTCAGCACCATGGTCATGCCGGGCTTGACTATCTCTTCGGAGGTGGGTCGGATGGAACGACATAAACCAAGCAAGGAACATCTGGCGGCACTCTACGATTTGATTAACGAGTTGCTACCGAATGCCGACGTGTACTATACGCCGAAACAACTAAAAGAACTAGCCAATAAGGAAGGAATAGAAACATTATGAGCATGTCAATCTACGATATCGATTCCGCCATCGTCTCGCTTATCGATGCAGAGACCGGTGAGATCAGCGACGAGGAAGCCTTCGATGCTTTGCAGATGGAGCGAGACAAGAAGGTGGAGAACATCGGCCTTTATTTCAAGGACTTGACCGCCGAAGCGAAGGCCATCAAGGAAGAGGAAGCAAGTCTCGCGGCACGTCGCAAGACTGTGGAGAATAAGGCGGAGCGCCTGAAGCACCTGCTGGATTATGCGCTGGATGGCGATAAATTCAGCAGCCCACGATTGAAGGTGTCCTACCGCAAGTCATCCACTGTGGAGCTTGCCGAAGGCTTTATCGGCTGGGCTGAGGCACATGCCGACGATCTGCTGACATACTTGGAGCCGAAACCCAATAAGACAGCGATCAAGGCGGCTATCAAGGATGGCCGAGTGCCTGAAAATCTCGCAGCCATCGAAACGCACGAGAATATCTCGATCAAGTGAGGTGGGATAGGCAATGTCTGAGGAATTGATCAAGGCGCTTGGTGAAGTCCAGTACAATCTGAAGGCACCGAAAGGGCAGACCAACACTTTCGGTCACTACAATTACCGGAGCTGTGAGGATATCTTGGAAGCCGTGAAGCCGCTATTGCATGAAGCCGGGTTGGCGCTGACCTTGAGTGATGATGTGATAGCCGTCGGCAATCGTATCTATGTCAAGGCCACGGCTACCGTCACAAACGGCACGGATAGTGTGAGCAACACGGCATTCGCGCGGGAAGCCGAGACGAAGAAAGGCATGGACGATTCGCAGATTACCGGCACAGCGTCCAGCTACGCACGCAAATACGCTTTGAATGGACTGTTTTGCATTGATGATACGCGGGACGCTGACACGGACGAGTATCAGCGCAGAACGCAATCTAAACCAATTGCGTGCGACTTGTGCCATAAGCCTATCAAGCCGATGGCTAAGCGTGGTGGCGGTGAAATGTCGCCGGAAGCCGTGGCGGAGTGGACAAGGGCGAAGACTGGAATGGCCGTGTGCGGCGACTGCTACAGGCAGCGTGAAACAAAACAAACGAACGGAGGAAATGAGTAATGGAAGGAAACGTATTTGAACAATTTATAACAATCCCACAGAAGGAGTATGCGGCACTGTTGGAATCTAAGGCCGACAATGCCATGTTGAAGGACATGATCAAGGCGGCTGCTGTGCTTAGCCTTGACGGTACGCGACTGATTATCGATCAAGGTACGGCAGATACACTGCTCAAATATGTGCTTAAGGAAGGTTACAGCGCGACTATCCAAGCGCTGAAGGATGGAAGGAATAAATGATGGCTGACATTAACACTTGCACTTTTACCGGGCGACTTGGCTCGGACGTGGAGCTGAAGCAGACTCAGACTGGGAAGAGCGTGGCTCGCTTCCGTCTCGCCGTCGGCGGATTCCACAAGGACGAGACTTATTGGCTCGACTTTGAAGCTTGGGGCAAGATGGCGGAGACGCTGGCGCAGTATCGTCACAAGGGTGACACTGTGGGCTTGACGGCTCACGCGGTAGTGGACAACTGGGAGAAGGACGGAGTGAAGCACAGCCGTGTGAAATTCGTCGTGGACAATCTGCCGCTCAACGCGGGTAGTTGCAGGCATCAGGGTGATCAGGCTCAGGCTGCACAGGCTCAAAACACCTATGGTGCTGTTGGAGACCCGTGGGATGAACCCGCATTCTAATAGTGGACGGCATTAAATGGCGGGGACGGTGACAAACTCAAAGCCGCTCCCGCCATTTGCCAAATTAAACACAGTAACACAGGAGGTATACAGATGAAGATCACACTCGATAAAGGCGCTCATATGCCGGAGCGTGCCCACGATACTGATGCGGGAATCGACATCAGGGCTATTGGTGAGCATGTTATCCCGGCTTATGGTTCGCGGGTAATCAAGACTGGCGTGCATGTGCAATTGCCGCATGGTTATGCTGGGCTTTTCGTGAGCAAGAGCGGGCTTAATGTCAAGCAGAATATCACTAGCACTGGATTGATTGATGAAGGCTATACTGGTGAGCTGATTGTCAAGCTCTACAATCATGGGCGTTCAGCGTACACTGTGCATGATGGGGATAAGATTACCCAACTTGTAATTATCCCAGTCGCTTACGAACCACTTGAAGTGGTTGAAGATCTGGACGATTCGGAGCGTGGCGATGGCGGATTCGGAAGCACCGGGCGGTGAGCTTATGTCTAGCAAGTACCACGCTAGGAAGACGGTAGTGGACGGCATCACCTTCGATTCAAAGAAGGAAGCCAAGCGATATGGTGAGCTGAAGCTGATGGAGCGTGCTGGAGCCATCAAGGATTTACAGCGGCAGGTGCGATATGAGCTGATCCCGGCATTCAATGTTGACGGCAAGCATTACCGCCCGACTGGCTATGTGGCTGATTTTGTCTACACGGATTGCAAGACTGGCGAGAAAATCGTGGAGGACTGCAAGGGATACCGCACTGACGTGTACCGGTTGAAGGCTAAGATGTTCGCCCACAAGTTCGGCGTGGCTATATTGGAGACGTGATATTATAAAGATAACGCCATGTTAGGTACTGTGCCCATCTAGCAGGGCAATAGCTTAACATGGAGTAATCCCGTTAATTCGGACTATGGCACAGATAGTCCGGGTTAGCGGGATTTTTAATACCCAGAGGTGATTCTGATGGAAGTCAAAAGAGACTTCAAAGGCGTATGGATACCACGAGAAGTGTGGCTTGACAAAAGGCTAAGCGCACTTGACAAAGTGATCCTTACCGAGATCGATAGCCTTGATCAAGGCGGCAGCGGCTGCTATGCGTCTAACCAGCATCTAGCGGAATTCTGCCAATGCTCCGAACGCAAGGTATCCGACGCTGTGACCAAGCTGATTAAATGCGGATATGTCAGCGTTGCCAGCTTCGACGGCAGGAAGCGGACACTGCGCAGTAATCTCTCAAACGTGCGAGGCAGACTAGAAAAAAGTGCGAGGCAGGATAGCAAAAACTGCGAGGCAGAATCGCAAAATCTGCTACAAAGTAATACATATAGAAAAACATCTACTAATACAGATAAAGTTATATATGTCGAGATTATCGATTATCTGAATCAGAAAGCCGGTACAAGGTATCGGGCTACTACGTCTAGCACTCGTAAGCACATACAAGCTAGGATAGATGAAGGATTCACGGTTGAAGACTTCAAGACGGTAATCGACAAGAAATGCAGTGAGTGGCTGGGTAACTCGAAGATGGAGCAATATCTGCGTCCTGAGACGCTGTTCGGCACGAAATTCGAAGGATACCTCAACGCCAAAACCAATGCCAATCGCCCAGAGAAAGGCGCTAATGGTGTCGATTTAAGACCTTTGGAACCTGACGAGGATACGAGCTGGTTCCCGATGGTAAGCACAAGCAACATCTAGGAGGGATAGGAAAAATGGAAAATAACATACTCAAGGCGCTGATTGAGAAGGCCAGTAAGGGCGATCATTACGAGGAAGGCGACTACTTCGAGGACGGGCTGCTCTACTGCGGCAAGTGCCATACGGCCAAGCAATGCCGGTTTGAAGCGGCATGGGGTGGCATCATGGAGCCTTACTTCCTTTGCGAATGTGGGCGTAAACGCAAGGAGGAGGAAGAGAAGGCGCGGCAGGCGCAGGAATTCCAGTCTGAGGTGAAGCGGCTCCGCAAGCTGGGATTCCCTGATGCTGAGATGGCTAACTGGACTTTCGCAAATGATGATGGCGCGGACGCTAAAATCTCCGGTATCGCTCACAAGTATGTGGATAATTTCGTGGAGATGAAGAAGCGTGGCAAGGGACTATTGCTGTATGGCACTGTCGGCAGCGGCAAGACGTATATCGCGGCGTGCATCGCAAATGAGCTTATCAATCGTGGCCGTCCGTGCTTGGTGACTAATTTCGCGCGGATCACCAACACCTTGCAGGGGATGTTCGAGGGGAAGCAACGCTACCTCGATGATCTGAACAGGGTGGATTTGCTGGTGATTGATGATCTGAGCGCGGAACGTGACACGTCATTCATGAACGAAATGGTCTTTAACGTGATAGATGCCAGATATCGTAGCGGCAAGCCGCTGATCGTCACGTCTAATCTCACGTCCGAGGAATTGATGCGTCCTAACAATATCGACAAGCAGCGAATCTACAGCCGTGTGCTTGAGATGTGCTTCCCGGTAGAGGTCAAGGGCGTGGATCGGCGTAAAAAGAAGCTGCGCGATGATTCCGCGGATATGGCGCGGCTGTTGGGCTTGTGATGGAGCGTGACTTGGCTCAGGCTCGACTGCTGCGCATCGAGGCGGAGCGAGTGCGACTGCTGCTTGCGGCGGAGTCTGAGCCATCATCACACTGTCTCTTGGCGGAGCACTTGGAATGTATCGAGGCTAGGCGATTTGAGCTTTTGGCGTGGATGATCTCGATACCTGATGATCGCGTGCGTTTGATCTGCTTGATGCGCTTTGCGGAGGGGAAGAGCTGGGAGACGATAGCAAGGCACCTGCATTATGAGCGCACGTCTCCGGCTAAGATCTTGCGCAGATGGCTCAAGCGTGCATAATGGTGTTTGTAAGGCAGAACGCCTCTCCAAGGATGCGCACCAACCACTGCCAGCGGGAGCACCAACCGTGCCGGGGCACTGGCGAATGATGTATTGGCGGCATGTTCTAGACGTGCCGCCTTTTTTCATGCCTTCGGCGTGTCACGCCATAGACAGTAGTAATATCATAGTTATCAACCAAACAAGGAAAGGAAAATAAAATGAACAACGTAATTCTTCGTCAACTGACTGCATCAGAGTTCAGTCGTATAGATAATCCACTCGCTAACAGCATCTTTGCGCATTATGCGCATACGGCAATGTCAACCGCCAATCTAGCTCACATTTACAACTACATGATGGCGTTTAGTGTCAACCCTATGCATAGTGTTGAGCAACACTTGGACGTGCTCGCAAAAGCGGAACGCGCATACAATCTTTAAAAAACACGCTTCGTGGGTGAGCGCCCAATCACCCACTTCATACCGACCAACCGAAAGGACAAAAATGGGGAGCAAGCACAGGCCAGACTGGACAATCGTAAGCTTAGGCATAAGCTATGGCGACTCGCCACACGAAATCTGGCAAAACCGGTACGGCCAATTGGCCATGAAAACCAAAGCCGGGACATGGAGGCCGCAGCGACTCGCAGACGTGTACGGGGAAATCACACTGGCGGCACGAATCAACGCGGCCATCATGATGCTTGGCCTCACCCAGCGGGAAGCCGCAGCAAAGATTGGATGCACGCAACCGCAGCTAGTGGACTGGGCGAGTGGCAAAAGATACCCACGCCCCCAGAACGAAGCGCGGCTGAGAATGCGCCTAGTCATTCCGGCGATGCACTTGGAACGCGGCCAGTCACGGAGCCTGATACAGGGCTTGGAGGTGATGGACGATTGATGCTCACACCAAAGGAAGTGAGAATGGCACAGATAACCGTCCGCCGATTCCGCGAAGGCTACGACACCGACGAAGTGGACGACCTGCTCGACGCTTGCGCCGACACCATCGAAACCCTCATCAAAGTATTGGAATCCATCGTAATAGCAAAAGGAGAAAACAAATGAACCCGACACTCAACCCGCCAGCACCGCCGACACTCCACGAGGCCGGATGCCTGCTGCTCGCATCAAGCGGCTTCTACATCCGCATCAATGAGGACGGCAGCGGCAGCCTCATTGACGGCATCCGAGACATCACCCTCGCGGACTTCACACCAGCGGAAATCGAAGGCATCGCATACGCGCTCAACGAAATGACAGGAAACATAAGATGAAAAGAACTGAAGGCAGACAAATGACCAGCCACGGCAGCAAACCCGAGGGCGCGAAGCCGAACTACACGCTCCGCCGCATCAAGACCCTGCTCGCCATCATCGCCTGCACCGCCTCGACGGCACTGCTGTTCACTTGGCGGACGGCGGACTCACAATCCGCCACCATCCTCGTCAGTATCGTTTACATTCTGACCGGCCTATGGCTGATCGTGCGGTTCGCCCCACGCGGCTAAGACTTCCACCAGCCGAATTGGTGCCGTGGCTGTTTGGCTGCGGCACTTTTCTTTTTTTTCGGCGTGTCACCTTCGCATAGGTGTATAGTGATAAGTATAAACAAGAAAACACCAAACCACCAACCCGAAAGGAC
>ERZ1023663.147-NODE-147-length-36480-cov-18.136445_pt1 | contig 36480 bp, 35 predicted proteins | sample MGYA00380340_ERZ1023663 | MGnify/ENA primary metagenome ERZ1023663 (study PRJEB33179, sample SAMN07448982) | human gut metagenome | biome: Human-gut; feature: Human associated habitat; material: Faeces | host: Homo sapiens | place: India: Bhopal | collected... | reverse complement strand
TGTGTATTTGGAATTTCTCATTTTGGCTTGTACTATTTATATTCTAGCACCAAATCTCTCAGATTATGGGTTTATTGGTGAATTGTCTTTAGATGGCCGATTGCGGGCCTGCAGGGGAATCCTTCCCATGATCATAGCTGCAAAGAAAAGGAAAATAAAAAAGCTTATTGTTTCATTTGAAAATATAAATGAGGCAAAATTAGTTCATGGGATAGAGACCATAGGGTTGCATGACTTGAGAGAAGTGATTCAGTATGTAGAAGGAAAAAATATAGAAGGTCTGGCATTCCAATGACAAGTACAGGCGGGTAATCTACAGATGCAATAAGAAGTATGGGAAAGGCTGTAAATGCAAAACGCCACATATCACCGAGGATGAAATCAAGGAAATGTTCATTAAGGCAGAAAATGAACTGTTTTCTGAAAAGGATGAAATCATAGAAAACACAAAAACAATGATGGATATGGTCTGCAATACGGATGGCCTTGATATGGAATTAGGGGATAAGGTCACAGAACTGAATATTATTGCAGAGCAGATGCAGACAGCTATAGCAGAGAACAGCCGGACTGCAATTGACCAGAATGAATATGAGAGAAGATATGCCGACCTTACCGAAAGGTATAATACCATCAAATCAGAGTATGACAAGATTTCAGAACAGATTGAAAGCAAAAAGGCTCAGAGAGAATTATTCAAGGGATTCATCCGGGCGTTGGAAAAGCAGGGGGCTTTGGTAGAAGAATTCGATGAGGGACTTTGGAGCAGCCTTGTGAAGGAAGTGGTGGTAAATGGCAAGGACGATATACGATTCATCTTTAAGAACGGATTTGAAATAAAAACGAGATAAATTAAATCCTGATTTGACACATATTATAATAGAAGAAAAAATTCAGAAATTTGATTATAAAAGGTCAGATTCGTCAGTAACCATCGGGCTTGACGGGTTTGGCTTTTTATATTGCAGAAATATGACATAAAATGAATATGAGAATCTGCCGAAATAAAGTATAATAATTAATGATTGATGGCATAAAATGAAAGGTAGAAAGACGAATGGATGAAAATATTCTTGGGAAAAATATAAAACACATGAGAACACTGCATGGAGAAACTTTAGATGAATTGGGGAATGTTATTCGTGCATCAAAAAGCACGGTTCAAGGGTATGAGAAAGGAAGACGTATACCAGATATTGCTACCATAAAAATAATTGCTGAATATTACGGAAAAACAGTTGATGAGATGATTAATAATAAATTATATGAATATGCAGAATTTGATTCCACTAAAACAGTAAATATGGATGAAATGATAGATGCTTTTTTACATATACTGCCTGTTATTGAAACTGATGAAGCCTGCAAGAACGAATCATTTTTGAAAGGTGTTACTGAAATAAAAAACATGATAGATGCATTTCGACATGGTATAGAGGTACAGGGATTAATTATTTCAGAAATTGTTGATTACTTTATATCAGCAGTAGAGGATAATATCATTGAGGCTGCTGCTAATATTATTTGGTGCGTATTTTTCATATGGACACAGCAGTACACAGATTTAGAGAAAATGCGAAAACTTCAAACCCGTATATGCAATGGGGAAACTGACTTAAAAGAGTTAAGATATGAATATCAAAAAGATGCAAAAAAGACGTCATCAAAAAAGAAAGAATTTATTTGTGAAATTGATAATTTGCTAATCGAACTGATTAGTGAACTTAAATTAACTGAGCAATGGTCACAACTTGGTGATTATTATTTAGCATTGAGATATGTTTTAGGATTAATTGATACAGGATATTCGGATGAGATGAACCAAATTATAGGAACACAGATGCTCATAGCCTTTTCGCAAGTTGGAAATAAATATTCTTTAGATTTTTTTGAAACAAGCGACAGCATGTAATCTTTTTATGTATGCGATTTGCGGACTTGGTTTTGTTGATTACTTTTCTGATTGGGATTATGCTTTTCTTAACAAAACAAGAAAGGTGGTTCATATGAAGGAAGATATTATTAAATTTGGAACACAAGAAGTAGGTAAGGAATTATGCAAAAATGCGAGTATTAATTTTTCGCTTGAAGGTTGGCCGTGTGCAGTAGCCTTCATTGGTTTAGGGGTTGCATATGTTATGACAACTAAGATTAAGTGCGATGCACAGACAAAACAGTTAAATAATACTGATGTAAAAAGAATAGAAAAAGTGGCATAAACATTATGTGTTTTGAGTGTATTTACAAAGGGGGTTCATTTGAACCCCCTTTTGAACACCCCTAGGATAATTACGGTTAAATTGTATCAAGTTCAGTGTTCCAACGAATCCCTGTCCTTGTGGTTATTATCCCAGTTCAAAGTGCAGATGTACGGATTATGAGATAATAAAGTACAGAGGAAAAATATCCGGACCTATCATGGACCGGATTGATATACAAAAAGAGGTAAAGCCGGTGAATTTTTTTAATCTGGAAAATCAGAAAGCGTCTTTATCATCTGCATGGATTCGAGAAAAGGTGGAAAAAGCACGTATGATTCAGCAGGAGAGATATAAAAATGAAAAAGGTATTAATTGTAATGCCCAGATGTCGACATCACTCATTCAGCAATTTTGTGTGTTAGATGAAGAATCATTAAAACTGTTAAAGCAGACAAGCGAAAAATATGGATATAGTGCAAGAGTAATACACAAGTTGTTGCGTTTGGCGCGGACAAGTGCAGATTTAGATGGAGAGGAGAGGATTCGACAGTTGGATATTGAAAGGGTGCTGTCATGCAGAGACCTTGATCAAAGCAATAGTAAGATGCTGGTGGTAAGTTAAATGAAGTTGAAGTATTGGTTATGGTTGACACAAATTTCGTATATCGGAGTGGTTACAGCAAACAAATTAATGGATTGTATGGGTGACCCGCAGGTGGTGTTCGAAGCGGATGAAAAAACATTGCGGCAAACAGGAATATTAAATAAAAGACAGTTAAGGAGCATAGTAGAAAATCATGACATGGTGTTGGCGGAGACAATTATAAATAATTGCAGGACTTTAGGGATATCTATAATGACAAAAGCAGATACATGTTATCCAGACAGGGCGAAATATTTCGATGATGCACCGATTGTTTTGTATTATAAGGGAACGCCAGAAAGAAAAAAACGTGCGGTAGGAATTGTTGGGGCAAGAAGATGTACACAAGAGACAAAGAAACAGGTAATTAAGATTATAAGTCAGTATGTTTCAAAAGGGTACAGTATTATAAGTGGTATGGCAAAAGGAGTAGATTCCTATGCACATACTGTTGCAATCAATAATGATGGTTATACAGTGGCAATTGTTGGCAATGGCCTTGACATTTGTTATCCAAGTGAACACGATAAGTTGATGCAGAAAATACAAAATAAGGGGTTATTATTATCGGAATATCCACCGGGAACTATACCAGCAAGATGCCGATTTCCGCAGCGCAATCGTCTTATAAGTGCATGGTCGGATGAAATCGTTGTTATTGGTGCTGGAAAAGGCAGTGGTGCATTTATAACAGCAGATTATGGTGATAAATACGGACATAAGGTGTTGTATATGTGATATGGCATAAATAAAGTAAGTCTATTAAATGCGGTAAATTTTGGGTTTCCGACGGTGTTGTTCTACAATATAATAGCAAAATAAATATGTAGGGGTATAGTTGACGAGAAAGCGATCATAAACGGGACACAAAAAGAGAACCAAGGTACGGAAAAATATCTGATACTGGAAATTTGAAAATGAAAAATATGCAAAAAATGATGAAAATGTTTGCCGGAGATAGAATGGCTTGGAAAATTTAGTTGTGGAAAATGGAAACAATAGATATAATATAGAAAAGAATGTGATTTTGTTATGCGTCAAAGGAAAATAAGCTGTAAAAATTTACGTTGAATTTTACAACTTTTTATGTATAATGGAAGTGGCAGAAACAATTTAAGATCAAAGGAAGGAGCTGAAAGGATATGGCAAATATTTTACCAGTATCTGATTTGAGAAATTATAATGAAGTCCTGAAAAACTGTCATAAAGGAGAACCGGTATATCTGACCAAGAATGGCAGAGGACGTTTCGTAGTCATGGATATTGAAGATTATGAGCGTGATCGTGCAGAAAAAAAGCTTCTGCTGAAGTTGCAGGAAGCTGAAGAAGCAGTAAAAGACGGAGAAGGCTGGCTGGATCTGGAAGAACTGAAAGCACTTATGGGGGAATAAGATGTTAAAACTGCGGATCAATCCGATTGTTGCAAAGGATTTGAAAAATATTCGGGATTACATTGCTGAGGATAATGAAGAATATGCTGCAAAGACAATAAAGGAAATTTACGGAAAATTTGAAAATCTTCAGATGTTTCCGGGAATGGGGGCGGATCTTTCCAAACGGGTCAGCTTTCGGACAGATTACAAATATGCGATATGGGAAGATTATGTGATTATCTACAAAATTGGAAAAGAGTATGTAGAGATTTATCGTGTGGTTAATCGGTATCAGGATATTATAAGGATATTTGACTAGATAAAGCAAGAGGTGCCTGACACAATAAAATTCGCTAAGAGGCATCTGTTACAGCAGATGCCTTTATGTTTAATGTATCACAATCATAGGATGATTTCAATTTTATTTTGTAAGACAAGCACTCAATATAAGCATGCTAAGGGCAGAGATAGTGCTATGATTTCCATCGCCGGCTTATCTTTACAGTTTGGAAGCACTAAGTTCATTCACAATCATCTGATATACAGTTGAATATTTCATTAGTATCTTTGAGTAATTTGACGAAATCATTTTATACTCATTAACTGCCTTGCTGAGTTTGTGCTGGTAGTTTTTCTGTGCCCAGAGTTCGATATAAACCAGACAGCCAAGGAAATCTATATGATTTTTCCAAAGTTTATAGTTTTGTTCTTTGAGCGTTGCTGAGTACAGAGGCTTGGTGAATTCAAACTCGTAATTTTTAAATCGTTTCATAACAGTTTTAAATGAGCCGGTATCAAGTTCATGAATATAGCTGAGAATAATGAGACTATTTTTTATTGTCTTGATCTGGTCATAAAATGATTTTTTATTTTCTACCCCGTTTTTATATGGTTCTGTAACAAGCTCCATAAGATATTTGCCAGCAACCGTGTTAGTTATGACTCCACGTTTGACGAGTGTATCATATATTTTACATACATCTTCTACATTTTGTGTAGAAAGTGTATGTAGTGTTTTGAACAGATCATCATTGCCAATCACATCTGAGATATTAGATTCTGTAATTATAGCTGCAAATATTTTTATGACATCATCAATTTGCTTTTGTGTTTCTTCATAAAGTCCATTTTTCCTGAAATACCGGGTCTGCAATTCTTTAATCGCATAGATTAAAGTTAGTAATTGTTCTTTGACAGATAAATTTGAACAAAGTTTTCTAAGGATGACAGGAACGTTGACTTTTTTTGAGGTTGTAAAGTTCCTGCACGAATAAGCGATAGCAATTGCTCTGAGAAATGGTACATCGCATTCGAGCATTGCTTTCGTGATTGCTTTATTATTTTTGGAAGAACATAATAAATCTGTCAAATTGGTGATGAGCATTGCAGCAAGTCTTTGGGTATTGGAAGGTTGCGGTACTCTGTTGTCTTCTGATAATAAACTTTGATAAAGTTCGTTTAAACAATCAATTGCTTTGATAGGTGCTATTTGACAGAGTAATTCGACTGCAGATTTAATAGTCCAACTTTCGTTAAAAAAGCGATAGTCAAAATAGTAATTTATAAAGTTATCAGCAGAATCGATAAGTGAAAGCTTAAAATCCATTTGCTTTGTGAAAATCTGTGCAATGCTTAAGAACTGTCTTTCTTCGTAGCTGTCTCTTTGCGATAGCTTAATTGCATTTTTATATGGAGTACTTTGGTAATGTTTCAAAATAGTTGCCAGTTTGTCTTCGATATTGTCAAGCTTATGGATATGAGCGACACAATCATCATATAGTTTTCCGGGTGTGATATATGCCAGTTGCTCTAATGCACCAGAAAGGTCGTTATTGCATAATGTAATATATTCTTCTTTAGTTGCAATTGGTTGAAATGATTTTTCTTCCACAAATTGGGAGGTATTGTTTTCTTGGCTGGCATTAGGAGCAGCAGTCTTTTCTATTTCAAAAACATTCGTTACGTTATTATTTTTTTGAAGTTCTGTAATTAATTTACAATAATATTCGTCTACGGCAATGCATAGGCGGTTATTCAAAGAAACAATAAGGGAACTGTGTTTTTGAGCTTCGTTATCTAAAGAGTTGGTCATGCTGTAAACGTTTGGTATTGGTGTATCTTTGCAACGAAGAATGATGTATCGGTCGTGCAGGGTATCGGCTGGCAGGACATATACATTCAGCTCACTCAGACCCAATATTTCCTTTGGCTTTTCGAGTCTTCTAATAGAAGCAATGCGCTCTTTGTCATCATTCGTGAAAATAGTATAAGCAACATGTGGACTTTGAATATTTCGGATAATTTTTCCGAGGGCAGTATCATTAATATATGGGTCAATAATGATTATTTCATAACATGGATGTTTTGATAAAGTGTCTCCTAACCATTTTAAGAAACGGCGATGTTCGTCATTGCCTTTTTCAAAAAATATCCCTTCGTTGTTTTGTACGTTTTGGTTTATAATACAACTGCAGGTTTTAGAAACCATGGTTTCGTTTTGATACCATAATTCGTTTGCATTGTCTCCGATCGAAAAAGTATTGCTGGATGAGAAGGTTCCTTGTGATAATGATGTATCTTTGACTTTTGTCTGCTTTTTCATTTTTTGAGTCCAGGAATCTTCAAGAGTAAAGTGTTGTTCTTCTAAATGCATAGAAATCTCGATACTTCTTATGAGAGTTGCGTTTTCCACTGCAATGAGATTTGTTTTTGTCGCGTCTTCATTGGTTTTATATAACCGTATTTCCACGGTACTGACATTTTCCTGAAGTGGAAGAAGATAGGTATAATCATCCTTTTCCACATTTATCATTTCAAGGTGCTCAAAAAAGCAATTATGTGTATTGCAGATGCGAAGAAGCATTCCGTATCTGCCTTCGAAAATATTGTGATCCAAAGTGAGGGTTAATGATTCAGCAGTTATTTCACCATTTTTTGGCTCTTTTTTTGTGTTTATTTCAAAGTCTAATCCGTTATCGCTCATGGTTGGTTTATGAAGGTAGGAGAGTACTTCAAAATTACCTAATCTTGCAAGATCATGGATGGAGGCATTGCGGTAAATTTTCTTTAGAAATTTGTGCAGATAAAGAATGTGGGCTGGATCTTTTGCCACATGCTGTAATAAAAGTCCCTGGATGTTTTCGGACACAAAGCTTTCGCATTGCATGGTCATATCATTAATACTGATTTGTGGGCGGACACCGCTGATCAGATTGCCTGCATGGTCGGAGGCCTCAAGCAGATATGCAGGACGATATTCTGGAAGTTTATAAAAGAAAGGTAACAGATCGATATTATTCTTAATGTCATCTGTACAACCGTTGCATTTTAAAGTGATATCATTTTTTTCTGTGATTTCACTTAAAACAGGGTTTTTTTCTAAATGTTTGAGGATATTCAGGAGAGTGGCTCCGATGCAATATCCATTAACTTCTATAATGTCATTAAAGTCATGGAAGTAGGAGATTTCCCAGGTGTTAAGACCTCCAGTGGTCATATTGAATGGATAGCTGTAACCATAAAGATATTCGATGTCACAGGCGGCAGCTGCTTCTGGGTCTTCTGTTTTTTTATTTACAATATAGTAAAGTTTGATGAGGTATGTGGTTGTTTTATCAACTCCGCCCCACCTGACTGGAGATTTTACGTCCGGATCGAAGGAAACAATATTGTCCAGGGAGCAGCCAAGGATGTTGCAGATTTTTTCAAGCACTTCCATAGTAACTGGCTGGTTGCTGGAGAGTTTTGCAAAGGTTGCGGAGCTGACACCAAGCTGATTCATAAATTCTGTTTTTGTCAGGTTATATTCTGAAATTAATGTCCAGAGTCGGTTGTAATTAATCATGTGACTCCTCCTTTTTGTGCGAGACTATTGGTTACGGAGCTTATTATAGATAGAGATAAGGAAGGAGTCAATACCAATTTTAGAAAAATAAAATAAATTTTAAGATCATAAAAATGCATTTTCTTTTATACCACATCACTGCTGTGGATGCCCTTGCTCTCTATAAGAGCCGGGATGCATCCGAAAAACTGTTCAGGGAAGATACTAGGAAAACGTTCGAAGGAAAATAAAAAACTGAATTATATGACAGTGTCAGCCACCATAAAGGAACTGGAAAAGATTGAACTCACAAGACAGGCTGACAATGTATATCGCCCTGACCATGCGGTGACAAAGACACAGAAAAATATCTTGAATGCATTTGGATTGACGGATAAGAACATAGAATGCCGAGCAAACTGGATCAGTGAAGAACTGAAGAAAAGTATGATGAAGCAATCGATAAACTAAAGAGTCTGTTGGACAAAAAGAAAGTACTGCAGACAGAAGAGCTGATGAATGCAGTCATGAAGAGCCGTCGCTCCTATGAGGAGATTCTTAGATACATGCAGTCAGATTCATTTGAAGAGCAGGAATTATAATCTACAGAAAGTCTCTGATTTCAGTGATTCGCGCTGAAACCGGAGACTTTTAGGTTTAAAATTTCTGGAAATTCACATAATGCCCTCATACTTTGGTATGATTTACCGGTTTATTTCATTGGAGGCATCGGTGGATTCATTGGTGTAACGATCTATGCTTTTTTCCATAACCGCATGATGGCTTATGTTGAAGACTGCATATATGGCGGAAAATGGGATGAGTATAAGGGGAAAGAAAACGTTGATTAAAAATGGAATGAAGGCGGTGGGGAAAAATAGATCCGGAACTGCTGCGATGGCAAAAGATAGAAGAAAAGAGTTATCTGGGTAGCATAAGAGGAAAAATTATGGTATACTTTGATCATGTAGCAGAAATTAAAATGGATTGTAGATAAGACACTAAGGAGAATGTTGTGCAGGTAACAGATAAGCTAACCAAGGCACTTACAGAAGCAAAATATCTGAATGCGGATAATGTCAGCCGGTATCGCTGCATTATGCGCATTTTTTTTGAAAATTATGAAAAACTCCGTTATTGGCTGTACCAGGAGGAAGTATATGCCCAGATGGTACAGGATCCGTTTTTTGCGGAGTATAAGCTGGAACAGTGCCAACAGGATCTGGCAATGCTTGTGGAATGGAAAAATCTGAATACGATACAGGATACGCGTAAAGTATCATCGATTGAAGAATTTAAGAATAAAAAATTCCGGTATCAGATGTCGGAGTACAGTGTGGAGATTGAACGTCTGGTGCTGCGTTTAGAGAATCTTTTTATTGAAGGCGCATCTTTGGAGCCGACACTTTTGGAGCGGATTCGAATTAACATTTCGCGTTTTCCACAGATGGTGGATGAAGATTTAAACAAAGTTTATACCTGGTGGAATGATCTGAACAATGATTTTGTGCGTCTGAACCAGAATTATCAGGATTATATCCGTGATTTGAACAGTGTGAAAGCAGAAGAAATGATGCACACAAAAGAGTTTCTGGTGTTTAAGGATCGACTGGTCGAGTATCTGCGCAATTTTATCAAAGGATTACAGCGCAATGTTGGTGTAATTGAGGAAGATTTGCGCACGTTAGAAGACAGAAATAAGCAGCAGGTGTTTGAAAAAATCGTGCAGTATGAAATGTTGATTCCACGCATGGATGTGGAAGTTTCACGGGAGCTGCTGGAAGAAAAAACAAAGGGACGGTTTCAGAGTATTTATGAATGGTTTGTTTCTTCTAATGGAGAAGAAAATGAGGCGGGTAAACTTTTTGATGCAACCAATGAAATTATCCGGAGAATCACAAGGTATGCGGCACAGCTCAGTGAGAAAAATGCGTTTGGAGCCAATCGAAGAGAAGAATACCGTAAAGTAGCAGAACTGTTTTTAAAGTGTGAGGATGTACAGCAGGCACACCGGATGTCTGCCATGGTTTTTGGATTGGAGAAACCATATCATCTAAAGGGAGATCTGGTCCGCGAGACGGACAGTATGAATCAGAGTGTTTATGAAGAACGTCCATTTGAAGTAACATTGAAACCGCGTGTGAGAACTTATAGGGAGAAGTCCAGCCGCAGTGCCATCCGGGAAGCAGCAGAAGAAAAGCAAAGAACAAGACAGCAGATGATTAAAAAGCAAAAAGAAGATATGCGCAAACTCCGGGAATTGGAGTCGGATGGGAAAATAGACTTTTCTACGCTGCCGGTTCTTGAGCCGCATGTGCGGGAAATCCTGTTGAAGTGGATTTCAGATGCAATGGAAAATCCGGCAGGTGCTGCAAGAACGGAAGAGGGAAGGTACTATACGCTTGATATGAGCAGGAAAGAAGAACGCTGTGTCGTGCATTGCGAGGATGGCAGTTTTACCATGCCAAAACTTGCGATTGTATTTCAGGAGGAAGGATGATGAAGGAACTGGAGGTATTACTGAATCAACGATGGGTACTGAAATCGGAAAACAAAGAATTGTATTATCAGTTGAGAGATGCAATTGGTGATATTCGCAAATATGCATCGGATAAGCTGGGATGTCAGGTGACAGAAAATGCATTGATGGTGAAGATGGAAAAGATTCCGGTAATTCCAGAGAATTTTATGGGAATTTTAGATTTTTCTTCCAAAGAAGAGTATGCGTTTCTTTGTATTTTGCTTATGTTTCTGGAAGAAAAAGACACGCAGGAACAATTTATTTTATCGCAGCTTACCGAGTACATTTCTGCAAATATGCCGGGAGAGTCCATAGACTGGACCGTATATACAAGCCGGAGGCGGCTGATTAAGGTATTACGTTATGCAGTGACACAGGGAATTGTCAGCATTACGGATGGAGCGGATGATGCTTTTATGGAAGATGCAGCCGGAGAAGTGCTGTATGAAAATACTGGAGCATCCCGTTATTTTATGCGTAATTTTTCAAAGGACATTACCGATTATGGAAGTCCAAAAGATTTTTTAGAGAGTGACTGGTTTGCAATGGATGAGGACCGGGGAATTGCCAGAAGACATCGGGTGTATAAGCGTTTGCTATTTGCACCGGGAATGTATCGCCGGGATGGATCAGAAGAAGATTTTGAGTATTTGAAATATTATGGACACCGCCTTACAGAAGATCTTGAGCAGAATTTTGACTGCCATGTACATATTCATAGAGGCAGTGCCTATGTGATGCTTCAGGATGACTGCCGGATGGGAAATACGTTTCCTGGAAATAATGTGCTTTCCGATATTATTCTTTTGTGTCTGGCTGAAATCAGAAAACGTATCGAACAAAAAGAATGGAACATACAAAAGAATGAGATTGGTATTGTGGATACGGTATCGTTTGAACAGATGATACGGAGTGTCCGACAGAAGTATGGACAGGGATTTTCCAAGAATTACAGGGAAATGCCGGACAGCGAATTCCTCAGCACGGTGATGGCTGCCATGGAATTGTGGATGTTTATCAAATGGGACAAAGCATCACATCAGGTGGAAATATATCCGGCAGCCGGGAAGCTGCAGGGAACGTATCCGAAAGATTTTGCGGGAGGAAGAGAAAATGAGTAGTAGATGGCAGGCCAGTAAGATCGGACTAATTAATTTCTGGTATTATGACGAGCAGGAATTTCCATTTGTAAAGGGGCGGATGCTGCTGAGAGGATCCAATGGATCCGGTAAATCCGTAACGATGCAGAGTGTGGTTCCGCTTTTGTTGGACGGAAATATGAGTCCGGAACGTCTGGATCCGTTTGGTTCGAGAGACCGGAAGATGAGCAGTTATCTGCTGGAAGAGGATGATGGACGGGAAGAACGAACCGGCTATCTGTATCTGGAGTTTAAGCGAAAAGAGACGGAAAACTATCTGACGATTGGTATGGGAATCCGGGCACGGCGTGGAAAGCCATTGGATAAATGGTATTTTTCACTGACGGATGGAAGACGAGTGGGTGCCGATTTCTTTTTGTACAAAGAAACCAATGAGAAGGTGACACTTTCCAAAAAAGAATTGGAAAACCGCATTGCAGCAGGGGGACAGGTGTTTGACCGTCAGGCAGATTATATGGAATACGTAAACCGTCAGATCTTTGGATTTGATACGGTAGAGGAATACAAAGAGATGATTGATCTGCTGATTCAGCTGCGTACACCGAAATTGTCAAAAGATTTTAAACCTTCTGTGATTAATGATATTTTAAGTGATTCCCTGCAGCCGCTTTCGGATGATGATCTGCGTCCGATGTCGGATGCTATCGAAAATATGGATCAGATGACAATGAATTTAAAAAGCCGCAGGGAGGCGCAGCAGGCCGCGCAGAAAATCCAGAACGTGTATGACAAATACAACCGTTTGGCATTATATGAAAAAGCGAAAAAATATCAGGAAATCTGCGATGATATAGAAGAAGTTGACAAAGAGCAAAAAAAGCGTCAGACAGACATTGCAGGGAGTGAAGAAGAAATCACATCACTATCTGGTCAGCTTGAAGAAATGCAGGCAAAGCACGATGCAATGGAAAAAGAAAGAGAATCTTTAAGTAAGAGTGATGCAGTCGGCTTAAAAGACCGGGAAGCCGAGCTTGCACAGGAAATGAAGCGTCAGCAGAGCATTATAGACAGTAAAAATGCAACCCTGGAGGCAAAGCAGGAACAGTACAGGGAGGAAGAAGAAAAGCAAAGAGAAGAAGAAAATCGTAAATTTGAAAAAGAAAAAGAGCTGGGAGAGCTTTTGGAAGAAATGCAGACAGAGGCAGAGAGCATGGCTTTTGAGGAGCATAGTTTTTTTCAGACGGAGTGTGAGGAACATCTGGAAGAAACAATTGCATTTGATACGCATGAAAAGCAATTCTCAGATGTGAAAAATAAAATTTATCATGCATTTCAAATTCTGCAGGAAACAAATTTACTGGAACCACAGGCAGAAGAACTCTTAAAGCAAAGAGACAGAATAAAGAAAGAATTGGATGCGATACAAAGAGATATGTCAGCAAAAGACATGCTTTTGGTTCAGGAGCAGAATGCATGGAAAGAGGCTTTATATGCATGGAACAGATCGAATACAGAGCTTATTCTTGATTCGGAACAGCTGAAAGACTGTAGCAGATATGCACAGGATTTTAAAGAAACTTCTGATTTTGCGGAGGTGCGGAAAACGGTAACAGATATCTGGTTTTCTTATAAAAACCCGCTGGAACTGCAAATGCAGGAAGAAGAAAAAGAGTATGAGCAGAAACGTCTGGAAAAGGAACAGACAGAAGCAGAACTCACAGAATGGGAAAACGCAAAAGATCCACAGCCGGAACGTTCCGAAGCGGTTAGAAAGAACCGGCAGCGTCTGGATGCATTGAAGATTCCGTATCAGGAATTTTATAAAGCAATCGAATTTGGGGATTCCCTGACAGAACAGGAATGCAATCATTTGGAAGAGGCTTTGCTTTCGATGGGGATTCTGGATGCACTGGTCGTGGATGCGTCTTACCGGGAACAGGTGCTGACGATGGAAGAAGGCTGCGAAGACCGTTATCTGTTCGTCCAGAAGTCTTACAGTGGAAAGAGTCTGCTGGACGTTTTGGAATTGAATGATTCCATGAATGATATTTTCTCAAATCAGCGTCTTACTGGTATTTTGTCTGGTATTGCATATAATGAGGAGAGCATGATTTCGGTTTCTTCAGAAGGTATTTATCAGATGGGCGTTTTGTCTGGAACGATTACAGGAGAGCATGTAGCAGGATTCCTGGGTGCGCGGGCACGGGAACGCAATCGTCAGGAACAGATCAGAGTCTGCAAAGAAAAAATTCAGGGATTGCAAAGCAGCATGAACCAGTTGGAAGCAAAAAAGGCTGGGATTGTAATCCGGATGAAGAAGCTGGAGCAGGAATATCAGGCTTTGCCGCAGGATACGGGTATACGTACAGCTTTCAAGATGCTTGTGCAGGAGCAGCACAAATATGAAACGAAAACGGCAGAGTGTAAGGAGATCGAGGAGCGTTGGAAGAAACTTTCGGAGCAGATACAGGAAAAGAAAAAGAAAGCGATAGAAATTGCGCAGCAGTTGTATCTGCAATGTACGTATGCCATATTTCAGGAAGCAAAGGATGCGGCAGCAGAGTATGAAAAGAATCTGATCGCGTTAAAGTCTGCGCATGAAATGTTTTTACAGAGTGTAAGGCATATGAAAGATCTGACCAGGCGTCTGGAAAGCATTGATGCAGATCTGGATGAAATCCGTTATGATCTGTCAGGTGCGCAGCGTCACCTTGTAAAGCTGGAGCAAGAACATGCATCCATCGTGGAGCAATTGAAACTGACGGATTACGAACAGATCAGGGAACGGCTGGATGCCTGTATTACATGGCTGAAGGAATATCCAGAGCATCTGAACCAATGCCTGCAGAAACGCGCCGGAATAAAGGAGCATCTGGATACATTGCGTAAGCAGGAAGAAGCAGGCGAAAGCCAGAAACAGATTCTGGAACAAAAGCGTATCTGGAGGGGGAAATGTTACGAGGCAGAATTTGCCCTTGCTTATGTCAGGTTTCCAGAAGAAATGCAGACGGACGTAAACAGTATTTGCGAATATCTGGAGGCTGATACGAAATCGCTTGGAAAGCAAAATGTAATTACGAGTTTGAATCAGATTTATTTTGAAAACCGGGGCTTTTTAAATGAGTATCAGGTGATGCAGGGGGAATTATTTAAAGAACTAGATGAAAACCGGCCATTGGGAGAAGCCGAGGCTGTCCGTCAGAATTTCACAGCGCGTTATCAGGGGATAAAGCTTCCATTTTCACGGCTTTTGGCACATTTGGAAGAAGATATCGCACAGTTACAGGATCTGATTAAAGCGGGGGACCGTGAGTTGTTTGAAGATATTCTGGCCAATACGGTCAGCCGTAAAATCCGCGGCAAAATTAATGCTTCCAATGCATGGGTAGAAAAGATGAATGCATTGATGGGCAGCATGAACACATCGAGTGGCTTAAAGCTGAGCCTTCGCTGGCGCAGCAAGACGGCAGAGAGTGAAAACCAGCTGGATACAAAAGAACTGGTAGAATTGTTAAAGAAGGATTACCGGTTAATGAGTGAAGAAGAGGCCGCACGCCTGTCTACACATTTTCGCTCAAAAGTCGAAGAAGCAAGAAGGAGAGCCTCGGACAGTGGCGGTATGATTTCGTTTTACCAGGTTATGAAAGAGACGTTGGATTATCGTAAGTGGTTTGAATTTCAACTGTTTTCCCAGAAAAAGGGAGAGCGGGTTAAGGAGCTTACCAACAGTGTATTTGGAACCTTCAGTGGCGGAGAAAAAGCGATGTCTATGTATGTACCGCTGTTTTCCGCAGTTGTTGCAAAATATCAGGGAGGACGTGCAGATGCACCGCGTCTGGTTTCGCTGGATGAGGCATTTGCTGGAGTTGATAACCGTAACATCCGTGACATGTTCCGTCTCATGACAGAGTTTTCCTTTGATTTTATTATCAATTCACAGGTACTTTGGGGAGATTGTGATACATTGGACGCGCTTGCCATCTACCAGTTAATACGACCGGAAAATGCAAAATTTGTGACCGTGATGCCTTATGTGTGGAATGGGCATTCCAGAGAACTTATGGAAAGTGAAGAGGCTGTAGAACAACGGAGGGCAGAGATTGAACAGACAGCAGGAGAATAATTGTATCGCATATTTTAAATCCAATCCCGTGTGGGACAGAGTTTTTCGTGGATTTTGGGAAAAGTACCGGTCTTATGGATCTTTTTCAGGAAAAGTTGTGCTACAAAAAATTACAGCGGAGGAAGTCGAAGGACTTGAGGGATTTTTTGCAAAGAGTTTCCATGGGAAAAAGAGTGTGACGGTATCAGCGGAGCGTTTTTCGCAGGCATTGCTAAGCAGCAGGTTTTCTAATATGACACCAGAGCATTTGCTGGAGTTATATTTTCGGGAAAAACTGGTAGGTAAAAAAGAAGAACGACAGTTGGAAGAACAGAAAAAAGACCGTTTTTTACAACACTGGAAGGAAAAATATCAGGGAACACCTGTGGAAAAAGTCTTGTCAGAACTGCTGGATGTGATAAAGGCAGGTCACATAAAAAATTTAAATGAGTGGGAGCAGTCTTTGATGCTTGGTGCAGAAATCTATAATTGTTTTCCATTCAGAAAAAACGAGACAAAGTATCTTGCTGTTTTTGCAACGGAAATCACTGGAAATCCACATGCATTTGATCAAAAAGGTTCCTGGGGAACTTTTTTGTATCAGGTGATCCAGATGGAATTGCGGCAGAGAAAGGTATTCCCACAGAAATCGGAAATTTTTCCGGTATTTTTCCGGCAAAGATGTTTTCTGGCAGAGGGAATCCTTATTGATGATATATCAAATTATGTGATGTTATCGCATGTAAAGGCTCAGAAAAAGGATGGTGATTTGCATATGGGGATGGAAGGGTTCTGGCAGGAGGATGATATGGTACAGATTCCGCTTGCAGTCCTTTCAAAGTGGAACAGCATATTTTGCAAAGATAATGAAATGTATATCGTGGAAAATCCGTCCGTATTTGCAGGCCTTTGCGCAGGGCACACAAAGCAGGTTTCCTGTATGTGTATGAACGGGCAGCCGCGATTGGCAGGGCTTGTTACGTTAGATCTTCTGGCGGCATCGGGAACGGTGGTATATTATGCGGGAGATCTGGATCCGGAGGGGCTTTTGATTGCGCAGAAAATTTCTGAGTATTATGCAGGAGAATTTCATTACTGGCACATGACAGTTGAGGATTATGAAAAAAGCAAGTCGAATGAAACAATTTCCGAGAAACGGATAAAAAGTCTGGAACGCATCACGGATACAGAGTTATTTCCGGTGGCAGAAAAAATGCGCCTGGACCGGCTGGCCGGATATCAGGAAAAAATAGAAATAAAATAGAGGCTTCTGGCATAATGGTGGAAGCCCAGCACCATAAATTAATAACAACATATTGAAAAAACCACTTGTGTCCCTTAATGTATTAACTGCGAAGAAAACCACAAAAGGAGTATTCACAAGTGGCTTTATTCTGGCGATAGCGGCAGGACGTGAAGATGTTAAGAGCTGGATAAAATGAGGAGCGAGCATAAAAAACTCCTTTTTCCTTATGGTATGCAGGAGATTGTTTTTTGACAAAACGCGAATTGTCAATTTGGAAAAATGGTATTGTACTCGAAAATAGGAAGGCGTATGATAAAAATATAAGACATGTTTAAAGCGGAGGAAAAGATAAGGAGGCAATTGATGAAAACAATCAAAAAAACAATTCTAAGTTTTACACTTGTATTTTTTATGATGATTTTGCCAGTCGGTGACAGTGCCGGCATGGTAACGGCACAGGCACAGACAATGGTCTATGTGACGCCAACCGGCAGTAAATACCATACCCACAAATGTGGGCGGGGAAATTTTTATCAGACGACACTTTCCAATGCATTGGCACGCGGTCTGACACCGTGCAAGAAGTGTTTTGGCTCATCGGGCGGATATTCGCAGACGCGGAAATCTTCCACGACAACCACGAAGAAGACAACGAAGAAAAAGAACACCCGACCGAAGATAAGTCCGCTGTCGATCAGCAGTACAAAGATTGTGCTTGTAAAAGGACAGAGCAGGAAACTTACGGTAAAGGGTGGTGCAGGAATCGTTTCCTGGGGCAGCAGTAATACAGCGGTGGCTGGTGTCTCCGCCGGAAAAGTGGTCGCAAAAGGAAAAGGCAAGGCAACCATTACGGTAAAGAAGGGAACGCAGAAAAAATCCTGTCAGGTGACAGTAGAAACGCCGGAACTGAATAAGACAGCAGTGGAGATGGACGTGGAAGATACGGTTTCTCTGGATCTGAAGGGATGCAGTCATGACGTGGAATGGACATCTTCTGATGACGATATATGCGAGGTAGAGGATGGCATACTGATACCATATAGCAGCGGTACGGTTACAGTCAAAGCAAAAGTACATGGTATGGTGTGGAAATGCAAGGTTGTTATCACAGACAGCACAGAGGATGACTGGAACGATGATTTGGATGATGATTCGGATGATGATTCGGAAAATGCCGATGACGGATATATGGATGACGAAGTGGACGCTGTTGCATAAACCAGTTGACAGATTCCTTTCGGAAGTATAATTATAAAAAACAAAGGGCGATGTTGTTCAGACACTGCCCTTTGTTTATTCTGGGGAACTTACAATAACAAGATATCTTGATGGACAATTACCTTCAGTTAAATATGTCGTTGTGATTCCAAAGGTATATTGGTATAATAAAGGTACTATAAGAAAGAGAATGTAAAAATGAAGAAAAGAATAATAACCTACCGCCAGAAAATAGATTCACTCTTAGCCAATGCGGACAATATCTCTCCGGAACAATGGAACGCAATTCTGCAGGAACACCTGACACAGATTGTTTTTTTCCAACATGAGAGGCTGGTACATCTGATCGTGACAGTTACATTTGCGATTCTAACAATGATTTCAATTGTGGCGGCGCTTATGATCTGCAATCCGTTGTTGTATGCGTTGACGTTATTGTTTCTGGTGTTGTTGCTTCCGTATATTATGCACTACTATACGCTGGAGAATGAGGTGCAGAAGATATAAGTAGGAGAAAATCCATGGAATATATAAGAGTGACGAAAGAAAATATTGAAAACGAGCATATCTGCTGTGCGATTTCAAGCAACAAGGATATACAGGTAATATCAAAGAAAAACTGGCTGAAAGAGCGATTTGATGATGGATTGGTATTTCTCAAGAGTATAGAGCGTGGAAAATGCTTTATCGAGTATATTCCGGCAGAAAATGCATGGAATCCAATCAATGCAGATGGCTATATGTATATTGACTGTCTGTGGGTGGCTGGTTCTTTCAAGGGCAATGGTTATTCGACTGATTTACTGAATGCCTGTATAGAAGACAGCAAAGCGAAGGGGAAAAAGGGAATCTGTATCCTGTCAGCCGCTAAGAAAAAGCCTTTTCTGGCAGACCCGAAGTTCCTGAAATATAAGGACTTTACCATCTGTGATGAAGCAGATAATGGTATTCAGCTCTGGTATCTGCCTTTTTCTTTGGATGCGGCTAAGCCTGAATTTAAGGAGTGTGCGAAGCATCCACACATTGAGCAGACAGGCTATGTATTGTACTATACCAATCAATGTCCGTTTAATGCAAAGTATGTTCCGGTGCTTCTTGAAGTTGCCAGGGAAAGAGGGGTTCCGTTTCAGGCAACCAGACTGGAAACGAAAGAAGAAGCACAGAATGCTCCGACACCGGTTACAACCTATGCATTGTTTTATAATGGAGAATATCTTACGAATGAGCAGATGAATGATAAAAGATTTATAAAGCTTCTGGATGGGATGGAAAAATAAATGAGCAAATTCGAACTCTACTCTCCGTAGGTTTAGGATATTCATACGCTGAAATAGAATGGTGTGGCAAAAATACTATTTGGGTAGTACGAGGGGGATTGGAATGGACAATATGACAGCAAAGGTAAGCTGTTTTGCAAGGGCTTATCATTATAATAATAACAGCATTCGCATTTTTACAGATGATATTGCGGAAAAACTGCTTGGAGAGGATTACAATCAGATAGCAAAGAGTATGTCTGATGGGATAGACTTTTTCTGCCCTGGATTTGAAGGGACGAGGGAGGAAGGATTAAGGCTCATTCTGGACAGACAATTATCACCATCTGTTTTAGGAAGAAGTGTATTTTGTGAGAGCAAATTAGCATATGCAATAGCGAATGGTTGTCTTTCATACCGGGATCTTGGTATCTGGCAGGAACACTTGTTCTTGCGCATCATGCCGAAATTTGTTATACTGTCATCACAACATAGGGAAGCAGAAACGGTAGGCGGTTTGCCCTCACGAAGGAGGGTTTTTAGCCATGATTACATATTCAGAATTGTTTCAATTTTGTTTATTGCTCGTCGCTGTCATCAGTCTGGTAATTCAGATTGGACATAAAAAATAACCGCCCCTCGCCAAAGATGCGGTTATTTATGTAACTGTTCATAGGCAAACCGTCTACGGCTTCCCTTGTTGTCTTTATTGTAGAAAAAGAAGGCGAAAAAGTCAAGGAGCAGTTAGGATGCGTTTCCCTAGCTTAAAAGCCGTAGACATTAAGTGATAAACATGATACATTTATGGAGAAGAGAGACATATAATCTTCTCCATATTTTTTTGGAGAAAATTATATGGGTAAAATAAATATGCAGGATTTCGCAAAATTCCAATGATTAAGAAAGTGCATGATGTGCTTATATATCAGAGAACATACCATAAAGACATTGCGACTCGGTTTTCTCCGAGAGAAGGATTTGAGGATCTGGTATTTACTTCTAAGACGAACAATCCTATCAATGCAGCTAACATCAAAGATTCTATCAATTATATTGTAGATCGGATTAACAGAGAAAATCCCAAGCAGCTTGATCAGAATGCCACTGCGCCCACAGCTAGGTAGCCCAGATAATAAAAATAGTTTCGCAAACGCCTAATAACAGCATCAGTAAAAGGAGGAATCGACGAATGAGACAACGAAAAATGAAACAACGGAAATCAAAACAAAGCAAATCATTAGCAAAAATCCTGACCTTGGGGATTGCCGCAGCTACGGTCGTGTCATCCATGAGTGTACCTGGTGGATTGCTCGCACCGGAAACGGTATACGCGGACGACAACACCGGGGCGGCAGAGTCCGGAGATCAGGGCACAGAGCCACAGGAGAAACCACTTTCGTTTGATGTGGTCATAGGACCAAACGATAGCGCTACCGTATATGTTATGCAGGTGACAAATCTAGTAAATACTGATACGATGAGCTATCAGTATAGTATCAATGGCACAGATTATTACCCATTGCAGGAGCTTCAGACGAAAGAGAAGTTTGGTGCGCGTCAGATGGTTGATCTTCACGTCAAAGCGGTTGGATCAGATAATAATATTTTGTCAGCTGGCAATTGTAAGATTGAAACTCCGAGAGACAGCGACGTTCCGACGATCTCCGGTACTGACAAGTTTTCGGACCGCACGGAGGTGACGATCACAACGACCCCCGGTGCAATCGTTTATTACACAACAGATGATACAGTGCCAACAAAGGGATCGCAGCAGTACAAAACACCGATTACGCTGACAGAGACGACTACGATCAAGGCGATTGCGATAGAAGATGGTCATATCATGAGTGATGTGGTCGGGATGGCATTTACGAAAGAATCATCCGGCGGCAGTAGTTCGGATGGGGGCACTTCCGGTGGAAGCAGTTCCGGCAGTAGCTCGGACAGTGGCAGCAACTCCGGCAGCAGTTCATCAGGCGGTTCCACCGACAGCGGATCTGAAACTGCTCCGCCACAGGACGATAACAAGGACAAGACTACGACTAAGACCGAAATCAGAGAAGATGGTACAGTTGTGACCACGACTGAAATCCGGGCAGAGGACGGTTCCGTACAGATCAGAACCGAGATCAGAAATGAAAAGACAGGAATGAATATCGTGGTCAATGTATCGAAGAATGCCAAAGGTAAGATCACTTCAGCTACCGCAGAAATTCTTGATAGAGGTTTTGGCAATGTGAAGATCTCTGGGGAAGCACTTTCAGAGATCGTAAAGGCAGCAGGCACGAAGAAGGTAAAGGCCACGATAAAGATGCTCACGAAAAACGACTGGGTCATCCGGGAAGTGACGGTCAATGTAAATACGCTTCTGAAAAGAACCGTGAGACCTAAAAAAATGAAGATCATCGAGATAGATCCAGAAACAGGTGAGAAGCTTGTAGTCAGTAAAATGCCTTTCAGGGTAGCAGCAGATGGAAGCGTTGAACTGGATCATAATGAGCTGGGTCACGGAACCTATGAGTTAGTGACAGCCGATGAGGAAGAAGCACTCACGAAACAAATACTGCGGTCGATCAAAGCCACGAAACAATCAGCCACTATCCGCGAGAAGCAGGGGACGTACTTTTGGTTTAAGAAAGGGGTAAACTGGGACAATGTTGATAAAGTGACTTTTTCGGTCCTCAATCCGGATGTGGCGCGCGTTAGCTCAAATGGCAGGATCACGGGTCTGAAGCCTGGAAAGACAGTCGTCAAGGCGGTTGTCAGACTGGAAAACGGTCAGTCAAAGGTCATAAGAATGACCGTAACCGTAAATAAGAAGAAGTAACAGCTGTTGGAAATACGTTACTGGAATGAGGCACGAGTGAACAGTAATGGGATGACGGCATCTGGCTGACAAACACCCCCCCTGGGGCTTGTGGTTTTTCTGTTCTATGGTAAAGTAGGTACAGAAAAAACGAAGTCTCAGGGGGAATTTTTATGCACATGGCAGATGCGCTGGTCACTCCGGCTGTGGCAGGTACGGCTGAACCGGAAGCAGACGGAGATGCGTATGAGACTGCGGCAGCTGTATATCAAAAATTTTGGAGATCTGGTAAACACAGCGGCCCCTATACATGTGAAGCAGGACTCACTGGTACGCAATGTGCTTGCCAAATTTGTCACCATGCCGGGTGAAAAGGAAGAGTACACAGCAAGAGGAAAAAAATTCAGACTAAATGTGGCAAGCTCAGCAGGAATGCTTCCGGCAGGACCATTTATGACGACCTATTACGCTACAAAGGCGTATGCAGCCAGCTTTACAAGAGCAGTAGAGATGAATGTCTGACTTTACAAATAAACGATCGTTTACTATAATTGAAATGTAAACGGTCGTTTATTTTATGGAACAGGAGGTTTGTGTATGTCAAAAACTACAAAGGAAGATATATTGATTGTTGCATTACATTTATTTGCGAGAGATGGATATGAAGCAGTTTCTGTCAGTCAGATTGCGGGTGAGCTTGACATGACAAAAGGTGCATTGTATAGGCATTATGAGAGTAAGAGAGATATTTTTGAACATATTGTAAAAAGGATGGAGCAGGGGGATGGCGAACAGGCAGAATCACATGATATGCCTGCTGATAAAAAGGAAAATGAACCTGAACAGTATGAAGAGATTTCTGCGGACAATTTCATGGAATACAGTAAATCTATGTTTTCGTATTGGACAGAAAATGATTTTGCATCGTCATTTCGAAAGATGCTTACGTTAGAGCAGTTTCGGAATGAGGAGATGCAGGCATTGTATCAGCAGTATCTTGTGTCCGGTCCGGCAGAATACGTGAAAGATATGTTCGAGAGCATTGGTGTTGTGGAGGCAGATAAAAAAGCAACCATGTTTTATTCCATCATGTTTTTCTACTATAGTCTGTATGATGGAGCAAAGGATAAAAAAAGAATAAAAGAGCAGTTTGAAAAAAGTATTAGTAACATTATATAAAGAAATGGAGAAAAGGAAAATGAAGGAAAATATTATCATTCGATTGGAAAGAGAAAATGAATACCATGAGGTAGAAAATCTGGTAAGGGAGAGTTTCTGGAATGTGTATCGCCCAGGCTGTCTGGAGCATTATGTACTCCATCAGCTTCGCAACGATCCGGCATTTGTTCCAGAATTGGATTTTGTCATGACATTAGATGGACAGCTGATTGGACAGAACATGTTTATGAAGGCTGTGATTGCAGCCCTAAAATGAAAAATTAAACCTGTACTTTGACAACTGAAAATGGCTATAAAAGGTCTAGTTTACTTTTTCTACAGCCCTTTCCAAGGCATGATATATTGGTTATATCGATTACTATCTGCTGGGAAAGGAGCAGATATGAATTATTACAATGCTAGCGGACAAATGGACCTGTCAGATCGAATAGCAATAGAAACTGGGATATGCATCGGGGAGTCATTCAAAAAAATAGCAAAAAGACTTCGCAGACATCCATCTACTATTGCACATGAAGTTAAAGAAAACAGAACCTTCATTAAAGGTAATTACCCGAATGGAAAAGATTGCCGCATGGCAAGACAATGCACAGTAAGGAATTTGTGCGGCTGTGATGAAGAAGCCTGTAATACAAAGTGTAGACTTTGCAGAGGAGTGGATTGTACCAAGGTATGCGATAGATATGTATCAGTTGCTTGCCATAAGTTTGATTCGCCTCCGTATGTTTGTAATAACTGTAAGGATAAAAAGCTTTGCAACAAAGATAAGTATATTTACAGTGCGAAATTCGCTGATGCAGCTGTAACTCGTCGTAGATCGGAGAGTCGACAAGGAGTTAGACTTTCTGATGAAAAGAAGGAAGAATTGGATGAACTTGTGACTCGACTTGTTAAGAAAGGCCAGCCTTTAACACACATATATGCAGAACATGAAAATGAAATGCCAGTGTGTTTGAGAACACTTTATAACTATATCGATGAAGGTGCCTTATCTATTAAAAACATAGATTTAAGAAGAAAGACAGGCTACAAACCACGGAAGAAAAAGTACAACGATATCAATGGATTTCACTCAATGGAGTATAGACAGTGTAGGACATATGAGGATTTTGAGTATGCGATGAAATTCAAATATTCAGAAGATGAAGTAACAGAAATGGATACTGTAAAAGGCGTTAGAGAATCTGGAAAGCGTTTGCTTACAATGATCTTTAGAAAGAACAACGTAATGCTACTATTCCTGATGCCAGATGGAAAAGCAGAATCCGTAAAAAGGGTTCTGGACTATCTCGAGACAGGATTGGGAATAGATGTTTTTAGACGGTTGTTTCCGGTTATATTAACTGACAACGGCAGCGAATTCAAGAAGGTAGATGAGTTAGAACTTACGCTGGATGAGGATGGCTTCCTAGTTTATAGAACAAGCCTTTATTACTGTGATCCAATGGCTTCATGGCAAAAAGGGTGTATCGAGAAGAATCATGAATTTATTCGTTATGCCGTGCCAAAAGGAAAAAGCTTAAACCCATACACGCAAGAAGATATGACTTTATTAATGAATCATATCAATAGTGTAAAACGTCCTGGACTTGGAAATAAAAGTCCATACGAGCTCGTAGAAGAGGATGATGAAGATTTCAAAGCATTAATGTCATTATTAAAAATGCACCTCATCCCGCCAGATGAAGTGCATTTAATGCCAGATTTATTCGTTAAAAAGTAATTAGACCGAAGCTGCAGATAGTAATCGATTTGTCAATAGGTATTAAATAGACGGGTCGCATTTACTTTTGCATAACAAGTAGCCAGCCGTCTGTTAATCATGCAAACAAATATATACCTGCTATCTGGAATGCCTTAATTATAGCATGATATTTGAATTTGAACATCCATTATTAGGGCTTTATTTGACCTCAGAACAGAATTTTGATTATTAGACGTATTTTCAGTTGGGTTTTAGTTTTTCATTCAAGGCTGTGATTGCAGCCGATGATGGCAGAAGTATTCCAATTATGACTATGGGACCGATCTGTATTGCACCGGAGCTTAAAAGGAAGGGGTATGGAAAGATTTTACTGGATTATTCTTTAGAAAAAGCAAAAGAGCTTGGATGCGGAGCACTATGTTTTGAAGGGAATATTGATTTTTATGGAAAAAGCGGATTCAGACAGGCGAGTGAGTTTGGTATTCGTTACCATGGTCTGGAAGAAGGGGACGATGCTTCATTCTTTTTATGTAAAGAGCTGATTTCGGGTTATCTGGATGACATAACAGGTGAATATGCAGCACCGGCAGGGTATCTGGTAAATGAAAAGGAAGCAGAGGCATTTGATAGAGAGTTCCCGTATATGGAGAAGGAAAAACTTCCGGGACAGATTTTTGAATGATGAAAAGGACTTGCTGAGAGAGCGGCAAAAAATTCTCGATTAGCGGAGGACTTTCCAGTTCCTGCTTTTTGCCGTTGGTATTGCCGTGTTTTTCACGACAAAGCGGGCAGGCAATGTCGTGGACGACAGCTCAGAAAAAATGTTGCAGATCCGATTATGAGTCCTGTCCAATTAAGAAGATCATTCATGGTGTTTTCCTGTTGGGGCATCAATGCAGACACGGTAAACGCAGGTACGCTTTAATTTTTCGGCAGGGAATTGAAAACAGTCCTCTGTCTTGCCGAGATGCCGGATCATACAGTTCAGCGCATGGGCTTTTTCCTCCGGGGGTTCCAGAAACTCAACCTCTCCGGCACCCATCACGCTGTCATACCTCCAACAGAACGCACACGGGTTTTCATGGCTTCCACTGATAAATTCATCCACGCAGTTCATTTGCACATAGACGGACGGGTTTTCTTTCAGAATCTCCATTTTATGGCCTTCATAGGCACTGTGAAAATAAAGGATCAGGCTGTCTCCCTTTCGCTCATATCCGAAATTCAGGAATGGGTGTATTGCCCGGTCTGTGGAAATAAAACCAGACTGAGACTTCGAGAAGATACAGTTCTTACACATTTTCCGCTATTTTGCCCGAAATGTAAAAAAGAAAGTCTGATAGATGCAAAGGAATATGTGGTAAAAGAAATAAAATAAGCCAGATGCTAAGACGCAGTGCGGATTGTAAGTAATACTACAATTCACATTGCGTTTTATTTACGCGAGTAACGAGCCAAAGTCCGTGCTTGCACGAGACCTTGGCGATTGCCGCGATAACTTGAGAAACTCGCGAAGCGTGTTTCTCATAGTTTATACGCATGAACGAGGAGAAAAGAACTATGAGAGCAATCGTTTATACATCAAATACAGGTAGCACAGCTAAATATGCAAAGCTGTTGTCACATCAGATTTGTGTTCCGTCATTTAGCATGGTGGAAGCAAAGACAAAGGTGAAGCCGGGAGCAGAAATCATTTATATGGGATGGATTATGGCAGGAAAAATCAAAGGATATCCGGAAGCTGCCAGAAAGTACAATATCCAGGCAGTATGCGGTGTTGGAATGGGACAGACAGGAACACAGCTTGTTGAGATCAGAACGAAAAATAAAGTGCCACAGAGGATTCCACTTTTTACACTGCAGGGAACCTTTGATGTTAAAAAACTTCATGGTGTTTACAAAATGATGATGAATGTCATGGTAAAGACCGCCGGAAAAGCATTGGCGGATAAATCCGACAGGACGCCCGAGGATGATGACATGCTGGATATAATGCTGAATGGAAGTGAACGTGTGAAAGCCGAGAATCTGAAACACATAATTGACTGGTGCCTTATGGAACCTGACAACAGAATATGGTATGCAGTCTGGAACATGGAATTAAAAAATGTTCCGGGAACGATTGTCGGCGATTTCTGCTTCAAGGGTCTTGGAAAAGATGGCGTAGTGGAAATCGGATATGGATTAAGGAAAGAATTTAGACATCAGGGGTATATGGTAGAAACTGTAAAAGTAATTACGGAATGCCTCTGATTTTTCATGCGCAACTTGGTGGGACTTTTGGCGGAGTGTTACGATAAGCACTTCGCCATTTTTATTTTGATTAAGAACAGTCATCTTTTTACGTATAATCGCACAATTAGAACGAAAAAAGCCTCATGATCATGTGCGAAAATGAAAGTAAAACTTATTAGACGATATAAGGTATAAACTCATCATTTGAAAGAATATTAGCTATTTATAGCATCCGTTTTAATAAAGCTATTCGACTAGGAAACAGTTGTTATATCGGCTAAAAAGCGTTATAAATAGGTAAAAAACGATAGTGTTTTTGCCGATAGTGTGATATACTAGTCAGTAGATTAGTATGTTTTGGATTTAATTTATAATGGATGGGGGATGGCAGATGAAATACCTTTTAGTTGCTGATATAGCAAAAAAATGGAATATGTCAGAACGCAGTGTTAGAAATTACTGTGCAAAGGGGCGTGTGAACGGCGCGTTTCTTACTGGTAAGACATGGAACATTCCAGAAAACGCAGAGAAACCGGAGCGCACCAATAAGAAAAAAGAAGAACCGATTACGCTGCTAGATATTCTAAAAGAGCAGAAGACCAGTAAATATACTGGTGGGATTTATCATAAGACACAGATTGACTTGACCTATAACTCTAACCATATGGAAGGCAGCCGCTTGACACACGATCAAACCAGATATATCTTTGAAACCAATACTATTGGCGTAGAAAAAGAAGTACTGAATGTGGATGATGTGATCGAAACGGCAAATCACTTCCGTTGCATTGACATGATTATTGATCATGCAAAAGCGACTTTGACGGAGAAGTTCATCAAAGAAATTCACTTGGTTTTGAAGAATGGCACCAGTGATTCCAGAAAAGATTGGTTTGCTGTTGGCGATTATAAGAAACTTCCGAATGAAGTCGGCGGCATGGATACCGCCCTTCCGGAAGAAGTTGCCGATAAAATGAAGGCATTGTTAACGGAATACAACGCCAAAGAAGAAAAGGCCTTTGCGGATATTCTTGACTTCCATGTGAAGTTTGAGCGAATTCATCCGTTCCAGGATGGTAATGGACGCGTGGGCAGATTGATTATGTTTAAGGAGTGTCTGAAATACAATATTGTTCCGTTCATTATTGAGGATAATTTGAAGCTGTTCTATTATCGTGGATTGAAGGAATGGAACAACGAAAAAGGTTATCTGACCGATACCTGTCTGACAGCACAAGATAAGTATAAGGCGTATTTGGATTATTTTAGGATTGAATATTAAACGAGCTAATTTCCAGACTATATAATAGGTAAAATGACTTTTGGGAAAAGGCAAACAAAGAATTAAGTTATAAATGGAGAAAGCGAATATGAATGACAAAAAAGGCGTAATATACATTCTCACAAATCCTTCTTTTCCGGATTATGTGAAAATAGGATATGCAGATGATATAGATAAACGATTGAAACAATTGAAAGATGACAAATTTTAATACCATTATCGACGATATATTTCCACTGGTAGATAAAACGGAATATATCAATGCATTGGCTTCCTATCAGCTTTTGATTATTGATGATCTTGGAGTGGAACGAAATTCAGAATATGCATTAGGAATTATTTTCAGTGTCATAGACCGCAGAATCCGTTCGGGACGACCTTTGATCATAGCGACAAATCTTCCGTTGAGTCAAATAAAAAGCGAGACCATGTTGGATAAAAGGCGTATGGCATTATTGGAGAAATTAGATCTTGCAGTAGATAAAGATGCCAGTGATATGTTCGGTAGAGTTGGACTTGGGACAAGTAATATTACAGCACATTGGGGTCTGACCCCGTTAATCATGGAAAATACGAAAACTGCTTTGTAATAAGAAGGGACTGCTTGAGAAGTTCTCAATAATTTCTTAAGAATTAGAGCGCAAATCTTAAAGATATCTTCCTTTTTCAAACACAGGGTGTTCATATTCCTTTGCTAATCTATTATCATCGTAAACAACGACAAAATGTTAAAACTTAGGAAGGGAAAGGATATGAAACAGATAAACAGAGCAGCAGCGCAGATCACGCTTCTGGCAGCAGCGATCCTGATGATCGGATACGGTGCGATGCGCGGGGAGGCAGCCACGGTACTCTCAAAGGCAATCAAATTATGTATGGAGTGTGTTGGAATTGGATAAGAAAAAACATAAAATATCACAGTTTCTGGCGCGCTTTCGGGGATGGATTCAGGCCGTGGCAACGATTCTTACCAATATCCATCTGCCGAACTTCTTTAAAGGAGAGATTTACAGAGGGGATGCAAAGACCGTCTGTGTGCCGGGACTGAATTGCTATTCCTGTCCGGCTGCATCAGGGGCGTGTCCGATCGGTGCTTTTCAGGCTGTAATCGGTTCTTCGAAGTTTAAATTTTCTTATTACATAACGGGATTTTTTATATTGATCGGCGTTTTGCTCGGACGATTTGTGTGCGGATTTTTATGTCCGTTCGGATGGTTCCAGGAGTTGCTGCATAAGATACCGTTTAAGAAATTTTCAACGAAAAAGCTTAAGCCGCTTCGTTATATAAAATATGGTGTGTTGTTGATTTTTGTTATTTTACTACCCCTTCTGGTGACAAATTCGCTGGGAATGGGAAATCCGTTTTTCTGTAAATATCTTTGCCCGCAGGGAGTGCTGGAGGGAGCGATTCCGCTTTCGATTGCCAATGCAAGTATCAGAGCGGCCCTTGGCAAACTGTTTACATGGAAATTCGGTATACTTATTACTTTTGTAATCCTAAGCCTTATGTTTTACCGCCCATTCTGTAAATGGATATGTCCGCTGGGCGCAATCTATGCGCTTTGCAATAAGGTATCTTTTCTGCAGATGAAGGTGGATGAGGATAAATGTGTATCCTGCGGCAAATGTGAGAGAGCCTGCAAGATGGACGTGGATGTTACAAAGCATCCGAACCATACGGAATGTATCCGCTGTGGCATGTGTATAAAGGAATGCCCGACGGAAGCAATTCACTATCAATATGGATTTGGAAATTCGAAACCGAACGACAAGAAAGCTTCCCATGAGTAAAAACGTTCAGGAAAGCAAATGAAATCAAACAATGAATAAAGGAGAATAAAATGAAGAAATTAACGGTAATGCTGCTTATTGCAGCGATGGTACTCGGAGTAAGTGCGTGCGGAAATTCTGCTAACAAGGAAAATACAGCAACAGAGTCGCAGATGTCAACGCAGGAAGCAGAAGATCTGGATGCAAAGATTAATGAATTGACACAGAAAGAGAACAGTATTCTTGAAAACCATAAGGCTTTATGGGAGAAGGTATTTAACAGCATTGACAAATCAACTGTCGAGGATGCGACAGCTACGAATTACGGAGATTTTCTGGCAAATTCTTTAGATAAAATTAAGGATAAGTTTACCGATGATGAACTCAAGTCTTTGAAGGAAGATGTTGAAGAAATCAAAAAGCTTGAGGATGAGCTTCAGCCACTTCTTGAGAAGCAGAGTGCGAATGCATCAAATAAGGATTCCGGCAAAGAGGGAGCAAGCGTATTTCCGGAGTTTCATGCAAAGGATCTGGATGGAAATGACGTGGACAGCAGCATCATTTCAAAGAATGCGGTCACGGTTTTGAATTTTTGGTTTAATGGATGTTCTCCATGCGTACAGGAGCTTCCGGAACTGAATAAATTAAATGAGGAGCTGAAGGAAAAAGGCGGACAGGTAATTGGTATCAATACAGATTCTCTTGACGGAAATGAGGATGGAATTGCTGAAGCTAAGAGTATTTTAGAGAAGCAGGGTGCAAAATATACGAATCTTTCCCTTGATTCCAACAGTGAAGCCGGAAAATATGCAACAGGCATTATGGCCTTCCCGACTACAATCGTGCTTGACCGTAACGGAAATATTATCGGAGAGCCGATCATGGGCGGTATTGATAATGACGAGGCATATAAGCAGCTGATGAAGACGATCGATCAGATACTGGCGGCTGATAAGAACTAGATAAGTCACTGTTCACACCTAACGGTGTTACCAGCAACGATTATAGCCCATTTGAAATGCCTCTACGAGGCATTTTAAATGGGCTGTAATCACTCAATAATTAATACTATGGCGCATAGCTTGACAGCGTGGTGTCAAGCTTGCGTCTGAACAGTAACGAACAGATAGATTAAAGGGTGGTAAAAATATTTTAGGGATTGATAAATTGAATTCTGTCTAATACAATTGCGCATGGGTGCTACCATAACGGTAGGCGGTTAGTCCTTCGGCAGAGGGACTGTGACCCTCTGATTACATAGAAACCCGTAAGGGAATCCAAGGAAAGGAGAGCTAAGCCATATGAGTATTGTTGACTTTATTGCAGTAGTAAGCTTCGGCTTAACCTGCTTTGGAATCGGATGTTCCTTTGGTAAGGATAATAACAAGACACAAAAATAGCCGCCCACGTCTGGTAAACTAAGCGGCATTTTTGTCAAACTAATTTACTTGGGCTAACCGTCTATCGGTAGCACCCTTTCTATAATTATACTAACACTATATAACTAATATGTCAAAGAATTTATTTCGTAAGAATGTGAAGGTTGAGGACAAGGCTGTGGTTACTGGCAATGCGCGTGTACAGAACGCCAGAAAGGAGATTATCCGGGAAGAAAATGAGAAGGCGCAGACGGAATGATTCTGTAATTCCGTCACTTCATGGGAGATAAATGTTATAGTGAATATAGAAACACGATAGCGTAGTAAGCAATAATTTCAGATGATCCAGGTTTGATCAGAGAGGAGAAGAATATGAACAACTATTGTATGATCCAGAACTCCAAAACGTTTGCATTTTCCGCAGAGAATCCAACCGGTGTACGCGCAGGTGGTTCCCAGGGCGGTGACTGCACCAAGCTTCGTCCGACCGTGACGATTCCTGCAGGGGAAACCGTAACTCTGGTAGATGCTGCAGGACCGGGTGTGATCCAGCATATGTGGTTTACTGGATATGTCGGGCACCATTTTATCATCCGTATGTATTGGGATGATCAGGAATATCCGTCTGTGGAAGCTCCGCTCTCTGCATTCTTCGGATGTGCCTATGATGAAAATTTCGTGGACCGGGATGGCAAATATCCGGTGTTGAATTCTGCCATGATGCTGGTAGCTCCTGGTCGCGGCTATAACAGCTATTTTGAGATGCCGTTCCATAAGAGAGCTCGGATCACGATGGAAAACCGTGGTGACAAGGATGAAAATCTCTATTATATTATCACCGGAGCTTATCAGGAGATTCCGGCGGAGGCTGGTTATTTCCATGCCACCTATCGCCAAGAGCACCCGGTTCAGAAGGGTCGTACCTACACAATCGTTGACGGAATCGAAGGCAGGGGACAATTTGTTGGTGTGACTCTGGCAACTGGTATGAATGGCAACAATACCTGTTGGGTAGAAGGCGAAGCCCGCATGTATCTGGACGATGATCCGTATCCGTCTATCCACTATACCGGAACTGAAGACTACTTCGGCGGTTCCTATGGATTTGGAAATGACATCATCATCAAGAGCTATCAGACCTTCAGCGGCTTATATACCGGCATGTATGCAATCTATGGAGACAACCGGGAATTCTATAACGGACAGCAGAGATTCCTGCTGTATCATTTCCATATTGCAGACCCGATCCGTTTTGAGAATAAGTTTCGTATGACACTCGACAACATGGGCTGGACCGGACCGCGTTACGATGATTACACCAGTGTTGCTTATTGGTATCAGACCCTGCCGTCCGCACCGCTGATGCCACTGCCGACAGATGCAGAGATGTGTATGAGATAATAGAACCAGATTGGAGATGTCAGATAGATTGGTTTTAACCTTGCGACACGTCGCATCGGTTATATCGGACTGACATCAGAGATTTGCCGGAAAGGATAGAGGTATTATGTTACTGGAAGAGAAGTTTTTGGAATTTCATCGTTATGCCAGCAGCCACAATCTGCCGCTGGAAGCTATCAGTGTCGGAGATGAGAACAAGGTACTCTGTGAGATGCACTACGCAGCAAATGCACCGAGAAATATTTATTCACATACCAAGAGTTTTACGGTAACAGCAGTTGGACTCGCAATGGAAGAGGGAAAACTAAGCCTGGAAGATCATGTGGCGGAAGTGTTTAAAGATAAACTTCCTTCAAATCCGGATCCAAATCTGGAGAAGATTCAGTTGAAACATCTGCTCTGCATGTCCAGTGGCTTTGGTAAGGCACTTCTGATGAATGCGGACAGACGTCCGGGCGTCGGCGCACCGGATTATGAGAAATATATGATGGCACAGCCGGTTCCTGTGGAGCCAGGCAGTGCATTCTGCTATTCCTCTGCCGACAGTATTCTGGCTGCTCATATGGTAGAACGGGCCGTTGGCAAGCGGATGGGAGAGTATCTGTATGAGAAGGTATTCCAGCCCCTTGATATGGGATGGCCGCTCTGGGAGCATGATCCACAGGGACATCCGAATGGCGGCGGAGGTATGTATCTGACTTGTACCGAGATGATGAAACTGGGACAGCTCTATCTGGCTGAGGGTAACTGGAAGGGCGAGCAGATTGTCAGCAGGGACTGGGTGCAGGAGGTGTCCACTCCGAAATTTACCTTCGAGCCATCTGCAGATCTCTGGCATGTAGGATATGGCTATCAGTTCTGGATCAGTCCATATCCAGGATCCTATCGTGCTGATGGCGCATTCGGACAGATTACAACGATTCTCCCAGAGAAGGGATTGGTTGTTTCCAGCCAATGTCCGGAGCGAGGTAATTTCGATCAGGTGAAACGTGCGCTGCATGAACATTTTCTGATGGAATTGTAAGAATAGATTTGCAACAATATGCTATAATTTGCCCAGAAACCGTGCTTTTGGCTGAAAAGGCTTAAAATCAAGGCTTTTAGGGAATGTGGATGGGATTTGTACCCCCATTGTACTCCTATTTTGTAAATCAGTAGGATCATCAACCGGACTTCCCTCGATAAAAAAGAATATGATTTGTGGCGAAAGAAGTTCCTTCGGGGACTTCTTTTCACTTACATAAGGAATTAAGCAGAAGATTCTCCATGCAGGATGAGGCAGAGCAGAAAGCAAAGATTCTTACTTACTTCTATTCGGAGGTTACTGTGGAGAAGATGAGTTCATATCGGAAGAAGCAGTAAATGTTATCACATAGGAACAGGAAATGTGGTATACTGTGCTTATGTAGAAAGGAATGTGTTTTACAAAATCGGAATTTGAGAAGGTAAGTGAATGGGATACCACGATACAAGATACCATGGAGGAATATGATAATGTCGAAAGATGAGTATTTGATAACCGATACGCCCCTCAAAGCGTTGACGGTTTTTGCAATGCCAATGATTCTTGGAAGTTTTTTTCAGCAAATATACAATATGGCCGACTCTATTATTGTCGGCCAGTTTGTTGGTTCTTCCGCACTTGCAGCTGTCGGTGTATGTGCAGCATTGACCAATGTGTTCATTTGTGTGGCACTGGGAGCCGGTGTCGGAGCCGGTGTGCTTGTGAGCCGTTATTTCGGAGCCAGGGAGTATGGCAAAATGAAAACAATCGTGTCAACCTCCTTAATTAGCTTTTTGCTTCTAAGTATAGTCCTTGGTGTTTTTGGCTTTTTCTTCGCCAACTCGATGATGAGTGGACTGCAAACCCCTGCCGACATACTGGATGATGCAGTACTGTATCTACGGGTCTATTTTGTGGGCTTTCCGTTTCTGTTTATGTATAACATTCTTTCTACCATGTTCACCTCAATCGGCGAATCCAAAATTCCGCTAGGACTGCTGATTTTTTCGTCCATCCTGAATATTTTAATGGATCTTTGGATGGTAGCCGGGCTAGGTCTCGGTGTGTTCGGTGCGGCTATTGCAACCCTGATTGCACAGGGAATTTCCGCAGTGTTTTCGTTTTTGATTTTCTTTGCACGGATGCAGCAATATAAAAGCCCCTTTAACAGGTTTGAACGGCAGGAGCTGTATTCCATGCTTCGCATTGCGGTGCCGTCGGTTTTACAGCAGTCCACAGTGTCCATCGGTATGATGATTGTGCAGGCAGTGGTAAATCCTTTCGGTACACAGGCACTCGCCGGGTATACAGCAACGATGAGGGTGGAAAATGTTTTTTCATTGATCTTTGTATCCATCGGCAATGCGGTTTCGCCGTATGTTTCCCAAAACCTTGGCGCAGGCAAACCCCAACGCATCAAAAAAGGCTACCATGCGGCGCTGGTGCTGGACGTGTGCTTTGCCGTTCTTGCTTTTCTCGTCATTGAAACGCTACACACGCAGATCTCCTCGCTGTTCTTAGGAAAAGACGGAACGGCGTTTGCCTATCAGGTGTCTGGTGATTATATGAGGTGGCTTGGTTACTTTTTCATCTTCATGGGTATCAAGATGGCAACCGATGGAGTCCTTCGTGGTCTCGGAATTATGCGTCCGTTCCTCGTTGCAAACATGGTGAACCTTGCGATTCGTCTGTCCGTTGCCCTGATCTGTGCACCGCGTTTCGGCATTGCCTTTGTCTGGCTTGCTGTACCAGCTGGTTGGCTTGCAAACTTTTTAATCTCCTATGTGGCTCTCAGGAGATCATGGCCGACTGATAAAATGGCATCCATTAGTTAATTTCAAGTTTGGAGAATTGAGAAAATCGGAAGTTTTGGAGAGAAAATTAATGGAAGAAAAAACATATCAGACTCCTTGCGGAACAATCCACTATTGGACAAACGTTTCACACTCGGATGAAATTACCCTTGTTTTTCTACCGGGATTGACGGCAGACCATAGATTGTTTGATAAGCAGATTCAGTATTTCGAGAACAGGTATAATGTTATCGTCTGGGATGCACCGGCACACGCTTCCTCATGGCCGTTTCGGTTTGATTTTGATTTGTTCGACAAGTAGTGAAGTTTTAAGGATGACATAAAATGGCGAAAAGTAAGAAGACAAAAATTCATAAAAAGATAGATGATCAGCTTTTACAGATGAACAAGAAGTTTAGTAATCTCAAGATGAAACAGAAGGAT
>ERZ1023663.143-NODE-143-length-37138-cov-10.803333_pt1 | contig 37138 bp, 27 predicted proteins | sample MGYA00380340_ERZ1023663 | MGnify/ENA primary metagenome ERZ1023663 (study PRJEB33179, sample SAMN07448982) | human gut metagenome | biome: Human-gut; feature: Human associated habitat; material: Faeces | host: Homo sapiens | place: India: Bhopal | collected... | reverse complement strand
AGGACACATGCCTCTCACGCATGTAATACGAGTTCGATTCTCGTACCCACTACTATCTGATTATCAGCCTCTTACTAACAAGTAAGGGGCTTTTTTATTGCCTTATATCTATATCAAAGTATCGTTTTTAGGCGTTATAAACGGGTATTATTAAGGAAAATGGTGCAAATTTTGCGCAAATTTTCATCTCGCATAATATCGCGCTATCCCATTAATGTACCTACCTATAAAGAAAAAGAGGAAATGCAGCTAAACTACATTTCCTCTTTTTCTTTATAGATCTCAAAGTAAGATTCTTTATCTATTCTCAACCGGACTCTTTCTTCCCTCTTCTGCCCAGCCAGGTTTACGAACAAGTTGAAATACAGTTGACTGAAAGAAAGGTTGGAACGATCATAGGTTATATCAAACGTCCAGGTTCTACGGAAAGAATCGAAAGTAGCGAATGGTTGCTCACCTCCTTTACACATAAACACTTCCGGGAAAGACGTAGGCGGATAAGGCTGGAATAAGCCCGCTAATTGGGCATACACATAGTCAATCATCCATTCGTCTCCCGTCAAGGTCAATTCCCCTTTCAAGCGGAGTTTGATTGCATAACTGGCAGTCACGTCAGACGAGGTATAAACAGGGACTTGGCTTTCTACCGGATAGTTACCGTCTTTATATCCAAGACTCATCGTTAGTTTAGACCGGCCGACGCCATTAAATCCATCTACTTCCTGATCCGCCGACTGATTTTTCAGGTTAATCATAAATGTCAGTTTACCGAGAGTCGGGTCACCCGGATATTGCGCAAGCGTGTCCAACACATAATCTTCGGTATTATAACTTCGGGCTATCAAATCTCCCTTTCCTGCCTCCAAAGCCGGACCGCCTCTTTCCACATCCACGTTGCCAACCGGATAATAAATAGCATCATTATCCCTTACGCAGCCACTCAAACAAAACAGCAACACTGCCAAGCCTATTATCTTATTCATAATCACCTTACTTCTTGATTTTGCGGACAAATATACATCTTTTTTATACCACCCTTGATTTATGTCAACCGTTTTTAGTATTTTTGCACACATCAAGACAGAAAAGACATGGATACACTATTAAGAGAGACTGTAAATGCTGTTGTCAATTCCCGCTTTCCGGAGATGAGTATAGAAGGAAGACGGCAGATAGAAAGCATACTGATTCGTGAAGAATTCCCCAAAGGAGCCATAGCGCTAAACGAGGGAGAAGTAGCCCACGAACTTGTTTTTGTCGGAAAAGGCATGCTTAGGCAGTACTATTACAAAAACGGGAAAGACGTGACCGAACATTTCTCATACGAAGGATGTATCGTGATGTGCATTGAAAGTTTTCTGAAACAAGTACCCACCCGGCTAATCGTGGAAACTCTTGAACCTTCCATTATTTACTTATTCCCCCGCGACATGATACAAAAATTAGCGAGGGAAAACTGGGAAATCAACATGTTCTATCAAAAGATATTGGAATACTCTTTAATTGTATCACAGGTTAAAGCAGACTCCTGGCGTTTCGAATCCGCTCGCGAACGCTATAACCTCCTGCTCGAAACACATCCGGAAATCATCAAACGCGCGCCTCTGGCACACATCGCTTCCTATCTTCTGATGACACCGGAGACACTAAGCCGTGTACGCTCCGGTGTTCTATGATTTTAGCGGCTTTTCCGGTATTCTTTTGGAGACATACCGGTGTAATGCTTGAAGTATTTCCCGAAGAAAGACTGGTTTGCAAAATTCAGCCGGTCGGCAATCTCCTGTATATTCATACTTGAAGAATTCAGGAGGGCTTTCGCTTCCAGAATCACCAACTCGTCAATCCACTCTCCCACCGTTTTTCCGCTGACTTCTTTCACGACTCCCGAAAGATGTTTCGGCGTCAGACACAGTTGGTCGGCATAATATTTTACGCTGCGTTCAGACTGGTAAGACTCCACCAGAGACTCATAAAAGCGTTCGAAGATATACTCTTTCCGGCTTTTGTTCTTCATCGTAGTAGCGTTTGCAGGCGCATGATTAGTAAAAATAGTGCAAAGTTCGAAAAAGAACCCCTGCATCAGTCCCATTACCACTTCCCTACGGTATAAAGCCTCCTTATTCCTCAACCGTTTCCTGATAAACGCGTGATACTCCTTCACCACCTCCTGCTCGTGCGGAGTGAGGTCGAAACACGGATAATCTTTCAGATAGAAAAACAAAGAAAGCACATTTCCGATCTTAGGCAACGTCTCCAGCAAGTTCTTCGACACAGCAAAGAAAATGCCTTTAAAATCGTGACTGAAATACCGCTGCTCGATAATCTGATTAGGCAATGCTATCACCATCAATCCGGGACACAATTGAAATTCACGCAGACTAATCTTAAAAGTACCGGTACCCTCCAGACAAAGCCCCACCGTCAACACTTCCAGTTTGGTAGGCCCGTTATACAACGATATAACGCTCTCCGTATCGAAAAGCGCTATATCATTATCAACAACATCAATGTTGTCGGCATCTATATGTTTAGAATGAACTACCGAAGAAATACCTACTTTCGGAACACTTTGAATATCCATACTCTCTCTTTTTTTGGCGACAAATATACCAGCATTTAATCAGATATACAAGCCAATCGGGAGCATTATCGGACATAATGAACACTTTTAGATACTTATCGAACAGACCGGAACAGATATTCATAATCACGTTTGGCAGCCGGCACCGTCCACTTTTCCGGGACAAACTTCCACTGATTGAGCGCTTTCGGGTCCATCGTTCCTTTCTCCTCAATGTAATTCATCAGGTAGAAACGGAGATCCTTATCCGTAGAGAAAATAATGCGGTCTTTCAACTTCTCCTGCGGGATGCCCGCCCCTTTCGTCAGCAATTCTCCGCCACCATTGCCACGGTAAGAATTCAAGGCCACCTTATATATCTTATCCATGCGGAAAGGAGAACCGTCCGCCATGCTTGTGATCGTTATCTTCTCGCCCTGCGGTTTAGTGACATCCACCGTATAAATAATGCCCGAAGCCGAGTCGAAATTAAAACTATAATTCTGGAAAGACGCTCTATCCTCCGCGCCTTCACGACGTTTCTCCTTGAACCAGAGCAGATGATCTTCCGGCGATTTCATCCGGTTCGTCCACATATAATAAGACATCTCCAAGAAATCCTTAATCTCCTTTCCGGACAGAGTCATCACATACAGCATGTTCTCATACTTATATAAATTGAACATATCACTCACAAATACATCCCCCTTCTTTATTTCCGAGTCAAACGAAAGCGGAGCGGCAAACGAGATGTCGGCACCGGTGATGTCGAGCTGCAAGGTATGTATCAGGTCGATAAAGGCAGAAGGGCCGAAGAAAGCAGAATGAGTGGAGATACTTTCGGTAAAAGTGCCGATCTTCTTCGAAACGAACTTCTGCACCGTTTCATATTGCGGGGCAAAACGCTTCATAAAGTCCTCGCTGATTCCGTAAGCCTCCGTTTCCGTCAAGACACCCTTGATATCCTTGCTCTGCACCTTTCCATCTTTCAGTTTCAAGGTCACATCTACATTAGACAAAACAATCCCATTGCTGGCCGGATCGATAATCAACACCGAGTCTCCGGCAACATTCATCACCTTCTTACATTCGCGGGAATGATCGTGCCCCATCAATACGATATCGAATCCCGGCACATTCTTCGCTACGTTGAGAGAAGCGTTCTCGTTGTATTTGCCCGACATTTTGAAAGCCTCCTGTCCGGCATGGAACAAGCCGATCACCAAATCCGGGTTCTCTTTTTCACGGATAACCTTCATCCATTTGCGTGCCGTCTCTTCCATATCGTCGAAACGCAATCCTTTCCACAGATTTTCGGAGAGCCATGCAGGGATGGCAGGGGTAATCATTCCCAATACCACGATTCTTACATTCGCGGGAATGATCGTGCCCCATCAATACGATATCGAATCCCGGCACATTCTTCGCTACGTTGAGAGAAGCGTTCTCGTTGTATTTGCCCGACATTTTGAAAGCCTCCTGTCCGGCATGGAACAAGCCGATCACCAAATCCGGGTTCTCTTTTTCACGGATAACCTTCATCCATTTGCGTGCCGTCTCTTCCATATCGTCGAAACGCAATCCTTTCCACAGATTTTCGGAGAGCCATGCAGGGATGGCAGGGGTAATCATTCCCAATACCACGATCTTCACGCCCTCACGTTCCAACACTTTGTAAGGAGCCAGATGGGGCTGTCCCGTAGATGTATCTATGATGTTGGCACCCAATACAGGGAAATCACAAGTGGCGATCCAACGGTCGAAAACGGCACGTCCCGTTTCCACGTCATGGTTACCCATGTTGCCGGCATCATACTTCATATAATTCATCATTTCCGAGCAAAGATGGGGAGACACCGTATCTATATAATTATAGTAATAGGCAGTGGGCTGTCCCTGCAAAATATCGCCGTTATCCAGCAATATCAGATTCTCCTTATATTGTTCGCGCTCTTTCTGCACGAAAGAATAAACCCGTGCGAGACTCCCCTTCCATTCGTGGCGGGTTATAAAATTATAAGGATAATAATTGCCATGTACATCACTTGTTTCTACAATCTTCAGTTTCACCACCTTTTCCTGCGCCGCAACAGACAGAGCGAGGCAGAGAAGCAAGCCATAAATTAATACGATTCGTTTCATTCTTTTTCTATATTTAGATTTAACGGATGAGAGAATACAAACCGCGCCCCACCGGTATAGTCAGGGTCGATCCATATACTTCCTTTCCATTTGTGCACAATCAATTTACAGATAGACAATCCCAGTCCGGTACCCTGGGCATATTCATTCAGTTTCTCAAAACGCTCGAACACAAGTCCCTGTTTTTCTTTCGGGATGCCGCATCCGGTGTCCGTCACCGAGAAGACAGCCATTTGCGTTTCCTCGTTCACAGAAAAGTCCAATGTGATCTTACCGCATTTCGTAAACTTGTTGGCGTTGGACAGCAGGTTAATCATCACTTGCTGCATACGCTGCACATCCGTCACCATCCGGAAAGATTCGAAAGAAGTGGTAAACAAGAACTGGTTTTCCGACGACTGCCGCGAAAAACTAACAGACGCCACCACCTGGCTGCACAACTGCACCACATCACATTCCTCCCAAGTCAGCGTCACCCGGTTGGCCTCCAAACGCGAAAGGTCGAGAATATCGTTAATCAGTCGAAGCAACAAATCCGAATTGGTTTTGATAATCTGATAATAAGACTGCTGTTCCTCCTCCGTACTACCGCCAACGGCCAATACATCCGAGAATCCTACAATCGAATTCAACGGTGTGCGTATCTCATGGCTCATATTGGCAAGGAAAGCACTCTTCAGACGATTAGACTCTTCCGCCCTGTCTTTTGCTACGCGCAAGTCCTTCTCCGATTTCAGCAGCTCATCCTTCAGGCGTTTCGTACGGAAATAATAGAAGAGAGAGATGCACAAGCCGAGCACCAAAATCACAAACAAAGCACAGGCAGACCATATCTGATAAGTATATTGCTGATAGAACGAAACCGGCTGGTTGACAAGCTGCACTTTAAAAGGCAATACCGCCGGGTCCAGCCCCCATTCCTTCACCTTCCGGCTATCCAATACCGCTTTGCAGCCGATTACCGAAAGATGTTTCGCCGTATCCTGCGGGTGCGTATCCATCCGTACAGACTCCATAGCCATTTCTCCACCCACTTTCCGGTAGTCGGGCAACACCCCTCCTATCGCCCAATGACCGAGACTCACCGATGAAGGGGTAAAAGTCGGAATGGTAGGGGTAACTTCCATCATGGCATACGTGGCATTTCTCATGAAATACCCCTCGTTCATATCCACCCGCCATGTTCCCACCAGGATCACCGTGTTTTCGGGCAGTTGCCTCAACTCCTCAACGATGGTATAAATAGAATGTTTCCGTCCATCCATCAGAATCAAATCCAGATCGGGGAATTTCTTCATTTCTTTTCGCACCAATGCTTGCATGGTCACTCCGCCATACGTGTTGTCTGAAATAAAGGCAATGTGTTTCGTTTTCGGATAGAAGGCTTGAATCATCTGAATATTACCCTCTATATCATATTGGTTGATAAATCCCGATTTGAGTTCGGGGATATTCAGATGGTCGTCGAAGAGATCGACAGATTCGGGCATCCAGCTATCCAGGCTTTCCACGGTATCTTCCGGCAATATCACCACGTTGCTACTGGCCAGACTGCACATCACGGGCACTTTCACCTGCATTTCATCCCGCTGCGACAAATAAGCGGCCCATGCTTCCTGACCTAACAAAATAATCTGCGCCGGATGCTTTTCCCCTTGATATTTAGCAAGAATCTGTGTCATCATTTTGCTCCATAGCGGAGCTTCCGAGAAGCTTTTACAGTTCATATTCTCGATGATGATGTCGCGCTGTCCTCCCAACTTACTATATTCATCCATATAATCGGAAATAGTGACCGATGTTTGGTGCGCTGCCGGATTATAAGAACAGATAATCAGAATAGGTTTCTTATCGTTAGAGACAGCCAAGACCTTCGATGACTGCAGGAGCCAAAGAAAACAGATAAAAAAATATCCAAGACGTCCCAGCATAATAATGCAGTTTTGATGTGTTAATTCATTAATTGAGTTGCAAATATAGTAAAACTTGTCGGGTTTAACAGATTTATATGTATTTTTGTCGCTCATTTACTGTCAAAAAATACAAATTATGGAATTATTTCACAAGATGATTTCCGGATTTCTGGGCATACCGGAAAGACAAATAAGCAGCACGCTCCATCTTTTGGGCGAAGGTGCTACGATTCCTTTCATCAGCCGATACCGCAAAGAAGCCACTGGCGGGCTGGATGAGGTGCAGATAGAGCAGATCAAAGAGCAACACGATAAGTTGTGCGACATAGCCAAACGGAAAGAAACGATTCTCGGCACCATCACCGAACAGGGCAAACTGACTGCGGAACTGGAGAAACGCATCAACGACACCTGGAACCCGACGGAACTGGAAGATATATACCTCCCTTACAAACCCAAGCGGAAGACACGTGCCGAAGTGGCCCGCCAGAAAGGACTGGAGCCGCTTGCCACCATCCTGCTGTTACAACGGGAAAACAACCTTAGCGCCAAAGCCGCTTCCTTTGTGAAAGGCGAAGTGAAAGATGTGGAAGATGCGCTGAAAGGTGCGCGTGACATTATCGCGGAGCAGGTGAACGAAGACGAGCGTGCCCGCAACGCGGTACGTAACCAGTTCGGGCGACAGGCAGAGATTACGGCCAAATTAGTCAAAGGAAAAGAGGAAGAAGCAGCGAAATACCGCGATTATTTCGATTTCTCCGAGCCACTGAAACGTTGCACGTCCCACCGTCTGCTCGCCATCCGCCGGGCAGAGTCGGAAGGGTTGCTGAAAGTGTCTATCAATCCCGACGACGAGGCCTGCATCGAACGTTTGGAACGCCAATTCGTACGTGGCAACAACGAATGTAGCCGGCAAGTAGGCGAAGCCACGACGGATGCTTACAAACGGTTGCTCAAGCCTTCCATTGAAACAGAATTTGCCGCCCAATCCAAAGAGAAAGCCGACGATGAAGCGATTCGCGTATTCACCGAAAACCTCCGCCAACTTCTTCTCGCTCCGCCATTGGGACAAAAACGGGTGCTCGCCATCGACCCCGGATTCCGTACCGGATGTAAGGTGGTTTGTCTCGACGCACAAGGCAATCTGTTGCATAATGAGAATATCTATCCGCATCCTCCGATCAACAAGACCGGCGAGGCTGCTTCGAAACTTCGCAAGATGATTGAGGCCTACCAGATAGAAGCCATCTCCATCGGCAACGGAACGGCAAGCCGGGAGACGGAAGATTTCATCAACAGTCAGAGTTTCGACCGTCAGATACCTGTGTTTGTAGTCAGCGAGCAGGGGGCTTCCATTTATTCGGCTTCCAAAATTGCTCGTGACGAGTTTCCGGATTACGACGTAACGGTGCGTGGGGCAGTCTCCATCGGCCGCCGCCTGATGGATCCGTTGGCAGAGCTGGTGAAGATAGATCCCAAGTCCATCGGCGTGGGTCAATACCAACACGATGTAGACCAGACGAAGCTGAAGAAAGCACTCGACCAGACGGTAGAGAATTGCGTGAACCTGGTCGGGGTAAATCTCAATACGGCAAGCAGTCATCTGCTCACTTATATATCCGGTCTGGGCCCCCAACTGGCACAGAACATTGTCAATTACCGGGCGGAGAACGGAGCTTTCAGTTCGCGGAAAGAACTGATGAAAGTGCCGCGCATGGGCGCCAAAGCCTTCGAGCAATGCGCAGGATTTCTTCGCATCCCCGGAGCTAAAAATCCGTTGGATCATACCGCCGTGCATCCGGAAAGTTACCACATCGTAGAGCAAATGGCCAAAGACCTGAAATGCACCATCGACGAGTTGATAGCCGACAAGGAACTTCGCCGGAAGATCAATATTTCCGACTACATCACTCCTACCGTCGGCCTGCCTACCTTACAGGACATTCTGCAGGAGCTCGACAAGCCGGGACGTGACCCGCGCAAGGCTATCAAAGTCTTCGAGTTCGACAAGAACGTACGCACCATAGCCGATTTGCGCGAAGGGATGATTCTTCCGGGCATTGTAGGCAATATCACCAATTTCGGGGCGTTTGTCGATATAGGAATTAAGGAGAACGGTCTTGTACACCTTTCTCAATTAGCGGAACGGTTCATTTCCGACCCGACAGAAGTGGTGTCCATCCATCAGCACGTCATGGTGAGGGTGATGAATGTAGATTATGACCGGAAACGGATTCAACTTAGCATGATCGGGGTACCGCAAGACTGATTGCTTCTCTTTTCTCTCCCCACCACACGATCAGAATCGTAAATACAATCATAAGTACTGTGCAAATGAGCGAGCCTTCAAAACCGAAGGCTCCGCCATTCAGTACGTTTTCTTCGGGCATACGCAAAGTCAGCATACTGGTGGTGAAGTTGTTTCCGCTTACCTGATAACCGAGGATGGGGCCTTGAATCCAATTCCAGAAAAGATGAAGCGAGATAGGGAAACACAAGTTCCGCGTATATAGATAGGAAGCTCCCAGCAGCATACCTGCCAGCAACAGGTTGAGCATAGGCAGGAAAGCTATTTCGGGATTGAAGATGTGCATAAAGGCGAATAACGCTGCCGAGACGAAAAGCGCCAGGAATTTATTCATGGTGGTATGCAATAGGCGTCCGAGGATATAGCCGCGCATCAGTATCTCTTCGAACAAGGCGACCAGCAGGAAAAACACCCACGAGCCCAGCAGATCCAACGGCTTGAACTGGAAACCGGTGACTTCTATCTCTCCCAAGACGAACGAGATTCCGAAGCCGAACAGATAGAGCAGGATTGCCATCAGGAAGCCATACCACAGTCCCTTGACGTGTCCTTTTAAGGAGAGCCCCAAATCAGAAAACGGACGGCGTTCGAAGCGGAGCATAGGAATGGCGGCGGTCAGAACGGCGAGCAGCATACTGGCTTCGAGGATAATGTATCCCATCACTCCCGGATGGCGGGCTTCCACACCCAACACCAACGACAAACATCCGCGGGCCAGCGTACCATACAATCCAAGAAGGATGAAAAGTATCACAATAAACAGCGGGATACAAGCCCACACAGGAAGTCTTTTGGGTTCTTTGCCCCCAGCAATGTTGTCTGCCTCCATTTTTACAATTTGTTAATCCGGCTACAAAATTAGATATAAAACATAAAAAAACATCATGTATTCTCTATTTTTCCTATATTTGTCAGAACAAATCTACAAAATTATGAAAATAAAACTACTATTGATAAGTTTCTTATTGGCCGCTAATGCGTTAGGAGCAGCCGCCCAAGTGAGTAAAACGTATTATGTGAGTAAGCCCGGTACGCTGATTTCCATGATGACTGAAGAGGAAGCCAACAGTGTCACCCATCTCACACTGACCGGCAAACTGAACGCGGAGGACTTCCGCCATCTCCGTGACGAATTTGATAATCTGAAAGTATTGGATATTTCGAACGCTGAAATCAAGATGTACAGCGGAAAAGCGGGCACTTATCCCAACGGGAAATTCTATATTTATATGCCGAACTTCATTCCTGCATACGCTTTCTCGAACGTGGTGGACGGAGTGACCAAAGGCAAAGCCACGCTGGAGAAAGTGATTCTTTCGGAGAAAACAAAGAATATCGAAGATGCCGCCTTCAAAGGTTGCGAGAACCTGAAAATCTGCCAGATCCGCAAGAAGACAGCTCCCAACCTGTTGCCGGAAGCGTTGGCAGACAGCGTTACCGCTATCTTCGTTCCCCTGGGCAGCAGCGACTCTTACCGCTACAAGGACAGATGGCAGAACTTTGCGTTTATCGAGGGGGAACCGGTAGAGACTACCCTGCAAGTGGGCGCCATGGGCAAACTGGAAGAAGAGATCCTGAAAGCGGGACTGCAACCCAGAGACATCAACTTCCTGACCGTTGAGGGCAAGCTGGATAACGCCGACTTCAAACTGATCCGCGATTATATGCCGAATCTCGTCTCTGTCGATATTTCCAGAACGAACGCAACGGCTATCCCCGACTTCACTTTCGCACAGAAGAAGTATCTGTTGAATATGAAATTACCTCATAATCTGAAATCTATCGGACAGCGTGTATTTAGCAACTGCGGTCGCCTTTGCGGTACGTTGGAGCTGCCGGCCAGTGTGACGGCTATCGAGTTCGGTGCTTTTATGGGATGCGATAATCTCCGCTATGTGTTGGCTACCGGAAATAAGATCACGACGCTGGGAGATAACTTGTTCGGGGAGGGAGTTCCGAGTAAGTTGGTTTATAAGAAATAAATATACGATTTATTTTATGAGTAAAAAAATAGAGAGGGTGAAATAGAAAACCTATGCACCCTCTCTCAAATAAACTAATCCTCTGTTTCTTACAGACTCATCGCATTAGCTCCAAATACGCCTGCTACTGCTGACGCCACCGCGATGACTACTTTCAAAATCATATCCCAAAGGGATTTCTTACTTGCCATAACTCTATACACCTCCTTTCCGAACTTTTTAAATGATTCATTACTTCCTATAACCTGCGCACTAGGTGTCTGGTTGGACACATATCGTTGTTGTCCGGTCGAGAATTAAGATGTCGTGCAGCGGTAACCCCAAACTCCGCTTTCACCTCAAAACACGGACACGCCTTGATCCATTCTTCCGGCTCGATTTCCCCGTTTCCGTTGCGGTCGGGACTTAAATCCCGGTGACCGCACACCCGGCTACCGGGGAAAGTCTCAAGTAATTGATGTACCAGTAAGCGGAGTGCCGCCCGTTGTTCCGGTGTCCGCGTGTCTGCCGGACAACCGTGGACATCCAAACCGCCTTCGTAGCAGATACCGACACTGTTCAAGTTAAATCCTTTCACGTGCGCACCGATACGTTCAATCGGTCGGGTGAGGTGCACTGTTCCATCCTTGCGGATGTAGTAGTGATAACCTGTTCCGTTAAATCCACGCCGACGGTGTTGCATCTCCAAGTCATCCGGGGTGAGAGAACGGTCGGCACGGGTGGCGGAACAGTGGATCACGATCAAATCAATCTTTCTCATCATAGTGCCACTATTTTTCTTATCAGTTGTAAACATTATCTGCACTCTACGAATTAAGCTGCCGGATCCGGAGCTTCACCACTACCTCCACCGGAGTCTCCGCCACCTTCATCACCGGGATCTTCACCATCGGTTTTCTTTTTCTTGGGCGCGTCGAGATCCAGAAACTCGATTTTCTCACCGGCACGGGTAGACGTCAAATTAGGACGGACACTGCTCGAAGGACGGAAATTGATGTTCACCGTCTTGATGTTCTTCATCGTACACTCATCTTTCGTGTCCACTCCCCGCGTGGTAGCGGAAAGGCTGAATACACCAAAATCATGGATATTGACGGATTTACCGTCGAACAGCGCCGTACGCATCGCTTCTACGAGATTAGTAAGCACACTCTGAATGTCACCCAACGACAGGGAACTTTTCTCTTTCATCGTGTAAGCAAGTTTATCCAGGTCTACACTCTGTCCCTGCGTCACAAGTTGCGGATGATACTTCACCACCCCATCAACCTTTCTCGGGTCTTTACGACCCATTCTTTTAAATGGTATTGCCATGATAAATTAAAAATTGAGAATTAATAATTGAAAAATAAATATTACAGAATGCGGTTGCCGCAATCAATATCGGAAGAGAGGAACGAGCTCTGTTTCTTTTTCTTTCGATACCTCAAAGGTAGTGTATTATAAGGGGATGGAATGACGTACTTTGTCTTACTTTGACCTAGTTTGTCTTACTTTCATTCAGAATGTATTTACTTTTATTCAGAGTGATTTTATTTTACTTATACACTTGGACAAGCGGGAGATTTTCCGTATATTTGGAATACGATAAAATTAATTTTCCGAAGATATGAAAGCAGAAAAAGAAGAGATAGCAGAGGAGCCGTTTGTCATACGTCCGTATTTGAAATCGGAGCTGGCACATTTATATAATCCGTATGTACCGTTGGTGTATGCCATGCGAAAAATGAGGGAGTGGATCAGAAATAACAAGGAATTATATGACGCAATGTATAGCGGCGGCGAAGGAAAAAACGACCACGCTTATAGTGCAAGGCAGGTGCGGCTCATCGTGAGGTATCTTGATGAGCCATGAATCTCTTTAGGGCAAGTACTGATTAGCTATAACGAAAATAAAATTAGCTATAATGAAATCGAGATTAGCTATAATGAAAACAAGATTAGCTATAATGAAATCAAGATTAGCTATAATGAAAACAAAAGCGGTTATGGGGGTATTCTGTCCAATATCTGTTTTATAATGCCAGCCCTGCAACTGTGCCCTGTCGATATTATGATAGGACTCCGTGTAATACATGGTATCTTGAGGACAAACAGACTGTGTGTTTTCTTATTGAATGCTGTTAGTTTTCTTATTTAATAATGTACACGTGCGCAGGCGCGAGAGAATATTCTTTTTATATAGAAAAAGCGTGTAATTGAGGTGGAGGGGTTCCACCTCAATTACACGCTTTTTCCATCAAATAAAATATATAAAGAGAATAAAAAGTATAAGTAAACGATAGAAACAAAATAAAACGTACCTTTGCGTCTTTTTAGACCAACATTTTTTAACACTAATCAAATAACACTTAAAATCATGAGAAAAAAGACATTTTTTCCGAAGGCTTCGTTTACCAGAACAAACAGGCTGTAACACTCGAAAAGGGAGAATTTCCCCAAGTATCCCAGTTTATCACGCAAATGCTTGGCACTGTCAACAATTTGTATACCAACAGAATAGAGGTAAGTCCAAGCGACCGCAAGAAGTTTCTCCTCCCCTTTGTCCATCTCTGTTATGACCATGACTCTGTTTTTAACATTAAAAGCCCCAAATACTTTGCAGAGTTGTTGTTTATGGCTGTTGATTTCAAGAAATCGGATGATTCGGACGAATCATTAAGCGTGGAAGAGATTGATTATGAGATACAAAGAATGAAAAGAACGCTTCTTGAAGATTAACACGAAAGAACCGACTGTTAAAAAACTGCTTTTTGAGTACCAAAAGCAGTTTTTTTATTCTACATGAAAAGCCGTCCTTTGCAGTGTGTTAATATTGACACGACTTACATTCATATCAATAATTAAAATGGAAAATATCTCAATAACGACATACAGGGGATTATCACTCGTATCAGGAAGTATCAGTATCCGGCAAATGTTCGAATTTATCCGGGGGGATGTCTATCGCGACAGAATCCGGAGACTCCGGGAAGCAATGGATGCAGGAGAAACGGTGAAAGCAGACCACATGAAGAAGCAACTGCCCTACTGCACCATCACGGCTACTTACGCCAAGGAAAGGCTGGCTTACAGTCTGGACACGTATCAGGACATCATCACGCTCGACTGTGACGATATGCCGGCAGAAAAGATCCCGGAATTCCGCCAACTAGTGAACGATTGCCCCGACACGCTAGGCAGCTTCGTCAGCCCCCGGATGCACGGGCTGAAGATCTTCGTCTATCTTACCGGCAATGAGGCGGAAACCTTACGCACCGAACTGAACGCATTGGGAACCGTAGACTTCCTCACCCTCGAACGCTACCACCACCGCATATACGCCCTGGCAAGCAGCCAATATGAAAAGCTGCTCAATACCAAAGTAGACACCAGCGGAAGTGACCCGGGACGCGGATTCTTCGTGTCGCACGATCCGGACGCCTTCCTCTCTACCGAACGACTGGAAAACGTGAAGCCGCTGACCGTAAAAGTGACACTGCCCACTGAAGAAGAATGTAAAAACAAGAAGCGCAAGAATCCGGGAAAACGATCCCCGCTCCTCCCCGTGCAGGAGAATGCGTCGCCCATCGACCTGCAAGTGCAACTCGACTTCCGCAAGGCGCTGGAGTACACCAAACGCAAAGAACGTCTCGAGACAGGCAACCGGGACAATTTCTTCTATTGTCTCGGCAATCAGTGTTACCATCGCCATATCACGGAAGAGGAAGCCGTCAGTCTGGCACACAGTCATTTCGGCGACCTACCCGACTTCGACCTCGAACTGCCCTTGCACAATGCTTACCAATACACCTCAAAGACCGATCAGGCGGAAGAAGAAAGCCAACAACCGAGAATATGCCAAGTCATCAAATTTATGGACGAACACTACGAAATCAGGAGAAACGTGGTGAAAGAGCAAATCGAGTTCCGGAAAATAATACCTGATCTCCCTAAAACAGAGCAGCCACCTTTCAGTACACTGCGCACAAAGGATGTCAACACATTCTATATCAACGCACAGATGAAGAAGATATACAGTTCGCAAGCTAATTTGAAAGCACTGGTAGACTCGGACTATGCAAAGCCGTTCAACCCGTTTATTCATTATTTCACCTCACTCCAGACATGGGACGGGAAAACAGACCACATCGGCCAACTGACAAAAACAGTGAAAGCGGCAGACCAGGCTTTTTTTGAAGACAGCTTCCGCCGCTGGCTGGTGGGAATGGTGGCATGTGCCATCGACGACGAAGCGCAAAACCACCAGTTGATGCTGCTCCACGGCGCACAGGGAAAAGGCAAGAGTACTTTTGTCCGCCATCTCCTCCCACCGGAGCTGAAGGATTATTATCGCAACGGCATGATTAGTCCCGACAACAAAGACCATCTCCTGCAAATGTCGTCCTGCCTGCCCATCAATCTGGATGAGTTTGATACGCTCTCTCCCGCACGCATGCAGGAGTTGAAAAGTCTCATCACGCAAGATGTAATGAACGAACGGAAGGTTTACGACATCCAAAATTATACGTTCATCCGCCGCGCATCATTCATCGCCAGCACCAACAATCCGCACTGTCTGCCGGACATCGGCGAGAACAGGCGCATCCTGTTCAATACGTTGCTGGAAATAGATTATCACACGCCTGTCAACCATCAGGGGATATATGCACAAGCATACGCACTCTACCGGCAGGGGTTTCAATATTGGTATGAGAACCAGGAGATTACGTTTCTCAACAACCGCAATGAGGCGTTCCGCCAAAAAGATCCGGTAGAGGAGAATCTTTTCTTCTATTTCCGGGCAGCCAGACCAAACGATATACAAGCAAAATGGTATCCTGCCTCCCAGCTGCTGTCGGTATTGAGCATGAACGGGCGCACACAGGCCAACGCACAGATGAAACAAATGCTGGTCACGGTATTGGAAAACAACCATTTCCACTCACGGAAGACCTCCAACAATATCACGGAATATTGGGTGGTGGAGTATTCGGCCGAAGAGCGCAAAGAAAATTCAATACGCCCGCAGCTTCCGGTGCAGACGGGGTTGGAGTTGTAGTTTTCCCGCGAAATGGCAGTTTTCACACGGATAGTCGTTTTTCCACAAAATAGCTTTTTTCCTCCAAATAGTCGTTTTTGCACGAAATAACAGATAAACGGATAAATTAGTGGCATAAAACGTGTCACTTTCATCCGTTTTTCCGTATATTTGCTCGATATGAATGATGAATAAAGATAGGAATCACAATATGATGAAGCAAATACCATACGGATTGACGGATTTCGGTCGCATCCAAAAAGAAAACTATTATTATGTGGATAAGACGATGTTTATCGAAAAGATAGAAATGCAACCGTCTTATCTGTTCCTGATCCGTCCCCGGCGCTTCGGGAAAAGTCTGACGCTGGCAATGCTGGAGGCTTATTATGACGTTCGGTATGCCGACCAGTTCGACGAATTGTTCGGCAATCTGTATATCGGGCAGCATCCTACGCCGATACATAACCAGTTTCTCATCATGAGATTCAATTTCTCGGAGGTGAGCTCGAATATCAATGAGGTGGAGGAATCTTTCCGGTTGCATTGTTGCGGGAAGCTGTCCGATTTTGTTTATAGATATGAGCATCTGTTGGGAAAAGACATTTGGAAAGTGCTGGATGAAAAAACACAAGCAGATCCCGGAGCCTTTTTGTCCTCAATCAATACCTATGCCACCCGTAAGGGAGACATCAAAATCTATCTCCTGATTGATGAATACGATAATTTCACGAATACCATTCTTTCTACTTACGGCACGGACTTATATCGAAAAGCGACGCATGGCGAAGGATATATCCGCAGGTTTTTCAATGTAATCAAAGCCGCCACGACAGGAATGGGTTCTGCCGTCAACCGTTTGTTCATCACAGGAGTAAGCCCGGTGACGATGGACGACGTGACAAGCGGATTCAACATCGGAACGAATATCACCACCGACCCGTGGTTTAACGACCTTGTAGGTTTCAGCGAGAAGGAATTGCGCGAGATGCTGACGTATTATAAGGAACAAGGCGCTCTCCCGATGTCGGTAGACGATGCGGTGACAATGATGAAGCCTAACTATGACAATTATTGCTTCAGTGAAAATAAATTAGCAGATTGTATGTTCAACTCGGACATGGTGCTCTACTGCATGAAGTCATTGATATTGCACGGAGTGAAACCTAAAGAGATTGTAGATCCCAATATCCGTACGGACTTTAACAAGCTTGCCTACCTTGTCCGTCTCGACCATGGACTGGGCGAAAACTTCTCCGTCATCAAGGAGATTGCGGAGCAAGGCGAGATAGTGACTGAAATAGTCACCCATTTCTCCGCACTGGAAATGACGGACGTGGGCAACTTCAAATCTCTGCTGTTCTATTTCGGACTGCTTTCTATCAAAGGGGTGGATATGATGGGACGTCCCATCCTGCACATTCCCAATCTGGTGGTTCGCGAACAGCTATTCAATTTCCTGATTCAGGGATATGCCCGTCATGACATCTTCAAGCTCGACGTGAACCGTCTGCGCACTCTGTTTGAGAATATGTCCTTCAAAGGAGACTGGAAACCGTTGTTCGAATTTCTAGCAGAGGCCATTCGAGAGCAGAGCCGGATAAGGGAGTACATAGAAGGGGAAGCTCATATCAAAGGATTCCTCCTCGCCTATCTAAGTATGTTCCGCTATTATCAACTATATCCGGAATATGAGATGAATAAGGGTTTTGCCGATTTCTTCTTTAAGCCCAGTCCGGCGGCACCTGTATCTCCACCGTACACGTATCTATTGGAGGTGAAGTATGCGAAAGCAGGAGCGTCGGAGAAAGAGATACGCGCACTTGCCGATGATGCGCGGGAACAGTTGATTCGCTATAGCAAGGATGAATGTGTGGCAGAAGCTCGTGAGAAAGGGGGATTGAAACTGGCAACGATCGTATGGCGCAGTTGGGAATTGGTGCTGATGGAAGAGGTATCATAAAGTACTTGTCACATCACAAACACCGATTTAGGTATGCACTCACCTCCACATCTGATATTGGGCTAAATAAATAATCTCATCAGAACAGGTGAATGGAATCCTATCTATAAAAATCAGGCGCGGATTACACGAATTGCACGATTTCTTTAAAATCAGAAACGTGTTATCCGTGTAATTCGCGCCTAAGTTTTATACGATGGCTACGACATCCAAGACGGGGAATTACTGATCCCCGTACATCTTCGCTCTCAATTCCTTGATGTGATCGGACGTGATATATTCGTCATACTCCATCATCTTGTCGATGATACCGTTCGGTGTCAGTTCGATGATGCGGTTGGCAACCGTTTGGATAAACTCGTGGTCATGAGAAGAGAAAAGGATGTTTCCCCTGTACGTCTTCAGGTTGTTGTTGAATGCCTGGATAGATTCCAAATCCAAATGGTTGGTCGGAGTGTCCAGAATCAGACAGTTTGCATTGCGGAGCTGCATACGGGCAATCATACAACGCATCTTCTCACCTCCGGAGAGTACGCTTACTTTCTTCAACACCTCTTCGCCGGAGAAAAGCATACGGCCGAGGAAACCTTTCATATACACTTCGTTTCCTTCGCCAAACTGGCTCAACCAGTCCACCAAGTTGAGGTCGGTATTGAAGAAATCGGTATTATCCAGCGGCAGGTAAGCAGTGGTGATGGTTACCCCCCAGTTGAAGGTACCGGCATCCGGCTTCATGTTTCCGTTGATGATTTCGAAGAACGCAGTCATCGCACGCGGGTTGCGCGACAGGAATACCACTTTGTCACCTTTCTCTACGTTGAAATTGACGTCGTTGAAAAGCACTACGCCTTCCTCCGTCTTCTTGCTCAATCCGGAAACTTCCAGAATCTGGTTGCCCGGCTCGCGTTCGGGAGTGAAGATGATGCCCGGATACTTACGTGAAGAAGGTTTGATTTCTTCTACGTTCAGTTTCTCCAACATCTTCTTACGGCTCGTGGTCTGCTTGCTCTTCGCTACGTTGGCGCTGAAACGGCGGATAAATTCTTCCAACTCTTTCTTCTTCTCTTCAGCCTTCGCCTTCTGGTTCTGCTGCTGACGGAGAGCCAACTGGCTGGATTCGTACCAGAAACTATAGTTACCGGCAAACATATTGATTTTTCCGTAGTCGATGTCTACGGTGTGCGTACATACAGAATCGAGGAAGTGACGGTCGTGGCTCACTACCAATACAGTATGCTCGAAGTTGGAGAGATACTCTTCCAACCAGGTCACTGTCTCCATATCCAAGTCATTGGTAGGCTCATCGAGCAAGAGGTTGTCCGGATTTCCGTACAATGCCTGCGCCAGCATGACACGCACTTTTTCCTTACCGCTCAACTCACCCATCAATACATAATGCTTATCTTCTTTCACGCCCAGTCCGCTCAACAGCATGGCTGCGTCGCTTTCCGCATTCCATCCGTCCAACTCGGCAAATTTCTCTTCCAACTCGGATACTTTCAGTCCGTCTTCATCTGTGAAATCTTCTTTCGCATACAATTCTTCGCGTTGCTTCATGATGTCCCACAACACAGTATGCCCCATCATCACAGTATCCATAACGGTATAAGAGTCCCACTTAAAGTGGTCCTGGCTCAACACCGAAAGGCGTTCGCCCGGTCCGAGCGCAATGGTACCCGTTGTCGGGTCCAAATCTCCGTAAATCGTACGAAGGAAGGTAGATTTTCCCGCACCGTTAGCACCAATAATACCATAACAATTACCACTCGTAAACTTCAAGTTTACGTCATTAAACAACACTCTTTTACCAAACTGTACCGAAACGTTCGAAACTGTAATCATCTTCTTTATTTACTATTTTACTAGTTACTATTTTACTATTTTGCTAGCTACTATTTTACTATTTCGTTAGTTACTATTTTAGTATTAACTATTTTAGCGTGCAAAGTTAGACATTTAAAATGAATTATGAGCTATCTGATATGTGCCAATCTGACATAAAAGTGTTACCTTTGCTGCGTTTTTTGGCAAAACAGCCAACTTGGCAAAGTTTTTGCAGACAAAATCAATGACATCCGGTCAGCCCGGTATGTTTATTGGCGTTATTCTACCAAGTAAGATAACGTGTGTGTTAAATAGTAAATAGTAAAATAGTAAATACCAAGATGGATCCGAAAGAAAAAAAAGTGAAGGAAGAAGAACTGAACGTTGAGGAAACTCAAAACCATGCGGAAGAACAACCGCAAAACGAACAAGCGGAGGACGCCACTCCCCTGACTCATGAAGAAGAGTTGGAAAAAGAACTGGAAAAGGCCCAAGAGGAGATTGAAGAGCAGAAGGATAAATACCTGCGCTTGTCTGCCGAATTTGACAACTACCGGAAACGCACCATGAAGGAGAAGGCCGAACTGATTCTGAACGGTGGCGAAAAGAGCCTTAGCAGTATTCTTCCGGTGGTGGACGACTTCGAACGTGCCATCAAAACAATGGAAACGGCAACAGATGTCAATGCCGTAAAAGAAGGAGTAGAACTGATTTACAATAAATTTATGGCTGTCCTGGCACAAAACGGTGTGAAAGTCATCGAAACAAAAGACCAACCACTGGACACTGATTACCATGAAGCCATCGCGGTAATCCCCGCACCGTCGGAAGCACAGAAAGGTAAGATTCTGGACTGTGTGCAAACGGGATATACACTGAACGACAAAGTGCTCCGCCACGCTAAAGTGGTAGTAGGAGAATGAGGAGATTTATGAATTATGATTTATGGCTGCGCTATTGGTCTGCAGAGTAAATCATAAATCAGAATTCATAAATCATAAATCTTTTCAATCATAAATCAATAAATGGGCATGGCAGAAAAAAGAGACTATTACGAAATATTGGAGGTGACGAAGACAGCCACAGTAGAAGAAATAAAGAAAGCATACCGTAAGAAAGCAATTCAGTATCACCCCGACAAGAATCCGGGCGACAAGGAGGCTGAAGAGAAATTTAAGGAGGCGGCCGAGGCATACGACGTGTTGAGCAATCCGGAGAAGCGTTCGCGTTACGATCAGTTCGGTCATGCGGGAGTGAGCGGTGCGGCAGGCAATGGCGGTCCGTTCGGTGGTTTCGGTGGCGAGGGAATGTCGATGGATGACATCTTCTCTATGTTTGGCGACATCTTCGGTGGCCGCGGCGGCGGTTTCGGGGGAGGCTTCGGAGGATTCAGCGGATTTGGCGGCGGTGGCGGTTCACAGCAACGCCGGTATCGCGGCAGTGACCTCCGTGTGAAAGTGAAGCTGACATTAAAGGAAATCTCTACCGGAGTAGAAAAGAAATTTAAACTCAAAAAATATGTGCCGTGCGACCAGTGTCATGGCACGGGTGCCGAGGGTGACGGCGGATCGGAGACTTGTCCTACTTGCAAGGGTAGCGGCTCGGTGATCCGTAACCAGCAGACCATTCTGGGCACGATGCAGACTCGCGTCACTTGTTCTACGTGTGGCGGCGAGGGAAAGATTATCAAGAATAAATGTAAGAAGTGTGGTGGCGACGGAATCGTTTACGGCGAGGAAGTGGTATCGGTGAATATCCCTGCTGGAGTGGCAGAGGGGATGCAGCTCTCTATGGGCGGCAAAGGAAATGCCGGCAAGCACAACGGTGTGGCAGGCGACTTATTGATCCTCGTTGAGGAAGAACCGCATCAGGACTTGATTCGCGACGAAAATGATTTGATTTATAATCTGTTGCTTAGTTTCCCGACGGCTGCACTGGGCGGTGCTGTGGAAATTCCGACAATCGACGGCAAAGTGAAAGTGAAGATTGATTCGGGTACTCAACCGGGTAAAGTGCTTCGCTTGCGTGGCAAGGGGTTGCCGAATGTAAACGGGTACGGTACGGGAGATTTGCTGGTCAATATCAGTATCTATGTGCCGGAAGCTCTCAACAAGGAGGAAAAGAACACGCTCGAAAAGATGGAAGCTTCGGACAATTTCAAACCTAACACGTCGGTAAAAGAGAAGATTTTCAAGAAATTCAAGAGTTTCTTCGATTAATCTTTTTGCTATCATATTATCATATATAAGGAATAAGTGGGCTGCAATCTTTTTTTGTGGCTCACTTTTTTTTATGATATTCTCTAAATAGACTCCCTCTCGCACAATCTTTTCATATAGTTTACCTAAATAAGGCGCGATATAGAGCTATCCTAAAAAAAATGGCATATATTTGTATAACAAACAAATAGATCGGCATAAAATAATTATCAACACTTTAAAATTCAAATTATAAAAAACGAATTTATCAAAGAAATATTATTTAGTCGCTCCATAAAAAAACAATAACTGTTTAACTAAACTATATATTTAAAGAATGGCAGAACCTTTTAAAAACATGTTTAACGAGCAATTTTTCGATCTGTTTACGAAAGATTTGAAACTTGTTATCAACGATTTTGATGCTCGCGAGTTTGTATCTCAAGTGATGGACGATGAATGGGAAGGCAGGGAACTTAAACAACGCTGCATGCACATCACAACGGTGCTAAGAAAGTTTTTACCGGCAGATTACAAAGAGGCGATCGCTAAGATACTTGAATTGTTGGATCATATAAAAAAGACACGACCTGATTTCTCGGTGATAGACGACACGAAGTTTGGTTTGACTTTGGAGTATGGGGGAATTCTGGATAATTATGTCGAACAATATGGGCTGGACGATTACGAAACTTCTGTCAAGGCGATAGAGAAAATCACGCAGTTCACAAGTTGCGAGTTTGTGACTCATTCTTTTATTATCAAATATCCGGATCAGATGATGAAACAGATGTTGGTTTGGTCGAAACACGAACATTGGGGATTCAGGCGCCTGGCGTCATAATGTTGTCGTCCGAGTCATCACTCGGCGATGGCGTTGCCGAACCTGAAAGAGAATCCTGCGCCTATCATTCCTATTCTGGAAAATCTAAAAAATGATCCGGCAAGATTTGTGCGGTTGAGCGTTGCCAATAATTTGAATGATATCGCGAAAGATAATCCCGAAATCGTCATTGATTTAGTGAAGAAATGGAAGGGAGAATCGAAAGAGGTGGATTGGATTATTAAACACGGCTGCCGGACGCTCTTAAAACAAGGCAATCCGGAGGTGATGGAGTTGTTTGGCTTCAACTCTACTATCAGCAATATCTGTGTGGAGGATTTCCAAATTTCAAGCCCGGAAGTGAAAGTCGGGGATTCGTTGGAGGTTAGTTTTAAACTGTTGAACAAGAACGATCAAACGACCAAGATACGACTCGAATATGGAATCTATTACCAAAAAGCGAATGGAACGTTGACGAAGAAAGTGCATAAAATCAGCGAGAAAGAATATGCCGGGAACTCAACCACGCGAATCACCCGAAAACATTCTTTCCGGGTGGTTACAACGAGGAAGCTCCATCTCGGACTTCACCAAATTGCTATGATTATCAACGGGAATGAATTTGAAAAATATGATTTTGACTTGATTGAATAATAACTGCTGTTAATACCCCGGATTCTGCTTCAACTTCGTATTCATCACCCGTATTTTCTCCGGTATAGGGAACACGGTAGTATATCCGTTTCCCTCATCCGGCAATTGCGGACGGCTACTGTAAGCTCTTGTAAACTTCCCGAAGCGAACCAAGTCTTGACGTCTCCAACCTTCCCAAGCCAGTTCCAGTTGACGTTCGGCAAGGATATTCTCTAAAGTGGCAGGACGAGAGGAGGCATTGACGCGGCTACGGACTTCATTCAGTTCTTCATCTCCACTAGCTCCATTGCGCACTTTCGCTTCACTCTTCATCAACAGAGCATCCGCGTAGCGGAACAGTACAATGTCATTCTCCATCAACTTACCGTCTTTTGTGGCAGTGGGGTCGACTTCGTACTTTTTCATACGGGCTCCTGCGGTTTGTTCGTGCGGGGTATCTGTGATATCCAGAGCTACTTTCCAGGGCAGATACTCCAATACGGTGCCATCATCCAGCTTGATGATGTTTCCTTTCAGATCGTGCACCACTCCCGCAAAATAGCAAATATCAAAGCGGGGATCTTGTTCGGCTGTTTCATAACCGAAGGTTTTGAGAGCTTCAATAGTTGCGCTGGGACCGTTCTCACCGCTTAGGCCGTACGCCTTGGCATGATTGTAGTGGCGGGAACGGAATAGATATTGCATTTGATTGGTGTACAAGGTTTTATTCATCGGAATGGTAAAAATATTCTCTATCGATGATTCATTAAAAATGGAGAAATTGGTTTCGTATTTTGGTTCCAATTCGTTGTAGCCCAGCGTCTTCAGCTGGTCACAGTAGTAGATGACTGTTTCCCACGCATTGAGTTCGTTGCCGTTCACTGCAAACTTTATGTTTTTTCCGTCCGGACGTTGTCCGTCTGTCCAATCATTGTCCGTATAGACTTCGGAATTCAGAGCCAGTTTAGCCAATAGAAAAGTGGCTACCGGACGGGTGATACGGCCATAATAAGGACCGGACTGGTTGCTGTGCGCATCGCTCAACAGAGGAGCCGCTTCCTGCAATTCCTTGAATACAAACTCAAAAACCGTTTTCCGTTCACTCTGGACAACCTCTTTCATTGCCACTGAAGAGGATTGAACCAACGGGATGCGTCCGAACAAATCCATCAGATAATAATAATACATGGCTCGCATGGCCTGCACTTCCGCCCGGTATGCCGGAAGTGCAGCATCGGAATGGGTTTCGGCAAACTTGTCTATCCGTTCGAGCGATTTGTTGCTTAGCATGACGACTTTGTAAAGATATTCCCATGTAGCTTGAATAGCGTCATTCTCAACACCCCAATCGTGCAGGTAAAGTCCTTGCCAGAAACCGCCATCGTACCAGTCGCCTCCACGGGTGGGGATGATGGCTTCGTCGGAAGTGAAAGTGTTCAGGTCGTAGACTCCCCTACCCGTTCCCTGCAATCCCTGACTGTCACTATAACCGCCTATGTAGGTATAAAGCGAAGCTACCGCATTGAGATATACTTCCGAGATCGTATTGTAGACATCCTCTTCCGGTAGCTTGTCTTTCGGATTTTCCTGTAAGAACTTATCACAGGAAAATAAGGTCAGACTCGTCACCAGAAAAAATAATAATATTCTTGAAGGGTAGATTATTTGCTTTGAGATCTGCAAAAACTGATTTCTATTTTTCATATATCGTTTCATCCTCTCCTCCTCCATTAAAAGTTAATACTCAATCCTAAGGTGTACGTCCGTGCCAACGGATACCCCCGTTTATCGTCCACGCCCAACGTTGAGTTCACCGTGGAACTGTTAATCATGGGCGAAAGTCCCGAATAACCGGAGATGGTTGCCAGGTTGTTGACAGTAAATGCCAAGCGCAGGGAACGGACATATTTCTTTAGTTTCTGCACCTTTTCAATCGGCACATTCCAGCCCAGCGTCACATAGTCGAAGTTGACGTAATCTCCCTTTTCCAGCCAATAGTCGGTGGCGGTCTGATCCTTGATGTTCTGTTGCGGAGCTTTCTTCATTACGTTGTAGTCGGGGAATATATTCATGTTCATATAGGTCAGGGAAGTTCCGTTGTAGATTTTATGTCCGAAGGCTCCGTTGATCTGCAAAGACAGGTCGAAACGCTTGTAACGGAAACTGATGTTAGATCCTAGAATCGTTTTGGGTACGGCTTGCCCTGCCACGTAGCGGTCTTCACCATCTTCCAGACTGACGCCTCCGCCATTCAGGTCGGCGATGCCATAGGTATATCCACCGTTTCCGTCGGACTCCAGTCCGGTGCTGTGAGGAAGATAGAACACGCCCAACGGTTGCCCCACCATCTGATAAACGATGTGGTTGTAGCCGCCGTGGAAGCCGGCTCCATCAAGGCTGGCAAGACTTTTATATTCGGAAGCAGAAAGCATTTCGCCGTTATACATACCGCTCAATGAAAGCAGTTTGTTGCGCTGGAAGGTGATGTTGGCATTGATATTCAGTTCCATGTCCTTCGTTTTCAAAGGGGTGATACCGATGGCGATTTCCGTACCCCAGTTGCGCATGGAGCCGATGTTGGCAAGCAAGGTGTTATAGGTGAAAGGGGGCACGCTTACGTTATAAAGGTAAAGCATATCCGTAGTGCGGGAGTTGTAATAGTTGGCGGAAAGCAACAGGCGGTTGCCGAATAAAGCGATGTCGAAACCGGTATTAAAGGTATGTTTCACTTCCCATTTCAGGTCAGGATTCGTATTCCGAATATCTCCCAAAGATACGATGGCGGAGTTTCCGACGGGGACGACACCGTTCGGCTTGACGAGATTCAGCGTTGTGTATGAGTCAATCCCGCTCTGGTTACCTGCCAGACCGTAACCGATACGGAATTTCAGATTGTCTATCACGGGGAATTGCTTCATAAATTCTTCTTCACTAATCACCCATGCCGCGGACGCAGAGGGGAAAAAGCCCCATTTATGGTTGGCTCCGAATTTGGAGGAAGCATCTGTACGGGCATTCAACGTCAGTACGTAGCGGTCGGCGTATGTATAATTGAAGCGTCCCATGAAAGATGCTAGGCGCGGTTGCTCGTAGTAGGAATTAGTGCCTTCCCACAAACGGAGCGCTCCTGCCTGAAGGTTATTATACCCGAACTTATCGGTGCTGAAATTGCTGACTGTGGTATAATAGCCGGTATAAGTCTCTTTCTGAAGTTCGGCAAGTGCGAGTACGTCAAAGAAATGCTTTTTCCAGTTTTTCTTATAGGTCAGCATCATGTTTCCCAATAAAGATTCGCGTTTTTTGGTTCCTTTGTATGCCTGACCGTTCGCCCAGACGGAAGTGGGGAGGTATTGCGAATTTTCTACGATATTGTAAGTATAAGCTCCGAACAGGCTTAGTTTCAGTCCTTCCATCAAATTGAAAGTGAGACGGGCGTGCGTACTGATGTGCGAAGTGGCATCATCGTCCTGCACTTCCATCCATGCCAATGGATTGGTAATTTGGCTGGCGGTTGTTATTCCGTCCCACGAATTGGTGACGGGGTCTTTATGATTGGGATAGGTAGGATTGAACGTAGCTGCCGAATAGAACGTTTTCTGATAATCTACCAGGTTATGATTCTTCTGAATGGAGCCGAACATTCCCAACTCGCAGTTCAGGAAGCCGTCGAACATTTTCTGATTCATGTTCATATTTGAAGTGAAGTTCTTCATGTCTTCATTCAGAATCACTCCCTGACGATCCATAAAACCGAGGGAAACACGATAACTGGACTCACTGGAACCGCCATAAAAGGCGATGTGATGATTCTGTTGCAGTCCTGTCTGCTCAATCTCTTTCTGGAAATCGGTATTGTTCCCTTTATCCAGAATGGAAATGCCTCGTTCCGATGCTACACGACGGAATTCATCACCGGACAGCATTTTCAAATTCTTGTAGACGGTGGAAATCCCGAAGCTACCGTTGTAAGCTACCTGTGTCCTGCCGCTCATCCCTTTTTTGGTGGTGACTTCTATCACACCGGATGCACCTCGCGAACCGTACTGTGCGGTTTCGGAAGCGTCTTTCAGAATGGTAAAACTCTCAATATCCGTAGGGTAAATGGAGGTAAGCATACTCAAGTCGCCAAATACTCCGTCGACGATAATCAAAGGGTCGTTGCCGCTGGTCAGTGAGGTAGTTCCCCGCAGGCGCACCGCATCCAGAGCCGCCGGTCCGTTGGAGCCCCGTTGGATGGTCAATCCCGGCACACGTCCACGGATTGCTTCCAAAGGGTTCGTTATCTGGTCTTTGTTCATCTGTGTCTCCGTGATTTTCTCTACGGAACCGGACAGGGTTTTCAAACTTCCGGTGGCATATCCTACGGTAATCAATGAGTCTATGGGCGCGACGGGAATCTTCTGTGCCAACGTGCCCTCGCACGGGATTACCAAAAGAAGAAGGCTGTAGAAAATGAGTCTAGCGTGTTGTACCATATTCTTAGTTTTTAAGGTAATAATACAAATATAACAAAAAAAGAGGGAATCTGGTTGAGTAGATTCCCTCTTTTATTTAAATGATATTGACAGGTTGAAATCAACAAGTCCGGATGATACGGATTACACGGTTGCTTTAGGCCGGAATAATCCTAAAAAAGCACATCGTACGTATTATCCTTATGCCTTCAATATTTATTTCACAATAATCTCATCCGTAAATATCCAGCCTCCGAATTCACTTCCGGCCTGTGCCTGATAGCGTACGTATCTTCCTTTGGCTTCGCCCTGCCATGAAATATCCGTAAAGCGGATGGGTGTTTCTTTGCTCACTTCAAAGTGTTGTTTGCGCAACTCGGTGAAATGGGTTCCGTCATCGGAAATGGAAATCACCACAGTCTCCGGCAGGAATACTTCCGCGCCTACCACCTGCATAAAGGCGGCAGTGACGGAATGGATGGAAGTTTCTTTTTCCATATCAATCGTCACATCGAGGCGGTTGTCCGAGATGAATCCTTGCCACGAGCCATCACCATAGGTCCAATCGCCACGTATACCGTCCGTCAGAGCAGTGTTTCCCTGTGCCGGATAATGGGAGCTGTAAGGTGAATTATAAATCACCTTTTTACCCAATGCCAGATGGCTGACCGATTGAAGCGACTCGGGACGGCTGCCGATTTCTTTTTTCAAATCGAAAGGATGGTATCCTTTTGCCTGCAAATCGGCCACTGCCGACAATGCACGGGTATGGAAATCCGGCCATGACTTACGTTCCGGAGCCGACCAGGCTGTTTCCGCCAATGCCAGGATTCGGGGGTAAATCATATACTCCACGTGTTCGGGAGTGGGAATGTATTCCACCCATAGGTTGCCTTGCACACCGTAGACCAACTTCGCCTGTTCCGCAGTTAAAGAAGCGGGAACGGGATTGTAAGAATATACTTTCTTCAACGGCAGGTATCCACCGATGGCTTCCGGCTGCGAATATGGGGCATCCTGATAACTGTCCAGATAGCAGTAGGCACCCGGCGTCATGATGGCACGATGGCCGGAGGTTACGGCAGCGATGCCCCCCTCTTCTCCACGCCATGACATGACGGTTGCGTTGGGGGCAATGCCTCCTTGCAGAATCTCGTCCCATCCCAGCAGATGACGTCCATGATTGTTCAGGAACTTCTCAATGCGGTATATCAGGTAGCTTTGCAGCTCGTCTACATTGGCAAGATGCTCGTCTTTCATTCTCTTCTGACATTTCGGGCAGGTCTTCCAAGCCGACTTTCCGGCCTCATCGCCACCGATATGAATGTATTCGGAAGGGAAAAGTTCCATGACTTCCGTCAGCACATTTTCCAGAAACGTGAAGGTTTCTTCATTGCCGACACAGAAATCGGAGTTCTTGTAAGGTTCGCCCGAACAGGATAACTGCGGGTAGGCTGCCAGCACTTCTTCCGAATGGGAGGGCATCTCAATCTCGGGAATCACCGTGATATAATGCTGACGGGCATATTCCAAGATTTCACGAATATCATCCTGGGTGTAATAACCGCCGTAAGCTCCGGGAACATCGAAACGGACATATTTACGTCCGCCGTTCCACCATTGCTTCCAGGTGGGATCTGTACGCCAGGCCGCAAATTCGGTCAGCAAAGGGTATTTCTTGATTTCTAATCGCCAGCCTGCCGCATCGGTCAGATGCAGGTGCAGACGGTTGATTTTGTAATACGCCAGTGCGTCTATCTGTTTCTTTATAAATTCTTTGGTAGAAAAGTGACGGGACACGTCCAGCATCAGTCCACGGTAAGCAAAACGGGGAGTGTCTTCTATCTCGACAGAGGCTATGGAATAGCTGCCTGCCCCCGAAGGTTGTGCCAACTGCAACAGGGTTTGCACACCATAGAATAATCCGGCTCCCGAAGTGGCGCGTATCAGGATTTGTTGCGGAGTAACGGAAAGAGTATAGCTTTCCGGTGATGGCAACTGGTGGTTCTTTTCAGTTATCAACAGAGAAAGTATATTCTGCGTATCCTTCTTTTTCCCTTTCTTCAAATGAACCGGCAATGCTTGCAAGCAATTTTCCAGAAGCTGCGCTTCTAAACCCTGCAAGTTTATATAAAGTTTTGTGTTCTCTGACAGTAAAAAACAGCCCGTCCCCTGCTCCATTTTTAATGGGACAGGTATGACGGACTGTGCTTTGAGGGAATGTGCGGTTAAGCACATTCCCAATACCCATAAGAAAAGACAAACTTTAGCGTATCTATTTCTTATATTCATTAATCTATCGTGATTTCGTCTACAAACAAAAATGCCGGACTATCTTTGCCGCCATGCCATGCCGGCATTTTACTTTCAGACAGGGCAACCACTTTCACGTATTGAGTTTTCACCGGGCTGAATGACAGTTTATGTTCATAGATACCATTCTTATCGCTTTCTTTCATAGCAGGATACTCCTCGGAAGCAACTTTGGTAAAGTTCTTGCCATCGTCCGAAACTTCTACGGAAAGTCCTCGCGCGTCAAACACCCAGTCGCCCTTCTCCACGCAAGTAGAAATAGCAACGCTCGAAATCTCGGTAGGCTGCTGAAGGTCGATAGTCATGTCCATATCGTTCTTGTAGAACGCAATCCAACGACCGGTTTTGTAATTGCCATTTCCTTTCAAGCCGTCTACTAATGTAGATTCGCCTTTGAACATGTATTGCTTATTGACCGGCTGGTTGGCTACAATCGGCTTCATGCTGGATTTGCTGAAATTAACCTTTTCAGAAACCACACGGCTGTTTCCGGTAGGACGGACAGCAATGGCAGAGAAAGTTACATTTTCCTTGATTTTCAGCGGGCTTTCATAAAGCGGAGAAGCAGCGGTAGGTTCCGTGCCGTCCAAGGTGTAATGGATAGGCGCATTGTCAATGGTAGACAAAGTGATGTCCAGTGTACCGTCCGTCGGGTTCGGCGTGTATTCGGCAGTTACATTAAATACATGTTTGGCATAGTTGTATCCTTCCGCATCGTACCATTTAATCAGGCGCGGCAGACGGGACAGGAAGTCTTCATAATTCTTCTTGTCGGGAGCCGACCACTGGATTTCGGACAAGGCAGCCCAACGGGGCAATACCATATACTGGGCATGAGAGAAAGTAGGAATGTATTCAGTCCAGAGGTTAGCCTGCACGCCTTTGATATATTTCTGTTCTTCCGGAGTGAGGGAAGCCGGCATCGGCTCGTAGCTGTACACTCTTTCAAGAGGCAGGTAACCACCAATACCGAGAGGTTCGTTCTCCGTATCTTTTGTCTGGTAGTAGTCGAAATACAGGTAAGTGTTCGGAGTCATGATAACATCGTGTTTCTGCTTGGCTGCTTCGATACCCCCCTTTTCACCACGCCATGACATAACAGTAGCGTTAGGAGCAAGTCCGCCTTCGAGGATTTCATCCCAACCGATGATCTGACGTCCGTGGTCGTTGAGGAATTTTTCGATATGGTTGATTACGAAGCTCTGCAGACGTTCTTCCTTGCTATGCTTATCATCCGATTTCAAGCCCAGCGCCTTGATACGTGCCTGACATTTCGGACATTTTTCCCAACGTACTTTCGGACATTCGTCACCACCTACATGAATATATTCTGAAGGGAAGATTTCAATCAATTCGCTATATACATCTTCGAGGAATTTCAAGACTTGATCGTTTCCGGCACAAAGCACATCTTCAGATACTCCCCATTGTCTCCATACTTCGTACGGGCCACCGGTACATCCTAATTCGGGGTAAGCGGCAAGGGCAGCTTGCATGTGTCCCGGAAGGTCGATTTCGGGAATAACTGTGATATAACGTTCGGCAGCATAAGCTACTATTTCTTTCGCCTGCTCCTGGGTATAGAAGCCACCGTAAGGTTTGCCGTCGTATTCACCGGAGTTACGTCCGATGACTGTTTCTGTTCTCTTGGAACCGATTTCTGTCAGCTTCGGATATTTCTTGATTTCCAGACGCCAGCCCTGGTCTTCGGTAATATGCCAGTGAAAACGGTTCATATTGTGCAAAGCCATCATATCGATATATGTCTTCACTTCATCTACGGTAAAGAAATGGCGGCTGGTATCGAAGTGTGCACCACGATAGCCAAAGCGGGGAGCGTCATTGATTTCTACAGCGGACATGGAAATGTCTGCACCGACAGCCACAGGCAATGATTTGCGCAGGGACTGGATGCCATAGAATACGCCGGCCTCGGTAGGACCAGTAATCGTGATTCCGTCATCGGCAACTTTCAACTGATAGGATTCCGGATTTTCGTTTGCCGTGCCCAATGTCAGTACGATTGCATTCTTACCTTCCGTTCCGGCCTCGATAGCGAAATCTTTTCCGGTAGCGGTTTTCAGATAGTCGGCTAGAAATTGTGCGTTGCGCTGCATCTTCTCGTTTCCTTCCGGATAGAGGATTTTCACACCGCTCTTCAGAATGAAGGGATTTCCTTGAGCTGTTACAATTTCTTGTGGCATGGGGATGATCTGGTAGTTGGCTTCCTGTTGCGCCGATTGGCAAGAGGCAAAAAGTCCTGCTAGTGCCAGACATCCGGTTAACTTTAAGAGTTGTTTCATAAACTAAAAAATTAAGTGTTAAGTTATTAATAAATTAATTATAGGTTTCACGAATATGTTTGATTGTCAAATGGATCTCCTCTCCTTTCTTTATTTGGGGAGAAGTGATAACAACTGTCTTACGCTCTCCGGGAAGGAGGTCGAAAAAGTTGTCACTGAAACGGGCTCCCTGCAAAGTGATTTCAATAAAGACGTCTTTTGCAAGAGCGGGAGAAAGCAGAGTCAATTCGCACACGCCGTCTTTCTGTTTTATCTTGCAGGAAACGGTTGTCTTGGGCAGAAGCAGGTCTTTCGTCTTTCTAAAGAAGTAGACTGTTTCGGCTACCGTATGCCCGGATTTGTCTTTCAAGGTCAGTTGCATGAAGCAATGGCGCAGGTCATCCGCAAGCGGGCGCTTTGCAGGAAAAAACAAAGTGGTGAGCGAAGTGCGATATACACATTGGGAAGTGTTGGCCGGAAGAGTCAAAGAAGGAAGGACAACCGTTCTTCCGACTTTCTTTCCTGCAAAATTCGTCAGTCTCATTTCCAGCGTCAGTTTCTCCCGGGTGTCAAGATGATCGGAAAGCAGGTAAACACACAGGTTGTCACCTTCCAGCAAAGGGTTGATATGAACGGGGGCAAATGCACGCTTTGCCTGATAATGCAAGGCTTTCCAGTTACCGTAGTAATCAATACCCGACCATGACACTACCGGCCAACTGTCATTCAATTGCCAATATAATGTACCCATACAATAGGGACGGTTGCGGCGGTGCGCTTCCAGACCGTGACGTATGCCATGTCCCTGCAATACTAGTCCGACATAGACAAAGTCTTCAAATTTTTCGGGAATGATATAGTCACGTTCCATATAGGTGCGAATCAGGGCATTGCCGATGCTGCTTTTCTGATGGGCATTCATCACCTCCGATTCGATTTGATAATCTTCAGGAGCCGCAAAGGTGGCAATAGTCTTCATCTCCGGGAAGGACTGGAAACCGAATTCGCTCATGAAACGAGGAAGATCTGTATCTAGTGATTCGAAAGTTTTTTGTCCATACCATACTCCCCAGTTGTGGCTGTCTCCTATCCCCCATGATTCGGGGCGTCCCCAATTGGCTAAATACGGGGAGCTGTGTATATAAAAACGGTCGGCATCCAGCTCTTTTACCTTGGTAGGAAGGAGTTGGTGGAACAGTTTGTCATAGCCCTGGAACATTTCCTGATAGATTTCCGGCGTGAATTTCTTGTCGAATCCCCAATATTTTAAGGCTTCCAGTATTTCATTATTGCCACACCACATCGCCAGGGAAGCATGATTGCGAAGGCGGCGAATGTTGTAGCAGGCTTCTGCTTCTACTCTTTTCAGGAAGGTGGGGTCGGACGGATAGGGAGTGCAGGCAAACATAAAGTCCTGCCATATCAGTATTCCGTTTTCATCTGCCAGGTCATAGAAACGGTCGTCTTCGTAGGTTCCGCCTCCCCACACACGAATGACATTCATGTTGGCTTCTTTGATGTCCCTAAATAAGGTTTGGTAGCGTTCGGTAGTGACGTTAGTCAATAGAGCATCCTGGGGAATATAGTTGGCTCCTTTGGCAAACATCGGAACGCCGTTTACTTCAAAATAGAAGGATTCTCCGTCCTGATCTTTTTCATTGACGAGGCGAACGGTGCGCAGTCCTATCCGGTGGGATTGTTGAGCTACGACTTTATCTTCTACGATTATTTGAGCAGAGAAATCATACAAGGCGGGCTTTCCCCAGCCATTCGGCATCCAACGTACCGGCGACAGCACTTCGGAAGGAATAGATATATGATTGATTCCGGGCTGTAGGGTGATTGCCTGGCTAATGCCTTTTTCTGTGTTTCCTTCGAAGGAGGTATTGATTCTCACCTCTGCTTGAAGTGCTTGAGGGAGTATATTATTTATTTCCAATTCGTTGGATAGTTTTGCCAGTTGGTCGGTCAGCGAAAGTTGCTTTACGTGGTAGTCGCTGATAGAGGCTGCGTCGTAATAACGGATGGTTACCGGACGCCAGATACCACTAGTCACCATGCGGATTCCCCAGTCCCAGCCATAACTGTAAGGGGCTTTACGGGAGAATACGCTTACATGTTTTTCGTGATGGTCGTTGTCTGCCGGATAGTTGAATCCGTTAGAGTTATATTGAGGCATTGTCTGCCGGATGGGTGAATGAAAATAGATGTGAAGAAGGTTTTCTCCGAGACGGAGTTGCGACTTGACGGGTATCGTATAACCGACGAACATGTTATCGGCTTTCAACAACAGTGCTCCGTTGAGATATACATCGGCGTATGTGTCAAGACCTTCAAAAACTAATTGGGCGTCGTCCCGTTTCAGTTGCTCGGGGGTAACTGTAAAAGCAGTCCGGTACTCCCAGTCTTCATTTTCCACCCACTGAATCTTCTGTTCATTGATACCGTAAAAAGGATCGGGAATTTGTTTATGATAGATAAGATCCTGATGAACGGTGCCGGGAACCTGTGCCGGTCGCCATAGCTCCGTACCTGCCTGGGAAAATTCCCAACCTGCATTTAAAACCACAATTTCGGAATTGTCATTACTCTGCGCATACGCCATACTGCAACAGCATAGTAGTCCACATGCTATTTGAGTCTTTTTTCCGATCAAATCAATCATCATAGTGGGGGCATTAGATATTAACGGTTTCAAAGATATTACTTTTTCAGCAAATTTCACGGATAATTTAACAAAATATGTTGTTTTAGCATGAGCTGTCCAGAAAGCCTCAATTAAATCGGCTAAAATTTCAGTTTATAATTAGTTAAATAAAGAGTAGTATTCTGCCCTCAAATGTAAGCTGAAATGGCGTTTTTTATTATAATAATATTCTTTTTCATTATAACTAAATCTTGCTACCTATAAATCGTAAGCATAGATTTAAATCTTCGGACTTTCGGGACAGACTCTTTATTCCTTTATTATATCTGTCAATTTTATCGCTTGAAAGGTTATATGTGCGACGCTACTCTCATATAGTATACCAATTGTCTCTTTATCAATCATTGTCAGACAACTATACCCCCATCCTTCTGCCTCGTCGAGCATTAATTGATGTTCCGGCAACCAGGTAAATCCTTTGTCCAGACTTGCTTTTATTGTTATATGATTACGTCCTTTGGTCGTATTCGGGTTCGAAAACAGCAGGATATCTTTATTTAATATGTTGTCTTTGGCATCTACATGAATCAGACTGGCCATACATACCGGTTCCTGAAGTGCTTGGCGGGAAGATGGGTGTTCTGTCCATGTTTCTCCCAAATCTTTCGTTATAGCAATAGCCCGGCTTCCTCCTCTATTATCACGCATATTCAGCATCAATACTCCCGGTTCTATTTCCGCCACTTGTGCTTCCGTTGTATTGGTTCGTGCCATATTGTGCATTTTCCATGTTTTCCCCCGGTCTTTACTATACATGATTCCTGCATTCGGAACACGGGTAGAGTCTATAAATTGCGTTGGAAATACCAATGTGCCATCACTCATCGTTATTCCACGTCCGGGACCTTGAAGCAGGAAGTACCAGGAAGGATCTTTCACCTGCTCTGTTATATTGATAGGCTTCGACCAGGTTTTACCATCGTCTGTGCTTTTAGCCAATACTAACTGTGCCGTATGATTCAGATCCATTCCCGGATGGGAACTCCACCAGGCGCGTTGATTACCCATACCATGTGTCCATGCGGCAACCACCCAAACGGTATTCGTCTTAGTATCTACTAAAATAGAAGGGTCTCCTACCCCATTCTGTGCTTTAGGCAGACCACCATACTCGCCAAATGAAAGCGGAAGACGCATCTTCTCCCAATTCTTTCCTCCATCGATGCTACGGCTCAAACCCACGTCAACATATTCCTGTAAATCGACACTACTGTTATATCGAACATCATACACGCCTAATAAGGTTCCTTTATTGGTAGTCACCAACCCGGGAATACGGAAAGAAGCAGAACCGTCATCACCGGCATGACGAACTCCAACTGCCATCCGGTGAACAATATTCTTTGGAGAAATAGATTTACAACATAGTTCTTTCCCATCTACTTTAACGGCACATAAGTCAGAGAGTATCTTAGTCTGCAAAGAGGCATCTTTTTTCATCTGCAAACTGATCCAAAAATAATTTACACCCGGAAATAAATTGTAATTACCTTTTAATACTACTTTTTCTGATGATCCCACCTCTGCACATTTGATCGAATAGGAAGGAATAGCCGCCAATGTCCCACCCGGACGGTGGCTGGATATGTACTCTACTGGAGCAAAGCGATTTTTGTCTTTGTCCTGCAACGCCTCTGTTCCTCCATAATAGAGTTTGATTGCCTGAATATCAGTCAGATTCGTACTTTTACTAAAATCTAAAATGATTTCATCGAGCTTCTTACTTTCTTTTGCATCCAAACGAAGATAGAACAGAACATTGTCTTGCCGCTCTATCAAAACCGGGATTTGTGTTTCATGGATAAATACTGTGTCTGAAGCTTTTACGTCAAAAGAATATCCTAAAAGGATAAGGAAAAGTAAATAATAAATTCTTCTCATAATGGGGGTATTAGTTAGTTTAACGCGATAAAGATAAAACTTTTCTACTATAATATTACTATGCAAACAGTAAACTTTGATTTTACCAAGTTCTGGTAGGACTAGTCAATACTTTGACCACGGTTCTGGCTCTTG
>ERZ1023663.109-NODE-109-length-43990-cov-17.761648_pt1 | contig 43990 bp, 33 predicted proteins | sample MGYA00380340_ERZ1023663 | MGnify/ENA primary metagenome ERZ1023663 (study PRJEB33179, sample SAMN07448982) | human gut metagenome | biome: Human-gut; feature: Human associated habitat; material: Faeces | host: Homo sapiens | place: India: Bhopal | collected... | reverse complement strand
AAAATGCAACATTCTATAAAAGAATGTTGCATTTTTATTTCTATATTTATTTTACTCAAACACGATCCTATTTATACTACTTACTTTTTATGGTATCTTCAAACGCTTTCCGCACATCATCATTATGGCTTGTGATAATAAGGACTGCATACTGCCCTTTCGTAAAAACCAACCCATCCTGAATCCGGCTGACCTGCTTCGGTTCATAGGACTGCAGCAAATGATACCGATCCTGCTGATGCTTTGTCAGGCTTTCTTTTGCCTCATCCACATCTGCCTTATCTTTCACGGCAATCACTACAATTTCATCTGCTTTGTGTCCATCCGAAGAATAGCTTACAAAATAACTGTCCACTTTTTTATAGTCCATGTCAGAAATATGGGAAAACTTATCTTCTGCATCTTTTTCTGCGCTGCTGGCATTAAGCATCTCCGGCAGATCCTGATCCGCTGCTTCCATCGCCGTGCGCAGGTCATACATACTGACAGAACCGGACGTGTTTTTCTTCGCACCACATCCCACACACATCACCAGCATGGTCAGCACCAGCAGAAGTTTCCAACCCGTTTTTTGTTTTTTCATCTGTTATCTGGCCTCCACAGTTTCTTCTGTACTGAACGTTGCCCCATTTTGTGCCGCATTATCCATGGTCATATCCTTATTTCCGATATCAGCACTTGCGCCATCCATCATCATGCCATCTCCGTTTGCAGGTTCCAGTCCCTGAAATGCTTTCTGGACAGCCTTGTCGATTTTTTTCTGTTCTTTTTCGCTGATATTCTGGCTTGTATTGTCCGTGTTATATCCCGGCATGGTAACATTAAACAAATATCCTTTTCCATCCGGATCCTGAATCCAGTTGTAAGTTCCCAGACTGTATGGCATATCCTTATAGTTTCCGGACATCAGGAAATTGTCAATGGAAGAAGCTATGGCATTTGCCACCTGCGCTTTTTCCTCTGTAATATCCTCTTTAAACGCAACCATGACCCCGCCAAGCTTTTTGTCCATAGCAGCACGCAATGCTTTCGGCAGATCATATATACTGTCCACGGTTTTCTTATTCTGGTATGCCATATTGTACTTTAATGAGTTAGCTGCCGGGAAGTAATCGCGATCCCAGCTCTGGGACTGTCCATACATGGCATCTGTCACATTAAAGTTCGCATAATTTCCATTTCCTGCATCGGAATAAATATCGGTAATGTACCAGTCTCCGTCAATTTTTACCACATCCCAGCTATGGAATTTTTCTGTATTATGTTCCACTTTACATTCAATTCCCATCATCTGCATGAACATGCGGAATGTCGTTGCATAACCGACGCATACGGCATTGTGGTATTTTAACACACCGTATGGATTATCACAGTCTTCCTGTGTACTCGGAATAACGGTCAGTGCCCCGGAATCCTGCTGGAGCTTTTTGGTCATCCAGTCATACACCGCCTTTTCCTTTTCAAAATCAGACATGCTGTCCGTAATCTTCATATCTTTGATCGCTTTTTTTGCCATATCAAGGGTTTCTTTTTCTTTGTCTGTCAGCTTTGAAGTATCGCCGGATTTGTAGGCATCCGAAATATTTGTGGTAGGTTTGATCTCATAATTATCTGCGATCTTTACGTAATCCTCGGTAGTCTCAGGATTTTCTTCCTTTTTCTGCTCTGCAATATAGGATTTTAAAGTCACCAGATTAAACGCAGAAATCGTGGTACTTCCCACAACGCCTGCTGCAAGAATCACCGCTACAATCCCTTTCCATGCACCGCCTTTTTTCTTTTCTTTTTTCTCCGGCTGCACCGGATTACTTTTTACGCTTTCATAAGTTTCCATATGTATTTACCTCATATTTTAATTGATGTATTTTTTCTACTGCACCTTTATTATAGCAGTTTCACATCCAAAAAAGGCTATCTTTAAAGAAACTTAAATAAATATTAAGATCCGTCTGTACGAAAAAAAGGACATCCACAGCGAATGTCCTTTTCTCCCATATGGTATCATCCTTATATTGCATCTTCCTCAATATGCTCCCTGCCCTGTGCAATGATTGACCGGACGTGGTCATCTGCCAGGGAATAAAAAACAGATTTTCCCTCCCTGCGGCATTTGACTAACTTATTCTGTTTTAAAATCCGAAGCTGGTGGGAAATTGCAGACTGTGTCATTGACAATGCCGCTGCAAGATCACAGACACACACCTCTGCTTCAAACAGGACAAACAGAATGCGGATACGGGTGGAATCTCCAAACACTTTAAATAATTCTGCAAGATCATACAGTTCCGTTTCTTCCGGCATCGTGTCATTCACGATCTTTAGCAGATCCGGATGTACCTGATTTTCACTACAGCATTCAATCTTTTCTTTTTCCATGAAGTTCCTCCTCTCCACCGGAACATTTCCGGCAGAATTATACCCTATAATTTTTTTACAAAAAGTGCACGGATTGCATTCAGCACAGCAATCACCATAACACCAACATCTGCAAAAATTCCCATCCACATATTTGCAATACCTATCGTTACCAAAAACAGGCAGAGCAGTTTAATCCCGATTGCAAAACAGATATTTTCATATACAATCCGCAGGCACTTTCTTGCGATACGGATTGCTTTCGCAATCTTGAGCGGATCATCATCCATCAGTACCACATCTGCTGCCTCAATCGCCGCATCCGATCCAAGTGCTCCCATAGCGATTCCGACGTCAACACGGGAAAGCACAGGTGCATCATTGATGCCATCCCCGACAAAGGCAACGGTACTCTTTTCTTCCCTGGTCTGCAACAGTTTTTCCACTTCGGAAACTTTATCTGCCGGAAGCAGCTGGGAATGTACTTCCGTGATTCCAACCTCCCCTGCTACCTGCTGTGCTACACGGTCATCATCACCCGTCAGCATTACCAGCCGGTGCACACCGGAATTTTTCAGTGCCTGCATGGCAGCCGCCGCATTCGGCTTGATCATATCTGAAATCAGTATATGACCGGCATAGACACCATCGACTGCCAGATGTACGATTGTACCGGTACAGCTGCAGTTGCGGTACGCAATTTTTTCTTTTTTCATGAGTTTGTCATTTCCTGCTGCAACCCTGTGTCCGTCTACCGTCGCGATCACACCGTGTCCACCGATTTCCTGTACATCTGTGACCCGGTCCACATCCAGTTTCCTGCCATAGGCTTTCTGCAGGCTGACACTGATCGGATGTGTGCTGTGGCACTCTGCCAGTGCCGCGTATTCCAGCAGCTGTTCTTCCTCTTTCGTATATACCGGATGTCCGGACACAACCGGACAGCTGCCGGATGCACAGTTTGTTCCATGAATTCCGCAGACTTCAAATACCCCCTGCGTAATTGTTCCTGTCTTATCAAAGACAACCGTGCGCGTTCCCGCAAGTGCTTCCAGATAGTTGGAACCCTTTACCAGAACCCCCTCTGCACTGGCACCTCCGATTCCTGCAAAAAAGCTGAGTGGAATACTGATGACCAGCGCACACGGGCAGCTGATAACCAGAAATGTCAGTGCACGGTAAATCCAGATGCCCCAGTCTGCCGGAAGCCCCATAAACAGCATGCGGACAAGCGGTGGCAGTATTGCCAGTGCCAGCGCGCCGTAGCAGACTGCCGGTGTATAATAATGTGCAAATCTGGAAATAAAATTCTCGGAACGTGATTTCTTGGAACTTGCATTCTCCACCAGATCAAGAATCTTAGAAACCGTAGACTCTCCAAACTCTTTTGTGGTGCGGATCTTTAACAGTCCGGAAATATTGATACATCCACTGATGATTTCCTCTCCCACAGCGACTTCCCGCGGAACACTCTCTCCCGTCAGTGCACTGGTATTCAGGGAAGAATGTCCTTCCACAACCACACCATCGATTGGAACTTTTTCGCCCGGCTGTACAATAATCACCGTGCCGATCTCCACCTCATCCGGGTCTACTTTTTCCATCTGACCGTCTGTTTCAATATTTGCATAATCCGGCCGGATATCCATCAGATCACTGATATTCCGGCGGCTCTTACCGACTGCATAACTCTGGAACAGCTCTCCGATCTGATAAAACAGCATAACTGCAACGCCCTCTTTGTAATCACCGAGGGCGATCGCTCCGATAGTTGCCACTGCCATCAGAAAATTTTCATCAAACATCTGCCTGTTACAGATTCCCTTCCAGGCTTTCCGCAGAATATCATAACCGATCACAAAATACGGAACCAGATAGAAAAGAAACTCCAGCCACTTTGGTATGGAAACAACGCTTCCTGCAATCCCGATGATAACCAGAAGCACTGCCGCCACAATAATTCGTTTCAATACTTTTTTCTGCTTTTTATTCATGGTGCCCTCCAATCTGACTGATGCCTATGGGAAAAGCCGGATTTAAAGAAAGATCTCACAATCATCTTCCACTTTCTTACAGTTCTTTAACACATCCTGCATAACCGCTTTCGCATCTGCACCCTCTTCAAATTCTACGTTCATCTTCAGTGTCATGAAATTTACAGTTGCATCCTTTACTCCGGTAGTAGCTTTTGCAGCTTCCTCCATTTTATTTGCACAGTTAGCACAATCCACATCAATTTTGTAAGTTTTCTTCATCGTCGGTTTCCTCCATACTTTCCTTTTTCATTTTATCATTCTTTCATATGAGCATTTGTTCATATGTTTGATTCTATTATAACGTAAAGTTCGTAAATGTCAATATATTTTTAATACGCTGGGATTGTTTTGGAATTGAATTTTCCAGACCATTTTTTAATAAACAGATTTGCATGTGTTTTTTAAGAAAATCAAGTGTTCTATCACGTTCCAAATTGATAGTGGACATATAGAAAATAAAAGATTAATTATGTCCCACTTGCATCGTGTGTTGGGACATATATGATATATTTTTCCAACTATGTCCCACTTATCACCGCCATCGGGACATATGTTCTCCTTGTGAAATCTGTAAGATTTATTACAGGATTTATAATAAACGGGTTATGTAAGATGTACTATCCGTTTTCTGTAATCCTTTTGTAAAAACAAAAAGAGTGGATGCTTTGGGACATCCACCCCACATGCCGGCTATGCCATGCCGTTTACGGTTTTATATTTATAGAGCATCTCCGCGTGGTTTTGTTCTTCCACCTGGATATCTGCCAGAAGTTTGCGCACATCGGAATCCCCGAATGCAAACACATCGGTATTATACGTTCCGGACACCATTTTTTCAGAACCAATGCTGTCTGTGGCAAGGAAATTATCGTTTTTCTTGTCTTCTGGATTGGTCATGGAATCATAGGTTGCCTTTGGCTCATACATCTTTCCATCCCTGTCATTGACGTTACAGGACGGGACGCTGCCTTTCATGACCTGTTCCAGAGACTCCACATGCTTCTGCTCCTTTTTTTCCAAATCGGCAAACAAATCCCGAAGCACCGGGTCTTTTGCTTCCTGTCCGTAACGTTTGTACTTCTCCACGCAGGACAGCTCCTGTGTGTGCAGATCCTCAATTGTAGCCATCTCTTTTTCTGTTAAAACCATGGTTTATACCTCTTTCTTTCCATAAGATAATCTTGTTGATTGCAGAACATGAACACTCCGCAACCTTCTCCTCTAGTATCTGTAAAAAAATGCAACACATACCTGGTAAAATTTCGTCAAAAAGGGTTGAAACTTCTCACAACAGATTGTATAATTTCGTTTGTATTTTATACAATGTTTACAAAAAGGTGGATTATTTTATGGAAGAACGAGAAAAATTAAAATCCCGTCTGGGATTCATTCTCCTGTCAGCCGGATGTGCGATCGGAATCGGAAACGTATGGAAATTTCCATACACTGCCGGACAGGGCGGAGGCGGTGCCTTTGTGCTGTTTTATCTGTTGTTTCTGATTATTCTCGGACTCCCGATCATGACGATGGAATTTGCGGTTGGGCGTGCCAGCCAGAAAAGTCCGGTCAAAGCCTACCATGCACTGGAAAAACCCGGACAGAAATGGCATATCCACGGGATTATCACATTGATCGGCTGCTATCTTCTTATGATGTTTTATACAACGGTCACCGGCTGGATGCTTCATTATTTTTATATGACGGTCACCGGACAGTTTCAGGGACTGGATGCCGACGGTGTATCCGGACAGTTTACCACAATGCTGAGCAAACCTCTGACCATGGGCTTCTGGATGGTGGTAGTTGTTTGCGCCGGCGTATTTGTCTGCTCCCGTGGACTGCAGAACGGTCTGGAAAAAGTAACAAAGGTCATGATGACTTCTTTGCTTATCATCATGATCATTCTGGCGGTCAACAGCTTTTTTATGGATGGTGCAAAAGAAGGCCTTGCCTTTTATCTGATCCCGGACTTTGAACGGATGAAACAGATCGGTATTGCAAAAACCATTACGGGTGCCATGAACCAGGCATTTTTCACGTTAAGCCTTGGAATCGGCGCGATGGCAATTTTGGGAAGTTATATCGGAAAGGAACGCTCTCTGCTTGGTGAATCGGTAAATATTGCCATTCTGGATACATTTGTTGCTATCACCTCCGGACTTATCATTTTTCCGGCATGCTTTACGTTCCATGTTGACCAGACTTCCGGACCAAGCCTGATTTTTATCACCCTGCCGAATATTTTTAACCATATTCCGCTTGGCAGACTCTGGGGAAGCCTGTTCTTTTTGTTTATGTTTTTTGCAGCGTTTTCCACAATACTGGCAGTATTTGAGAACATCATCTCCTGCGGTATGGAACTGACCGGATGCAGCCGCCAGAAATCCTGTGCCGTTAATCTGGTACTGATCATTGTACTCTCCCTGCCATGTGTACTCGGATACAATGTATGGAACTGGAAAGGTTTTTCAATCTTTGGCGGGTCTGTGCTTGACCTGGAAGATTTTCTGGTAAGCAACCTGTTCCTGCCTCTCGGTTCCCTGGTATATCTGCTGTTTTGCACAAGCCGCTACGGCTGGGGCTGGAAAAACTACACAACCGAAGCCAATACCGGAAAAGGATTAAAAATTAAAAACTGGATGCGCGGCTACATTACCTATATTCTGCCGCTGATTGTGCTTTTTATCTTTGGATTTGGCATTTATGATAAATTTTTTACAAACTAAGGAGGATTTCTTATGTATCACGCAAATGAATCACGTTACGAAACCATGAAATACCACCGCTGCGGCGACAGCGGACTGATGCTGCCGGAAGTATCTTTGGGCTTCTGGCACAATTTCGGAGATACCGGTGTTTATGAAAATATGAGACAGATGTGCTTTACGGCATTTGACCACGGGATCACACATTTTGATCTGGCAAACAACTATGGACCGCAGCCAGGCAGTGCGGAGGAAAATCTCGGGAAAATCCTTCGGGAAGAGCTTTCTTCCTACCGCGATGAACTGATCATCAGTTCCAAAGCCGGTTTTGACATGTGGCCGGGGCCTTATGGAAACTGGGGCAGCCGCAAGTACCTGATTGCCAGCCTTGACCAGAGCTTAAAACGGCTCGGTCTGGACTATGTGGATATTTTCTATCACCACCGCATGGATCCGGATACACCGCTGGAGGAAACCATGGGTGCACTCGACCAGATCGTGCGAAGCGGAAAAGCACTGTATGTCGGTCTGTCCAACTACGACGGGGAAACCATGAAACGCGCAGCTGCCATCTTAGAAGATCTGCACTGCCCGTTTATTATCAACCAGAATTCCTACAATATCTTTAACCGTACCATTGAAGAAAACGGTTTAAAACAGGCCGCAGCAGATGGGAAGAAAGGAATTATTTCTTTCAGCCCGCTCGCACAGGGTATGCTGACCGACCGTTATCTGCACGGCATTCCAAAGGACAGCCGTGTCAATACCGACGGACGTTTTCTGCATGCCGACCAGTTCGATGAAAAGCGGCTGAACAGTATCCGGAGTCTGAATGAGATTGCGGCTGCCCGTGGTGAAAGCCTCGCACAAATGGCACTCAAATGGGTCATCCGTGACGGTGTGGTCACTTCCGTTCTGATCGGAGCTTCCCGCCCGGCACAGATTCTGGAGAATTTAAAGGTATTAAACTCTGCACCATTTTCCGAGGAGGAATTACAAAAAATCGATCAGTGTTCTCTGGCATTGTAACTATTAATATTGGGTTTATTATGTACAAAAAATCGCTCAGATCACACGGTCCGGGCGATTTTCTATTGGGAGAGTTTTTAATTTTGTATTGTTGCAATTCCTGAAATTGTAATTGCATTCTCTCCTGTATTCTCTATAAATATACGCTGTATAAATTCTTTACCAGATGTTTCAAATAACTGTTCCACCTCTCCATTCGCCTCAATATACATCTGTTTATGCGCAGAGGTCACCAATCCTATACGAACTGTTTTTTCGGGTTGGCTGGTATCAACCGTAATCCTTATTTTCTTCGGTTTTCCTTCAACCGCCCATTGACACAGCATCTGCTTTGGAATCTCTGCGGATAGCCGGATACTATCCTCCGTAATATCTTCCGGAAAAGCATCCATAACCGCCTGTTTATATACATCATACGGTGCTTCCTTAACCATATAGCTGTGTCCGGCATCTGCATTTATTTCCATTTGTGTCACATAACAGGCATGCTCATCCATAACCTGATTTTGTACATCTTCAATTTCGGTCTCAACCGTTCTGGCATAAATTTCCTGTACCGCTTTTTGGGTTCCAATCCCGACTCCAAAGGTCAGACCAATACTGGCAAGAAAAAACAGGACAAAGCCTGCGGCAACTGCTGGAAGTCTCAATTCCTTCTGTATCCTGTACTGCTTCATACGGCCGATCCGTGCCTGTAAATCATTCTTCCCACCAAACATGGAAAAAGGAAATGCCAGCGGATGAGGCTCCTGTGTAAGCAGCTCCAGTGCTGCATGAAAATATTGTCGGACTGAAAAAATATTTTCGGAAATACGGCAGCATTCCATATCACATGCCAGTTCCGACCAGAAATCCAATTTGCGGTTAAACAAATAAATCAGAGGATTATACCAAAATACATCTTCCAGCAACCGCCCAACACCTTTCCATATGAGAATATTCTGCCGGATATGCACAAGCTCATGCGTAAGCACAATCTGCAGGCTCTCTGGGGAAACATCCTTTCCTGGCAGTACGATCCATTTTCGAACACACCCCAGCACCATTGGCGAAGATATCCCGTAACAGCGATACACTTCTATATTTCCCCGGATTTTTAAACGGTGTTTTATCCCCTCTGCAACCAGCTTTACCTGTTTTTCTGCTGGGATTTGATGCTTTTTTATATAATGTTCCACCTTGTAATAACGAACCACATGACTGACAAAAACGATTCCTGCACCCAGCAGCCAGACAACTGCTGCCACACGCTCGATACGCGCGATTGTTGGTGTCAGTTCAAACAGATGTCCTTTGACAAACAATATCTCCCCGGTTTTACGATAATGTGTGACATACAAAAAAAGATACAGCCCCGGAAACAGCCAGAATGGAAATACCAAAAGCAACATTCCATAAATATAACGGTATTTCTTTAACCGATCCAAAATTCCTGCTGCAGCCACATATACCACAAATGCAAGGCTACCTGTAAGCGTCGTCAGAAGCCCCATGTAAAACAAATTATTGATCCAGTTCATCAATGCTCTTTCTCAACTCCTCTATTTCCTCTTTTGTAAGTTTGTGGTCTTTGTAAAATGCTGTTAAAAACTGAGCAACTGATCCACGATTCCAAAATTCTACAAATTTATGGCTCTGCTCCTGCTGATACGCAAGTTCCGGTATCAGAATCTCGTATGTAGCATTACGCCCACTCTGGTTCATCTTTAAAAATCCCTTTTTCACCAGTTTTGCAATATACGTTGATACCGTCTGGGATCTCCAGTCTTTCCCGTAAGTTTCGTTGGTCAGTTTCATGATTTCCTGTAGTGCCATCTCATGAGGATGATCCCAGATGGTTTTCATCACCATAGACTCGGCTGTTGTTAATTCTTCCATTCCCAGCTCCGTTCTGCAATTAATATATATAATTACCTGAATACACAATACTATGATTTGACGCATTTTGTATCAAAAAATTAAAATGACCTGTATACCCTACTGTAATTGTACCATTCACCCATCCATTTGTGGAATATGACCCATTAACAATTCCAACAGTTCCATCATCATTATCTCTCAATCCTAAATAACCACCATAATTTCTACCTGAATGATTTTGAGAGATATTAACTGTAATCTTATCTCCCTTTATCCAAGAATGAATTGTTGTTGTCCAACTTGTTGTGTTTGCTGAAATTGTCCAGTTTCCAACATTATATCTAACCCTCGTTCGCGGCATAATATCTAAGTTTTCTAAAAAACTTGGCTCATAATAGCCCATAAATTTTCCACTTTGACTTGTTATTTCATATACTTCTCTTCCGGCACTCTTTTTTTGCAAATATTCATTTTGCACATCTACTGTTTCAGCATGAATCGTTTGCTGGTTTCCCATAATACAAAAATATAACAACATAAATACAATAGCACCTTTAATTACTCTCTTCATACTTCATACATCTTTTCTCCTGTTCTCTTGAAAATCTACTTTAATATTACTAAAATTAATTATTATCAGCTATCCTCCTTTTATAAACTGTAACTATAGTTTTAGTTTATAAAAGGATAATACCATACTCGTGGAACAATTACAACTGTTTTGATTGAATTACACGTAAAATTGTGTATGATATAATTAAGAATACAAAGCAGGAGGTATTTTCTATGCCATTAACCCAAAAATCAACCTATACAACCGATGACATCTATGCCCTTCCGGAAGGACAACGCGCAGAACTGATTAACGGTGTCATTTACGAAATGGCACCGCCAAACCGGATTCATCAGGAAATTGTCATGAATTTTTCTGCTGCAATCCACGATTATATCAAAAATAACCATGGTAACTGCAAAGTCTATCCTGCTCCATTCGCCGTTTTTTTGAATGCGGATGATAAAACCTATGTGGAGCCGGACATCAGTGTCATCTGTGATCCTTCCAAGCTAGATGACAGAGGCTGCAACGGAGCCCCGGACTGGGTGATTGAAGTTGCCTCCCTTGGTACAAAGCGAATCGACTATGGTATAAAATTATTCAAATACCGTTCTTCCGGTGTCCGCGAGTACTGGATTGTAAACCCACTTACGCAAACGGTGAATGTGTATGATTTGGAAGGAGAAGAATTGTCTGACCAATATACTTTTGATGATGATATTCTGGTGTGTATTTATGATGGACTTATCATCAATATTTCCACACTTTTAAAATAAGAACGAGGAGACTTTCGTCTCCTCGAACTTGTTTCCCGTCTATTTTACCTTCACGTTTAATTTTAAAACTTTTTTCTTTCCATTGTTCAACGATACGGTCACGCGAACGGTCGCTGTTCCTTTCCTATTGGTTTTTATTGTTCCTTTCTTACTTACCGATGCAACTTTTTTATTGCTGCTCTGATAAGAAACACTTTTTACATTATCCATATTTAAGGTGGCTGCCAGAGAAACCTTCTTTTGTTTTCCCTTCTTCACCTGAACGATTTTATTCTTCAATGTAACCGTTTTTAATATTTTCGCTGTAACCTGATCCATATCTTTCTGATCCATAAGGACATAATCCTTATTGGAATCTGCTGAAAAATTCACATTTCCGGCTTTTGTAACCGTATAACTCTTGTCGTTTACAAGGACATAGGCACCTGTCTTTTGATCTTTTGCACACACATACAGCTTATTTCCGGTCTGTATGTCTACTGTATTTACGGTCAGTGTATAGCTTACGTTGCCAGCCGGATCGGTGACCTGGATCGTCACATCTGTGTGTTTTCCATCGTTTTCTTCCAGTATCTGATTTATCAGATCAGCGGTCACCGTTGTTTTGATGGCTTTATTTTTCTGGGTTCCGATAACGCTCACGGTTGGTGTATTTTGTCCGGCCGCGTTTCCATCGGACGGTGTTTGTGTACCAGCTGTATTTCCGTCAGACGGAGTTTCTGCATCGGTTTTGTTTCCGTTGGATGGTGTTCCCCCTCCGGCTGTGTTACCACCCGAAGTATTTCCGCCACCAGAACTTCCTCCGGAAGATGAGCCACCTCCGGTCGCTCCACCGCCTCCGGAAGATGAGCCGCCTCCGGTTGTTCCACCGCCTCCGGAAGATGAGCCGCCTCCGGTTGTTCCACCGCCTCCGGTGGAACTGTCCTCTTTGATTGTAACGGTCGCGGCTTCACTTGTCACTGTTTCGTAATAAGTCTGTCCATCCTTATCATCCGGCTCATATACTGCCTTAAACTGATAAGAACCGCCACGTTTTAAGCCTGATACAACCGTATCGGCTTCCCCATATACGAGTTTTTCCTGTGCCTTTATTATGGTTCCGTCCTGATAAAAAGAAATCGAACCAAGCGGAATACTGCCATTTCGGACTCCATCTACCTTTGCATACAGATGTACGGAATTACCGTTTTCTGTCTCTGCCGTAAGACGAATCGATGGTTTCGCCGCTGTAATGGTAAAGGTTCCGACTTTTTCCTCTATCACATCGTACTGGTTTCCATCCACTTTAAACCAGACATCATAACTGCCCGGCTGCACCGGAACAACATTTTTCCCATCCTGCCGATAGAAAACTTCAGGCTTTACCTGCGAATCTACCGTCTTTCCGTTGTCCTTTCGGACTACATTTACCGTGGAAACAAAGCAGCTCTGTTTCAGCCCTGTGTATGCAGCTGTCTGCTGGATGGTATCATACTGCATCTTTACGGCAATTGGATTTACCGTCACGGTTTCGTTTGCCTGGGAAGGAAGTGCCCTGTAGTTTTCATTGGCTGCTCCTGCATAAGAAACTGTAATTGCATTTTCTCCCATATGAAATCCGTTTGCCTCTGAAACCGGAATCTTTATGGCTGCCACTCCTTTTTGAAGCGTGATGCCGGATACTTCATAAGGGGTCTGGTTAATGTATACCGAAAAATCAGCAGACGGCACGTGTCCCTGTAAGCTGCTATCTGTATAGACCGTCTGCACGGTAAGATTCAGTTCATCCTGCATGGACACGGCCGATGGTAATCCATTTATCGTAGTGGTTGTTTCCTTTGAAGTAACCGTCGAACCGGATGTATCCGGATCTTTGTTTACAATCAGAACTACCTTCTGCTCAATTTGTTCACCTGCTGAAAATGGACGGATTGTGATGTAGTAGGTTCCCGGTTCTGGCAGTTTCAGTTCGTCACTAGTAGCATCTTCATAAAATTCCGGTGTAATTGTATGTACCCCGTCCTGATTTGTCTCCGGATGAAATGCCAGTCTAAGATCCGAAACATTGGCATTTCCATCATCACCAACCGTTGAATAATATATATGATTATTGAACTCTACTTCGTATGTAAGTGGAACCTGATATAAAGTTTTCCCATTTTCGGGTGTCCCTTCCTGCCATTCCACATCCAGATAATACGATTTATCACTACTCATAATATTTGAAACATTCGCCAAAAGTACAGGATTTTTTACTGTAACATTTTTTACCGCAACCGGTTTATCCCCTGACAACTCACTGGTTTTCCAGATTTCTCCGTTTCCAGTGTCATCCCTGCCTGTCCGTCTGTCGGTGTAAAAGAAACCGCCGTATCCGCAGCCCTTCCAAGTTCCAGATAGGTGTGACCATACTCCGCAATTCCGGATTTTCCATTTCTTCCATTCAGGGTTTCAAATGTAAGTGCACCCGTAATGGTATCTGTAACATTCAGCTTCTGTTCTTTTCCTAAGATCAGTCGGTTTTCTGCTGAATCCACACTCACAATCGAATGTACCTGTGGAATTTCCATCTGGGAAAGATCAATCGCACTTGCCCCTTCCAGCCTGACCGTACAGCTGTCCAACGCTGCCGGTGCAAATGTTCCACCGCCCTTTACTGTGAGGTTTCCTACTTTGCTTATACCTGGAATTCCGGTATAGGACTGGTCGGTATCTATGGTCAGAAATGTCTTCCCTGCGTGATTTTCAGATACTCCGTACACCTGTTTCGTATCGGAACCGGTAAGTGAAATTTCCACATCGCCGGAAACCGTATATTGTCCATCCGCTGCCGGTGGATCCGGCTCCTGCGTGGAAAACCAGTCATCCTGATTTACATATGGTTCAATGGCACCGGATGCATAGATTTCCCCATTTTGCGTACCGGAAACGTGCGCAAGCACGATCTGTGTCTTACCGTCATATGTTCCGTTCATGGAACCGGCATAAATATTCCCCAGATTGGTACCACCACCCGTAATCAGAATCTGTGCCTCTGATCCCGGATGATTCCCCATATTCTTTCCATTCTCATAAAGGGATCCGCCAAAGATATCTACATAGCGGAATCCGCTGTCGCACGTAACATTCTCAAGAACAAGTTTATGCCCATTTGCAAAAATTGCATCGTGCAGACGATTGGAAAACCGCAGCGTAATGTTTTTAAATGTCACATCCGTATTCAGGATAAATCCCCCCTTACGGTTGGAAAAAGTATTTCCATTTCCGTTGACGGTCACGCTTTTATCAAAAATAAACGGTTCCGCAGCCTCGGCATTTAAAAAAGCACCACTTCCCAAAATTGAGATTTCATCCCCATTGCCGGCAGCCGCATAGGCATCCTCAAATAAATTGTAGGGATTTCCATAGCTTCCATCTCCGGAATGGGTAGAATTTCCATCTTTAAATTCCGTATAGATCGTTCTTGCCGCTGTCTGCACAGCCTCCTGCGCCTTTACCGGCACGACAGGCTGCACGGTAATACACATGGTGAGCACGATAAAAAATGCCCATAGACGTTTTGCTACATTGTCTGGTTTCATCTGATTGTTCTTTTTCATCCATTTCTCCTGATAATAAGAACAGGGGGATGAGTCAAAAACTCATTCCCCTGTCACTTCATTGATAGTCTCTACCATCATCCTAACATGGTTTCCTATCATCGTCAACAAATTTATGACCTGTTTTTATACCTATATCATCTGCTGATTTTATATTTTATTATTTCTATCTGTTCTATCTGTGTGATATCAATCTTCTGATTGAAAATATAACGAGCCCCACAATATTTCATTTCACTTGCAGATGCATAGCCATCTCCAAGCTCTTCAAGATCTGTACCATCCATGAAAGGATGTTTCTTTTTTTCAGTTCCTTTTCTGTCATCGGTAAGAGGTAACTCTCCTATGGAATATTGCTTTCCGTCTTTTGTTGTTGCAACTACATGATAAAAACACCCTTTTTCTCTCCAGTCATTGACGGGACAAATACTAACCGTATAAGGTGTAATTTCAACAGGGATTGTTTTTTTTGTTTTCTTAACATCCGCTTTTAACATCTTCTCCTTCATTGGAACAACTTTTCCCTTAACCAAAACATTTTTTAATGGCGTATTTGAATTATCCGGTGATTGAAATCCCTTATATACTTTCGGATTTTTCCACGCAGTATCATCGGAATAAAAGCCGCACACATTGATCTGAATACCATCACCTGTATCTATTACATCCACCTTACTGGTAGTATCTAACCCACCTAACCAATAATTTGTTCCTTCCAAAGATTTTACGTTCGGAAGGAACACCTTTGCACGCATAACCTTCGTATTTGAAGCAACCTGAATTGATGATATGATTATCTTTTGTTCTTTTCTGCCATCATCTTCTCTACTGTTTGATTTTGCATCAGAATTTTTTCCACACGCACACAGACAATATAGCATTGTAAAAATTAATAAGTACAGACTGATTTTCTTCATTCATAATCCTCCAATTTCTTTTTCTTTAAAACACTAAGGATTATTATGCTTCCTATCACTATAATTCCAATACCAGCCACATATTTCATCGAACTTCTGCTCTGTACTCCAGCTCCTGTACTTACCTCAGAATCCATATGTCTTTTCCATTTTAAAAGGAATGACCCATACATAATTTGCACTTTCCAGAGCACTTGTGAGTTTTTTCGTATCTGCCGTCTGCAATTTTATAAGATTACAATCCACATATACTTTTAATGCCTTGTCATAATCGATGGTTGCATCCGGCTCTTCTTTTTTCATTTCATCCTGTAAATTACTGATTTCTGTCCAATCGTTGCTCGTTATTAACTGATCCTGATCTGAAACCGGTATTTCCGCGGCATAGACAGCAGAACCTGCTATCGTAAAAATTGTAATCATCATAAGCATTATTTTTAAAATATTTTTCATAGCCATCCCCCCTCTCTTGTGTATACTATACCTCATTTTTCCCATTATTCTTTCTGCATGTTAAAATTGGTTTGATTTTCGTCAAAATCTGCATTAAAAATCCCATAGCATACACCATGGGATTTTTTCAAAGATATAACACAATCTGAACCTCAAATATATTTTCATCGATATTTATAGATTTCCATCCCCCGTATTTGTCTACAACATCTGAAATATTCTGCATACCGATTCCATGCAATGCCTGTTGTTTCTTCCTTGTCAGTAAACGTTCTCCCTGTTTATTGACTTTTCCATCAAACGTATTTTTCACCTGTATCCCCAGAATTCCCCTGTCGTATTGTATCCGAATCTCCAAAAAACGATCTTTTATCTGCTCCATTGCCTCAATTGCATTGTCCAACAGATTTCCAAACAAAACATTCCAGTCATATCCATCCACTGGCAACTGGCACGGAATCACAATCTGCGACTGAATCTGACAGGACATTGCCTCCGCTTTTGCCAGTTTATGATTCAAAATCATATCCAGTTCCAGATTCCCCGTATTCACATACTTATGCTCCGTCTGCAAATGCTCACTCATTTTATTTACATATTCCTGTGCCTTATCATACCTTCCTTCATTAAGATATGTCTGCAGAAGATACATATGGTTTTTCATGTCATGCCGCAAAGAATCCAGCTTTTTCTGATTCTGCTGCATGATATGCATCTGCTCCTGATAGCCCATCATATGTTCCTTTAAAAGCCGTTGCTGCATTTTATCCTGATAAGCTTCTCCCAAACGGTCATACAAATAGAACATTCCAAGATCTACAACGATCATAATAGCCAGTGATAATACTGTTTTTGGCGAATTTTCGCCGGATACACTCTCAAGAGCATATATCCAGACAATATTTCCGGCTAATACAAGAATCATAAAGTAATAGTTCTGTGTTTCCATAACCCTTCGCCGACATATCACCTGTCTTATTCCCATTGCTATGAGCAGATTGACCATTGCCCCTGTGATGGTTCCCATTGCCCGCCCTTCGGAAAACAAAGAAAAATCTCCCAGATAATAATACATGATAAATTCTATGGTAAGCCCCAGCAATACTGTAAAACAACCTGCCATTATTTTCTGCAGTATACTTCCTTCATACAATATACCTTCTGCCGCCCAGAGAAGCAGTACCATACTCACCGTAGTTCCCATGGCATTTCGAAAACCAAATGCAACAACTGTATTAATAAGCCATACGAGCACATAAACAATATTTGCCATCCGTGGCAGTTTTCTTTTCTTTTCCAGAAAAACATCCGTCACTTTAAAACTTACATACACACTTAATATGTTACATACCGCTTCAAATATTCTTTCTATGTTATTCACCCGCCACACCTCATCTTTTCCACAATTGCATGATCAAGGTTATTTTTCATAGACCGACTGACCGGAATGTCATCCCCATTGATCATGTGTACGCTGTCTTTCTGAAAAGATTCTGCATACCGCAGATTAATGACATAAGATTTATGTACCACACAGAATAAATGCGGATTCAACGCAGGAATAACCTCCGAAAGTTTTCCATAAACACATAATATATCATTTGCTGTTACCACTTGAATTTTTCTGGCAAGGCTCTGCAAATAAAAAACAGAATGTTCTTCTATCCGTATCGAATTTCTTCCTTTCCCAATTTCTATAATATGTGGCTGAAACTGATACAGCCTTTCATATTCATCTAATATATAATCTACTCGTTCCTGTTGTATGGGTTTCACGAGGAAATTCATTGGACGCAGATCAAAAAGCTGCATGGCATACATTTCTTTTGCCGATACAAAAACAATCTGCATGGATTCATATTGGATCTGGGATCGAATCCAGTTTCCAACGATAATCCCCGAGCTGTCCCCTAATTCAATATCCAAAAATAACAAATCATACCTTTCGCTTTGCTGCAGTTTTTGAATAAATTCTGCTCCACTTGTATAACCGTCAACATCCACTTTTATTCTTTTCATTTCTGCAAACCGAAAAATACTTTGTTCCAATTTATAAATAAATTGTATATCATCATCACATATTGCTACTTTTATCATTGTATATCCTGTAATTTATTTTCCTCTCTATTTCAGGATTTCCTGCAGCCGCACATCTGTATGCAGGAGTTCCTTCGCGCGATCCCGGTACTGCTGCTCATGCAGATACGTGTAGCGGAACGGTTTGATCGACGGTGCCAGATCAACTGCTTTCTCAAAATCCTCCCGATGCAGATCAAGCGTCTTTACATAATCCCAGAACCCCGTCTGTGTAAAGATCGTGTCTACCCTCCGGTAACGATGATCCTGCACAACACTCATCAGATAGGTTGCAATGCCAACCTGAATACCATGAAGCTGCGGATGCTCAAGCATCTTGTCCAGCGCATGGGAAATCAGATGTTCGCTGCCGCTCGTTGGCGCACTGCTGCCCGCAATCTCATTTGCAATTCCGCTCATTGCAAGAGAATCCAGAAGTTCCTTTAAAAACAGATCATCCTGTATCGAAGTAAACGGTGTGCGCACAAAACTGTTGACTGCTTTCTTTGCAATCATAACAGCAAAATCGTTGACTTTTCCGTACCCATGTTCTTCCTCAAAAATCCAGTCATACAGTGCCGTAATTTTTGATACCATATCGCCGATTCCGGAATATAAAAATTTCTCCGGTGCACTGCGGATAATCTTTGTATCCACCACAATCCCATATGCAAGTTTTGCCGGAACGGACTTGCGCCGTCCTTCCACCAGAAGGGAAGCACTGGCACTTGAAAAGCCATCGCTCGATGCCGATGTCGGGATGCTGATAAACGGCAGATTTCGCAGAAATCCACAATATTTCGCACCATCAATCACTTTTCCGCCACCGATGCCGATGACTGCCTGCGTCTTCGCCGGCATGGAAAATGCAAGACTGGTCAGATCTTCCAACCGCACGGTATCAAGTTCCTGATATTCTAAAATGTCAATGTCCTCCTGCTGCAATGCTTCCATAACGGTAGAACCAAACATTTCTACAAGACCGTTTCCAAATAATACAACTACTTTCTGTAACTGTAACTCTTTTAAGTAAATCCCCAGATTGTCCAATGCACCCGCACCGATCTTTAAAAGTGCCGGAATGGAAATGTGTTTCCCTGCCATAATAAATGTTCTCCTTCTCATTCTCTTTTCTATTGATTTTAGTATAAACAAAGGTTCCTGAAATTACAATCAATTCCCCCGAAAAAACGCACACGCTTCTCTTTACAATTATGGGTAAGAAAAAAGACGATTTCCTGCGAAACCGTCTTTTTCTTATTAAAATTCTGACGAAACTCCTGTAAATTTACTTTGTCACTTTGATCGTCATCTTTACCGTCTTTGTCTTTCCGTTCTTTAAAGTGACTTTTACTTTCACAACTGCTTTGCCAGCTTTCTTTGCGACAATTGTACCATTTTTATTCACTGTTACAACCGGCTTTTTGGAAGATGTATAAGTGATCTTCTTTACATTTTCCATGTTCAGGTTCTTATCAAAAGTAACTTTTGCCTTCTTTCCGTTTGCAACCGTTTTCTTGGTATCCTTTAATGCAACACTCTTTAAGATTTTACTGCTCAGGGCTTTTGCATCCTTCTCATTCAGCAGTACATAATCACCGGCATCTTTGGTATCCGCTGTCACAGTTCCGTCTTTGGAAACCTTATAAGTTCTGCTGCTGATCAGGACTTTTTCTCCTGTCTTTTTATCAACTTTTACAAGTGTCAGCTTTTTGCCTGCCTGCAGATCCTTCGCATTGACAGATACGCTGTTCATCACTTTGCCGGAAGCGTTCTTTGTTGTCTGGGTAATCGTGATGTCGCTGGTTCCTGCCTCTTGGACTAATTTTGCAACCACATCTGCTGAAATTGTAGTCTTCTTTGTCTCAGAAGCATTCTTTACTGTTTTGTCCAGCTGTGCCCGGGCATCTGTCACTTCTCCCTTATCGTTCTTTTCAACGGTAAGTGTCGCATTTGTATCTTTTGCAATATTCTCAAATGTTTTGTCCGTTTTCTGGGTTTCCGATGGTTTTGTATCCGGTGTTGTTGTGCTGCCGGAATTTCCACCAGAGGTGCTGCTGCCGGAGGAAGAATTTCCGCCATTATTTCCACTCTGGCTGGTCTGTTTTACCGCAATCAGACCATCGGCATCTGCTTTTGCAGCTTCTGCATCACTGATCGTTGTTCCAACAAATGCATCAAAATAGAGTACGGAGTTTACATCAACAGCCTCTCCTACCGGGTTAGAATTACACCAGATGCCAAATGCCTGCACATCTTTCAGATTTTCTGCATTCAGCTTACCACCTTTCTTTCCCTTGAATGAAGAAAATGGAACGGTAATCTCGTAAGCATCGGCTGTCTTTGCCAGATTGGTAAGGTATACTTCAAATTCCTCTCCACCTGCCTTGATCTGAACAACCACTTTCTGTCCCTTTCCATCAAGTTTTGTCCAGAATTTCAATGCATTATACTTGGAGAAATCTGTATTTGTCAGCTTGGAATTAACCAGTCCGGTCCATACTTCCGAGCCTGAAGTTTTCAGTTTGTAATTAAATGCCGCACCGTATGTACCATCTGACTTATTTGTCTTATCCAGTGTAAAGGAAGAACTGCATCCAGCGGCAGAATTTCCACCGTAAGCTGCATCCAGAAGTCCATTACTCCCAACATAGTAGTCAAAGTTTTCCAGCACATTTGCAGGTGCTTTGTCTTTTTCTTTCCCGATACTTAAATTCGTAATTGTAGACAGTTCTTTTCCATCTGCAACGAGTGTAATGGAGGCAACATCTGTTTTCCCAATCTGTGTCATAACTGTATTGGTAAGCTCTGCGGTATAAAGCCCGCTGGCAGCTTTTGCAGCCTTTAATGTAACCTTCTTTCCATTGGAAGTATCTTTAATGACAAAAGATACGTTCTGTGCGTTGGAAACGCTTGCCTTTAACGTTGTTTCCAATAAGATGGTATCCATATCAAACGGAGCAATCATATATCCGCTGGTCTGGGTATAATCCGTTGTCTTTGCCTTGGAAAGTGTATCGATATTCTTGTAGAAATTCGTGCCATTTCCAAAGATCGACTCAGCGCTGTTGTAGTAATCAATAAACTCATTGATCATTTCCTGACCCATTGTATCGGTGTGCTTATATGGAACATAGAAGTTTGTATCGCTGAAGTTTGCCCATACAAGATAATATGGCATGTCATTTTTCTTTGCAATATTGCTGACTTCTTCATACCAGTTCTTACCGGATTTTACTTTGCTTACCGGATTGTTCTTTACGAGAAGTCCCTCATTATCACTTCCATCTTTCTTCATCACACGCGCACCGGTTTCGGAAATCGCAGCGAGTTTATCATGCTTCTTTGCCACTGCGGATACAATCTGGCAGGTCTGATCCAGATGATCGAAGAAAGAAGTGTCTGCCTCTGCCGGGTAGGTATTAAAATCGTTGTAATAGTCGAACGCCAGAATATCTACATAGGCATCTCCCGGATAACGCGACATATATTCTTCTTCCGACTCCAACGGACCGTTTGGAGAATATACATACAGCATATTATGTACCCCTTTGGATTCCAGATACTCTCTGGTATATGCATACAGACTCTTATAACTTTCCGCCGTGTTTCCAGTTCCCCACCAGAACCATCCGCCGGTATTCTCATGCAGTGGACGGAAGATGACCGGAATATTTGATTCCTGTAATTTATTCGCATAGGCTGCAATGGTATCCAGATAAGCCGTAAAGACCTTATTCTTTTCTCCGCCTGGCAGAATCTTCTTTAAGCTGTCCCCGGACAGATCTTTTGATTCGTTGAAATTACAGTCAAAAAAGTCATAGGTTCCATCCCCATTGTCTTTGATCTTCGCGTTTGTGAAGTTTGGCATATGCGCAGATAATGTGACGATTGCTCCATTATCTGCTGCCTTTATGCTGTAACTGATGGATTTTTCCAGTGCGGATTTTGCATCTGTTCCACCTGCCTCGCTTCCAAACAGTGCAAGGGAATCGATTCCAAAAATACCGCTGACAGAACCGGTCACATCATGGACATCCCCTAACGCATCCTTGGTTCCAACCGAACGGCTGACATCATTCTGATGACCAAACAGTACCTGATCGCTCTCGGTCAGTCCCTGTAAATATGCATACAATGCCTTTGCGCTGTCACTTGCCTCCGGATCGGTCATTGTTAATGTTTTGTCTGTCGTCTTAACAACAGCCTGTGTACCGTTGGCATCTGGCTGTGATGTAATCTTTGTATAATCTGCTGAGTCGTCTTTCTGGGAAAGCGTCAGGTTATCCAGATAAACGTCCCCTGCAAAGGAACTGTTGGCTCCGATAAGTCCGATTGTCAGATCATCCATTGGTGTGGCAGATGGAGAAAATCCTAAAGTAACTGTAACTTTCTTATATCCGTTTCCTGCATCTGCTGCCTCGGACGAATCTATGCTGGTATCTTTATTGATTCCGCTGTTGGAGAAAAATTTTATCTTGGAAATATTACTGCTTTCCGGATAAATCAAATCCACACTCACCTGATTATAATTGCTGATATCAGCCGGTGTCTTGGGTGTGAATTTCACTTTTGCCTCACTCCATGATTCACCGGAGTTGGCTGTATAATTCAGGCTTACTTTTAATCTTCCGTCTCCGCCATTTGCATCATAGGAAAGTTCCGGAGCAGCATTTTCTTCTCCACCGTGGAAATACTGATATCCGGTTTCGCCTGCCCACAGATTTACCTGGGATTCATCATTTAAATCAGAAAGAACGGTTGGCTCCTGTTTGGTCAGTTCCTGTTTATCGCTTGATAAATTTGTGAGAACTACATTTGAAAATGTCACAGTTCCCTTAAATCCGGTTCCCACAAGGACGAATTCAACATCCATCAATGTATCCGGTGTTATTCCTGAAAACTTTACTTTCAGATCAGCTGAATACTTCTCCCCATCTTTCGTAAAAGAATCCTTCTGCAGCCACTGGCAATCCGTACTGTTGTTCCATCCCCATTTTGATCCCAGTTTTGTTACACCCTGGATATTCAGATGCGCTTTATCTGCATCCAGCGACTGATAGGATGTTTCATCCAGTGTTACCTTTGCAGTTAATTCATACTCTTCATTCACATTTCCCGACGAGCCATTGATGGATTCATCATATACAAAAGTAATTTTTCCTGCACCATTCCAGTCTTCTTCTTGCAATCCTGAAAAATCAATGGTTTCTGTTGTTTTTGCGCCCTCATTTTTGTACAGTTCTGTACGTGTTACTGTTGGTGCTGACGCTTCATTTGTTTCCGCCGCATACACCACCTCATTTTGTAAAAATGTGCATGCCTCCGGTGTCAGTGACCCCATCATTGCCGCTGCCAGCGTGATGGCAACAATCTGTTTTCCTACCCTTCTCATGTTTTTGCTCTACCTTTCCTTTCTTCTCCATTTTAGCTGTAAAAACCTTCCAGCACCCTCCATCTATCCGGTTTCACTTAATAAAAAAGCAATTGCACGCTGCTTCCCATATTTCAGGGAGAGGGTACTGCATACTTGGGGAGTGCAGTAAAAATATGGGAACCAGTGTGCAATTGCTTTATTTATTTGATAAATTCAGTATATCATAAAGTAATTTTAAGTCAATATTTAGTTAATAGAAAATTAAACATTTGTAAAGTATTACTTAATTTAAAGTTTTTTAGTCTTTTTTTAGCCTTTTAATTAGACATTTTCACAAGAGGCGAAAGTACCAGTTCCTTATTAATTGAAAAAAGCACCTGTAAAACAGATTATGTTCTGCTCTACAGGTGCTAATATCGTGCAAGTTCTTTTAAGCTGCCTTCCAAAGAATAACCCCCTCTTTTTGTACATTCTTATAAAATGGAAGCACTTCCCGCCACTTTTTCAGATTTTCTTCTTTAATATCATTGATAGAAAAAATCTAATCATAGCGTATATCCATCTCTGCTGACCAGCAAATAAATTTATTTCTTATTTCTTCATTCATATCATTTTTAGTGATGATTGCTATATCTATATCACTTTCTGATGTAGCTTCATTTCTTGCAACAGATCCATACAAAATAATCATTGATAAATTTTCATGAAACAGATTAAGTAACCCTTTTACCAATTCGTCTTTCATCATATCCGTTAACATTTATTACACCCCTACAAAAACTCTTTTTTATAGTCTACCATTTTTTCTGCACCTATTCCATATTTTCTTTTTCATAAGATTCCACCAGTCAAAGAACAATTCAAAAATTAAGGGGACGATCAAAACCATCCCCTTAAAAATTTTAAATATAATTAATCAATTTTTCTTAACATTGCCAAGTCAAGGTTACACCAGTCATTTGCTCCTGCTACAGAATAAACCCCGATCTCCAACGTATGATTTGTAACAACAATCTTGTCTATACTAAAAATATTCCAATTAATGTCACTTGTTTCAATCGTGGTATCAAGCTCACTTCCTCCATAATTTTTTGCATAAAGTTGTAAAACATCCTGTTTCCCATTTGTCTTTGCCCAAATTGAGAATTTATATGTTCCATTCGGAATATTTGTATACGTTTTATATACAGAACACGAATACTCTTTATCATCCCAAAATGTTAATTTGTAATCTCCATCATATGCATCACCATATTCTGTTCTTACAGTATTTTCATCTGACGAATCACTTGTCCATACATTCCATCCACTCGGTGAAGTAGTTATCCCATTCTGTTCAAAACTGATATTTGTCAATAAATTTTCACACGGTTTATTAAGCACCTTAATAGAATCTAATGCATTTCCCTGAAAATTAAACAACGTCATGTTATCCCATGTATTACTTGGCGTTACGGTATCATTTTTATACGCAACCCCTGCAGATGTAGCATATGTTCCGCCTTCTACAGGTATCCATTCTGGTTCCCAATAAAAATATCCAATACCTTTGTCATCTGGTACATTTAAAATGATTGATTCCAGATCATTCATAAATTCAAATTGTCCTTCTACTGTTGCAGGATATCCTCCAACTTCTTCATCTCCACTAATGAATACATTTCCTTCACCATCACCATCTTCCGTTGTCCATGCATACGCAGTTTCTACAACACACACTTCTTTATTATAGGTGGTCGCCAAGTAATTCAAATTATACTGAAGCCCCTCCATGGTTCCATGCCACATTGGATAATAAGATAATCCAAATACATCAAAATCCAAGTTTGGTGACTCTTTCAATAATCCACCAAAATACCAGGTATACAACTGATTTTTTCCACCCTGATCCAGATGAAGCATAATTTTGGTACTTGATGCAGCAGAAGCACGTACTCCAGAAATTGCAGATTCTAAAAGGCCCGCTAATCCGGAAAAATCCTCATTCGTCCCTATTTTGCCATCTTCATGAAGAATCCCCGATGATATTTCATTTCCAACCTGAACCATATCTGGAACAATACCTTCGGCTGCAAAATCATTTAAAGATGTTTTCATATATGAATACAGTGTTTGCTTTAATTCTGAATAAGATAAATTTTTCCATGCTTTTGGTTTAATCTGATTTGCCGGATCAGCCCAAAAATCACTCAAATGAAAATCAATCAAAATTTTCATGCCAAGTTTTTTGGCTCTTTTAGCAAGTTTTAATGTCGTATCATAATCGTTGTTTCCACCACCATATGGGTTTCCGTTTTCGTCATATGGATCAACCCATAACTTTAATCTCACATAATTTGCACCATTATTATGTAAAATAGTCATTGCATCACTCTCCTGATTTTTCTCATAATAATGTGCTCCCAAATCTTCCAGCATATCCAATGTCGACACGTCAACACCCCTGATAAAATTATCTGTGCTGACCGCACCTGTGATGGTGGATGCCTGTGCTGTGATTACAGTCGTCCCCAAAAGCTGTACCGCTACAAATGCTGCAGCCATTGCTGATAGAATTTTCTTTTTTACCATAATACATTCTCCTTTTTATATAAATAATTAGCTACATTTTATCCTTTTACCCCTCCGGCAACCAATCCATTCTGAATAAATCGCTGTAAGCACATAAAGATGATCATGATCGGCAGGGATGAAATCACTGCTGCTGCAGCAAACAAAGTCCAGTGCGCAGCAAACTGATCGCTGATAAAAGACTGCAGTCCGAGTGCAAGCGTCATTTTTCCCGGTGTCTGCAAAAAGATTGAGGTAATCACATATTCACTGTATGTTGCAATAAACGAAAACAGGAAGATCACGGCAAGCTGTGGCATTGCAAGCGGGATGATGATCTTATAAAAAACCTGGAATTCATTTGCTCCATCCACCATTGCAGCTTCATCCAATTCCACCGGAAGTCCATCGATATAAGATTTAAGTAACCAGATATTGTAAGCACTTCCACCTGCAAGCACAAGAATGAGCGCAAAGCTGTTGTCCACCAGCCCGAACTTATAAATTAAAATATAGTATCCGGCAACTGCCATGCTGTTTGGAAACACCTGTAATATCAAAAGTGCCATCAGTCCATATTTTCTTCCCACAAACCGCAGTCTTGCAAACGCATACGCTGCAAGTGAAGTAAGCACAAGTTGTATGATTGCTACAATAAAGCAAAACTTTAGGGAATTAAAAACCCAGATTCCAAAATCCGTTTCCCGAAACAGTTCCACATAATGTTCAATGCTGAATTTTTCAGGGAACAATGAGGACAGGAAAAAGCTGTCACCCGCGGAAAAAGAGGACATAACAATCCATATGACCGGAAACAGCACCACGATCATTGTGATCCATATGACCACTCTGCTTCCCCACAGTGTCCGTTGTTCTGAGGCGGATATTTTCTTTTTATTTTTCATTTAATCAACCTCCTTAAATGAGCCGGACAGCCGCATATTAATCAGCGTAAATGTTCCGACAATGATAAAGATCAGCACACTGAACGTTGCAGACAGTTCATACCGGTTCGACCATGTGGTCATCTTATAGGTGGTACTGGCAAGGATATCCGTATAACCCGCAAACTGGTTATCCACTCTCGCTGGTCCACCTTGTGTAATCATATATATATTTCCAAAATTGTTAAAATTAGCCGCAAACGAGGAAATTACAAGAGGAATGGAAAGTTTTGTCACCATCGGCAATGTAATGCTCTTAAAGCACTGAAATTTTGATGCCCCATCCATTTTAGCCGCCTCATAGTATTCACCAGAAATCGCCTGTAGTCCACCAAGACAGACATTCATCATATAGGGAAATCCCAGCCACACATTCACGATAATCAGCCCAGCCCTTGCCCAGAATGGATTGGTCAGCCACGGTACATTCCAGGCAATACCGATTGTATGCAGTAAATTATTGATTCCACCATACTGCTCATTTAGCAGTCCCTGCCATGCGAGGATTGCAATCGTAGATGGCAATGCCCACGGAACAATCAGCACTGCACGGTAAATTTTTGATTCTTTCATATGCGGATTGTTTAACAAAATGGCAAGAATCAGTCCCATTACATAGGAACCTGCCGTACTTAACAGCGCAAAACAAATCGTCCACCCAAGTACCGGGAAAAACACATTTTTAATACTTCCGGAAAATACGGTCAGATAATTTTCCAGACCCACAAACGTGTAATCTGTCAGATGATACATGTTGTAATTAGTAAAAGATAAAATCACCGTATAAATAATTGGCAGACATGTCACCAACAGAATCGAGATCAGTGCCGGTGCCAGATAAGTATACCCAAGCGCATTCTTTTTCTTTCTCATGCCATCACTACTTTCCTGAATTCATCAATTCAATCGCTTCTTTCAACTGCGTAACCATATTTTCGGCAGCTTCCTCTGGTGTTTGCTCCCCAGACCACATCGAGCGGATATTGTTTGTGTGGATGCTCCAGAGCTGTCCCATTTCTGATACGGTCGGCATCGGCTCTCCATCATTGATCTGCTCGACAAATGCCTGTGTGTATGCATTACTCTGGATCTCATCAAGTTCCTGATCTGCCAGTTTTGCCGGTATACGGTCACCCGCCTCATACATGCCAAGTGCACCGTTTTCCAGCAGATAGGAAATAAAATCCCATGCTGCATCCTGATTTTTACTGCTGTTGCTCACAAAACTTACCTGTGTACCCACCGGGGTCACAAACGGCTGTCCGTGGAAAGTTGGCATTTTTGCTACAGCAAATTTAGTTCCTGCAGAGGTAAAACCATCAATGTCCCATGGTCCACCAATATAATAAGCACATTTTCCGTTCTGGAAATTACTTCTTGCGATATCGGCTGTCACATCTGCCGTGATCAGTTTATATTTATTGCACAGGTCATTGATAAAGGCATAGGCATCCACACTGCCCTCATTATCAAGACCGATGTCTGCCGTGTCATATGCCCCATCCTGATATTTAAAAATATAACCTCCGCAGGCTCTCACAAAACCAAGATCGTAGTATATGCTTGTTGCATCAAACTGTACACCTCCGTCTGCGGCTGCCTGATCGACCAGTTCTTCCCATGTTTTTGGAACTTCCGATACAAGATCTGTGTTGTAAAACAGTGCAGTAGTCTCTACGGAAAGTGGTGCTGCATATCGTTTTCCATCTACATAACATGCCTGGATGGCTGCATCGGAAAAATCCTGATCCGCATACAGATCCTGTGGCACTTCTGCAGTAAGATCTGCGTTTACATAATCTGCAAGCTGGTCATTTGGAATACCCACCACAGCATCCGGTCCGGAAGCACTTTTTACTGCCTGTGCAAACTGCTGGACAGATGGAGACTGGTGAATGACTTCTACCTTTCGTCCGTTCTTTTCTCCCCATTCATCTGCATATTTCTGAATGGTATCCACTTCCACGTTCATGTTCGTCCAAATCACGAGTTTTTCCCCGGAAGCTTCCTTTTTTCCGGTTCCACTTCCACTTCCACAGCCAGTCAACATTCCCACTGCCATTGTTACAGCCAGCACAGCTGTTATTATTTTTTTCATATGATTGTCCTCCCTTTACATTGTTTTCATGTTTATCAGCGCGCTGTTTGCGTTTCCATTTTCGTCAAACAATGCCATATTTGCCATGGCATTTCCTGCTGTCATCTTGTCTTTCATGTATTTGCTGCCACTCTTACTTGCCCACGTACAGTCCGGTATTGGCAGCCATGCCGGTTCCCAGTAAAACACACCGATGCCTCTTTTATTGTTTACACTTCTTACCGTTGCAAACAAATCCCGCAAGAATGCTTCCTGTCCCTGCTGTGTTGCCGGGTATCCAGTGATTTTTTCATGCTCCTTCGAATAAACGATTCCGTTACAGCCAAATGTTTCCGTGGTATAACCAATTGAAGTCTCTGCAACAAGCACATCTTTGTCATACCGGCTGCTGATATCATTCATATTATCCAGAAGAAGTGAAAGACTTCCGTTCCAGTGCGGATAATACGACATTCCAATAATATCAAAATCCAGCGCATACGATGAAACCTGATCAAACCACTGTCGATACATTTTATTATCCGTTCCGAAATCCAGATGCAATACGATCCTTGCATCCGGACACTCCTCGCGCACCCCCTTAATCCCTGCCTTCAGAAGATGTGCCATATTTTCGGTCTGTTCGATGTAACCATCCGGCCACAACAGCCCTTTTGTAATCTCATTTCCAACCTGCACCATAGTCGGCACAAGCTTGTGGTTTTTCAATGCCTTTAACGTATCTACAGTATGCAGATACACCGCCGTTTCCAGTGCCTCTCCGCTTAATTCTTTCCAGGCTTTCGGTTTTACCTGTTTGGCCGGGTCTGCCCAGAAATCACTATAATGGAAATCAAGCATAAAATCCATACCGCTTTGTACAGTTCTTTCTGCGATCTCAATGGTGGTCTCCAGATCATTTCCACCTCCCCCGTAAGAATTTCCGTTTTCATCGTAGGGATCCGGCCAAATCCGAATCCTTACGTTATTGGTTCCGCATGTCTTTAAAATTGCAAACAGATCTTCTTTTTTCCCGTTCAGCCGATAGGACGCACCATATTGTTCCAGTTCTTTCACCATGGAAATATCCATACCCTTAATAAATTTCATAACTACTCCTTCACAAGTGTAATATCATCAATGGTTCCCCAGCCGCCCGGTGCTGTTGCCACGTGTGCTCCTACTGTGATTGCTCCGTCCGTTGGTGTAATGCCCGGGATTTCCACCGTATACCAGTTAACATACCCCTGCAATTTGCCATCTGCTTTTACCTCTTCGCCATCCACGAGCGCATAAAAATATACGGTCGGATTTTCATCCCCGGCTGCATCACCCTGAATATGAGCGGTTAGTTTGTAGGTGCCATCCTCAAGTCCACTCACTGTCTGTTTCATGGAAAAATCCACCGGATTGTTTCCTGAATAAAAATGCAGTGACTGTGCACCTGCAAAACAGTCTGTCTCACGATCATAAACATCTAACTCCTCTGTAACATCATTGTTGTTTGTCACCGTCCATCCGGAAAAATCTGGTTCTTCAAAACTTCCGTTGATCAGATAATTTCCGTTTTCATCTGGCGTACCTGTTGTATTTTCCTTCTGTTCTGCGGCAGCAACTTCTGTGCCTCTCTCCTCTTCAATGTTCTCTGTTTCTGTAGCTTTTTGTGTTTTCTCTGCATCAGCATTAATACCAGATGTGTTTCCACATCCTGACAATGCTACTGCCATGCTCGCTACAAGGACTGCATGTAATAACTTCCTTTTCATAAATGTTCCCCCTTTTCTAAAATTAAATCTTTACTAATATTCAAGTAAATTATTTACTTATTAAGAATGTATCATCTAAGCCTAATAATGTCAATACTCACAAATACACTTTTCACTATATTGCCAATTTTTATTTTTGTATTTTATGCAATATATACAAAAAAGGCACAAAAAAAGATGTTCGCAATCGAACATCTTTTTTCAACAACTCTTCCGAAAAACTGGAATTCCATTTACAAACACCAGCTTGGTTACGCGTCCGCCATATAGTACCCTGTTTCGCAACAGATCAAGCGCGGTTTCACAGATACATGGAATATCAATATGAATAGTAGTAAGGGGTGGTGATAAATACTTTGCAATATTCACATCATTGATGCTAAAAACCGCCACCTGCTCCGGAATCTGTATATTGCCTTCATTTAAAGCCTGTAGCACACCCACCGCCAGTGTGTCACTTGCCACACAAAGTGCTGTTGGCAGTATCTCTTTTTTAAGCAGTTCTTTTCCCATGCGGTAGCCATCATCCACCGTAAATCTCTCGGAAATGAAAATGTACTCCTCATTGAGATACCCATAGTATGCAGCGCTCTGTCGAAATGACCACTCCCGGATATCCATGGAAGGTTTTCCGGTGTCAATATTTCTATCACTGCCCCCGATAAATCCAATCCGTTTATGTCCTTTTTCCACAAAGTAATCAACCATCTGTGTCACAAACGAATCCATATTGGGCTTCACGGCATCAAAAAGTTTTTCATCCGGGGATGTGCCGATAAACACGCCCCTTTTGCACCGTTTATACAAAGCATTGATTTCTTTTCTGGTGAGCCATCCAATCGCAATAAAGGCACTTAAATCTTTCGGAACATGATCCATGCCGTCTTTTCGGTCATAGATGCTGAGCTGAATATTCATCTTTTTCGCCTGCTTTATTATCTCATCCTTTACCCCGTGGTAAAAGACATCTTCGAGTTCATCCTCGTGGTCAACAAAATACAGCAATGCCACATTTTCGATCTTGGGATAGATTACTCTCTTTTTGTATCCGATTTTCTCTGCTGTGGCAAAGATCGCCTCTCTTGTCTCATCACTAACAGAGATTCCCTCATCATAATTGAGTACCCGTGAAACTGCTGAGCTCGAAACCCCTACGATTTCTGCAATTTCTTTAATTGTTGCCATACGATTCCTCCAATGTTTTCATGGATTTCTTTATTGATAAATTCTGTTATAATTATTTTACATAAATATTTTACTTTGTCAAACAAAGTTTTGCACATAAAAAAGGCATACATTCCTCAAAGGATCATGTATGCCTTTACAAACCGTTACCCAGTCTTATTTCGTAGAAACCGTAGAAGCAACAAATTCCAGATTTCCCTCAATCTCAACCTTACCATAGCCATACGGAAGAATAAAATGATCTCCCTTCTTCACGCTGGTATGGTTTAAGAGTCCGTTTCCTTCGACCACGCTGACGATCAGGAACGGATATTCCTGCTCAAATTCAGCCTGACCTTCGACTTTCATGTGGAATACCTGATAGTACTTGCACTCGATCAGCTTCTGCAGTTTGTTTGCCTCTGCCTCCCCGGTCTTTATCATGCACTCAGAAAGCGGTGCTGCCGGAACTTTGATGACATCGAGACTCTGCTGAATGTGAAGCTGACGCGGCTTTCCATTGGAAAGACGGTCATAATCATAAACACGGTACGTAATATCACTATTCTGCTGGGTTTCAAGGATGGTGATACCGCCTTTGATCGCATGCACGGTACCCGGATCAATCTGAATAAAGTCACCTTTCTTTACCGGAACTTCGCGGATCAGCTCACTCCAGCGTCCGTTATGCACCATATCCTCAAGTTCTTCGTGTGTCTTTGCATTGTGTCCAATAACAAGCTTGGAATCCGGCTCACAGTCAAGGATATACCAGCACTCCATCTTGCCAAGAGAACCGTTTTCATGCTCTGCAGCATAAGTATCATCCGGATGTACCTGAATACTTAAATCCGCCTTTGCATCAATAATCTTGATCAGCAGCGGGAATACCTTCCCCTGTGTATTTCCAAAGAGTTCTTTATGTTCCTCCCACAGATCGGATAATTTCTTTCCCTTATACGCACCGTCTGCAATCGTACAGGTTCCGTTTGGATGTGCTGCGATTCCCCAGCATTCTCCGATGTCATCACCCTCGATGGAATATCCATACTCTTCACGAAGCTTTGTACCACCCCAGATATTGTGGGTAAATACCGGCTCCATAAAAAGGATCTGCTTATACGGCTGGTTACAACTTAAATTTTCTCCATTCATTCTCATCACCTCTCTGTACCAATATGCGGAATCTTTTGCAATCCTGCGCTGGGTTGTGTAGTCTACATAAACAAGTCCAAAACGTTCTTTGTAACCTTCTGCCCACTCGAAGTTATCCAGAAATGTCCAGAGGAAATATCCGATAACCGGCATTCCCTCGTTAATCGCACGCTGTACCGCTCCAAGATATGCATCCAGAAACGTAATCCTCTCTCTGTCGTGCACCTGTCCGTCTGCGGAAATATTGTCAAGATCCGACATCCCGTTTTCCGTAATATAAAGGGGCAGATGGTAACGCTCCGTCAAGAAACGGATTCCGTAATACAATGCCTCCGGTGTCACTGGCCAGCCTGTGCCTGTCTTAGCTGCCCCAGGGGCGCGGTCTACATATTCCGGTTTTCCATCTTTTCCACAACGGATCATATAACCGTTATATATATTTTGTCCCATAAAATCGAGCGGCTGATGAATGAGTTCCATATCTTCTTTCGTAATCTCCGGAAGATATGGTGCAAATTTTTCCAGTCCTTCTTTTGGATACTCTCCTAAAAAGACAGGATCGGAAAACCATGCCACATTCCAGGTCCAGTTATCCATTGGGTTGTCAAAACCAAAATATACCTTTTTTGCAGCCTCTATATCCTTTGTACCCTCCGATGCCGGATATGCCACACCACAGGTCGGTGCATAGCCGACACGTATCTTCTGCTTTGCATATTTACGCAGATTGATCACTGCCTGACCATGTGCTTTCATCAGATTGTGTGCCATCTGAAAAGTCTCCGGAATGGAATATTTCATTCCCGGTGCATGTACCCCATTTAAGTGTCCCAGTCCAATCGCACACTGCGGCTCATTGATCGTGATAAAATCACTGCACAGATCGGAGAAATTTTCAGCAACAACTTTTGCATATTCACCAAACCACTGTACCACCTCATCGTTCAGCCAGCCGCCTTTTTTAAACAGCTCATACGGAAATTCCCAATGAAACAGCGTAATAAACGGACGAATTCCATTTTCTTTCATGCAAAGAATCATATCACGATACATCTGCACAGCTTTCTCGTTGACCTTCCCGGTTCCCTCCGGAAGAATCCGCGACCAGCTGATGGAAAATCGATAATTTTTAATTCCAAGCATACGCATCAGTGCAAAATCTTCCCGGTACCGATGCATATGATCGCAACAAACCTCTGCGGTCTGGTGTTCGTATACTCTGCCCGAGCGTGCAAACTCATCCCAGATATTTTTTCCCCTGCCATCTTTTGCATCGGTTCCTTCTACCTGATAGGCGCTGCTTGCCACACCCCAGACAAAATCTTTTGGAAACATTCCATTCCTCCTTTTATTTTTCCGATGTGATTACAGAAATCAGCTCAAATGCGGCTGGCATTGTCTCATCCCCAGAGATCAGGCGCACCTCCACCGTATGGATACCGTTTGCACCGTGAACCATAACCGGAGTGAGTGTCAGGGAATCGCCCCAATCCTCATCAAAATTTGCATCCAGTGTCATCGCATGTACCTCATCGTGATCAACGATGGCAAGCGCCACCGGTGCCGGCTGCGTCACACAGCGCTTAAACTGCACGGCAATCTCACTTCCCTGTACTGTAAATGTAAGAGATGAGCCTTTTTCTTTTGCCGCCCAGCCGTTCTTAAAACAGTCTTTGACTTCTTCCTGTACTCTGGTATCTTTGACAAAGCCGTAATTTTCAGGCTCATAGTTACGATTATCCAACCGAACTGCTTTCTCATAGCAATTCTGTGTCAGCGGTGCAGGAAACTCCGGCTCTTCATCATCCGTCTGTGCCATGCGGATTTTATCCAAAGCATAGGTAATCACAGATGCAACCAGCTCATGCCCTTTGTCGTTTGGATGCAGATCATCCTCTGTAATCTCGCGGTTTGGAATCCGCCCCGCAACGACCTCCGGATAAATACTGCTCTGCATGCTGACCGCCGGAAGCTGATAATGTCTGGCTATCTGACCGTGCATGATCTGCGCATTACCACCGTTATTATAATAAACATTGTGCACCAGCATCACAGCAGGTTCGTTTTCATCCTGCCATACACGGCGTACCAGTCCTTCATATGTCTCACGGAAAAATTCCGTCGATTCATCATTGACCGAAAATTCAATGATAACAAAATCCGGTTTATGGGAAAGCAGATCGGACTCGGCACGAGCCGTCCCGAAATGTGATGTTGTTCCACCGATTCCGGCATTGATATAATGAAATTTGGCCTGCGGAAATGTTTTCTCCCACCACTGAAATACGCGGTAAGCATAACACAGCTCCGGTGCGGATGCAAGACATCCCTGCGTGATCGAACCACCAAGGAAACCAATGTTTAATGTTTCCCCGGCCTCTGCCCTTGCCATTAATTTTTTCATCCGGTACAGATTGCCCGGATTGGAAATACCTCTTTCATATTCAATCTGCATTGTTATACTCCTTATATCATGTAATCAATTTTTTTTTAAAATTGATTACATATCCCAAATCTCCTCTCCGAGGCTTTCGATGAATGCGGTAAGTTCCTTACTCATCTGTTCTGCCTCCGGAATACGGATATGCCCCGGTGTTCCTTTTCCGTTCTGTGAATACAGGAAATGGTGTACCCGCGGACTGTTTACTGTTTTGCACACTTCCTCAATGGAAATGTCCCAGTTTTCGTTATGTTCCAATATTGTGGTTGTCAATATAAAGGTTGCCTTCGGATATACTTCCATAAGATGCTCTAAAAATCTGCGGTAATGCTGCCGCCAGTTTTCGGAACGTGCACTGTTATAATCTTCTGCCATATAATCATCCGGGTGGTTATCATTCTGCCCGAATGCAAAAATCACAACATCTGGTGTATAACGTGAAAAATCCCATGGTTTTACTTCACTGAGTTCCGGCTGGTATTCTATTTTATCATAACAGGATTCTATTCCCAGATAATCCGGCTCCATAAACCAGCCGGTTTTGTCAAGAAGGGCGATACCACCCTGTGATGTGTCATGCAACTGTGCATGCAGATTCCGCGCGGTCATCCACGCATAAGAATACCAACTGTTTGAATATTCCCCATCGTGTTCCGGGTCCGGTTTTCCTGCATAATCTACGGCCTCTGATACTTCGCCGCAGGAAACGCTGTCCCCGAAAACTTCGATTTTACGGGACGGAAGCGGTGCCGGAGTAAGTACCTTAGCACCGCTTCCCAATTCAAATCCCAGTAATGTGACGATATGGCAGGAATCCATTCTTTTAAAAAGAGTGAGGGTATGCTCTGTAGGCTCAAGACCTTCTGCAATCACATACGTTTTTGCATCGGAATCTGAGGTGAGTAAGAACTGTCCCTGCTTTCCGTCTAATATATATCCCATCCGGCTCGACCAGTAAGCACGCTTGTTTGCCAGTGTCACGGAAATTTCTGTTCCGGTAAAACGAATCTGTACAAAACTTGCCGCATAGACAAGCACCGGTGCTTTCGGATCATCAAAATCAATTCTTCCACAATATTGTAATCTCTTGTCGTCCGGTGAAATATGCATAGTTATCTCCTTCCGATTTCTGTATCTGCTGATGTTACAACACTGTTTGTTTTTATGTAATCTACAATCTCATCCAGTTTTGTAAATGCCAGGCCAACGTAACTGTCTGCTGCACCATAATAGATCGCGATCTTTCCGGATGCACTGTCGTGAATGGTTGCACATGGGAAGCATACGTTCGGAACGAAACCTCTCTCCTCATACCACTCTTCCGGAGTCAGAAGGAAATTCTCACAGCGATACTTCACGATGGAAGGATTATCAATGTCAAGGATTGCCCCACCGATGGAGTAAACATATCCGTTACATGTACCGGATACCCCATGATAGAATAAGAGCCATCCTTCGGAAGTCTCGATTGGAGCAGCACCACCGCCGATCTTTAAGGACTCCCACCATTCGCTTCCTTTGCCCATGACATGTCTGTGTTTGCCCCAGTATACCAGATCCGGGCTCTCACTTAAGAAGATGTCACCAAACGGTGTATGACCACTGTCTGACGGACGGGAAAGCATCATGAAGTTTCCATTGATCTTTCTAGGGAACAGCACGGCATTACGATTGAATGGGAGGAACGGATTCTCAATACGTGTAAACGTCTTGAAATCTGTTGTTTTTGCCATGCCGATTGCTGCTCCGTAGAAATCCTGACACCAGATGATATAATAGGTGTCTTCTACTTTTACAAGTCTTGGATCATATGCATAGATTGGCATAAATGGCTCGCCGTTTTCATCTACGAATGGAATCTTGTTTTCTTCAAAATCCCAATGAATGGCATCTTTGCTGTGTCCAAGATAAATATATGGAATACCATTGGTCTGCTCTCCACGGAACACACCGATGAAAGCATCGCCATATGGCATAACCGCACTGTTAAAAATTCTTGCAACACCCTTTAGCGGATTTCTTCCGATGATTGGGTTTTCACTGTATCTCCAGATCGGTGCACCGTTCTGTGGTCCTGCCGGTCTGTCCTGCCAAGGTACGTTTGGTACCGGTGCTGTCAGCATCTTTACATCACTCATAGTTTATTCTCCTCTTATTTATGATTTTTTAAATACTCTAAGTTCTTTTTGATCAGGTCGCATCTCTGCTGTACACACAATACGCTTCTTCCCGGGTCCTGTGGGGTATTGAATACGTAATCGATCAGACGGTCAATCGTTGTAGTCGCCACATGCATTCTTGTATCAGAAGAAGCATAGTAAATAAATACTTCGTTCTTATCGTTTACGATTGCACCATTGGTAAATACAACATTGGATACATCTCCGACACGCTCCTCACCTCTTGGTCCGATTAACAGTCCGGATGGCTCTGCAATTACCTTAGACGGATCGTTTAAATCCGTGGCAAATGCATAGATCACATAGCGCAGACCTGCTGCAGTATTTCTTACACCGTGTGCAATGTGAATCCAGCCGCGGTCAGTCTTGATCGGAGTAGCACCTGCACCGTTCTTCGCCTCGGTAATGGTATGGTACTTACGGATGCTGGTCATCTTCTCTTCGTCAATGACTGCATGTGTGATGTCCTCGCAAAGACCGAATCCAATACCGCTTCCGCTTCCGGTATCAATGAAGTCATCCATCGGACGGGTATAGAATGCATACTTTCCATCCACAAATTCCGGATGCAGCACGACATTTCTCTGCTGCGGGGAACGAAGGGTCTTTAAGTTTTCCAGACGCTCCCAGTGCTTTAAATCTTTTGTGCGGACAATTCCTGCTGCTGCAACGGCTGCAGACAAATCGTTCACGCTGGTGTCTTTGCTCTCGGAACAGAATACGCCGTAAATGTATCCATCCTCATGCTGTGTCAGACGCATATCATAAACATTTGTTTCTTCCGGACATACATCATCCAGAAGGATCGGATAATCCCAGAAACGGAAATTATCAATTCCGTTATCACTCTCTGCCACGCCGAAGAAGGACTTTCTGTCATTTCCCTCAATACGGGCAACCAGATAATACTTTCCGTTTAAATAAATTGCTCCGGAATTCATGACTGCATTGATTCCGAGACGTTCCATAAAGAATGGATTGGTCTCCTCGTTTAAGTCATATCTCCAGGTGAGCGGAATCATATCTCTTGTAAGAACGGGATTCACATAACGGTCAAATACACCATTATAAAAGTCACTTTTTTCATTTTTACGTGAAAGCAGCTTTTCCTGCTTTGCCTGTTCTACATAATATCTTTCATGCATTGTTTAAAGTCTCCTTATTACTTCCATACACATTCTTCCGTTATGATACGGACATTTCCAAGGTTCTACGATTGGACGGTCCGCAATCGGACTGCCGTCCGGATGTACTTCCCAGAACCACTCGGAACCGGTTCTCTTATCAATGACGTGTTCTTTGATAAATTCCCATTCAGCCTCCGATGCCTCCAGAAACTTCGTTTTCTGCGGATGCTTCTGGTATTCATTCAGGAATCCGATCACAGTCTCTGCCTGTACCCACCAGATCCGGTGGTCATTCACTTCCCCTTTGCAGCATTCATTTGCCAGAGAATGACCGTCAAACGCAACCTCGTAGACATTTTCTGCAAGAGTCTCGGTAATCGGTGACATTTTTTCTTTGTAATGATCATCCCCAAGCACTTCCACACCGCGGTCCATCAGCCATGCTGTCTCAATATCATGACCATAAGAATACAGATCAATGATGGTGTTGTAGTTCTTGTCAAAGAATACTTCCTGTCTCTTAAGTTTCGGATTGTATACCTTATCTGCAAATACATCCATAATCCACTTTAACCGCTCTCCCACCTCTTCATCATGGGATACCCGGTAAAACTCGGTATAAGCCTCAAACACATGAAGCAGTGTGTTCATGGTTTTTTCGGCAAGCACACCATTTTCCGATAGCTTCTCATTGGATTCCGGCTGGAAGTCTTTGGTAAATGCTTCCAGATATCCAACCTCATCCGTACATTTACTTTCAATAAGAAGCTGCAGTTCTTTGGCAAGCTTTAATGCTTCTTCATCCCCGGATGCATCGTAATAGGAAGAAAGAGCATAGATGCAGAATGCCTGATTGTAGGTATGCTTTGTTGTGTCAAGTGGCTTTCCGTCATAAGTCATGGACCAGAAGATTCCACCATTTTCTTTGTCGATGCAGTGATCACGCAGGAACTCATAACCGTGTCTTGCCTCGTCCAGCAAGGTTTCATCTTTCAGCAGTATGTAGGCATTCGCAAAAAACCAGGTGATTCTGCTGTTTAAAATACATCCCTTTTCTGCTGTTTTGTCTACGTTTAAATTGTAGTCCATATATCCATAATATCCACCGTAAGTATCGTCCCTTAATGCTTTCCAGAAAGGAATGATATTTTCCGTCAAATGCTTTGTGACTTCTTCTTTCATCATGCTCTTATTCATCCCGATACCTCTTATTTTCCAAAATCATTAACCCTTTACCGCACCTGCTGTAATTCCACTGTAAATCTGTTTCTGGCAGCAGACAAATACGATCAGCGCCGGAAGCAGGGAGATAATAACACCTGCACAGATCAGATTGTACTTGCTTCCCATTGGTCCTACGAATGTGTAGAGGGAAAGTGCCATGGTTCGGATCTCTTTTCTCATCAGGTAAAGGTTTGCTGCGTAGTATTCGTTGTACACACCAACACCCTTTAAAATACAGGATGTAACGATTGCCGGTTTTAACAGTGGAAGCATAATCTTCCAGTAAATCTGCCAGTAATTTGCGCCATCGATAATTGCCGACTCATCCAGTGAAAGCGGAATATTTTCCATAAACTGAATGAAAATATACATGGAAATAACATCGGTACCACAGCTCATAATGATGTAACCGCCCAGACTGTTTACAAGATGTAAATCTGACATAATCTGGTATACCGTAACCTGCATTGCTACTGCCGGAAGCAGTGCGGCAATTGTATAAAGGTTACGGATAAACCCATTGCCTGGGAACTTGAAACGATTCAATACGTAAGCAAGCTGGGAACCTACAATAACGGATACGGTAAGCACAACCACCATAACTATGACAGAGTTTAAAAATGCGCGTCCCATATTTGCCGTCTTAAATGCATTTACAAAGTTGTCAAAATTCAGCCAGCTTCCCGGAAATGCCATAACATTGGTATTCTGGTACTCGGCATCTGTCTTAAATGCCGTTGTGATACAGGAAACAATCGGAATGATTGCACAGAATCCGAAAAAGATCAGCGATGCATATTCCACAATAATCCAGATAATGCTTCCTACGGAATAATGTTTCATGTTTTTACGTTTTACTGCTGCTGTACTACTCATTATTTCGCCGCTCCTTTCTTCATTTTCTCCTGTTTTTTGATCTGCTTAATCACCTGTTTTTCTGCCTTCAGCCGGGCTTTCTTTGCCTTATAGGATTCATCCTCCGACGCGGCATCCCTGAACACATATTTAAAGAACACATTCTGTAAGATCGTACAGATAAAGATGATCATCAGCAGAACAACAGACATTGCCGATGCCAGACCCACTTTCTGGCTGGTATGTGCGATCTTGTTCATAATTACGAAATACGTTCCTGTTCCGTTTGCACCGGTGGTGATTACGAAAGGCGCCTCAAACGCACTTAAGGAACCGGTGATGGAAAGGATAACATTTAATGTAATAATTGTCTTGATACTCGGGAGGATAATGTGTTTAAACTGCTCCCATTTATTTGCACCATCCAGGGACGCTGCTTCGTAGAGTTCGCTATCCACAGACATCATGGCACCAATAAACAGTACCATATTCTGTCCGGTATACCGCCATACGGAAGTCGCCGTCAGGGACCAGTTGTTTACACTCTGATCCTTTAACCAGTATGGAAGATTTTCTAATTGAAACCCACACCACTGCAGGATTGTATCAAATACGAATCCTCTGGTGAAGAAGAATTTAAAGATAAAACCAATGGCAATACCACTGATGAGGTAAGGGAAAAACATCAGCCCTTTGAAAAGATTTCCACCCTTTACCTTAAAGCTTAAAATTGTTGCAAGATACAGTGCAAGCACAAGCTGGACCAATGCACCGACCATATAGAATAAACTAAGTTTCAACGCCCCGAAACAATCGTTTCTTCTGAATACATCAAGATAGTTATCCCATCCGACAAATTCGCGCCTGTCTATTGGCGTTGTATATTTCATCTTATAAAAACTGAATTTGATCATTTCCGCAAATGGAAAATAAGTAAATAAAAAGAGTAAGAGCAATGGGATAATCATAAAACCGATACAGATAAATACCTGCTGGCCGGCTCTGCTCTTTGCCCATTTTTTTAAATTAAATGATTTTGATTTCATACTACGTTCCTCCCATATGAAACAGGCAATCATGCCACCGGGCCGAAAACAGTTTTTCGGCCCGGCAACTGGATGATGTACCTTTATGCAGCGTGGAACTACTCTGTAATTTCTACGCCCTCAGATTCCTGAGCATCTGTCCATTTCTGGTTCCACTCGTTCATAATATCATCAAAGCTCTCATCGCCATTTGCGGCATGCTCAATGATTGCCTGAATCTTATCATTACCGCCATTGTTAACATTTAACTCTGAATCAGCATTTAATGCATTTAAAAGATCCTCTTCGCCTTCTACAGCCGGTTCATCCTCAAGGAATGTTACACCGGAGAAATCAAGCTTTGTATCAGAAGATGACTTTGCAACCGGAAGTCCATCCTCGTTGTAAGAAAATCCAGACTTTTCAGTCATCCACTTAACAAAGATTAAAGCTGCCTGCTTCTCATCATCAGAAGCGTTTACGTTGATACCATAAGAGTAATCTGCTCCGGCTGATGCATACTGCTCACCGTTTACAGAAATCGGGAATGGCATATATCCGATGTCATCTGCGTTCTCACCGGCTGCTTCCATCTGTGGGTAAGCCCATGATCCAAGTACCATACATCCGATCTGTCCGTTGTTTAACATGCTCTTAGAGCCTTCCCAGTCAGTTGTAGAATAGTCATCCTCGGTAAGTCCGCCAGCAACTGCGTCGTAAAGGATCTTGTATACTGCATATGGATGTGTGCCATCGCCATAATCCTTGAATGGATCCTTTGTATGAAGGAGTTTCTGGTTGAAATATGTATTGTCACCAGTTGCATTGTTTCCGATATAAGCATCCCATGCACCCATTGTCCAGCCTGCTGCATAGTTTGTGTAAAGCGGAATTGCATCCGTCTTGTCCTTGATCTTCTTTAATGCATCAATGAACTCGTCCGGAGTCTTTGGAGTATCGGTCACACCGGCATCCTCAAACACTTTCTTGTTGTAAACGATACCCTGTGTCGTTGCTGTGGAAGGAACACCGTATACATCATTTCCATAGAGCCATGTGTTTGCGTAGTTGATCTGCTGGCTCATCTCATCAAGTGTACCGTATGACATATAATATGTACTGAGGTCTGCCTTATCTACTGCCGGAATCATGGTAATGGTTTCGTACTGTCCGGACTGTAAATGTGTCAGTGCATCATCGGCATAGTTTGTATCTGTAGTGATTTCAACCTTGATATTCGGATACTCTTTGTTGAAGTCTTCCAGATAAGATTTCCAGTTCTTTCCGCCGTAATCATCGGTATCCATATCTGTTCTGTGGTTGAACATTGTAATTGTTGCGCTTAAGTCTTTTCCTGTTTCTCCCAATACAATGTCTGAATAGCTTACAAGACCATCTGCGGAAGCGCTGTCTGATTTCTGTGTGGTATCAGCAGAATCATTTCCCTTAGAACCGCATCCTGCGAATAATGTTGCGGTCATTGCAGCTACAAGACCAAGTGCCATAAACTTTTTAAATTTCATGTTGTTCTCCTCCTTAAACATGTGAATTATTAAGTTAATTTAAGTATACATTTTTTGTTAATTTAATCATCACTCTTTATTGCTTTTAATCATACCATATTGTGTTTTCAAACACATTCCCTATAATGCACAATTTTGCATTTACTTTTTTGTATACTATGCCCATATATTTTTGTCTAAAAAGTAATTTTAAGTTATATTTTATTTTAAATTATTGCTTTTTACCTTTCATCCAATTATAC
>ERZ1023663.76-NODE-76-length-56584-cov-22.103062_pt1 | contig 56584 bp, 82 predicted proteins | sample MGYA00380340_ERZ1023663 | MGnify/ENA primary metagenome ERZ1023663 (study PRJEB33179, sample SAMN07448982) | human gut metagenome | biome: Human-gut; feature: Human associated habitat; material: Faeces | host: Homo sapiens | place: India: Bhopal | collected... | reverse complement strand
AGACCATAGGGTCACGGAAACGTGGCCTTTTGGTTTTCGCAATTTTTACAAGCACTATAATAGAAAAAACTTTAAAAGAATAGAGCACTTAGGTGAGTCTGCTGGGAACAGCAGGGGGATTCAAATCCCGATCTATTCTTTTTATATTTTCATTGGAGGTGAATTAGATGTGAAAATGAAATATGTCCTCTCGGTTATTAATGATTTAAAAGATGAGTGGTACAAACCGCCATCCGGTTACTATCACAGAAAGCGAACTGAGTTTGAGCACCAATCCTATGCAAGGTCGGCCATGGATGAAATTCGTTTTTATTTGATGGAGCATGAAAATGAAAATCCAATAATAGCAGTAGAAAACTTCCGTTATATGGTTGATTGTTTTGCATGTGAGACAAAAAATGGAGAAGCAAACTTTATGTTTTCTGTGTATTATGACGTTGCATCCGATGTACTTGATGTGTTGTTAGGGATGCAGTAAAGAAAGGAGGAAAAATAATATATGAAGGTAATGAGAAAAATGGAAGCATTGGTTAATGGGGAAACGGGAGGTTTCAAGGTTGGAGATCAGATCCATATTGGAAAGCACTACACAGCTACCTGCCAGAAGGTTGAAAAAAATGGTGCAATCTTTATGTTCGATCAATATCTGGATTCGGCTCGGGTAATGAATTATCTGAGAACTAACGAGGGTGGCTATGAAGCTTCCGATCTGAGAAAATTCCTGAAAAAGTTTGTAATGGACTCTATGTTTGATGAAATCCGGGAGATGATGGTTCCGTTCAAAAAGACTGGGGACCTACTTCGTATCCCTACAGCTGAGGAAATGTTCGGACCTGAAGAAGGTGGCGAATACTGCGAGACCCTTTCTCACAAGAAGCAGTGGCCTTTGATGAAAGATCGTCGCAACAGGCTCGCTTTCTATGGGAAAAAACAGGAAGCTGGACAGGGGTGGTTACAGAATAAATCTGAAGACTATTCGGCGGCTCGTTTCGTCCTTGTGAGTATTGCTGGCGGTGCGACCGTTAGCTCTGCTTCTGGCATCAATGGGATACGAGTTGTGCTTCGGTTAAAGGAGGTGAGAGGATAATGATTAAATTATTTAAAAATGTAGACGAAAAACTCGCAGAAATTGGTTTTATTAAGATTAAAGAAAACGAATATGGAGTGGTGTATACACGAAAAAATGAGGAATTCAAATATACTCATACGGTCAGCATACTTCGTAAATCATCAGGAAGTCACATCTTACAATCCTATGATGCGGATTTGTTTGATACTAAAAACATTGGAAATACTTCTGTTGGATTGACCGGGTATGAAATGAAGTTGTTTCTTAAGAAAATGAGAAAGATGGGATTAGGAAGGAGAAAATATCAATGAAGAAATTAACTAAAAATTATGCTTTCATTGATGGTTCTTTCAATCCTGCCACCAAAGTATATGGGTGTGGTGGTTTTTTGATTGATCATCTTGGTAAAAAGCATATTATCCAGAAAAATGGAAATAACCCTGGAATGGCAAAAATGAGAAATGTAGCTGGTGAAATTCTTGGAGCCATGGAGGTTGTTCACCTCGCTCAAAAACTAGGTATGAAAAAGCTAACAATCTTTCATGACTACGAAGGTATTTCTGCTTGGGTTCTTGGAAAATGGAAGTGTAAAAAACCTGAGACGAGAAAATATGCAATGGCTATGTGGAAAGCGATGGACACTGGCCTCAGGATCTATTTCAACCATGTGAAAGGTCATAGCGGAAATTGGGGGAATGATGAAGCAGACCAATTGGCGAAGTTGGCTGTTGGATTGGAGGTGAGATGATGGATAAGAACGTTTTAAACAATCTTTTAAGCAAGGTAGACACTCTTCAGACGAGACTTATATATTACAATTCTTTCAAGAATGAACATTACGGAAAGAATAATTCAAACATTCCGTCAGAGATCACCTTTCAGGGTCAAAATGGAGAATTATTGGCATCTTTTAGTTTAGATTCCAATACATCTCATGAGATTTTATCTTTGCTGATTGAAAGGACAAAGGCTGAGCTTGAAGCAACAGCGGAGATAATTAAAAACATGATAACGGAGGATGAAACATGAAATTTCAGATTAGAGATGGAAACGGTAATATTGTTGACAGAAATTTGTCTTATGAGGCCGCAATGCTTTACATTGACTGTTCGGTTGGCAAATATTACGTTATGGAATCGATGAAAGAAGCTGATCAAAATGATTGTGATTCTTTGTAATTCCTTCGATGAAGCCAAAGTCGGTTTTGCTAGGTTTATGGATTTTTTAGAAGCTTACGAACCTTTAAGTATTTCAAAAGTGTTTGAATATTCTTATTGTGTGGAAACCGATGATAATCTACGTTATATTTTTGTAGACTATCGATTTAAGCCATTATTTCATAGATTTTGTAGACCAGACGAAATTGATATGGAAGAATTCTTTGAAGGACTTGTTGAGTATTATTTTAGAAATTAGGAGATGATATTTTTGGATCGTAGAAAATTTGTAGATGCTTTTGCTAAAGCTTCTGATCAATTGGACAAAAAAAAACTCAGAAAGATTACAAGAAAATCGGTTGATTCTATCAATGAAAGTGAAGAAAGAGGGCATCATTATCTCATTATCGTTATGGAAGAATTGGCCGAGTTATCTCAACAAACAAGCAAAGTAGCAAGGGGGCGATGCGATAAAATAGGTTTAATAGAAGAAATGGCCGATGTAGCATTGGGATTGGTTTATCTCCAGGAAATTTGTGGTGTATCCACGTTAGATCTATACAAGGCTATAAACGTAAAAGTTGATCGATTAGAACGCGTTTTAAATGAGAAAGGAGTCTATTTATGAATCGACAACGACGAAGGACTGCTGAGCGGAAAGAACAAAAAGCCAGAACCAAAACTTACAATTTAACAGAGACACAATTGCAGGTCTATGTTAGACAGGCTATTGAAAGGGAACTCAAAAATAGTCACGAAGAGGCTATGAACGAATCGACTAATACCGCTATGATATTGCTTTTAACTCTTCCTTTAGAGGTCTTAATGGATCACTATTGGCCGAAAAGTTATGCAAAAAAGATTCCGGAATTCACGAGCTATGTGTTGGAATATTATGAACGTTGGCAGAATGGAGAGTTAGATATGGATGAATTAAAAGAAGATCTTTGGACATATGGCGGTGTAAGATTGGAGGTAGAAGAATGATATTATTAGATCCTTATCAATTGGAAAAATATAAGACGAACATGGGCGAAAGGATTATCGAGGTGGGCAAGCAAGATCATACTATTCATGGATACATGGTTTATCAGTGCGAGCATTGTAACAATATTTATGTAATGTGGTTGGAAAAGGGGTTGGAAGACCCAACGGATGATGAAAAAACCGGGATGCATAAGCCAGTTCCTTTTGGGATTATTTGTCCTGCTTGTGGTGGAACAGCCATCCATACTTTATGGTCTCTTGGAAAAGATAGTCTAGGAAAGAATTATAAAAGCTATCAAAAATATGTGGAACAGCCCAATAGGCTCATTTATCGGAACTTTTTCTGGAATGATCCGACGATCGATCGCGGAGTACCGATAATATTTGAACCTGATTATTGTCTGGAAAGCCTGAGAGGAAGAATCGATTATATAACAGAAATTTATATAAATACTCTTCCGAATAACCAGTATGAAGAATTTATCAATAATGCTATGAATGCTCTTGATCGTGTTACTTTGGTTGATGTGGTGGCGTCGATCGAATTATTAGATTTTAAAGGCAACCGGGAACAGAAGCGACATGGACCATTCGGAATAGATGGATACAAACGTCCAAGAAGTAATAAAAAATTATATGAGTATTAGGAGGTGGAAGAATATGTTCACATCTAGTCAGGTTCTCATACTGATCATACTTACGGAATTCTTTATTTATACATTTCTATCAAAATGTTTAGATGTTATCAAACATTGTTCTACATCAAGAACTTATCGAAAAGGATTAGAAAAAGGTATAATAACACCAAATGAATTTAAAACAATCATAAACAAGGAGGAAAAGAAAGATGAAAACAACTAAAATGAAGGAATGGGCAAGAAGGGAAGTGGATCTGGCCAAAACATGGCTGAATAATGAAGATCTGGAGGCAAAGGAAACAATGTCGGAAGAGTATGAGGCGGCTTATCGAAGCTATTGTAACTTCCTAGACGAGTATGAAAAATTGGAGAACACAAAAATCATTAAGACCGTGTTCACACAGCTTTTGCATGAGGAAAATCTTTCCCCAATCGTGGATTCCGAAGATGACTGGACTTTGGTAGAAGGCTTTGATCCAGCGGTTGGTTGCGATAATCCTGGATGGAGTATCTATCAGTGCAAGAGAAGAAGTTCTCTGTTTAAAAAGGTGGTTTATGATCGGAAAACCGGCGAAGTGGATGAAATCACATTCAGAGACATCGACAGGGCAGTGTGTATTGATGTCAATAAGCCGGATTGCATGTATACTGGCGGCATGGGTCCGTTGGTTCTGGATGAAATGATGCCTATTACACTACCTTATTCCCCTTGCGGAAGGGTCAGGATCTTCTGTGAAGATTTCAAATATCACGAGAAACATGATGGTGATTTTGATACCGTCGGTGTGTTATATTTCCGTATGCCGGATGGAACCATGAAAGAGGTAAAGCGATACTTCAAAGAAGATCACGAATCCAAGCAGATGGTGGAGATTACCCAGTCTGAGTATCTTTCCAGAAAGAAGAGAGCAGAAGAAAGGATGAAAAAAGTTAAGAAGAAAACTTCTCCGGAGGTAAAATGATATGAGATATAATAATTGGTGCTATAGATGTTATAATCTTGCAGGGGCAACTTGTGCTATTGATCTTAATAAATGTGATGGATGCAAACAAAACGCAAATGATCATTTACCACCATCAAAATTCAAAACCGCAAAAATGAGAAATGTAGCTGGTGATTTAAATAAAAAGGAGGAAAATAATATGGTGATAACAATTATTGGGAGTCTGACAAGAAAGAAAGAAATGGATGAAATTAAAGATTTATTGGAGGTTCGTGGATTTGTTGTTAACGTTCCAGGAGATCCCGAAGCTCAAAAGGAGCCACTTGTCGATATTCAGAGAAGGTGGATTGAAAAGATTGAAGAAGCAGATTTGATCATTGCCGTGCCAAAAAGTGTTGCCATGACTGCCAATGGAGACAGTAAGTATGTTTTGGAGTTCGGCGAATCCACTTCTTACGAGATGGCAATTGCAAGACGGTTCAATAAACCTATTTTGTTTGGATAAAGAGGTGAGAAAATGAATCAAGAGTGCTGGTATCCTAAGCATTGTCCAAATTGTCATTATTTTAAAGATGGCATAAATGGAGATTATTGCGATGGATGCAAAGGAAGAGAGCATCCAGATTTGGCTCCTACAAAATTTCTTTCAAATATAATCGATGAGATTAATCGAATGTTTCCAGAGAAGCATGTTTGCATAAGGAGGGAAAAAAAATGGAGAAAAAAGGACCTGATGTTTTATTGATCAGTTATGATGACATTTCAAACGACAAGCCGGTTCTTATTGTTGGAAGAAAAGGAAAAAGAGGACTGGCTCATATCGTCAATGCATTTCAGGATGAGGAAGCAGAAGAACTTTACAAAAAACTGACGATTCAAACTGGGAGGAATTAAGATGTACGGAGATGAACAAAAAATCGTAGACTTCGAGAAGTATTGTTCCAAATGTGAGCATTATCCGAAGTCTGAAAGTGAGGATCCGTGTTGGGGGTGTTTGGACACTCCCACTAACACGTGGTCTCATAAACCTGTTAATTTTAAAGAAAAGGAGTATAAGAAATGAAGAGGAAATTAGCAGCATTGATCTCTCTATTGATTCTGTCATTATCACTGTGCGGATGTACAGAGCAGAGTATGACAAGAGAATTTGGCGAGTCTATGGAATTAGAGTTACCCGCTAACCAGAAACTGGAGGAGATCACATGGAAAGATAATACTCTATGGTATCTTATGCGCCCTATGAGAGAAGATGAAGAAGCAGAGACACATGTGTTTCAGGCATCATCTTCCTGGGGTATATTTGAAGGCACCGTAACAGTAATCGAGAAAAAGGAGGAAAAATAACTTGAAAAAATTAAAAGAAAATTGGAAGGTATTGTTAATTGCATTGGCTGGGATTTCTGCGGTGATCCTGTTATATTCTTCTGGATATTTTGGATCATTTTAACTGGTTTCTGTGTATATGGTTTTTATTATGCCGATAATAATTGGATTGAGAATTGAGGAGGTTATTTGTATGAAATATTTTAAAGAAGGAACATATTATGTAAATCTCGTTCATCCAACTTTTAGATCTGTGTTTGATGATGAGAATTTTACAGATGTGGTAAGTGATTTCTCAAAGTTTTCTTATCTTGGACTTGATGTTACTGGCGATACAATCCGGTTAATAAATACACCGGATAAGGGATTTATATTTGTCCGTTATCCATTATCCAATGGAAGATTTATCAAACCAAATGAATTTTTAAAAATTAAAAATGGCACTTTATGTGAATGCGTTTCAGGATTCTGGTTTCAGCAGAGACGAAGCGATGGGGATCTTTATGATGGTCAGCATGAACGCTATGATTTTGCCATTCTTTAAAAGATAATCCGGTTGATAAACTCACCAATTGAGGGATTTATATTTGTCCATTGTCCGTCAGTCGATGGAAGATTTATTAGAGCAAATGAAATTTTAAAATTTAAGGAGGAAGAAAATATGAGTAAAGAAAAAATCAAGGTAACGTCTGCGGAAATTATTGTTACATGCAAACCAAAGAAGAACCCCTATTATGAGATCAAATATCTCGAGGTTGGGAAGGATGAGTACATCATTGGATATGGGTCCTACGATCTTGGAATCGTAAACAATTGGTATAATAACTATTTCGAGATTGTAACTGAGGAGTTAACGCCTGCAGAAAGGATTCGCCGATTAGAAGAGAAAAAAGCTACTTTAGAACTTCAGATCAAAAACCAGGAAAAATACAATAAAATTAGAAAAATTGGCGATGATTTTGCTCTTGCTGTGAAAGCTCTTCAGGATTCTGGATTCAGCAGAGATGAAGCGATGCAGATCTTTATAGTGTCCAACGCGAGTATCATGATTCCACCGTTCTCTAAAAGATAATCCGCGAGAAAAACAACACTTATAATAGAAGAATAATATTAGCTCAATTGGTAGAGTGACAGAGTAGAGTCTGTAGGTTATGGGTTCGAGTCCCATATGTTATTCTTTTATTATTTTTCATTTATTTTATCTAGGAAAGGAGATTGATAGAAATGAAAGGTAACAAAGTAATGGAGTTTTTGGAAAAGGCGGAGGTCTTTACAAAAAAGAACAGTCCTGTTATATTAACTGGTCTGGCTGTGGTAGGAGTGATCTCAACCGCGTATTCCGCTTTTAAAGCCGGTCCAAGAGCTGACAAGATTTTGGAGGAGTATCGCAAAGATATGCAAGATTGTCATCCGAAAGATGAGGAAGCAAAGAGAGCCGTTATTGGAGAAACTGTAAAAAAAATGATTCCAGTTGTGGCTCCTCCTGTGATTATGGGTGGAACAACAATCGCTTGCGTGATTGGATCCCATTCTATTTCAAGCAGAAGGATTGCTGTCTTATCTGCTGCTTACAGTCTGTCTGAATCAACGGTGAAAAATCTTAACAACAAAATGGAAGAGATGCTCGGCGAAAAGAAGACGAGAGCCATAAAAGATTCCATTATGAAAGATAAGCTCCATGCATCTGAAAAAAAGCAGGATCAGAATCTACTTGGCGATGGGAATGTAATCATTCCTGATGACGGATATGTGCTTTGCAAGGATTTGTACAGCGGACGAATGTTTTACAGTACTGCAGAAAAAATCAAACAGGCGATCGTGAAATGTTCCGATGATGTTCAGCAGGATTTGTGGGTAAGTTTGAACGAATTCTATGATGAGGTAAATTCTCCTCAGTTAGAGCATATTCCTATGGGTGATGATCTTGGATGGAATTTGGAAAATACCTGCCGCGGACGATTGCCGATCACATTGACTGCTTTATTAACGGATAATGGAAAACCATGTCTCTGCGTTGATTATGATATCGGCATACGAGACAATTTTCGGAATCTATATTGATCGCGTAAAAAACTTGTTATATAATGAACTAAATACTTTTATTTAAGGAGGAAATAAACATGGATGAAACTATGAACACTGGAGTAGAGGTTACAACGGAAGTATCTGGAGAAGAGGTAAAACCTGAAATTATGATCGAGGAGTCTTCTGGCGGACCGAGCAAGACGTTTGTTGGACTTGTTGTCGGCGGAATTGCGGCAGTTGCTATTGGAGCAACAGTTGCGTGGAAGCGGCATAAGAAAAAAAAAGCGGAAAAAGCTCAGGAAGCTGAAGAAGAGGATTTCGATGATGAGTTCTATGAGGAAAATCTTGACGAGGATCCGGAAGCTGAAGAAGTTGCGACTGAGACTGCAACAGAAGTAGTAGAGGAAACTACGGAAAAGAAAACCAGAAAAAAGTAAGTTCGGAAGATCGAGGGGATCGTGAAAATCACGGTCTCTTTGATTTTTCTGATGAAAATAAGGAGGAGTAAAAGATGGCAGATATTGATGTAAATTCTTTGGAACCTAATTCTCATAAATATAAAGCGGAAAAAGCTAATGGCGGGAGTAAGAAGGAACCGGAGAGTAGAGAAAAAGTCTCGCCTATCGTGAAACGCGATCAGGTTGTTTCTACCAAAAAACCTCTTGGTAAGAAATTTGCGGAGACCTTCATGACAGAGGATACAAAAGATGTGAAAAGCTGGCTACTAATGGATGTAATTATTCCTGGCGTTAAGAACACCATTCTTGATATTTTATCTATGATGTTCTTCGGAGAAGTTGATAGTCGAAGAGGAAGGGGGAAAAGGCGTAGAGATGATGACCGTCGTGATTATAGCAGCTATTATGGAGGTTCTTCTTCGAGTAGAAATCGCCTTGATTCGCGTCGTCGCAGAGATGATTCGTATTATGATAGCGATGATCGGGTGGATTTTCGTAATATAGTTCTTCGGAACCGTGGTGATGCCGAGGATCTGATTGAGGAAATGCGCCGCCGAATTAAAGCCGAAGGATCTGTGAGCGTGGCAACTCTACTTGATCTTGTAGATGTTCCTGGTCGTTACACCGACAATAATTGGGGTTGGGATGATGATAGAGATATTGGTATCCGTCGTGTCAGCTCTGGATATTTGATCGATGTGGCTGAGCCGAAGTATCTGGATTAGGAGGTGATGAAAATGATATATGAAATACTTGTTCCATCGGATACAGCTGCCCAAAATATTACGAAAGCTCTTCTAATGGCCAAAGAAGATGGTTATATCACAACCAAAACAATAAGTAATATTTTAAAACCCGTAGCCTTGCCCAAGATTTTTATTGTTTCGGAATTAACGTGGTGGTCTTATGAGGAACTTAATAAGAACATTAAGACTATCGACAAACCTGGATATGTTATTATAATGTTCCCTAAGTATCATATCGGTCCGGTTAATGAATTATCTTCTAAAGAAGAAACTTCCTTTAATGAGACTTCTTACACGGCAGGTCGAAAATATGAACCGAGAAAAGTTATTGCTGATTGGGGGTTGAACTTCAATCTGGGTAATGCTATAAAATATATTTCAAGAGCTGGAAGAAAAGGGGACAAGATCGAAGATCTCAAAAAAGCAATCCAGTATATCGAGTTTGAAATTGAGGAATTGGATCCGCATTATATAAGCAGCGAGAACCGTATAATGAAACTTAAAATGCGACTCAATGCTGCTTATGGTGTTTATGGTATGAAAAAGGAGGAAAAATAACATGAGTAAAGAAGAGCTGTTTGCTGCATTTGAAGAGCTGTTTCCAGATTGGGCTAAAAAAGCAACTTCTTATGAGAAGATTGGATCAAAATGTCTGGCCATTAGGTTTAATAATGGAACATCGAGAGTGTTCCTCTTTGAGAACCCAAATAACTGGCATTTCGGAACGAAGCTTTGGAGAAAGCGTCCGGATAAAGCGGAAAAGAAGAAAGAAATTAAGGAGGTAAAGAAAGATGAAAAATAACTGGTTAAGCAAAGTCAGCAAATCAGCTGCAAAGTTCGCCGGAAAAGCCGAGTTCACTATTAAAAAGAACAGTCCTGAGATTTTACTTGGGGCTGGGATCGTCGGTTTTGTAGGAACGGTTGTTCTGGCTTGTAGAGCCACCTGTAGAGCAGATGAGGTTCTGGAGTTTCATAGAAAAAAAATCAAAGATATTAACGATGCCAAAGAAATTGCAGATGCTGATCCGGAAGGCGAGATGTCTTATGATGTCGAGATCTATCGTCAGGATAAGGCAATCCGATACCTGAAAACCACCGGAAATTTGGCAAAACTGTATGCCCCTACGATAGCCATAGGCACACTTTCATTGGCTTGCATCTTAACGTCTAGAAATATTATGCAGAAACGATATTTAGGTGTTGTAGCGGCTTATAATGGACTCTCAGCAGCATTTGAGGAGTATAGAAAGCGCGTTCGTGATGAATATGGTGAAGGTCTAGATAAACACTTTCGTTATGGCACCACGTATGAGGAACTTCCGGTCTATGACGAAAATGGAAAGAAGACAAAAGAAAAAGAGCAGGTAGAAAAGACGGAGACTGGAATGGTAATGCAAACTGATGATTCCTGCCGGTTCTTTGATTCGTCCAATCCGAATTGGGATAAGAATCCGACGTTCTCCATGATGTGGTTAAGAGGACAGCAGAACATCCTGAATGATATTTTGCATACCAGAGGGCATGTATTCTTGAATGAGGTTTATGATGCTCTGGGATTCCCTCACACGCCACAGGGTGCTGTACTTGGATGGATTGACGGAGAGGGCGATGATTGCATCGACTTTGGTCTGTATGATCAAAACAAGGAGAGCGTTCGTCGGTTTGTAAATGGGGTTGATAACGTGATCATGCTGGAGTTCAATCATGATGGGGTGATCTGGGATAAGATATGACTTCCATATAACGGACCAGAAAGTCGATATTATAATGAAATGCTAGAACAATACGTTTACTTTCAGGAGGCTGTCTTAGACGATGAGCCTCCTGAGTCACTAAGCGGGAAAGGGATTTTATGTATATGTTGAGTAAGAGTAAGGTTTTCGCATGCTTAGTTCTGTTCTTCGGAATGATATTTTGTCCCGTTTTAGAGATGGAAGCTGAAGATGGCTTTGAATTTACTACGTATGAAGCAGAACGAAAAAATACACCATGTATCAGTTATCTGGATACTAGACCGGTCATCGAAATAAAAGAGTTAACTCATGCGGAAGACCCAACGGAAGCGGAAATCGAAGAAGAAATTCGTTTCGATGAGATGGAAATGATTGCTCAGCTTGTTATGGCAGAGGCTGGAAATCAGGACTTGGCGGGTAAACGATACGTGGTGGATGTAGTATTAAACCGAGTAGATTCTGATGATTTCCCGAATACCGTGGAGGAAGTGATATTTCAAAAAAACCAATTCAGTGTAATCGAAAATGGTGCTTTTGATGAGGCTGGTTGGATAATTACAGAAGAATGTTACGAAGCCGTTAAACTGGAGTATGAGGAACGTTTAAATTATGATATTCTCTATTTCAGCAGAGGACCCAGTAAGTACGCTTCTAATCACTTCAAACATCAGGATCATTGGTTTGGATATTAAGAGAGGGAGATAAGTGAATGAAAAAAGTAAAACAGTGGATGAAAGATCATAAAAAAGAAATCGTTGTATTTGTTGTGACAGCAGGAGGAACAGCTCTTTACTTCCTTGGAAAAGAGAAAAAGATCAAAGGCATCGAAGCCGGATTAAGACTAACTTTTGGGTTCCTTAACAAGGAAGAGGATGGAGATTATTATGATTCTCTATCAAAAAACAATCTCTACACCAACCTGAATATCCACGAGCCTGGTTATACGGTTGGGGACCTTGGTAAGGTTGGTGCGGAACTGATGAAGAACATTCCGTCCTTGACAAAAGATGTTCCAATCAATCATTTGAATGCTAACTTCAACATTGTTAAAAAGTAAGGAGATAACTGAATGAAAAAATATAAAAAGGAAATCATTGTGACTACTTCGGAAGAAGGACTAATCCTTTGCTTCTGGAGAAAAAAGAAAAACAATAGCGTCAAAGCCAGATTGAGATCTCTTTTTGGGTTCCTTGACGGTAAAGGGAAATGGGATTATTCTGGTCCGCTATCAATAAACGATTCCAACAAGCCTGGTTATACGGTTGGCGACCTTGGTAATTTTGGAGCAGAATTGATGAAAAACATTCCGTCCTTGACAAAAGATGTTCCAATCAATCATTTGAATGCTAACTTCAACATTGTTAAAAAGTAAGGAGGACATTGTTATATGGATAGAGGAGTAAGAGAAACACTTTGCAGTTCTTGTTGTCACAAATGTATTTGTGCTTATAAAGATGTTTACCTGAATATAGTAAACTCTTTGCAGGAGATATTTTATAAGTTCCCGAAGAACGAGAGAAAATTTATCTATCTGAAAGATCCGACCTGTACGTTTTATTCGAAAGAATTTGGTGATCCTAAACCGCTTACGATGGGTACGAATTTGACAGAAAAAGAGTTTCTAAAGACATTGGAAGATGGAAGAAAAAGTTGTGCTAAATTGATTGCGGGAGCGATTTCTGAACCTATTCGTATTCACCACATCAATCCTATAACGATGGATGATATGAGAAATGCGGATGGAAAAATAGGCGTATAATCTTTGTTAAAGGAGGATTTATTCTATGAACACAAAAACAATCATGATATTTTTTGGAGGCATGGTTTCTGGAGCGGCAGCAGGCGTTTTGGCCGTAAGAACCTATTATAAAAAGAAATATGAAAACGATCATGCGGCGTTAGAAGAGTACTATCGTGGCGTGGATAAGTATGCTCGTCAGGATCATAAAGAAGAGGAGGATGAAGAGGACGATGGAGTCAATTCTCCAGACACAAGACCTGGTGGAAGAATGAGCCCGGAGGAGCGAAAAGAGATTAAAGAAAAACTGAACAGGAATTGGGAAGAGACTACCAATTATGCCGCAATGTATAAGGTGAAAGATGGGCATACCGAGCAGAAACTTGCCGAGGCACAGCATCCTCTTGATCAGGGTGAACATGGGGAAACAGAACTGGATGATATCAACCCAGAATGTCAGAACTGTTCTTACTATGACACAGAAGTAGGATATTGCACAGCATCTGAAGAGTATGTGAATGATGACGACTCCTGCAGCGATTTCAAAGTAAGAGTGGAAACACAGGAGGAAGAAGCTTTTGAGGAGCATCAGAAAAATAAAAACCGTCCGCCAAAAATTATTTCTGCGGAGGCATATGGCGAGTTGCCTGCTCATATTGAAAAGGAGGTTCTTTACTTCTTTGCGCAGGACGAGATGTTAACGGATAATAATGAAGAACCAGTAGAAGAGCCTGAGAGATTGGTTGGAGATGCTCTGACGAAGTACGGTTTTAATGAGAGTGAGGAGATGATCATCTTTGTCATGAACTATAACCTCGATACATGTTATGAGATTCAGAAGCTTGATTCCAGCTGGATAGATATGCACTGATTTCTGGTCTTATAATGAGACCATATTTAAGAAAGGAGATAACAATTATGTTAGAAAAACAGAAAGAATGGTGTCGGGATAAGGTCGAGAAAGGTAAGGCTTGGATTGAAGATCACAAGTTAGTTATGGGATGCGCTGTTGGAGCAGCATCAACGGTTCTTTTGTATGCTATCAGAAAAAAGATTATGGAACCTCAGGATTATATGATTGAAACCGCAACAAACCTCAATTTGGAAGAGGGTAACTTTATGATGAGAGTTACCGGAGAAGATCGATTTGGGAAGAGGAGTTATCATTCGCCTTGGGTTCGGTATGAAGATGGAGATAAGGATAAGGAAAGAATCGATAAGGCTATAACAGCAGCAATTAACAGGGATGAACCTTGTGAGTTTTAAAGATTAAGGGCTTCATGCCCTTTTCTTTTATTATTTCGCGTAAAAATCAGCCTGTATTACGAGAAGGAAGTAGCAGAAGTGAGTCCTGGGTGAGAGTCCCAGCAGCTGAGATGCTGTCACATAAGAAATAAGACCGAGCGACTCTCGGGCCGGAAATGAACGGTACAAGACTACGCCTTTTCATTTTATTTTATTTTTTCGTGTAAAACACATCTCCTATAATGAAAGGAGTGGTTTATATGCAAAGAAGAGAAATAAACAGAAAGATTAGAGAATTATTAGGCATAAGTGGAAGAGAATTATCCGAACGAGTGGAGGTGACTAAGCAAACCATATCAAATTATGAGATTGGTAAAGCTATGACTAGACCTCTCGAAAGGGTTATAGAATGGGAATTGGACTTAGCTATTGATAATTGTACTGATCTTGTAATTAAAGATCTTTGTGAACGACTTAAAGCTTTAAGGGTCTAATGACCCTTTTAGTTTTTTTTATAATTCGCATAAAAAGCGGTCTGTGTTATGAGAGAAAAGAGAATCATGTATTGGCGATGGCTTTTACGCGGTGTGTAAGGGAAAATATACCATTGTTACAACAATATAGTAGAACTCACACTTTTCTCTTTTTATTTTTTTTTTTGTAAAAGGAGGCAACTATATGAAAATTATTAACGCAAGTACTGAAATTTTAACACCAATCACAGGAGACGAGATTCGGAGAATCGAGTATGTAGGCCGCCGCACCTGCTACAAATCAGGAGATAAGATCACTGATGACTCAGCTAAGAAGTTTGTGGAAAATCTGATTAAGAACGAGGATGAGGAAGTGTTAAAGCATAGCTCTCTCTCCGTTAAATTCATTTGTGACCTAGGTATGAGTCATGAGCTTATAGATCTTGAACTTATAAGACATCATCTGACATCTTTTGCTCAGGTGAGTACGAAATATTGCAATTATAATAAAGATAAGTTTGAGAACGAGCTTACTTTCATTAAACCCATATTCCTTGAAGAGCGTTCTGACTCTTATGAATATTGGGAAAATGCTATGGCGGATGCAGAAATCTATTACTTATCCATGCTTGATTCTGGCTGCACGCCGCAGGAGGCAAGATCAGTTCTTCCTAATAGCATCAAGACTGAGGTTGTTATGACAGCAAATTACCGTGAATGGAGAGATTTCTTCTGGTTAAAAGCTGCTCGTAAGACTGGTCCGGCACATCCGCAGATGGAAGAGTTGACTGTTCCACTTTTGAAAGAAGTGGTTAATAAAATTCCAGTAGTGTTTGACGATATTTACAGATCTCTGCTTTCGCAGCAGGCGGACAATGATCCGGCAAAAGATGGATATCAGCCTACTTTACAGCCTGGGGCGTAATCGCATGAAAATTTATTTCTTTAATAGAAAGGAGATGATTAAAATGAAGAAAAAAATATCTAAAATACTTTACATTTCAGGTGATATCGTGTACGCTGGAATTGGCGCAACCGGAGTATATCTGTTTGCAAGGGTAATAGCATGGGCTTTTTCTGAATTTGAAAACGATTTAAAGAAATGAGCATTCACAAGACCTCGTGTGGATAACATGGGGTCTTAGTGTTTCTAATTTTTGGATAAAGAGGAGGTGAGAAAATGGAGGAATTATGGGATGACTATTTTCAATACTTAATTTGGAGATGCGGGTTGCAGCGTATGACAAAGTTGACCGATGTTTTTGTGATTTTACACAACATGCCTTTTACTTATGTATTGGATAGGGATGATAATCGTGAAGAAGATGGGTATGATCTGAGAAATGAATACAATATTCCGAGTGAGTTCTCTATTAAAACGAAAGAAGCCTTCTTTGCTCATTGGTGTTCTGTGTTCGAAATGTTAATCGGCTTGGCAATCCGAGTGGATGATGAGTTTATTGGGGATCCTGCAGAGGAGCATCCAGAAGATTTCTTTATAGAAATGCTGGAAAATCTTGGCCTTACGAAATTTGTTGGAAAACGATATCGGGAGCAGGATGTAATCAACATTGTTCAGAAATGGCTTGATCGTCAGTTTAATAAAGACGGTCGTGGAAGCCCTTTTCCTGTTCATCATGATCATAGAGATCAGAGAAAAATAGAAATCTGGGATCAAATGAACGCTTATATCAGCGAAAATTATGACTAGGAGGTGATTGTTTATGCTTTATTATCAGGGTTATGAAATTGCCGAGGAATATAGCTATTTAGAAAAGGAAGAATTGCATGTTCTATATGCTTGTCATTGGATGGTTGATAATCGCAGCACTATCCGTGAGACTGCTATAAATTGTGAGTATTCTGCTACGACTTTCTGGAGAAGAGTACATAATGAGTGCAGACAGTTATCTCCTGAATTATATAGATGCGTGATGAGGCAGATACAGAAGAATTTAGAGAGGAGAGGAAAAGTCTAATGAATTCTATGGAAGAAAGGGTTATAAAATCTGGTTTTTCAGCTGTTAATGAAAACTTAACGGATATTGCAAAATCGCTCCGGAAGCTCATAACAAAAGAAGAGGAACACTGGCGGACCGTTAAAGTGGACGGACTCCCGGGTCCGGAATATGAGTGGGTTCTAGTAATTGTTTCTTGTAATGGGGATATTGATAATGTTCCGATCGTTGCGAGGTTTGACCGGAAAGAATTTCGCTGGATTGCTCATTTTACAAACGGTTATCTGGATCATCCAATCAATAGCGACTATGAAGTAGTCAGATGGTTGCCAATATTTGGTGATTCTAGTGTTATTCTGTGTGCAAATGGAGAAGAAGTTTGGAGGGCGCATCATTATGACGAATAAAAATAAGACAAGAAGAGTGGAAATTCGGTGTCGGGAGATACTTTTTCGAAAGCTTTGGGCGATCTGTCATGTATCCGGAAAGACAAAAACGGCTGTTTTAGAGGATTTGATCAGTAAGGAATTTGACAGAAAAAAGGCTTATCAGCAGTTTTATGATGCAAATTTACTTACTAAATTATAGAAATGAGAGGATTAAATAGGTATGGAAAAGAAAAATAGTAGAATTGAAATTCGTTTAACGGAATCAATGCTGTTAAAATTAAAAACTTTATGTAAAAAAGAAGGCCGGACAATGACGGCTCAAATTGAAGAAATGATCAAAAATGAATGGAAAAACCTTAAAAATCCTTAAAATTTGTGAGGCAAAGAGACTCACAAAAATTAAGCCAAAAAGTGACAAACTTTGTAAAAAATTGGCGAAAATTAGAAAAAATTGGCAGTTTTGTACGGATATTGTGTGGTTTTTATGTCAAAACGTCATTTTTCTATTAAATATTTATGCAGGGAAAAATATATAAGAGTAATAAAAAATAAAAAAGTTTTCGCAAGAATTTTTGACGTTTTGACAGAGACACTAAAAATAGTAAAGGAGGCGGTTTTATGTTGGATTTTGTCTCCATCAAGTATAGAAAGCGAAATGGCGTAATAACGGTATATCCTGAGTTTAAAGCAAAGAGGTCTAAAGATCTTATGATTCGGGGTACTTCCTTTTATGCAATTTGGGATGAAGATGCTGGTTACTGGTCAAAAGATGAGTATGATGTACAGAGACTGGTAGATAAGATGATTTATGAGTTTATGGAAGCAAATTCTTTTGATTGTCCAGTAGAGTTGAAGACTATGGTAGACTTCTCTACAAACTCTTGGAGTGAGTGGAAAAAGTATTCCAAGTCTTTGGCGGATAATTATCATGAGCTGGACGTGAATATAACATTTGCAAACACAGATATGAAAAAGACAGATTATATTAGCCATAGTCTTCCTTATGCTTTAACCAATCAGGAGACCCCAGCATATGAAGAGATTATCAGTACACTTTATGATGAGGAAGAAAGAAGAAAATTGGAATGGGCTGTTGGAGCAATTATTGACGGAGATAGTAAGTCTCTGCAGAAGTTCATTGTGCTATATGGTGCGCCTGGTTCTGGTAAATCAACTTTGTTGAATATTATACAAATGTTGTTTCCCGGATATTATTCCATATTTGATTCCAAAGCTCTCACCAAAGCGAGTAACGCATTTGCCTTGGAAGCCTTTCGCTCCAATCCACTAATTGCAATTGAACATGATGGAGATCTGAGTAGGATTGAAGATAATACAAAGCTGAACAGTATCGTTTCTCACGAAGAATTGCTAGTGAATGAAAAACACAAGTCCACTTATAATAGCCGGTTTAATTCATTTCTTTTTATGGGAACTAATAAACCTGTAAAGATTACTGATGCTAAGAGTGGAATTCTTCGTCGATTAATCGATGTGCAACCAAGTGGTAGAAAGATTCCGAGAAGACGTTTTGAGGACTTGATGAAGCAAGTAGAATTTGAGCTTGGCGGAATTGCTTCTCAGTGCTTGAGGAGATATCAAGATCTTGGTTTCGGTTATTATGATGATTATATTCCGGTCTCCATGATGGGTGCAACCAACGATTTCTTCAATTTCGTAGAAGATAACTACGATTTCTTTATCGAAGGAAGTGAGGATGGGATCCCGTTAAGTGTGGCTTGGAAGCGGTATCAGGAGTATTGTGACGATGCAAAGGTTCTATATCCTTTATCAAAACGGTTATTTAAGGATGAAATGCAGAATTATTTTAAGCGGTTTGAAGATCGTGACGGAAATCGAAGATCTGTCTTCTATGGGTTTAAAAAAGAAAAACTGGATTATAAACCATTGGATCAGAGTCAGAGACCGATTCTGAAAGAAGACGGTTGGTTGAAGTTTGACTGTGAGAAAAGCTTGTTTGACGAAATCTTTGCAGATTGTCAGGCTCAGTATGCTAGTTCGGAAGGAGTTCCTACTTCTAAATGGGATGATTGTAAAACTTTGTTGAAAGATCTGGATACAACGAAAGTTCATTTTATGCGACCATTTTCGAACTTAGTTGTTGTGGATTTTGACATAAAGAATGAGAAAGGTGAGAAAGATTTTGAACTCAATCTTAGAGCCGCTTCTCAATGGCCTAAGACCTACGCCGAACTCAGCCAAGGTGGATCTGGCATTCATTTGCATTATTGGTATGAGGGAGATCCAAATGAATTATCCAGGATCTATAGTCCAGATGTTGAAATCAAAATTTTCACAGGAAAATCAAGTCTACGAAGACGGGTGTCAAAATGTAATAACCTTGGAATATCAACAATATCATCAGGTTTGCCGAAGAGAGAGGTGAAAAATGTGATAAAAGACGAAACGATTCAATCCGAACGAGGATTGAGGGAATTGGTCAAAAAGAACTTACGTAAAGAAATTCACGGTTTTACAAAGCCGTCCATTGATTTCATTATGAAAATTTTGGATGATGCTTACGAGCAGGGGTTAAAATATGATCTGCGGGATATGAGACCAGCGGTTCAGAACTTTGCTCTTAGTAGTAGCCATAATGCAGACTATTGTCTGAGAATGGTAAGTAAGATGAAATTTGCGTCTGCAGAACCGAGTGAAGATTCCTCGGATTATAAAAAAGATGCACCTTTGGTATTCTTCGATGTGGAAATATTTCCAAATTTGTTTGTTGTCGTTTGGAAGAAAGCTGGAGAGAATAATAAACCAGTATCATGGATTAATCCAAAACCTGAACAGATTGAAGAGTTATGTAAAAATAGATTGATTGGATTTAACAATCGTAAGTATGATAATCATATGCTTTATGCATGTATGATGGGTTATACAGTAGAACAACTTTATCGTTTGAGTCAAAGAATTATTGTGGAGAGTGATAAAGAAGCGTTCTTTGGAGAGGCATATAATTTATCCTATACGGATATTTATGATTTCTTGAGCTCAGCAAATAAAATGAGCTTAAAGAAGTGGGAAATAAAATTAGGAATCCACCACCATGAGCTTGGGTATCGTTGGGATCAACCAGTACCTGAAGAAAAATGGGATGAGGTTGCTGATTATTGTAAAGATGATGTCATTGCAACTGAGGCGACTTGGTTAGCAAATCAGCAGGATTGGTTAGCAAGAGAGGTATTGTCTGAGTGGGCAGAACTTACCCCTAACGATACAACCAATAACTGTACAACAAGAATCATCGTTGGAAAAGATAGAAATCCCCAGAGTCAATATGTTTACACAGATCTTAGTACAATCTTCCCCGGATATAGGTATGATCCTTATGGTATTCCGAAAGAAGAGTATTTGGAAGGAACAAAGATTGTATCAGGAAAGAGTATTTATCGTGGAGAAGATCCTGGAGAAGGTGGATATGTGTATGCAAATCCTGGGATTTATTATAATGTGGCGTTATTGGATATTGCATCCATGCACCCGCACAGTGCGATTCGACTTAATATATTCGGCGACGAGTATACAGCGAAGTTCAAGAATATTGTAGACGCAAGAATCTACATTAAGCATAAAGACTACGAGGCTGCTAAATCAATTCTTCCAGAAAGATTGCATAAGTATTTAAATGATCCTAGCGGTGCGAAGAAGCTGGCAAATGCTCTGAAGACGGCAATTAATTCTGTTTATGGTCTCACGTCAGCTAAGTTTGAGAATAAGCTGAGAGACCCTCGAAATGTGGATAACATCGTTGCGAAGTATGGCGCACTCTTCATGATCAATTTGAAACATGAGGTTCAGAAGCGTGGATTCACAGTTGTTCATATTAAGACGGACTCCATCAAGATTGCGGATGCAACTCCTGAGATCATTGAGTTCGTCATGAATTACGGAAAGGAATACGGATACACATTCGAACATGAGGCAACATATAACAAGATTTGTCTCGTGAACGATGCCGTTTATGTTGCTCAGGTAGGAGAAGAAGACGGAAAGCGACTTGACGAGCCTTATTGGACAGCAACCGGAACACAGTTCCAGGTTCCGTATGTATTTAAGACATTGTTTAGTAAAGAACCAATAGTCTTCGAAGATTTATGTGAAACAAAGAGTGTAAGTACTGCTTTGTATTTAGATTTCAACGAAAATCTTGGAGAGGGTGAACACGATTATCGTTTTGTCGGAAAAGTGGGATCATTTTGTCCTATGAAAGATGGAGTTGGGGCTGGAATATTGCTAAGGGAAGGAAATGGAAAATTCTCTGCGGCGACAGGAACAAAGAAACCAGGAAAAGGAAACGAAGTTTACAAGTGGATGGAAGCTGAAATGGTTCTGAAACTTAGGTATCAGGATATGATTGATACTTCCTATTATGATAAACTTGTAGATGATGCTGTTGAAACAATATCAAAGTACGGCGACTTTGAACGGTTTGTTTTAGACGATGTTCCTCCTATTTGGATGAGCATCTCTAACACAGATAAAGAAGAAATACCTTTTAATAATGATTTTATGAATCCGCCTGCGGCGGCATAAAATAAATGTAAAAACTTTTCAAAAATCTGTCTAAGTGAAAGGAGACAAAAATATGAGTGAAGAAAGAGTTACAGGAAACATCCACATTGAGCACGCGGAGTTAATTTTCAAAAACTTTCAGGGTAAGCGAACCGATTTCAATGATGAAGGAAACCGGAATTTCGGAGTGAAACTTGATGATCAGTTGGCGGAGGATCTTATTCGTGACGGATGGAAAGTAAAACATCTGAAACCTAGAGATGACGATCCAGAGCAGTATGAGCAGCCTTGGCTTTCTGTTAAGGTGAAGTTCAATCCTTATCCACCGATCGCGGTCCTGATTAATTCGAGAGGTAAGAAGAAACTTACTGAGGAGACGATTGAACAGTTGGATTGGTCCCGGATTGAAAATTGTGACCTGATTATCAGACCGTATAACTACCCTGCAATCAAAGGTCGTCCTGCTGGTGTTTCAGCATACCTCAAAGCAATTTATGTGACAATCTCAGAAGACGAGTTTGCTGAGAAATATGCAAATGTTCCGGATCTGGATGAGGAATATGACGATTAAATAAGTGTGTTATCAGAGAGGAGGTTGAAAGATGGCTGTTCAATTGACTGACTACCAGTTACAGGCCATTGATAAACTGAAAAACGGCTCCATCCTTTGTGGTGGAGTCGGCTCTGGTAAATCAAGAACTGGCGTTGGTTATTATATGTTTAAAGTTTGCGATGGTTCTGTAAAGGTAAATGGTTCTGGAAGCATCAGAGAAATGAAGTCTCCAAGAGATTTATACATCATCACAACTGCCAAGAAAAGAGATACTCATGAATGGCAGCAGGAATGTGCTGCTTATCATCTTTTTGAAGATAGAGAAAATTCATTATCAAATGTGAAAGTTACGATTGACAGTTGGAATAATATAAAGAAATATCAAAACATTTACGGAGCATTCTTTATTTTTGATGAGCAAAGGCTTGTTGGAAGTGGAGCATGGGTAAAAGCGTTTTTTAATATCGCCAGAAAAAATCAGTGGGTTTTGTTATCAGCAACCCCTGGGGATCAATGGAGTGATTACATTCCGTTATTCGTTGCTAATGGTTTCTTTAAAAATAAAACAGACTTTAACAATCAACATTGTGTATTTAGCCCTTATACAAAGTTTCCAAAGATTGAAAGATACGTTGGTGAAAAGAAATTAGAAATCCTAAGATCTAAGATTTTGGTTCAGATGGAGGATCAAAGGACGACCATTCGGCATAATGAATATGTTATTGTTGAATATGATAAAGAACTCTATCGAACCGTTATGAAAAATAGATGGGATCCTTATGATAATTGTCCAATTGAAGAAACTGGAAAGTTATTATATCTGATTCGTAAAGTATGTTATAATGATTATAGTAGAATATTAGCTTTAGACAAAATCGTGAAAGATAAGAAATGCTGTATTGTATTCTACAATTTTACGTATGAGCTTAACATGCTTAGAGAATATGCAGAAGAAACAGGAATAAAATACAAAGAATGGAACGGAGAGAAGCATGAAGAGCTTCCAAAAGGTGAAAGTTGGCTTTATCTTGTTCAGTATTCGGCTGGATGTGAAGGTTGGAATTGTGTTACGACGGATACGATTGTAATGTTTAGCCAAACATATTCTTATCGAACGCTGGAGCAGGCTTCTGGACGGATTGATAGAATGAATACTCCGTTTCAGGATTTGTATTATTATCATTTTAGATCAAATGCTCCAATTGATATAGCTATATGGAGAAAACTGAAAGATAAGAAGAATTTTAATGAGCGATTATTTATAAGGAGGAATGGGCTATGAGTGATGAAACTGGGATTTGGAAATATTCAAAATGTTTGTATTGTAAAAAAAAGACGTTGATCCCCATCATGATTGCCAAGTTGTAAAACAATGTAAAAAAAAGAAGGAATGAGATATTGTTTTCACAGATCGTGTATGAGAAAATACAGAAGAAATTAAAAAAATGTATATTTTTAGTTCGCGTGAATTTCCTACCGTATAATAGAGAGGAAGAGACATCATTGGTGTCTTGGTAAGTTCGGAAACGGATTTTACACTTCTCTTTTTATTTTTGAATGTTTAGGTCACAGTAACGACCGCCGGTTTTGAAACAAAATCAAGTGAACTCAGAGATGGTTTTTATAACCTAGAGTCAAGAGCGAGGACCTTGGGGCGACGCGGCATAGTTCACCGCCATTCAAAGATAAAAATTTAATAGGAGGTGATGTCATGTTAGAAAGAGATTTTCAAGCTTCAGTTATTAAAGAACTGAAAGCCAGATTTCCCGAATGCATCATCTTAAAAAATGATCCCTCTTATAAGCAGGGGATTCCAGATCTTATTATTTTGTTAGAAGATCGATGGGCCACCCTTGAATGTAAAAAGAGTAGGAGATCTGCGCATCAGCCAAATCAGGATTACTATGTAGATTTAATGAATGAAATGTCATTTTCTTCATTTCTTTATCCTGAAAATCGACAGGAGGTGCTAGATGATCTGGAAAGATTTTTCAAAGAAATTTAGAGATGGAGAACATGCATTTCTTGGAGCTTCCAATCATGCTTGGTATAACTATGATGACGAGAAACTGGTTAGGATCTATATTAACAAGTTAGCTGCATCAAGAGGAACCGCCATGCATGCACTGGCTTGCAGTCTTATAAAGCTCAAAGTCAAGCTTCCTGAAAATGGTTCTACATTGTCTTTATATGTAAATGATGCCATCAAGCTTGGTTTGAGGCCAGAAGAAAAGTTATTTTATTCAAAGTTTGCGTACGGAACTGCTGATGGCATTGATTTTAAAGATGGCGTTCTCAGAGTATCAGATCTTAAAACTGGTAAAACAAAAGTCTCATTTCTTCAATTGATGATTTATGCTGCTTTATTTTTCTTATGCTATCCGGAGATTCCTCTTAAAAATGTAAGAAAGATAGAGCTTCGTATTTATCAGAATAATGAAATTTTAGAAGAAAACCCTGAGATTGATGAAATCTTACCAGTTATGGACAAGATTCAAAGATACTCAAGAGTCTTAGAAGAATTGGAGGAAAACTATGATGAAGGATTTGATTCATACCGGAGTGGCTCATGACAGTAACCCTCCTGGAAGAGGTTCTGGACGTTATGGCTGGGGGACTGGCGAAAATCCTGGCCAGCATCAATTTGATTTCCTCTCTGAAGTTAAGGTTCTTAAAAAGCGAGGTTTGAAAGATGCGGACATTGCAAAAATGCTCCTTGGAGAGCATGCTACCACCACGAATCTGAGAGCTGAAATTTCCATACAGACAAAAAAGCAGAGACAAATTAATCGAGCTAGAGCTATAGAGCTTCTTGATGAGTGTAAAGGAAATGTTTCTGAAGTAGCAAGAAGAATGGGAAAGAATGAGAGCTCAATTAGATCTCTTCTTGATCCTGTTATTGCAGAACGAACAAATAAGTATGAGAATACGGCAGCAATGCTTAGGAAACGTATTGAAGAGAGCGAAAGTGGCATCATAGATGTAAGTAAAGCAACCGAGTTTACCCTTGGATGTACAGACAGCACCAAGAAAGTTGCAATTGCCATGCTTGAAAAAGAAGGGTACGTCAAAAGTTGGGTTCAGGTTCCACAGATGGGAACCGATCATAAGACCTCTATTATGGTTCTTGCAAAACAAGAGGAAGGAGAAACCCCGAAAGATACATTTGCAAGAATACAGAAAAATAAATTCAATATCTCCCCAATTCAGGACTATACACCTGATGAAGGTAAAACTTGGTGGACTCCTGAATTTCCGGAAAGTATAAGCTCTAAACGAATAATGATCAGATACGCGGAACAGGGTGGAAAAGAGAAAGATGGAGTTATAGAAATCAATCCTAATGCGGTTGACCTTTCTCTTGAAGGATCAAGATATGCTCAGGTAAGAATAGCTGTTGATGGAACGCATTACATGAAGGGGATGGCTATTTATACAACAGAAAAACTTCCAAAAGGTATTGATGTTATTTATAATTCGAACAAACACATCGGGACTCCGAAAGAGAAAGTGTTTAAGGAGTTAAAGAAAGTTAAACTTGATGATGGAACGGAAGTTATTGATGAAGATAATCCGTTTGGAGCTCTTATTCGTTCTCCTAAGGAGAAAAATGGAGTTATCACAAGAGGTGGTCAGCATTACTATGTTGATGAAAAAGGAAACAAGAGACTTTCCCCTATCAACAAGCTTCAGGATGAAGGCGACTGGGATACCTGGTCAAGAAATTTGTCAGCTCAATTCCTTTCAAAGCAGCCTTTGAAACTTATTAAACAACAGATTGATTTATCAGTTGCCGATAAAAGAGCTGAGTTGGATGAAATAAGAAATTTAACAAACCCTGTCATTAAGAAGAAGCTTTTAGAAGATTTTGCAGCTGGCTGTGATGCAAATGCTGCAGATCTTAGTGTAAAAGGGTTTAAAAATCAGGCTTTTCAGGTACTTTTACCTATACCCGGTTTGAAAGATACGGAAATCTATGCTCCAAATTTTGATGATGGAGATGTTGTCGCTCTTGTTCGGTATCCACATGGTGGTACTTTTGAGATTCCGGTTTTGAAAGTTAACAATAAACATCCAGAAGCAAAGCGAGTTATGGCTGGTGCCTCGGACGCAGTTGGTATCAACACGAAAGTCGCAGAACAACTTTCAGGCGCTGATTTCGATGGAGATACAGCACTTGTTATACCAATAGCTTCAAATAGAATCGCCATAAAATCGAGGCCTTATTTCGATGAGCTGAAAACTTTTGATCCCAAAGAAATTTACAAATTACCGGATGACGCTCCAAAGATGAAAAATAGAACAAAGCAGAATGAAATGGGTAGAGTCACAAACCTCATCACAGATATGACTGTTCAGGGTGCTAAGGAGCGGGAAATTGTAAGAGCCGTTAAACATTCTATGGTAGTTATTGATGCTGAGAAGCACCATCTGGATTACAAACAGTCTGCGGAAGACAACGACATTAAAGCCTTGAAAGAAAGGTATCAGAAGAGAATAGATCCAGAGACTGGAAGAGAGACAACCGGTGCCTCCACAATATTTTCGAGAGCTGGAGCCATAACGAGGATTGACCAAAGAAAAGAAGTTACAGATACGGGTAAAATGACGCCCGAAGAACTTAAAAGATGGAATAAAGGTCAGAAGGTATGGCGAAATACGGAAGAAAAGATCGTCGAGCAGATAAAGGATCCTCAAAAAATGACGTCAGAGGAACTCATCCAATACAATGCCGGTAAGAAGGTATATCGTACCACCAATAAGAACAAGCAACAGGAAGTTTCTCGTATGGATACCGTCGATGATGCGAGAGATCTTGTTCGTGATAAGAGTAATAGTAAGGAAATGGCCTACGCCAACTATGCTAATGAACTGAAGGGTATGGCAAACGAGGCTAGACGAGAAGCCCGTTCCATCAAGCCAACTCCAGTATCACAGACGGCAAAAGAAACCTATGCCAAGGAAGTGGAGGATTTAAATAGAAAACTTAGGGTCGCACAGAGTAATGCTCCCAGAGAGAGACAGGCTCAAATCATAGCAAATAGCATAGTGTCTGAAAAGTTTGCATCGAACCCGGATATGGATTATGAGCATCGTCAGAGAGAGCGATCAAGAGCACTTACACAGGCAAGGGCCGAAGTCGGCGCAAAGAAAGAGCCGGTTGTGATAACGGATCGTGAATGGGAAGCCATTCAGGCTAATGCTATAAGCACCACAAAGCTTACCCAGATCCTAAATAATACAGATCAGGAAGCTTTCAAGATGAGAGCCACTCCAAGAACGTCATCATCAAGTTTATCCTCTTCTCAGGTTTCTCTTATTGAAGCTATGGCTTCATCTGGTATGTATACACAGAAAGAGATTGCTAATCGTTTAGGTGTTTCTACTTCAACTGTTTCTTCTGTTCTTAGAAATTAAATAGTAAAAGATTTGAAAGGAGTTTTTGTTTATGGAAAAAGATTCAATGTTAACAACGTTTGACAATCCTTTTAATCCTTTTACTGAGTTTGATCGTTGGTGGAAAGAAGATTTGCTTTTAGGTCACAATTGTTGTGGTTTGTTAGCAAATGAATCAAACGTTTCAGACGTTGCAAGCGATGAAGTAAATGATAAAGCTATAATTGAAGCAATGGAAAGAATTGTCAAAAGAGAACCAATGGTTTACAAGATTGTTTATCAATCAGATTTTAAAAAGATAGTCAATGGGTAAAAATGATACGGGGGAGGGGTATTTTATATTCTACCCCCCTCCCAAATCGCGGCTCTCTTAAATTTTTCTCCGGGGGTTATATTTTTAAAAACATTGGCCTAAAAATTTTAAGAGAGATGGTAACTTTCACAAGATTCCAAGCACTTTAGAGGTTTTATACACTGAAAAAGTTGTCTCCTTTTAAGGAAAACCTCAACAAAAGTGTTTGGGGTCTTATGAAAACTACCATAAAAAATATTTGAAAAGGGAGGTAAGTATGGCTAAACGAAAACAGACGCCAGCGAAAACTCCCGAAGCAAGGGAGAATCAGTTGGTTAATCTCGCTGTAGAAGAAACAGAGAGACGATTATTAAATGGAACTGCATCTTCCCAAATAATTACAACACTTTTAAAGCTTGCAACGACAAAAGCACAGTTGGAATTGGAAAAGCTTAGAAGCGACATTGCATTACAACAGGCAAAAGAGCAAGAGATTGCCGATAAAGCTTCTAATAGTGATCTTTATGCAAAGGCGTTGGCCGCTTTCAAAAGTTACAAGGGAGATTTTAGAGGAGACGAAGAAGATGGCGACGAAGACGATTATTTATAAAACGTATTCTGAGTTAATTAAACTCGTAACCTTTGAAGAAAGATTTTCTTATCTTAGTCTATCTGGGATAGTTGGCGAAACCACATTCGGAGGACATAGATATCTAAATCAAATTCTTTACCAAACAGATGAATGGAAAGAAACAAGAAGAGAAGTGATCTATAGAGATGGAGGAAATGATCTTGCGATTAAAGATCATCCAATTTCTGGATCTATTTACATTCACCACATCAATCCTATAACGATAGATGATATTTTGGAAAGAAGACCTTGTGTGTTTGATCTTGAGAATCTAATTTCAACATCTTTTAAAACACACAACGCAATACATTACGGAACAGCAGACCTTATTCCAAGAGGACCTGCAAAACGAACAAAAAATGATACATGTCCATGGAGGTGATTAATATGGCAAGAGGAAAAAGAGTGGGTTCTGACGAAAGTATGAAAGAAATCATAGAAAAGTCTCCCGCTAATGTGGAGACAACGGTTCCGGAAACCGCAAACGGAGTTGTCGTTAATACTTTAAATGTTAATGTGAGGAGATGGCCCGATAAGGATTCTGAAGTGGTCGAGACACTTCGTGCGGGAGACCATGTTGTGATTTATGGAAAAAGAGGGGATTTCTATGAGGTTTCTACAAGCGTCAATCACAAAGTTTATATCTCCTCTGAATATTTGAAGGAGGAATAGTATATGGACGAGAATACAAATCTTTCAGAGATTTCTAATTCTATTCTTTTTTCGGTAAAAAAGCTTATTGGAATTCCGATTGAGGATAAATCTTTTGATTTAGACATTATGTTGAACATCAATGCTGCATCTTCAACGTTGTTCCAGCTTGGCGTATTGAAAAAGCCATTTACAGTAACAAGTGAAGACGATACTTATGCTGACCTGATTCCTGGGGGAACAGAAGATGTTGTAAATCAGATCAAGATGTATTTTGTTTACAAGACAAGACTTGGGTTTGACTCATCAACATTGAGTTCTGCTATGATAGAGGTAATAAAAGAACTGATTAGAGAAACAGAGTACCGTCTTCAGATCTCATTTAATCCTGAGGGATTGTTTGAAAATAGTTAGGGAGGGGTGAATTCAAAATGACGAATGAAATCTATCATCATGGAATTACTGGAATGAAGTGGGGAGTTCGTAGATACCAGCCCTATCCGAAAGGTTATACTGGATCCGGAAAAGAAGTTGGAGAAGCAAAAAGAGTTCAGCAACGTGATACTGGAATAAGTGGATACATCCGGAAAAAGAAACAGGAGAAGGCTGACGCGGCTGCCCAAAAAGAAAGAAATGAGCAACTTCGTAGAGCGATGGAGGAAGAACAGAAAAAACAACACCATGATGCTGACAAGGAACGAGTTTTAAGAGAAGGGACTGCTACTGAGGTTCTTAAATATCAAGGAGAACTTACGAATCAGGAACTTCAGAACGCTGTAAATAGGCTTACTTCGGAATCAAGATTAAGAGAGTTTTCTCAAAACGAAATGAAATCGGCGATAGATAAAGTTGATGAAATTATGAAGACTATTAAAACTGGAACAGAATGGGCTAAGATTGGAACCGATACATACAATACTTTTGCAGCTATTTATAATGCTACTCCAGATGGCCAGAGCAAACCGTTAACCCTTGTTGGAAAAGGGGATGGGGGTAAGAAGAAGTAAAAATCTTGGAGGTGAGAACAATGGGTCTTTCTAATACAGCAGTGCCAAAGTATTATGGAAAATTTCGTGAAGCAGTTTTAAATGGAGAGATCCCAGTCTGTGAGAAAATCTCTTTAGAGATGAATCGAATAGATGAGCTTATCAGAAATCCCAGATATTATTACGACGAAGATGCGGTAGAGGGTTGGATTCGTTTTTGTGAAGGCGAATTGACATTAACAGATGGTTCTCCATTGAATCTTCTTGATTCTTTTAAGTTATGGGCAGAGCAAGTATATGGTTGGTATTTTTTTGTTGAGAAAAGCGTCTACAGGCCATATAAAAACGATCACGGTGGGCGCTATGTCAAGCGAACAATCAAGAAGCGATTAACAAGCAAGCAATATTTGATCGTCGCTAGAGGAGCCGCCAAAACTTTATATGACGAAACCCATCAAGCTTACTTTTTAGTAATGGATACGTCAACAACACAGCAGGCCACGTGCGCTCCTACAGTTCGACAGGCAGAAGAAGTTCTTAGTCCGTTTCGTACCGCTATTTCAAGAGCAGTCGGCCCTTTGTTTCAGTTTTTAACAGCTGGCTCAATTCAAAATACAACTGGAAATAAAATGGAACGACAAAAACTCGTTTCCACAAAAAAAGGAATTGAAAATTTCCTTACGAATTCTTTACTCGAAATTGTACCAATGGCAATTGCAAAAGCTCAAGGTCGTCGTGATAAGTGCGTAACGGTTGACGAATGGCTTTCTTGCGATATTCGAGAGGATGTTATTGGCGCCTTCGAGCAAGGCTCTTCCAAAGTCGACGATTATCTCATCATAGCAAGTAGTTCTGAGGGAACTGTTCGTAATGGTGCAGGAGACAGCATCAAGATGGAGTTAATGGATATTCTTAGAGGGGATTACTATGCTCCTCATGTGTCTATTTGGTGGTATTGCCTTGATGATGTAAAAGAAGTTGCTTATCCGGAACTTTGGATTAAAGCAAATCCGAACATTGGACATACTGTTGATTGGGATACGTATGAAAAAGACGTAGAAAGAGCAGAGAATGTTCCATCTGCCAGAAATGATATTTTGGCTAAACGATTTGGGATTCCGATGGCTGGTTTTACCTATTTCTTTACTTACGAGGAAACATTACCACATAAAAGGCGTGTTTATTGGAAACTTCCGTGTTCTTTAGGAGCTGACCTTTCACAAGGTGATGACTTTTGTGCTTTTACATTTTTGTTTCCACTTGCCGGTGAACGGTTTGGAATAAAAACAAGAGCATATATTACAGAACGAACTTTAAAGAATCTACAGCCAGCTATGAGGGTAAAATATGATGAGTTTGTTCGGGAAGGAACGCTCATCGTCATGCCTGGAACTGTTTTGGATATGATGGATGTCTATGACGATCTTGATCAGGCCATTATCGACTTTGAGTATGATGTTCGAGCGTTCGGATATGACCCATATAACGCAAAAGAATTTGTGGAAAGATGGGAACGAGAAAATGGATCATATGGAATTGAAAAAGTAATTCAGGGAGCAAAAACAGAATCTGTTCCCCTTGGCGAATTGAAGAAAATGGCAGAAGATCGCATGCTCTTATTTGATGAAGAGCTTATGGAATTTGCCATGGGTAATTGCGTCGTTCTTGAGGATACAAATGGAAATAGGAAACTTTACAAAAAACGATTAGAAGAAAAGATCGATAACGTTGCGGCTATGATGGACGCTTACGTAGCGTTTAAAGCTAATCGTGATGCTTTTGATTAAGGAGGTGATAAAAAGTGATAAGGCCTGATTATCGGGACTTCCGAATAAGACCTCAATTCCTTCGACATAGTTCAGAGGGTTCTTCTTGGAATAAGCATAAATATATTAAGAGAGTAGACGGAACGTATTATTACCCGGATAGTTATGAAGGTGGCAGACATCTTCCTGACGGAGAAAAAACGGAATCAAATTCCAAAATAGATCTTTCTGAAAACGATGTTGAAAAATTGGCAAAAGAGGTCATTAGTGGTAATTTTGGAATTGGACAGGAAAGAAAAGATCTTCTTGGGGAAAACTATGAAGAAATTCAGAAACGAGTAAATGAGCTCATGAAAGGATCGGTCGGATTGAAGACGATACCATCTGATAAAACGAAAGCTATGGATATTGCTGAAGAGGCCGCAAAGAGAGCTATTGCTTTGGTGAATGCTGATAGAAATAAGAAGACCAAATAGGAGGTGATACCAGTGGCTTTTCCATTTGACAGATTTAAAATGGCATGGAATGTCTTTATGGGGCGGGACCCCACTGTTATGGGACATTGGCCTGGGGGAATGGGAGCAAGACCTGACCGAACCCGTCATAGAATTCAAAATGAGAGGTCAAACATAAATTCTATCTACAATAGGATAGCAGTTGATGCATCATCAATAGATATTAAGCATGTCCGTTTGAATGATGATGGAAATTATGACGAAACTATAAAGTCTCATTTGAACGATGTTTTAACAAAGGAATCAAATATTGATCAAACTGGTCGAGCAATGATTCGTGATCTAGTCTATTCAATGCTTGACGAAGGTTGTATAGCTTTGGTTCCGACTGATCTAACCGCAGACCCGAACGTGACAGATTCTTATGAGGTTTTGGAAGCAAGAGTCGGAAAAGTTGTTGAGTGGTACCCGCAAAAAGTTCGAGTAGAGCTATACAACGAAACGACTGGTAAGAAAGAAGAAGTGATTGTCGATAAACGGTATACTCCAATTATTGAGAACCCATTCTATTCTATCATGAATGAGCCGAATTCTACTTTACAGAGACTTCTTAGAGTACTTAATCAGCTTGATCGTGTGAATGAGCAAAATGCGGCTGGTAAAATGGATTTGATTATCCAGTTACCGTACCCAACAAAGAGTGAAGCTAGAAAAAGAGAAGCCGAACATCGTAGAAAGAATCTGGAAGACCAGTTGAGTGGGTCACAATATGGAGTTGGTTACATTGATGCTTCTGAAAAGGTGATCCAATTAAATCGTTCTGTTGAGAATAATTTATGGAATCAGGCGAAAGAGTTGAAAGAAGAACTATTCAACCAGCTTGGAATGACTATGGAGATTCTTAATGGAACGGCAGATGAAAAAACTATGCTGAATTATTACAGTAGGATTATAGAGCCGATTCTTACAGCTATTATAGAGGAGTTGGAGAGAAAGTGGATTTCGAAGACTGCACAGTCACAAGGACAAGCGGTGCGATTCTTTAGAGACCCATTTAAGTTGGTTCCTATTTCGAACATAGCAGATATTGCAGATAAGTTCACAAGGAACTGTATAATGACATCAAATGAGATGCGCTCTAAGATCGGCCTTGTGCCGTCAAAAGATCCTAAGGCAGATCAACTTATCAATTCAAACTTGAATCAGCCTGAGGAAGAGAGCAAAAAAACAAAGGTTGTTAACGGAGAAGAGAAAATTAATTCCTCTCCTATTTCAAAATCAGCCTGATTTTCTAAACAAATAAACTTTACGAGATGATTACACATAAAGGAATCGTTTAATGAAGTTAAAAAGTTTAGTTTTCTGCTGGTTTATATAAACAACAATTTAAAAAGGAGGTAATGAGTATGCCTTATGATTTTGAGGGTTGGGCAACCAAAAACGACTTGGAATGCGCCGATGGTTTAACCATTAAAAAAGATGCATTCCGGGTCAATGACGGAAAAACTGTACCTCTTGTTTGGAACCACCAGCATAACAAGGTTGCGGATGTTCTTGGGCATGCAGTTCTTGAGAATCGTGATGAAGGCGTTTATGCACACTGCAGCTTCAACAATACACAGGCCGGAAGAGATGCAAAGGAAGCTGTTCTTCATGGTGATGTAACTGCACTTAGCATTTGGGCCAATAATCTGCATCAGGTTGGTATGGACATTCTTCATGGTGTTATTCGTGAAGTAAGTCTGGTTCTGGCAGGGGCGAATCCTGGAGCCTTTATTGAGTCTGTATTGGTTCATAGCGAGCCGATTGGAGAAGGCGAGGATGAAGGAATCTTCTACACCGGTGAAGGAATTTTCCTTTGTCATGGGGAAGTAAGGGATCCTGAAAAGAAGGAGGAAAAAAGTATGGACGGTGATCAGAAAAAAGAGCCTGAAAAGAATGATGAGGGCGGAAGTAAAAAGACAGTTCAGGAAGTGTTGAATGGTATGTCCGATGAGCAGAAAGCTGCTGTTGGCATCATTGTTGAACAGGCTGTCAAAGATGCAAAAAATGAGGGCGGAGAAAAGAAAGAAGAGCCGTCAAAAGATGATAAGGAGGAGAAAGAGATGAAGCATAATATTTTTGAAGGTCAGCAGCCTAGGCAGGTGATCAGTCATTCTGATATGGAACAGATCATGAAAGACGCCAAGAGAATCGGTTCGCTGAGGGAAGCAGTAAACAGTCATATCGAGAGCGGTGTTCTTCAGCACTCTCTTGATACAACAGGAATGACTGCGGCAACTGGAAGACAGACCTATGGATTTAACGATCCGTCCATGCTGTTCCCAGATTATAAGTCCGTGACCAATCAGCCTGAGTGGATTTCTAGAAATATGGATTGGGTGAACAAGTTGATGAGTAAGGTTCACCATACCCCGTTCTCCAGGATCAAGTCCCTGTATGCAAACATTACAGAAGACGAAGCTCGCGCGAAAGGATACATTAAGGGTAAGCTGAAGAAAGAAGAAGTATTCACGACGCTTAAGAGAACAACTGATCCTCAAACTATTTATAAAAAACAGAAGCTGGATCGTGATGACGTAATTGACATCACAGACTTTGATGTGGTTGCATGGATTAAAGCTGAAATGCGTATGATGCTGGATGAGGAAATTGCAAGAGGAATTCTGATCGGAGATGGCCGTTTGTCTTCTTCTGATGATAAGATCAGCGAGGACCATATTCGCCCGGTTGCAAAGGATGTTCCGCTCTTCAACACCGTTGTCAAGGTTTCTGTTCCTAAAGCAGCGACAGAAGAGGATATTGCTAAGGCCACAATCAAGGCAATTATCCGAGCTCGTAAGAATTACAAGGGATCTGGAAAACCTGATTTCTGGACAACAGAGGATTCAGTTACCGGGATGCTTCTTTTGGAAGATACAACAGGCCGTACTATTTATGAAAACGAAAGCAGTTTGGCTACAAAGTTGCGTGTTAATGAGCTGATCACGGTTGAGCCTATGGAAGGAACTACAATTTCCCTTACAGAAGGAGAAGGCGTTTCTAAGACCACAAAGGACTATCCTTTAATTGGAATTGTAGTCAACATGGCTGATTACAATGTTGGTGCTGATAAAGGTGGCGAGGTAAATTTATTCGACGATTTCGATATTGATTATAACCAGATGAAATACCTGATCGAAACCAGAATTTCTGGAGCACTGGTTAAACCATTCTCAGCCCTTACAATCGTTCTGGACAGAGCTGATTCTTAAGAAAAACCAGAAAGAGAGTTGAGATCAAAAGTCTTGGCTCTCTAAATTCAAAATGGAGGTGATTTTATGAAATTCTCAGGAAAGATTGGTTTTTGGATCAAAGACGTTGAAACAAAACCGGGTGTATTTAAACCTCAAATAATTGAAAAAGACTACACGGGGGATGTTCTTAGAAACATTAGACGTTTTCAATCTGTAGAAAATCAGCAGAATGAGAATTTAGCTGTAAACAATAAATTGAGCATCATCTCAGATTTATATTTGCAGCAGAATTGGGGCTCCATTAAGTATGTTTTCTGGAATGGTGTAAACTGGCGAGTTTCTTCAGTGGATGTCGGATCTCTTCCAAGAATTGTTTTACAGTTGGGGGGTGTATACAATGGAAAAACGGTTTCTTCATGATATACTTTGCGAAGTGCTTGGTAACAAAAATTGCTATTTCCAGCCTCCTGATGGAAAAGATATGAATTATCCATGCATTGTGTATAATTACACAAATGATGACACTGATTTTGCAGATAACATCCATTATCGGGAATCAAAGAGATATACAGTAACTATTATCGATGACGATCCGGATAGCAGAATTCCAAGTCGTTTGAAGAAGCTTCCTTATTGCTCTTCAGATAGAAATTTTGCCAGAGATGGGTTGTCGCATTTTGTTTACACGCTGTTTTACAGCGGACCAAGAATAAAGGAGGAAGAAAATAATGAGTAAAATTAAATGGGACCAGGTCGGAGAAAAGAAATACAAGACTGGCGTAGACCACGGTGTTCTGTATCCCCAGAAAAACGGAGCTTATCCTAAAGGTGTGGCTTGGAATGGATTAACAGCTGTTAATAAGACGCCTTCTGGAGCAGAAGACAACAAGCTGTATGCGGATAATATGCAGTATCTGAACTTGAAATCTGCTGAGATTCTCGGTTTGACGATCGAGTGCTATTTCTATCCCGATGAGTGGGCAGAATGCAATGGCGAGAGTGAATTGGCTAAAGGCGTGTTTGCAGGGCAGCAGCGCAGAAATACATTTGGCTTCTCTTATCGGAATAAGCTCGGCAATGACACAGAAGGCGAAGATTATGGTTTTGAACTGAATCTTATTTATGGCTGTTCTTCGGCACCGTCGGAGCAGGCGAATAACACTGTGAATGACAGCCCTGAGGCTGCTACTTTTAGTTACGAAGTAAGCACGACACCAGTTAACATTAGTGGTGTTGGACCAGATGGTAAACCTTATAAGCCTACGGCATGTATCACGATTGATTCCACGAAGGTTGACAAAGATAAGCTTACAGCCATTGAGAAGATTCTGTATGGTACAGACGGTGTTTACACCGCTACGAGTGACAGTTCTATGGAGTCCGGTAAAACATACTACGAGCTGGTAAACGGTGAGTACGTTAAAACGGCAGATAGTACAATACAGGCCGGTAAGACATACTACGAGCAGGCCACGGCACCTACGGATGGACGTTTACCGCTTCCTGATGAACTGAAGACGATCTTTGCCGCAGGCTAAGTAACATGTAAATTTATGAGGAGGCTTGCTTATACAGGTCGCCTCATTATAAAATGATATTTTGAAAGGAGACAACAAAAATGTATGTAAGAAAGATTCCGTACACAGATTTTCTTGGAAACAAGAGGGAGGATGAGTTTTACTTCAATCTGAATAAGGCTGAGGTGATTAAGTGGCTGACAACCACTGGTGACTATACCCTTGATAAGGTACTTCAGAAAGTCGCCAAGGAAAGAAACGGCAAGCAGATTATTGAGATCTTTGAGGATATGCTCAAAATGTCCTACGGAAAACCGTCCCTGGATGGGATCAAATTTGAGAAATCTGATGAAATGTGGGACGATTTCTACCGGTCAGACGCTTATTCCGAGCTCTTTACAGAATTGGTTACAGATGCTGCTAAAGCTGCAGAGTTTATCAATAAGATCATTCCGAAAGAGCTGGCGGATGAAGTCGATAAGACTATTCGAAACAACCCGAATCTTATTCCGGAAGAAGTTAAAGGAGGCTTCACTCCTACTGTTGTGAAATAAAAAATATATTTTGGAAGGGAGGTTATTGATATGTTAGAAATTGTGATACCGGAAACGCATAAAAGATTATGGGACGAACTCAAAGAAGAATTCGTTTATGTAGACTTTAAGGAGACAAAATTACAACTTGAGCATTCTTTAATCTCCCTGAAAAAATGGGAACAAATATGGCATAAGCCTTTTTTAGCTACAAAAGATAAAACATATGACGAAATAAGGAGTTACATTCAATGTATGACTCTTAATCACGGTGTTGAAGACGTTGTATATGATTGGATTTCGAAAGATCAGGTAGAAGATGTCATCAAGTATATTGAAGACAATATGACGGCAACGTGGTTTAAAGAAGATGGGTTAATTGGAGCCCAAAAGAATTCGAGACAGATTATTACCGCTGAAATTATTTATTACTGGATGATAACATTGAATATTCCGGTAGAATTTCAGAAGTGGCATTTAAATCAATTACTTACACTTATAAAAGTGGTTAGTATAAAGAACGGAAAAGAAAAGAAGATGGATAAGCGACAAGCGGCTAGAGAGAGGGCTGCTTTGAATGCTAAAAGAAGAGCACAATTTAACTCGAAAGGGTGATGATATATGTTGACTTGGTTTATTACTATGATGGGAAGAATTCAAAATGGAGGAAAAAATTATGAGATCAAGATCTGAAGTGGTTAAGCTCGTTTCTTCTTGGATCGGGAAGAAAGAAGCGGATGGAAGTTACAAAGAAATTATCGACATTTATAATTCGTTTACCGGAGAATTTCCGAGAGGAATTAGAATGAAGTATGGATGGCCTTGGTGTGCTTGTACCTGGTCGGCATTGGCGATTGCTTTGAGATATACAGATATTATGCCAATTGAGATCTCTTGCAGAGAATTAATCAATCGTGCCAAGGAAATGGGCTGTTGGAAGGAGAACGACGGTTATATTCCATACCCAGGAGACGGAATTCTTTATGACTGGGACGATAATGGTATCGGGGATAATACTGGTTGGCCTGACCATGTTGGAACTGTAGATTACTGCAATCCTAGCGCTGGCTATATGACAGTTATCGAAGGTAACTATAGTGATTCCGTGAAAAAGAGGACAATTTCCATTAACGGAAAGTATATTCGTGGTTTTATCACGCCTAAGTATACTGATAACTCCGTGGTTTATGAGTCGCTCGGAACCAGTAAGGATATTGCAACGGTGGCCAGAGAAGTTATTTCTGGTCTTTGGGGTGATGGAGATCGGAGAAAAGAAGCTTTGGAAAGAAATGGCTTGAATTATGTAGAAGTTCAGACCAAGGTTAATGAGATCCTGAATGGTCCCGCCAACAAAAAACCTTCTCCTACAGCTTCTTTGGGTGGAAAAGTTGAAGCAACCTGTTATGCGAAGAGTAAGAATTCTTCCTTGGCAGGAACCTATATTACAACTGAAGACCTTTACTGTAGAAATGATGCCGGAACAAATAAGAAAGCATTATGTTTGATTCCAAAGGGAACAAAAGTTAACAACTTTGGCTTCTACACAACTTTCAATGGTGTTAAATGGCTGTTGATTCAGTTTACACTTAATGGTGTTCAGTACACCGGTTTTAGTTCGAGTGTATATTTGAAGAGATAAGCTGGATTGGAGTAAACTATGATAAGTATAAAGCAGAAAGGGAATTTCTCCAAGACTGAAAAGTTTTTAAAAAAGTCTTTTGGAAAAAACTATTTAAATGTTTTAGAGAAATATGCTCAACAAGGTGTAGCGGCCCTTTCTGCTGCTACTCCGGTTGACTCTGGTGTAACGGCAACATCATGGAGTTATGAAATAATTCAAAAAGGAGATGTTATTTCTATATGTTGGAACAATTCGAATGTTCATAACGGGGTAAACATTGCCCTTATTTTACAGTATGGTCATGGAACAAGAAACGGGGGGTATGTAAGCGGTAGAGATTATATCAATCCAGCGCTTCGACCAATTTTTGATAAAATGGCTGACGCTGCATGGAAGGAGGTAACAAGCTCATGAGTCAAACAATAGATCATAGAATAGTCGAGATGAAATTCGACAATAAGCAGTTTGAATCCGGTGCAGCCACCACCATGTCAACGCTTGATAAGCTGAAAAAGAGCCTTGATTTTTCTAAGATTGGAGATAGCTTCAAAAACATTGATAAAGCAGCTGATAAGGTTGATATTTCTGGACTTGACAAAGCAATAAACGGAGTGCAAAGTAAATTTTCGGCTTTAGAAGTTATGGCTATAACAACTTTGGGGAACATTACCAATTCGTTTGTTAATTCTGCAAAAAGTTGGGTTTCTGCATTTACCATAGATCCAATAAAATCTGGTTTTCAGGAGTATGAAACACAGATTAATGCAGTTCAAACAATATTGGCGAATACTCAAAAAGAAGGGACTAATATCAAAGATGTTAATGCAGCTCTTGATGAGTTAAATCTTTATGCAGATAAGACAATTTATAACTTCACGGAGATGACCAGAAACATCGGTACTTTCACAGCGGCTGGTGTTGACTTGAAAACATCAGTTAGTGCCATTCAAGGTATTGCAAACCTTGCAGCCGTATCCGGTTCAAATTCTCAGCAAGCATCTACTGCCATGTACCAATTATCTCAGGCTTTAGCAACCGGAACCGTAAAACTTATGGACTGGAATTCGGTTGTTAACGCTGGTATGGGTGGACAATTGTTTCAGGATGCATTGAAAGAGACGTCAAGATTACTGGGTACTGGAGCCGATGCGGCAATAGAAGCAGAAGGATCATTTCGAGAATCTTTAAAAACTGGATGGCTTACTTCTGAAGTATTAACGGAAACTTTGAAGAAATTTACGACCAGCGGAGCAGCTGAGTATGTAGCCAAATATACTGGTTTATCAAAAGAAGCAGTACAAGCTGAGCTAGATCTTGCAAAATCTACTTATGGAGAAGCGGAAGCTATTGATAAAGCCGCAGAGTCTTTAGCCAAAAAATCTGGAAAAAATAAAGATGAGATAGCTGAGACTCTTAGATTTGCTCAAACAGCAGAAGATGCTGCTACTAAGGTAAAAACCTTTACACAGTTAATTGATACTCTGAAAGAGGCAGTTCAATCCGGTTGGTCCCAGTCTTTCAGAATTATTATCGGTGACTTCGAAGATGCAAAAGTGTTATTTACGGAGATTTCAGACTCTTTTGGTGCTGTGATTAGTGAATCTGCCAACGCAAGAAATGCTTTATTATCTGAAGTATTTAACAAAAAAGATGCTCAGGATTATATGGCAGCTATTGTGGATGTTCCAAAAGATGCAATTTCAGAACTCCAAACAGTTGCGAAAGAAGCTGGAACAACTTCAGATCTTTTTAAAGATACTTTGAATGTCTTCACGAAAGGAGATACAGTATTAAACAAAGTAATGACGGATATGATTGGAATGGTAAATTCTGAGAAAGATGTTGTTACTTATATTTCCGATATGACCGGGATGAAAGAAAGTAGTATTAAAGAACTTCAAAATCTTGGTAAAGAAGTCGGTTATACATCAGATGAGTTTAAAGAGCTTGCAAGTGTTTTAGCTGAAGGCGATCCCGAAATGCAAGCAACCATTACAAGTCTGTTAGAAATGAACGATGCTTTAGAGAAACCATCTGGAAGAGAACTTTTAATTGATTCTCTTAGGAATGGAATGAAAGGTTTAGTATCGGTTATTAAGCCTGTCCAAGAAGCATTTAGGGAAGTATTTCCACCAGCAACTGCCGATCAAGTATACGGAATGTTGGAAGCCTTCCATTCTTTTACCGAGACATTGATTCTTAGTGATAAAAATAGCGAAAACCTTAAAAAAACATTCAAAGGATTGTTTGATATTGCAAAACTTCTTGGAGATGGATTTGGAGCTTTGGTTAAATTAATAGTTCCTGTGGAAAAACCAATCGGAGCTCTTGGAGATGGAGTTCTTGGATTAACTGGAGGATTTGGAAGCTTATTATCCATGTTTTCTAAAGCCGTTCGTTCAAGTAAGCTTCTTTCTAAGGCTTTTGGACTTGCTCAAAAAGGATCTTCAAAATTAATGGGCGGAATATCCAGTTTAATTAAGTTGAGTATAACTTTCGTTGAAAAATTGTCTGAAATGGAAGGGACAGCAAAGCTGATTGATTCAGTTGAAAACGCTTTTGAGAGGTTGTATAAAAAAGCTTCCCCGTATATTGAAGACTTTATTTCGGAATCAGGAGATCTGCTTGAGTCTTTATTTAGTTTTGAAGATATAAATATTGATGAAGCGTTAAAAGTTATATCAGAAGCTTTCATTGATTTGGCTTGGGAGATTGATCACTTCAGTTTCGAGACTATTGAGGATGGTTTCGATACACTTAAATCAAAAGTACAGGGGCTTTCTGATTTATTAATGGCAAATGATGGGATGGCAACATTTGTTAAAAACTTTAAAGAATATGGAGAAGAACTTAGAGATGCGTTCACCTTAGATAATCTTTTGGATAGATTAGAGAGGGTTATGGATATTTTCGGAAAGTTCTTTAATTGGATTAAGACAACCATGGCTCCTGCTTTTAAAGATTTCAACCTAGGAACGGCCGTTGCAGGTGCTGGTGGTTTAGGAATTGTTTATGCTTTAATCAAAATGTCCAAAGCGTTTGAAAACATGTCCAATGTTCTTGGTTCTGTTCCGGAACTATTGGGCGGGGTTAAGGATACTTTGAAGGCTTATCAAAAAGACTTGAAAGCCGATGCGTTAATTAAAACTGCAGGGGCAATCGCGATTTTAGCAGGCGCACTAGTTCTTTTGAGTTTTGCAGATACTGAGCGTTTAGTAGAAGCTTCGATAGCTCTCTCTTTGATTGCAGGTGTTCTTATGCTTGGTGTATCAAAGTTGTTAGACGCTGCTAATAAAGGAAAAGAATTAAATAACGCTTTGACCATTTTCTCGAAAGGTTTGAGTAAAACCATGAAAGATCTCGGAAAGGCAGTTAAAATTAAAGCGATGGGTAGTGCTGTTAAAGATTTTGCGACATCTATAGCACTTATAGCCGGTTCTATTATTGCTTTGGGAATTATGTTGGATAAGAACCCTGCAGCGTTTTCAATGGCGTTAAAAACTGTTGGAGGAATTGCTGGGGTTCTAGTTGGATTTATTGCGCTTATAGCAATAGGATCAAAACTTGGAGATGGAAAAAGCATAATGTCAATTGGAGCTTCAATTCTGATGATTTCTGCTTCGTTAAGTTTGATCGTTTTGACAATGTCCAAGTTAATGAAGATGGAACTTCCAGCTGATTACGCTAAGAAACTTGAAATTCTTGGAGGAATTGTTGGAGGTTTAGCAGCATTAGCTGTTGTTCTTGGACTTGCTGCCAAGATTGCAGGAGGAAATCAGTTACCAAAAATGGCTAGTACTATAAAAAGTTTAGCTGTCTTGCTTGTGGCAACTGTGCTATCACTAAAAGTTCTGTTTGATATGGAACTTCCAGCTGATTACGCTAAGAAGCTTGGAATTCTTGGTGGGATCTTTGTTGGATTTGGAGCTTTGTTAATAGCAATGGGCGCTGCTGCAAAAATTGCAGGAGGAAACGGTTTCAAGGCTGCCGGAACCATCTTAGCAATGACGGCTTTTTTAGCAGTCGTTGTAGGGGCTTTGTTTGTTCTAACTTTGATACCGGCAGATAAGATGTTAAAAGGAGCGCTGGCGCTTGGTGGAATATTGCTTGTTCTTGGCGCTGCTTTATATGGAGCTGGGAAAATTTCAGGTAAGAACACTTACAAATCTGTTGTAGCAATGGCTATAACTGTTGGTGTTATAACAACTTCTTTGGCAGTGCTTTCTATGGTTCCATGGAATAAATTATTAATATCAGCAGGTACTTTGGGGGCAGTTCTTTTGACACTTGCTGTAAACTTTAGTCAAGTTTCTAAAGTAAAGAGTAAAAAAGCTTTACCGGCCATTTTAGCAATGGTTGCGGCATCGGTAGCTATTGCTTATTCTTTATATGTTCTTGCTGAACAACCTTGGCAAAATTTACTCTCTGCCGCAACAGCAATGTCAGTTACGTTATTGGCATTTTCAAAATCATTTGAAACCATTCTTGGCAAAAGATGGTCTGATAATAATTTAAAGAAAATCGGAACGTTCTTATTATTAACATTAGCTGTGATTCCGATTGGAGTTGCCATTGGAGCCTTAGCTCAGCAGCCATGGAGTGGTTTATTAGCCGCTGCAACTGGTTTGAGCCTTGTTCTAGTGGCAATGACAGGATGTTTTGTTTTGATAAGTAAAGTTAAGCCTAATATGGCAGGTATTGCTTCATTTCTTTCGGCATCCTTGGGTGTTACTGCTATAGCGTTGGGGCTTAGCTTCTTAGCTCAGCAGCCATTGGGCGGGATTTTGGCAGCGACTATTGCTTTGGGCCTCATCATAGCAGAAGTTGCAGGTTTAATGGTTGTTTGCACGGTGGTTGGTTCGGCGGCACCTGCAGCACTCGCTGGAATAGGAATAATGGCAGCTGTTATAGCAGCTTTAACAGGCGTAGTAGTTGCTCTCGGCGCTTTGATGAATCTTGATGGTTTTCAACAATTATTAAATGGCGGCATTCAAGCTATGACAATGCTTGGAGAAGCGATTGGAGGATTTATAGGAGGGATTGCGAGTGGAGCTTTAACCCAGATATCCTCAAGTCTTCCTCAAATAGGTTCTGATTTGTCTCAATTTATGATAAATTTAGGACCGTTTATAACTGGATCTAAAACGATAGACGCTGAATCATTGGCTTGCGTTGGCTTCTTAGCGGCAATTATATTGGCACTTACCGCGGCAGAAGTAATCAATGGTATTACAAGCTTGTTTGGTTTATCGTTGGTTGATATAGCAGTTGAACTATCGAATTTTATGGTAGCATTGACACCATTTATAGTAGGATCAAAACAGTTATCAGCAGAAAGCATGGAAGCGTGCGGATATTTAGCTGGAATGATCTTAAAACTTACCGCGGCCAACGTTATAAGCGGTATTGCAAACTTCTTTGGTCTTAGCGGAAGTATATCTGATTTTGGTAAAGAATTATCAGAATTTGGTCCGTATATCAAACAGTTTGCAGAAGATGTAAAAGATGTTAAACCAGAAGCAGTTCAAGGGGCTGCCGCTGCTGCTGAAATTATGGCCGAAGTGGCTGAGAAACTTCCTGGAACGGATGGTTTAGTTCAAAAGATATTTGGAGAAAAGAGTCTTGCTGAATTTGGTGAAGAACTTGTATTGTTTGGACCTAAAATAAAACAGTTCGGTGAGATGGTCAAAGATGTTAAACCAGAAGCAGTGGAGGGTGCGGCATCAGCAGCTGAGATAATGGCAAATTTGGCCGACAAACTCCCAGCTCAGGATGGATTACTTCAAAAGATCATGGGAGAAAAATCTTTATCTGAGTTTGGAACGGAGTTGGTAGCGTTTGGTCCTCTGATTAAGCGATTTGCAGACACAGTAGCTGATATTAATCCTGAATCTGTGACTGGAGTCGCATCGATCACAGAAATTATGACAACATTGGCAAATGACTTGCCTAGTAGTGATACGTTATGGGAAAAGTTATTCGGAGGTGGACAAAAGAGTATCTCTGAGTTTGGAACTGAACTGGTTGGATTTGGTGATTCTATGTCGCTGTTCTCTCAGTCAATATCCGGAGTTGATTCAACATCGATCAATAAAGCTATAACAGCATTTAAATCACTTGTTGATTTAGCAAATTATGTTGGCGATGCAAGTGCAACATCTATTACAACATTTGCAACAGAATTAACTAATGTGGGGACATCTTGTGTTGATAACTTTGTTCTTGCATTCACAAACTCAACAACAAAAGTTACAACTGGGATAAATACTATGATTACGGCGACTTTGACAGCTATTGCAAATAAAAATGCAGAATTCTTAACAAAAGGTACTGCATCTGCAAATCAGTATTTAATTGGTATGAAGAATCGATATCCAATTGCTACGCTTACAGGAACTGAGTTATCAAATAAACCGTTATTGGCTATACAGTTGAAAGTTGCAGAATTCTTAACAAAAGGTACTGCATCTGCAAATCAATTCCTTCAGGGATTTAAGAATAAGTATGCAGAAGCGAACACAACCGGTATAACATTAGCTAATAGTGCTCTGGCCGGCTGTCAGTCTTTATATTCTGCATTCTATCAGGCTGGTGCTAACGGAGGACAAGGTTTTGTCGATGGTTTAAGCTCAAAGATGAGTGCTGCAACCTCAGCTGGCGCAGCTATTGGTAGAGCAGCGTATAATGCGGCAAGGAAGGCGTTGGATGAGCATTCTCCGTCTAAGAAGATGGGAGAAGTTGGAGAAAATGCTGGACTTGGATTTATAAACAAGCTGATGCTGTATGTAAGCAAAGCTGCAAATACTGGCAAAGACATTGGAAAAGCTGCGATTGACGGCACAAAAAGTGGTTTACAAATGCTGGATGATGTCGGAGATGTCGTTATTCATCCAAGAGTGATGATGGACGATGTTTATTCGTCTGTTAAGGAAATAGAAGACCTGTTTAATAATGCCGTTGTCGGTATTAGCACAAACGCTATGAATTTGAGCACACAAGTTCAAAATGCGAAGACTGGAAACGTCAAAAATGACCAGGATGTGAATCAGCCAGCAACCGGTAGCGTAACAAATTACAATTTCAATCAGTACAACACTTCACCGAAGTCTCTGTCAAGGATTGAGATTTATCGTCAAACAAACAATCAGTTTAGACAATTTAAGGAGGTGACTAATCCATCATGATTAAATCAGTGACTATTACGAACCACCTTGATGAATCGATCAAACTTGATTTATTTAATCCTGAAGAATCTGGATTTATTATAAAAAACATTGAAGGTCTTGGACCTGTTAAAGCGAATATTAACTTTAAAGAGTTGGCTACGAATGATGGGTCTATAGACAATTCAGCCAGGCTCTCTTCGCGAAACATCGTAATGAGTTTGCAGTTCATGGAGAGCCCGTCTATAGAAGAAACAAGATTAAAATCTTACAAATACTTCCCAATTAAGAGAAACATTAAATTCTTGATCGAGACAGATAATCGTATCTGTGAGACAATTGGGAGAGTAGAAACAAACACCCCAACAATATTCTCCAATGCCGAAGGATGTCAGATTTCGATTCTATGCTCAAATCCGTACTTTTATTCGGCTGGAGAAAATGGGACAAATCAAACGATATTCTACGGAACTGAGCCATTATTTGAGTTTCCGTTTAGCAATGAATCTTTGACAGAGGATTTGATTGAGTTTGGTTCTATTGAAAATCGAACGGAAGGAACGATCTATTACGATGGTGATGCGGAAATAGGGATTACAATTCAAATCCATGCAGTAGGAGAGGCAGAGGGGTTAGTTATCTACAACACGAGGACAAGAGAAATCATGCGCATTAATGATGACAAACTCAAAAGCCTTATGGGTTCCGGAATTCAGGCCGGAGACGAAATTACAATAACCACAAGCAGAGGAGAAAAAGGGATTTATATGTTACGAAGTGGTGTTACAACAAATATTCTGAATTCTTTAGAAAAGCCAATTAAGTGGTTTCAGTTGTCGAAAGGAGATAATACGTTTGCTTATACAGCGAGTGCCGGACTGACGAATCTTCAGTTCAGAATTGAGAATAAAGTCATCTACGAGGGGGTGTAAGCATGGAGTTTTTAGTTTTGAATACGAAGTTTGAAGCTGTTTCCATATTAGATGTGTTCGAATCCTTTATTTGGACTGATCGATACTCAAAATGTGGAGACTTCGAGATTTACACCTCTTCTGATCGACAAATCATAGCAACATTAAAAGAAGATTTTTATATTTGGACAGAAGATTCCGAACATGTTATGATTATTGAAAATCGTAAGATTGTAACAGACGTGGAAGAAGGAAACAAACTCTTAGTATCTGGAAGGTCTTTGGAAAGTATTTTAGATCGTAGGATTATTTGGAACCAAACCCTGTTAGATGGAGATTTTCAGACGCAAATAAAGCGTTTGCTGACTGAGAACGTGATTAATCCATCGGATTCAAATCGAAAGATATCGAACTTCATTTTTGAAGAAACGGACGATCCATATATATTAAGTTTAAAAGTTCAGGTACAATATACTGGAGACAATCTTTACGAAGCAGTCTGCAAACTTTGTGAATCTGTGAGTATTGGTTTTAAAATAATATTAAATGACAACAATCAATTCGTCTTTAAGTTATATTCTGGAGTAGATCGATCTTATGATCAAGAAACAAATCCATATGTGGTATTTTCTCCGAATTTTGAGAACATTATCAATAGTAATTACTACGAGTCCAAGGCTGGATACAAAAATGTTGGTTTAGTTGCCGGAGAAGGAGAAGGTTCGGCTCGGAGGACTATTGTTGTTGGGGAATCAACATCAAAAGAGTTATCAAGAAGAGAGCTTTATGTGGACGCTCGTGATATTTCGTCAACCACATCAAATGGCAGTTCAATTTCTACTTCCGCCTATGATGATTTGTTACGTCAACGTGGTGATGAACGATTGAATGAGAATAAAATTATTCAAGCATTTGACGGGCAGGTTGAATCGACTCAGATGTATCGATATGGCGAACATTATTTTATGGGTGATATCACTCAGCTTGAAAACGAATATGGGATGGAGTCTAAAGTTCGGGTTACAGAGTTTATACGTTCTGTTGACAAAGACGGAATCGACTCTTATCCGACATTTGAAGTAATAGAAGAAAGAGAGGTAAGTTGAAATGGCTTTTAGTTTTGGGTTTTATAATTCATTCAACCATGACCGAAAATACAACTCCATCCAGATTTCAATGATATTTGATGGAATCATTTCTGATGGTATTTACGCAACAATTGGAGAAGCCATGGTTGTTAAGGCTACTTCAGAAGACAATGTTGTGGTTGTTGGACCTGGACGTGGGTGGTTTGATCATACATGGAACTATAACGATACTGATTTGCCGGTGAATGCTCCGATTTCTGATGTACTCTTAAAACGAATTGATGCTCTGGTGATCGACATTAATGCCAATGAGAACTATAGAGAAAACAAAATCATGTGGGTTCAAGGAACGCCGAGTTCCAACCCAGTTAGACCTACAATGATCAATACGTTGGAGAGGCATCAGTATCCACTATGTTATATTGAGAGAAAACCAAACGTTGAGAAGATTCTTCAGGCAGATATTACAAACATGGTTGGATCGTCTGAATGCCCCTTTGTAACGGGAGTTCTTCAGACTATTAACATTGATCAGTTACTGCTACAGTGGAAAGATCAGTGGGCACAGTTTGTAATTACATATGAAAAAACTGCCGAAGAGTGGATGGACGATCAGAAAGCCGATTTTGCAGCTTATTATGCTGAATTTAAGAGACAAATGGATGCTTTCGAAACCGCTTCTGCAAAGGAGTTTAATGATTGGTTTGCCAGTATTCAGGATATTTTTGATGGTTCTGTCGCTGGGAATCTTCAGAATGAGATCAATCAGATCACAGAAACTGAGTTTCTTCGATATTATGGTTTGATTAATTCTGTGACAATCATCAATGATTCAACAAACATAATCACTACAACAACTTCGGAAGCAACGGAAACAACGAGGTTTACAACGAACGATGATGGAGAGACTATCACAACAACGATCGTTATGTCCTCTGGGAACTATGATTACGTCAAAACAACGACAATCATTCCACAGTCGACTGGAGATCGGATTGAGACAACATTCATCAAGCGTCCGAAATAATAAAATGATATTTCGAAAGGAGACAACAAAAATGGCAAATTGGGATGAGGCGAAATATATCATCAACAAGATTTTGTCAGGGGTGAAACTCGAGCAGGTAACCGGGATTCCCCCTCGCAACATGTCAAACTTTTCTCTAACCGCTGGGTATCAGGAGATTAAAATAAAAGCTGGTGTTCCTGATAATACGGTGATTGACGGGCAGTTGATATGCACCTGTGCGGGTGTTCGGATCATGAGAAAAGCAAGTTCTGCACCGATCGGACCTGAGGATGGAACTTTGGTTCTTGATTTAAAGGCTGGGAATATGGCAGATCTTGTGGATACTGGTTTGGTAAATGGAGTAACCTATTATTATGCTTTCTACCCCTATAGCGATCATGGAGTATACAATTATAACATGGCCAATGTTCTGTACGCAACCCCTAGTTCAATTAAATATTGGGCTTTCAATCAGAACTTTGCGGATAAGAATCCAGCAACAACAATCACATATCCGACCGGTTTCACAAACTCGAACTTTGCAAAGATGTTGACGAACGAAGGAACTGGAACTGCTACGTATGGCGGTTGGGAGGATTTCTTAAAGGAAACTTTAAAAAACTATCCGGCAATGGTAAAAAAGACTGGAGAGATTGATTATCTTTTGGATCCTGCTGATTACACAAAGAAGAAAGAAGGTAGTATAAAGTCCGATTATAATAATCTAAACTATAATGGAGGTGCCTTCGCTTGGTTGAACCGAATCTATATGCTGGAAACTTATTCTGGAAACAAAGAGTCCAGAGAAGTTCAGTTTGCAGATGGTCCTGTTGATGGGTTTACCCCTGTTGGATTCTATGACGGAGAAAATAACGTTTTAGAGGGCATCTGGTTACCTATGGGATATATGGATGCTTCTGGAAGAACTTTAATTGCCGGAACGACCCCGGTTGCTTATAAAACTTGTGATCAGGAGAAAGCATTGATCGACGGGTTCAGCTCCAGGGCAAGATTCCTTGGCGGTCCAATCATGAATGTTTTGAGAGATTTGGAATACATGCTGTTTAAGTCCACAGATATTCCGCTTCAGGCTGGTCACGGACGCTGTAATGTTGGATCTCAGGCGGTCGTAGCGAATGCCGTTGTTACAAATGGTATCGTAGAAGGTTGGAAAGGTACCAATGCTAAGACTCAGATGAATAAATATTTCCATTCTCAGGTTCTTGGGTCCTATCAGCAGTGGCTAAGAGATCCTTATACCATTGCGATTGGTGGCATTGAGAAAATGTCTCCGAACTACAACTACAATTTGGCTGGAAATGGATATATTAACACTGGCATTACTTTATCTACGAATTCAGCTTGGTGGTTTGCGAGTCATTTGATTCCTTTAGCAGATCCAAAGCTTGGTTCTCAGCCAAAACAGGAGAATACTGGTTCCACGACTACCGGAATCTGTGATCTGGGACCTTTCGGAAATGCATCGGGTACAAGAGTCGCCTTTCGGTTGGGTGCCTGCAGCATCGACCTCCTAGATGGTCCAGCGGCGCTGTATCTGAACGACGAGGCTTCTCATGGGGACTGGGACGCTGGCATAGGCGTTATACTTCTACCGCCTGCAGGATACGCACCGCAGGTAGCGTAGTCCGTGGGAGGTCTGGAGGCTCTCCTCCAGTATAAAAGTGATATTTTTAAGATTGTGATAAGAAGCTCAAGGAGGATATTAAGATATGAAAACAGTATGGTCAGAAGAACGGCTTGGATATCAGCCATCACAATTTGAGAAAGTGAACGATGATACGTATATTCAGAGAAGAAGTATTCGCAGAGATACTTTGACAGATGATTTCGTGGAATCAGAACCTGGATGGATCTGCGAAGCTCGGTTTATATCGGATGATATCTATGAGGATTTTATGGAGGTTATGAATAGCCCTGCTCAGGAGCAGATCGTGAACAACTTCACAAGCATTCAGAATACGCAGGCTGGGACAGATGAAAATACAATCACTCTTATGCTTGGTGCAGCGGATTTGTATGAAAAGCTTGAGGATATTTCCGGAAAACTGGATAGTCTTACTGCAAAGGAGGGCTAACTATGTTGTTTCGGTTTATCATAAATATTTTAATAGGAGGTGATGAAATGGTGGTGGTTTATGCAACACTTATCATCAACGGAAGAAGAACGTTTGAAAGCGTTCCTCCGAAGTTGAAAGAAGCTGTAAAGGCTGAGCTTGAAGCTCTCGGCCTCAACCAGGACGGAGAACCCGTCTAACACAATTGATCTTTTAAAAGGAGGAAAAAAGTATGGAACTGGAAAGAAGAAGTAGTGGAGTAGCAAAGGCAGGTTTAGCAACAGGTATCACTGGCACGGCACTTGGTGGTCTTAACACCCTTACATTGCTTGGTATGGGCGCAAATGCGCTTGGAGGCTTTGGCAGGGGCAGTCAGCCGGTAGTGGTAACAGATAATGGTGGATATCCCGTAGGAGGCCGTTGTAGCGAGGACCATTATGTTAATCGTTACGAGCTGGAACTCCAGCAGAAGCTTGCGGAGAAGGATTCTCAGATCGCGCTTCGTGATGCAAACACCTACAACGATCAGAAGAATCTGGAGATGTACAAGTACGTTGACGGAAGATTCCGTGAGTTTGAGCAGGCCTTTGCAGCTCAGGCTGTCAACAACCAGAAGACCGCAGATGATGTTATGCGTGTTCAGGCCAATCTGGATTGCTGTTGCAATGAGCTGCGTGATAAGATCTGTGATGAGAGACGTGAGCGTAAGTGTAATGACAATCTGATTGTTACTTATGCAAATGCAACATTCTATCCAAAGCTGATCGCTGATATCACTGCTGGAACCACAACAACACCTCAGAGCACGTTCAATCCGATCCCTCAGGGTAACGATTGCTGCTGCAGAAACTAAAGAAAGGAGGACTCTCTTATGGTCGAAGTGTACTACAAGCTTATCAAAGAGGGTCTTCGGACTTTGGAATCCATAAAAGACCCTCAGATTAGAGAAGCCGTCAAAGCTAAACTTGAGTCTGAGGAATAACTTTTGGAGGAGCTTTGGATTTGTTTTCTGAGCTCCTCTTTTTCAAAGAAAGGAGACAAATATTATGGTATCTATTGGAAAAATTGAACAGGGTGTTGCAGCTTATCTTGACAGTGAGCTTATGCCCAAACTTCCAGCTAATGGAGTTCAGAAAGTTATCGCAGGAACAGCAATGTCTCTTCTGATTAAAAGATCTGGAGCAATCTTAGATTCCTATAAGGATAATCAGCTTGTAAAAATGCTTGGTATTATGGACTCTGAGGGAAATGTTGACATTGATGTTTTAGCTGAAGAGCTGAAAAAGAATATACCAAAGGATGGGGTAAGGGTGGATGTTCCGATCATCGGGGCACTTACCTTTAAAGAGAATGATGTGGATAAGCTGTATGAATATATTACAGTTCTGTAAAGGAGGAAATAGACATGGCATTAGCAGATATGAATATGGGTGTGGAACCCACCAAGAAGTCCAATGAAGATCATCCGATCACATTAGAAACAATTAAAAACGATTTCAAAGAAGATTTTCTTGATGAGATCGAAGATAGCAACAAGTATTGTGATATGGCTATGGCGGCTGAAGAGATGGGTCACACCGATCTTGCAAGCGGTCTTTACGAGATGGCACATGACGAGTATACGCATGCTCATTTCATTCACGACAATCTGGTGGATTGGGGCTGTGAAATCCCTGAGAAAGAAACACTGAAGTGGCATGAGCTGAAGGAACGCATCCGCCGAAAATTTCGTTAATAGGCAAAAAATACAGATTCCATGGGATAAAATAAAAGAAGTTATCAACTTTATTTCTAAATTTATTTAAAAGGAGGCAACTATTATGAACACTATTGAACCGTTGACAAATAAAATAAACCTGATCGTTGGGGCTATTACTGCTCTATTATCATATCTCTTGGGCCAGCACTGGATACTCTTTGTATTCTTCTTGGCATTAAATATCGGGGATTTTCTCACAAGATGGATTGCTGCCCGGATCACGGGTACTGAAAACAGTAGGGCTGGATGGATTGGTGTCCTGAAAAAGATCGGATACTGGGTTATGATTGCTCTTGGATTCGGAATGAGTGTTATATTCATTGAGATTGGAGCTGTCATCGGCGTTGATCTACATGTCACCACTTACCTTGGATGGTTTGTATTGGCGACTCTTATTATTAACGAAATCAGATCTATTTTGGAAAACCTTGTTGATGCATACGGCGATAAAGTCCCTGCAATTTTGGTGAAAGGACTGCAAATTGCCAATAAATCCATTGATGGCGTGATCAAACTCGGTGACGATGGTGTTGAGACCATTCTTCATAAGTCGGAAGACGAAATTCAGACAAAAGGAAAAGTCACTATGGAAATTGAAGACAATAGAACGAGGTCTTATAAAGAGACACCTTGCAGCAAGGGGCAACAATAAATGGATATTTTATCATACGTACTAATTGCGTTTGTGTCGCTGTGTATTGGAATTCTTATAGGAAGAATGTCAAAATACAAACAGCACGGCATTTTTGTTATAGACGATTCAGAAAACGCAGAAACAAGATGGACCCTTCGATTGCTTGTTGATCCGAATGATCTCCCAAATGGAAAAAATGCCCACTTTAAAGTGGTACATGAAAGTCAAGAGGTCGTGTGAATAACATGGCCTCTTTGTTTTTCGCGTAGAAATATGCTCTCTTAATGAAAAGGAGACAACGTTATATAAATAAACTAAGAAAGGAGAGAAAAATATGACGAAGAAGTTTCTATCTGGAACGGTAAGGGTATTGAACGATTTAACAAGTGTAAAATTTGTTTTGGGCGTTTTAACCGGAAGCGGTATGATTGCGATCATGCTTGGTTCTGCGGTTGGATTGTTCTAAAGCGGTTTTACAACGTTAAGGGCTTCATGCCCTTTTCGTTTCGCGTGACTTTTCTATCGTATAATGAACTAAAATACTTTTTATAGGAGGGTTTCTATATGGAAATTGCAGAATTTGAAACATTTGTTGAAACGGCTAGAAAGGACTTTAGAGAGCTTATAGCTATCTATCTTGACGGAGAAGTTGGAGAAATGAAAAGATTGATTAAAGATAAGCTTGATGAATGTTGTTCTGAGTTTGAAGTAAATGCTTTAAAGGAGGGTTTGCAGGAGGAATTCAGTTTGTATTTGGATGAGCTGAAGGGCGAGTAACATCGCCTTTTGGTTTTCGTATTAAATTCCTTTCTTATAATAGAATAATATTAAGGAGGTTATGAACATGAAGAAATTAAAAAAGATTGTGAGCTTTGGGATAATTTATGTTCTGGTTACCGGTTATTGCTGTCATATAACGGATCAGTTTGTGATGATTACTGATCCAGAAGAGGGCTTCGAAACCGGAAAGTTAGAATATGAATTTTCATGGAAACACATTTTTGACAATTGCAAGATTTTGTTTAACCGTTTAAAAAAGAAATAAGGAATTCGGGAGCTTCGGCTCCTTTCCTTTTTCGCATCTTTTTTATGGCTTATAATAGAACTATGAAAGGAGGACGTCGAAATGACAGAAGAAACTTACAATTTGCTTGAAGGGGCAGCACAATTTCAGTTAAGAAAAGTGACGGAAATTGATCCTGGAACAGAGGAGGGAAGGGAACATTTAGCGAAAGCCATTCACTTGGTTGAGCTTTTGATCAACACTGACCGAGATATTGCTGATGATTACGACAAACAGGAACGGCGAAAAATCGAAGAAGAACGAAACAAAGCCATGAATGAAATAGAGCGTGATAAGCAGAAATTGACTTGGGGTAGAGTTGGTCTTGAGATGGCCAAAGTGGTGGTGCCGCTGGTTGTATCTTTTGCCGGTTACAATGTGTTCCAGAAGAGAATTTTGAAGTTTGAAGAGACTGGACGGCTGACAACAACAGCAAGTAGAGAACTTCATCTTCCGAAGTGTTTCAAGTAGTTTTGAACTGGAGGTCGTGCGAATAACATGGCCTCTTTGTTTTTCGCGTCTTTTTTATGGCTTATAATAGAAACTAATATGCTTAGAAAGGAGCAATAATATGAAAGAAGAAAAAACAATTCAATGGAAAGACAAAGGAGTTTTATTGACTGTGATTTTGATTTTGTGTTTGACATTTTCTATGGGCGTACTAAGTGCAAGTAAAAGAAAGAGCGCTGATGTGACGATCTTTACGAGGGATGACTTGGAGAGAATTGTGAAAATGCAGCAAATGGAGGATGAAGCTGGATCCAAAGCAGAAATATATGCTTATAAGGATGAGTATGGAAATCTGATGATTGGCTGGGATTATAACGATTCTAAAAAGAGATAACTGGAAAGATTGAGAGCAAACACGCTCTCTTTCTTTTCGCGATTATATTTAAGCTTATAATGAACCATAAATACATTAAAGGAGGTAACTCAAAATGGAGGAAAAGAAAACATTAAAAGAGTGGTTTGAAGAAAAATCGGAATGGGCTAAGTGGAAAGCTCAGGCAGCAGTTGACTGGTGTAAAGACCATAAGGAAACGATTATAGTCTTCGGACCGGTGATTATGGGTGGTATTATAGAGATTGCTAAAATATCAACCAAACGTTATACGGTGAACGAAGAAAAAGCGCTAAAAGAGCGGTATATTTACGATCGGTCAACGGGACATTACTATGAGATGAAGCGAAAACCTAAGAGTTCCGAATGGCTTCAGATTGAACAGCGTAAGCAGAATGGTGAAACTTTGGGTTGGATTCTGAATGATATGAAATTATTAAAATAGGGTTCAGACTTAGGGGTCGTGTGAATAACATGGCCTCTTTGTTTTTCGCGTAGAAATCATAGGTTATAATGAACTAAAAACTAACAATTTTAAGGAGGTACTGTTATGTCATTATTTGGAATTAAAGTAGAAGAAGAAAGCTTGGAAAAGCAGGCAGAAGAGTTTTTGAAAGAATGCGAAAAGGTTATGAATGTTGCCTATAAAGCTTCTGGAGTAGGTATTATGGACGTTATGGATGGTCTTGATGCTGAAAGTGGAGCTATGTTAGGCAGTGCGATGACTCTTTACAGGAAATCAAAAAATCTGGTTCTTACACAGGCGAAAGCTACGGATAAAATGCAGAACAGTTTCGATGAATTGAAAAAAATGAATGAGAAATTGCTCGCACAGAACGAGGAATTGCAGCGGATGCTGCGAGAACTCAGTCGTAAGATTGAGAAATAAGGAATTCAGGAGCTTCGGCTCCTTTCCTTTTTTTAATCGCGTGTGTAATTAAGACCATAGGGTCACGGAAACGTGGCCTTTTGGTTTTCGCA
>ERZ1023663.35-NODE-35-length-96770-cov-47.298403_pt1 | contig 96770 bp, 79 predicted proteins | sample MGYA00380340_ERZ1023663 | MGnify/ENA primary metagenome ERZ1023663 (study PRJEB33179, sample SAMN07448982) | human gut metagenome | biome: Human-gut; feature: Human associated habitat; material: Faeces | host: Homo sapiens | place: India: Bhopal | collected... | reverse complement strand
TTCGGGAAACCCTCAGCTCGTAAAAACGCCCCGACCGGGGCCTGCGTAGGGGCCGTCCCAAAGGGCGGCCCGCCGCGAATAAATGGTGATATACATAACAGGTCCATGAGGCATGGTTTTACGAACTGCGACCGGCGGCCCGCGAATGGCGTTTTCTCCGAACAGCATTTCGCGGGATTCCCACAACGGGACGCCTAGCCACAGCTGTCCGTTTTGGCAGCCGTCCTGCGCCTCCTGCTGGTCGGCACCTGACGGGCCAAAAAGGCTTACAGGACGTCCCCTACGAAAGCGGTCCAGTGGACCGCCTCGATTCGGCAGGAGAGGTGGGAAAATAGTGGCTAGTGGTTCGTGGCTCGTGGGACTGCTCACTGCTAGCTGCTAGTAGGGGCGCCCACGTGGGGCGCCCGTTCGGAATAATGGTATATCCCTCATACATGACAGGTGATGCAGGAAAACACGCACATATATCAGCATACGTTATGCTCACATGGTCATAGCGGGCTTGCCACGTGCAAGCCCCTACGATATCGCATACAGGTGATAGTCATTAACAGCTGACGGCTACTTCTTCCACGGGCAGAGTTTTCGTTCGGCTATATCGAGGGCCATGTAGGCGATGATGCCGATGGCGGCCAGGGTCAGGATGGCGGCGTACATTTCTTCATAGTTGCGGACTTCCATGCGGTACAGGCTGGATGCGATGTGCGGCCAAAGGACGCCTGTCGTCATCAGGGCATACCAGGTCTGGCAGACGCGGTACGGTTCCGGCAGCAAGGGCTTGTTCAGTACCATGCTGGCCGCCTGCCATAAGGCGCCGATGATGAAAAAGGCCAGCAGGAGATGGGCCATATCGATGGGATCACTTGTTTTTCCGGACATCTTCGATGACACCTCCTGTCCTGGCGAAGACGATGGTCTTGTCACCCAGGGCCGCTGCTTCTTCCGGACTGTGGGTGACGAGAATCGTCGCGGTCTGACTTTTTACGATGTATTGTTGGAAGAGGTCATGGCATTGACGGCGCATGTCCGGGTCCAGGGCTGAGAAGGGTTCATCCAGGAGCAGCAACTTCGGCTGCATGGCCATGGCCCGGCCCAGGGCGGTCCGCTGTTTCTGGCCGCCTGAGAGTTCCCCCGGATAGTGATGGCGGACGGCTGTCAGGCCCAGCGTGTCCAAGAGGGAGGCCAGCTGGTCCTTATCCAGGGGAGAACCGTGGAGCCTGCCTGGAAGGAGAATATTTTCTTCGACCGTCTTCCACGGGAAAAGGCCATAGTCCTGGAAGACGATGGCCAGGTCCGGCCTGGGAGCGGTCATTTTTTGGCCTGCAAAATAAATCTGCCCTTCTGTCGGTGCCTGCAGGCCGGCGATGAGGCGCAGCAGTGGCGATTTCCCGCAGCCCGACGGCCCGGAGACGGTCAGGTGCTCTCCCTGGGCGAGGCTGAATGAGATGTGCTGGAGCACGGCCTGGATGCCCCTGCGGCTGTGATAGGCGAGGCCCACGTCGTCTAAGCGCAGCAGCGGTCCGGCCATAGGCTGATTACTGGACATGGGCGACCATTTCGTCATAGCTGTAGGCCTTGGGCAACAGGCCTTTTTCTACCATCCAGTTCATGATACGGCTGACTTCTTCTTCTGTCGGCAGGGCGTGGGCCGTATAAGACGGCGTACGGTACGAACCGGCGACGGCGGCCGGGATGTTGGCCTTTTTCATAGCCATGTCGCGATAGGCATCGGGCTGGCTGTCCAGTTTTTCGATCGCTTCATTGTAAGCGTCGAGGAAATGGGCTGCGTCGTCATGATGCTTTTCAATCATGTCCTGAGTCAGGACGACGACGGACTGGGAATAGTTCTTTTGGAGTTTCGTATCGTCGATGACGACGTGGGCTCCCTGCTGGACGGCATAGGCTGCCAGCGGGTCCGGCAGGATGGCGGCCTGGATATCTTTACCGGCCAGGACGGCTTCCGTGCGCAGGGCCAGGTTTGGCATCTGAACGGTGTGGACTTCGGCGGCCGGAATCCCCAGTTCCTGTTCATACTGGTTCATCAAATAGTCCATCATGGTATTTTCTGAAATGGCGACGGAGGCACCGGTCAGCTGCTGCGGCGTCGTAATGCTGCTGTTCGGCGACGATACGACGAGGAACCGGCCTTCCTGGGGGACGGCACCGAGAGCCATGGCGACGACGCGGACGTCTGTACCGGCTTTTTTCAGCAAGGCCGTGACGATCATGTCGGTCATCATGCCGTCCAGTTCACCGGCTTCCATGGCTTTTTGCTGGTCCGCAGCGGAGCTGAATTCAATGACCTGGACGTCGACACCGTGTTTGGCAAAGAGTTTTTCTGTTTCTGCCGTATAGAGGGGCAGGCTGTCGTCGATGCGCAGGACGCCGATTTTGTACGTCTTCTTGTCATTCGAGCCGGACGGGCTGCCCTGGCAGGCTGTCAGCATGAGGGCCGAGCAGGCCAGCACAGCGGCTAATACAAAACGTAATACACGATTCATGGGAAAGACCTCTTTTCATAGAATAAAAATGCATAAAAGTAACACGAAATATGTTATATACTCTTTATTATAGGAGAGTCATGATATAATTTCAACCGTTTTATGCTAAGATAGCAAATGGGATTAACTTTGATTGTCCAAGAGGCGTTATTCCTTTTGTATTTTGAATACATGACAGATATATGCAATATGTTTATTGTCTTTCGATTTTGAATGTGGTATAAATGTATATGTACATAAGAAAGGGGAGTTGATTCATATGGTAAAAAGTGTTGCCGCACCGCAGGCAAAAGGGAAGAGTGCTGAAGATAAGATTTTTGGTGCTAACAACCGTGCCGTAGCTTTGACCGAAAAATTGGGGGCAGATAAAGTTATTAATGGGACAGTCGGTTCCATGCTCGATGAAGATGGGAATCTCATCATGCTCGACGTCGTCCAGAAAGCCTATAAAGCCTTGACGCCGAAAGAAATTGTCGCCTATGCGCCGATCCAGGGCTATCCCGATTATTTGGAAGCTGCTATCGACCAGTGCTTCGGTGAATCCCGTCCGGAAGGCTACATCCGCGCCTGTGCTACGTCCGGCGGTTCCGGTGTCCTCCATCACGTCATTCACAACTATTCCGAATGGGGCGATGAAGTCCTGACCAGTGACTGGCATTGGGGGGCTTACGGTTCCATGTGCAACGATAATGGCCGCAAACTCCGTGAATTTGAACTGCTCACGCCCGATGGCCATTTCAATATGGAAAGCTTCAAAGCCAACGTCAGCGACATGGTTGCCAAACAGTACAACACGGTTATCATCATGAATTCGCCGGCCAACAACCCGACGGGTTACGGCCTCTCCGATTCGGAATGGGACGAAGTCCTGGCCTTCTTGAAAGATGTCGTCAAAGGCAAGGATAAGAACATCATCTTCGTCTCCGACGTCGCTTATCTCGACTACAGCGGCGAAAAACATGAATGCCGCAAATTCTTCAAGAAATTCGGCAACATGCCGGACAACGTCCTCATCGTCGTCGCCTACACCTGCAGTAAAGGCTTCACCATGTATGGCCAGCGTATGGGCGCCATGATCTGCGTCACGCCGAACAAGGATATTGCCGATGAATTCGTCGCCATCAATCAGTATACCAGCCGCGCTACCTGGTCGAACTCCAACAGCGCTGCCATGAAGGTCATGGCCAATATCTGCAAGGACCCGGCCAAAGTCGCTGAACTCGATGCGGAACGGGCTAAATATTTCCACCTCATCCAGGAACGGGCTGACTTGTTCATGAAAGAAGCCGATGAATGTGGCTTGAAATATTTGCGTTACATTTCGGGCTTCTTCATCACAATCCCTATGGAAGGGTCCCAGAAAGTCTGCGATGAACTGGAAAAAGAAAATATCTTCCTCGTTCCCTTGGGCAAAGGTATCCGCCTGGCTGTCTGCTCTGTTTCCAAGAAGAAGATCCACGGCCTGGCTGCCAAGATTAAAGCGACCTTGGATGCCGTCGGCGCTAAACAGTAAGTCCGTATCGGAAAGGGAGGCTTCCTATGTTCCAGACAATCGGTGTCTGCGGGACAGGCAATATGGGCCGGGCCATCGTCAAAGGCCTGGTAGCTGCCCATGCCATTGCTGCAGACCATATCTATCTTTATAATATCCACAAGGAAAAGGCCGAAGCCCTGGCCAAAGAAACGGGAGCTGTCGTCGTCGACACGCCGGAAGAACTGGCACGCCAGTCCCAGGGCCTGATCATGGCCGTCAAGCCGAACCTCATGGAATTGGCACTGGAAGCCGTCCGGGAATCCCTTCCGGCCGATAGCGTCCTCATTTCCATCGCCGCCGGCATCTCTTTGGAAAAGCTGGCCTTTTACACCGGTCCGGAAACGAAAATCGTCCGGGTCATGCCCAATACGCCGGCCATGGTCGGCGAAGGCATGGCCTCCGTATCGCCCAATGTCAACGTGACTGAAGCCGAAACGGCCGATGTCGTCGCCATCTTTTCCAGCTTTGGCAAAGCCGTCGTGACCGATGAAAAGCTCATCGACGCCGTCTGTGGCCTGAGCGGCAGCGGTCCGGCTTACGTCTATATGTTCATCGAAGCCCTGGCCGACGGCGCTGTCCGCGAAGGGATGCCCCGCCAGATGGCCTATACCTTTGCGGCCCAGACCGTATTGGGAGCAGCCAAGATGGTCCTGGAAACAGGCCGCCATCCCGGTGCCCTGAAAGATGACGTCTGCTCGCCAGGCGGCACGACTATCGAAGCCGTCCGGACCCTGGAAGAAAGCAGCTTCCGCGCTGCCACCATGAACGCCGTCATCGCGTCGGCAGAAAAGAATAAGAGTTTATAGTTTGTAGTATGGAGTTTGTAGAAGAGGGCTTTAAATTAAAAAAACATTTACTAAAAACTACAAACTGCAAACTTAATACTCAAAAAGAGGCTGTCCTAATGTGACAGTCTCTTTTTTTGCACGGTTATGCGATTTATACATAAAACGTTAAATTACATAAAATCATTTATAAAATGATAAATGATTATTTACGGCTTATAAACTCCACATTTTAGTGTAGTAATATGCAAAATAGTAAACATTGGTGTTCGCTATATCGAAAATAGGTATACGCTCATGTCCAAATGTAATTTACAAATATGACATTGAGGTATATAATAACAGTATAGAGCTTGTATCCGGATGCAATCTAAGTGAGAAATGGCGTTATTCGTGGTTCGTTCATGAATAAGCCCCCGCCTGTTAGAGGCGTGAAAAGTATTTTATTATGAAAGGGTGGTATGTAATGGTTATATTGGCCTTGCTCCCAATCCTATTCCTAATCGTAGCATTGGGGTTCTTGAAGATGGCCGGTTGGAAAGCGTGCCCAATCGCGGCTATCATCGCATTTGTTGTCGCTGTATTCTGTTATAATATGTCAGTTCCCATTGCCATTTCGGCAGCCCTCGAAGGCGTAGCCCTGGCATGCTGGCCGATCTTGCTGGTCATCATCATGGCCCTGTTCGCTTACAAATTGACTGTAGCCACAGGCAGCCTGGAAGTCATCAAACAGATGCTGACCACTGTCAGTGAAGATAAACGTGTCGTATTCCTGCTCATCGCTTGGGGCTTCGGGACGTTCATGGAAGGCATGGCAGGTTTTGGTACTGCTGTTGCTATCCCGGCTGCTATGCTGGTTGCCCTCGGGTATCCGCCGATCAAGACCATCGTCGCCTGCTTGATTTCCAACGCCGTAGCACCGTCCTTCGGGTCCATCGGTATCCCGACGACGACCATGGCTGCTGTCACCGGTTTGGATGCCGGCGTCCTGGCTACGAAAGTCTCGATTGTATCCTTTATTCCTGACCTCATCACTCCGTTCCTGATCGTCATCTGCATCGGCGGCGGTATCAAAGCCATCAAAGGCGTCGGTATCGTAACCCTGCTCTCCGGCCTGGCCCTGGCTATTCCGGAACTGTTCATTTCCATGACTATCGGCGCTGAACTGCCGGTCATGGTTTCGTCCATCATCATCATGGCTGTCATCGTCCTCTATTCCCGCGCTTGCAAGACGACAAGCAATCCGGAATACAAGTTCGATATTGACACGACAAATCAGAAAGCTGTTTCCTTCGGTGAAGGCGTCAAAGCAGCTATGATCTTCATCCTTATCTTCGTATTCCTCGTCGGTACGTCGAAACTGTTCCCGTTCATCAACGGTCCGCTGGCTTCGATTAAAACGACTGTTCCTATCTATGCCGGCCCGGGTGCCAAACCCTACACCTTCACATGGATCGCTGTTCCTGGCGTCATGATCTTCATCGCCACTATCCTCGGCGGCATCTATCAGGGTGCTTCCATCGGTAAGATCGCTCAGGTCTTCAAAGATAACTTCGTCGGCCTGCGCTTCACGTACCTGACCATCATCGCCGTCGTCGTCGTCGCTAAGATCATGACCTACTCCGGCATGACCAAGGAAATCGCTGATGCCCTCGTATTTGCAACAGGCAATGCATATCCTATCGTTGCTCCGTTCGTCGGCGGTCTTGGCGCATTCATTACCGGGTCCTGCACGAACGCCAACGTCCTCTTCGGGCCGTTGCAGACATCCGTTGCATCCAGCCTGGGCATGAGCCAGCCGTGGCTTGCAGGTGCCAGCTCCCTCGGTGGTTGTATCGGCAAGATGCTTTCGCCGCAGAGTATCGCTCTTGGCGTCGGCGCTGTCGGTGCCGTTGCTGATGGCAAGGAAGGCGAAATCATGCGCGGTACTGTTGGTTACTGCCTGTTCCTGCTCATCATTGCAGGTATCATTACCATCATCGCTCCGAGCGTCGTTCCCTTCTTAGTCAACTAAGCGAATAGAAAACGCCATATAGCAGAGATGCATAAAAAGGTATGCTACATATCCATGTAGCATACCTTTTTCTATAATAAACAATGTGATATAATCGGATGTGAAATGTTCTATATGCGAAACATTTCCTTACGGGAATAATACTGTATTACCAAGATGCATATATAAAAAATAAGAAAAAATAAATACTATTTAAAATTTTACGTTTTGTTTTAGATTATTTAAAAATCGACAGTTCTTATGATAAGTTGTCATAGAACACGATGAATCAATCGAAAAATGATATGCGTAAAATGTGCAAATGTAATTTACATGCATGAGGAAGTAGAGTATAATAATACCTGTAAGAGATAAACGGAAGGTAAAAGAAATACATTAGTTTATACTTCCGTTATATTCGGTCTTAAATCCGGTCCTCATGACTGGATGCAGAAATAAGTGTTAGGCTTATAATTTAAACTATTTGGAGGTATGTATTATGGCAAAAGGTAAAGTTTCCCCGGAGTTGATTGAACAGTTCAAACAGATCGTCGGCGAAAAGTATGTTTATACGGACAAAGATAAACTCGAACCGTATTCCCATGACGAAGTAACGGACCCCCATTACATGAAAGAACCGCAGGTCGTTGTTCTTCCGGCTACTACTGAAGAAGTTTCCAAAGTCGTTAAGCTCTGCTATGAAAACGATACGGTAATGGTTCCTCGTGCAGCTGGTACGGGCTTGGCAGCTGGTGCTGTTGCTACTTTCGGCGGCGTCATCATCTCCATTGAACGTATGAACAAAATCCTCGAAATCGATAAAGACAACATGGTTTGTGTTTCCGAAGCTGGCGTTACGACGTCTGTCCTCCAGGATGCAGTCCAGAAGGAAGGCCTCTTCTACGGCGGCGACCCCTGCAGTGGGGACTCCTGCTTCATCGGCGGTAACGTTGCAACCAACGCTGGCGGCAACCGCGCTGTTAAATATGGCGTAACTCGTGACCAGGTCATGGGCATGGAAGTCGTTACTCCGACTGGCGAAGTCGTAACTCTCGGCGGTAAATTCCGTAAGAACGCTACAGGCTACATGCTGATGCACCTCTTCATCGGTTCTGAAGGTACCCTCGGTATCATCACCAAAGTTTACCTCAAATTGGTTGCTCTTCCGAAATATCAGCAGGACCTCCTGGTTGTATTCGACAACCTCGACGATGCTATCGCTTTGACACCGAAAGTCATGAACGCTGGTATCACTCCGGTCTGCGTAGAATTCATGGATAACGCTTCCATCAAACAGGTCGAAGTATTCCTCGACGAAAAACTGCCGAAATCTGAAAATGGTAACTACATTATCATCCAGATCGCTGGCGACAACGAAGACGTCCTCATGGATCAGTGCGAAAAAATCGTTGAACTCGCTGAAGACAACAAGGCTATCGACTCCCTGGTTGCTGACCCGGCTGTTATTTGGAAATCCCGTAAAGCATACCTCGAAGCTGACCGCGCTCGCAGCTTAGTCTTCTCCATGGAAGATATCGTCGTTCCGATGACGGAAATCCCGGGTGCTGTACAGCAGATTTCCCGCCTCGGCGAAAAATACAATGTTGCTATGCACTGCGCTGGCCACTGCGGCGACGGCAACGTCCATATCGATATCTTGAAAGATGACCGTACTCAGGAAGAATGGGAAGAAATGCTTCCGAAGATCCAGGGCGAAATCTACGCTCTCGTCTACAAACTCGGCGGCCGTCTCTCCGGTGAACACGGCATTGGCTACAAACGTGAAGCACTTCTTGAAAAATACACCGACCCGGTTGAACTCAAGATGATGAAAGCTGTCAAGAAAGCACTGGATCCGAAGAACATCATGAATCCGGGCAAAGTTGTCAGCATCAACGACGAAGTCCCTGTCGAAGAATAATTCACAGTTACATACTAAAGGAAAAGGGCAAGGCGCAAGGCTTTGCCCTTTCTTCTTTTTTACATCCAAAAACATATTGTTTATGCAACTACAGGCTATTCACAAACATATATATAGCCATGAACTAAGAAAGGATGTGCAGTTATGCATACATTTAGCTTGCCCTTTGGCAAAGAAAAAATCAAATTCGAACTGCCGGAAGAACAGGTCGCCGGCGTCCTCGTCTCCCACGCCCATGAATACAAGGCGCCGAAATCGGAAGCGGAACTCGTCGCCGATGCCCTGGCCAACCCGATTGGCAGTCCGAAATTAAGCGAATTGGCAAAGGGGAAGAAGAACTGCGTCATTATTTCCAGTGACCATACCCGCCCGGTACCGAGCCACATCATCATGCCCCAGCTCCTGGCAGAACTGCGCAAGGGGAACCCGGATATCGACATTACCATCCTCATCGCTACGGGCATGCACCGGGCTACGACTAAGGAAGAATTAATTGCCAAGTATGGCAAAGAAATTGCGGAACATGAAAAATTCGTCATCCATGTCAGCCGCAACGACGAAGACATGGTCAGCGTTGGTACTTTGCCCTCTGGTGGTGACTGCCGTATCAACAAAGTAGCCGCTAATGCGGACTTGCTCATTTCCGAAGGCTTCATCGAACCGCATTTCTTCGCCGGCATGTCGGGTGGCCGTAAATCCGTCCTGCCTGGTATCGCCAGCAAGGTCACGGTCCTGGCCAACCACTGCTCGGAATTCATCAACAGCCCCAACGCCCGCACGGGTATCCTCCAGGGCAATCCCATCCATGAAGATATGCTCTATGCGGCTAAAGCGGCTAAATTAGCCTTCATCTGCAACGTCGTCATCGATGCGGACAAGAAAGTCATCGCTGCCTTTGCCGGCGACCGCGAAAAAGCTCACTATGCCGGCGCTGACTTTGAAATGAAACTGGCTGGCGTCAAACCCGTCCCGGCTGACATCGTCATCACCACCAACGGCGGCTATCCCCTGGACCAGAACATTTACCAGTCCGTCAAAGGCATGACCGCTGCCGAAGCGACCTGCAAAGAAGGCGGCGTCATCATCGACGTATCGTCCTGCTCTGACGGTCATGGCGGCGAAGATTTCTACAACAACCTGAAGAATGCCGAATCCATCCAGAAAGCCATGGACGAAATCCTGGCCCGCGGCCGCAACGAAACGGTCTTCGACCAGTGGGAAGCCCAGATCCTCATGCGTATGCTCCTGAAATTCACCATCATCATGGTCACTGAAGCCCCGCAGCAGATGGTCGAAGACATGCACATGAAATACGCTGCCTCCATCGACGACGCCCTGGCTATGGCCAAAGACGTCCTGGCGAAAAAAGGCATTACCGACCCGAAAATCACCGTCATCCCCGATGGCGTATCGGTCATCGTGAAATAAGAACCATTTGTCGCTCGTAATATGGTGTTTGTAGGGGCTCGCACGTGGCGAGCCCGCCGGGGATATGCGAGATACTTGTAAACTTGATTTGTGTGAGCGGGCGTCCCACGTGGACGCCCCTACAGAAAAAGGCGCTGTCTTCATGGGACAGCGCCTTTTTCTTGCTATCCCACTGTAATTATCATATAATGGGGGGAGATGTAAATTTGTCTTAACGTATAAGGGGGACTTACCTTGGAAGGGTTAGAATCGACGCTTGTCTTTGATATCACTATGATTTTGCAGGTCGTGCTCATCGACTTGGCCTTAGGCGGCGATAATTCCATCGTCATCGGCATGGCCGCCAAGAATCTGCCTAAGCATTTGCAGAAGCGGGCTATTTTATATGGTACGGCCGGGGCCATCTGTATGCGTTTCATCATGGCCTTTATCGTGTCCTGGCTCTTCCAGATTCCCTTCTTGAAGACCGTCGGAGCCATCCTGCTGGTCCTCATCGGCATCAAGCTCATCGGCGCCGACGACCAGGAAGAAGACGTCCACGTCGAAGCCAAGGACTCGCTCTGGGCGGCTGTGCGGACCATCATCATGGCCGACGCCCTCATGAGCCTCGATAACGTCCTGGGCATCGTCGGCGTCACCAATAACCATTGGGGCCTGCTCATGTTCGGCATGCTCATTTCCGTGCCGATCATCGTCTTTGGCAGCACCATCGTCGTCAAAGTCATGAACCGCTTTCCCATCCTCATCTACATCGGCGGCGCCATCCTCGGCTGGGCTTCGGGCGGCATGATGGCGACAGACCATTATCTGGCCCAATACGTCAGCCTGGCGGCCAATAATCCGACAGAACTGAAAATCATCCTGCTGGTCGTTACCATTGCCGGCGGATTCATTTGGAAGCGGATCCATAAAAATAAAGAAGTTGTCGCCTGACACGAGAAAAAAAGCTTGACTTTTTCTTCCAGTATGGTATTATATACAAGTCAGGTAACGGGGCGTAGCGCAGTTTGGTAGCGCGCTTGGTTCGGGACTAAGAGGTCGCAGGTTCAAATCCTGTCGCCCCGACCATATTTTTACACATTGGATGTCGATCCCGAGGGCATCAAATAACTGCATAATCAAACAATGTGTAAGCCATGGAGAGCTGTCCGAGTGGCTGAAGGAGCATGATTGGAAATCATGTATAGGGCGAACGCTCTATCGTGGGTTCAAATCCCACGCTCTCCGCCATACTGTAAAAAGGACTATCTCATGAAGGCATCTGCCATCATGAGATAGTCCTTTTTTATTTTTTCAACCCCTGGATGCCATGGTAAATGAGACGCAGCAGCATAGCCTGAATCTGGAACCATGATTCGTCTTTTTTCCATTTATGATGCTGGTTGATGGTAAAAGCCCCGCTGACCAGGAATAAGTAGAGATTTTCCGCTAATGTTGCATCAATCTGAAGTTGATTTTGTAAAAATGAAATCATTTGAGTTTTTTCATGTGTGAAAATATATTCTAAGATGTAAGGCCCTAAAGTCTTATCTGAAAAGAGTGCTTGGTAACAAGGGGAATCTGCGATGCGTTGACAGACGGGCAGCATAGTATAGTTATTCTTGATGAAAGAGGCCCTTTCATTTGATTGACTGGCTTGGTAAAGAAAATCGGCCAAGGATTTATCAGGATTTGTATTTTCGGATAAATGCAGCGCTTCCTCAAGGATGGCGTCTAACAAGGCATAGATATCCATATAATGCAAGTAGAACGTAGCCCGTGTAATTTCCGCCTTTTTGCAGATAGCCGTGACTGTGACTTTCGGAAAGGGATACTTTTGGAGCAGTTCCAAAAAAGATTGCTTGATAACAGAACGCGTATAGCGGGTGCGACGATCTAACTTTTGCGTCATGAAGGATACCTCCTTACTTTCTAGACAATTTGGGAGATGTGTCCATTATCAGACACTTCCTCGAAGGTGACTGTTGAATGTTTTCTTGCGTTTAATATAATAGATATTGAACATAGTGTCAATAAAAATATTTATTGTAAAGAATAAAGGAGAGAAAATAATGGACATTCAGCAGATTCGCAATGCTACACTTAAAATTGTATATCAAGGGAAGACCTTTTTAATTGACCCCTGGCTTTGTGGAAAAGGAAGCCTTGGTAGTTTCGGAGATATTCCGGGGAAGCCATACATGATTCCGGACCCGGTTAAAATGGAAATTGCCATGCCGATTTATGGACTGCCTAGGACGCCGCAGGAAATTCTGAATGGTGTCGATTATTACATCGTAACGCACATCCATCCAGACCATGTTGATATAGCTGCCGATGGGACCGTAGGCCAGCCTTTGGATAAGTCCATTCCTGTCTTTGTGCAGAATGAACAGGACGCAGCCATTTTTGAAAAGTCCGGATTTCAAGATGTACAGGTTTTGTCTAAGTCTCCGTTGACTCTCGAGGGCCTTACCCTTCAACATATGCCGGCACGCCATGGTACCATCGTTCCTTGCGGTGACGCTATGGGGATTCTCTTCCAGAGCGCAGACGAACCTACCCTTTATATCGCTGGTGATACCGTATGGTATCCTGAAGTGGAAAATACGCTGAAAACGTATCGCCCTGATGTCGTCGCATTAAATGCTTGTGCGGCTGAAACTGTAGAAAATGGCCGGCTCATCATGGGCGATGAAGATGTAGCTTGTGTAGCAAAGACTGTTCCGCAGTCTCAGCTTCTTCTTACTCATCTGGATAATGTAGCCCATGCCTCTTTGACGAGATATACTCTGCGCAGCCGGCTCATGGCCCGTGGGGTGGACCATTATATTATGCCCGATGATGGAGAATGGGTTTCTTTCTAATGTGTTTTCCGATATTGCGTAGGTAATTCACCGAAACGTTTTTTGAAAGCTGCAGAAAATCGGCTCTGGCTTTCATAACCGACTTTGGCTGCGATTTCTGCCATTGAATCTTGACTATGGCAGAGAAGTTCCGCAGCTTGCAGCAGCCGGTGCTCTTTGATATGGGCTGCCAGAGAAGTACCATAGACTGCTTTAAATACGTTTTTTAAAGTCGTCTGATTTATGAGATATTGTTGGGCCAGTGTGTCAATTGTGATGCGCTGGTCCAATTTTTGTAATAAATCGTAGTGGATTTTTTGTACTAAGGCCACTTGTTCCGATGGATAAGCAGATAAATGTTGACGCTTATGAAGGGGAAAGCGGCTTAAATGGAGCAACAGTTCTAAAACTTTTAACTTTTCATAAGCGTTCGAGAGAAGGGCTGGCTGGTCCCAAAAAAAGGAAATAATCCGCTGTAATTCCGTATCATTTTGCCAGAAAGCCTCTCCAGATTCGTCAGGAAAGCATGCAGCGAGAAGCTGAAATGGATGCAAACCGGCTTCCTCGAACAGCGATGGCGGCTGTTCTTTTATTACGGGAAGATTGAAAAAAAGAGACAGGCCCTCATAAAAACCGTTTGGCAGGGAAAGGATTGCTTGGGTACAGGCTGATGCGGCATGGCAGGCAAAAGCCTGGCGATGCAGGTAAATTTGTTTGCCTGAATTTAACTGCCAGCCCATACTTCCTTCACGACCGTTGCTGAAAATATAAAGACCGGGCCAGCTTGAATGTTGAACCGTACAGGTCGCTCCTTGCAGCCGATATCGGGCCAGGAGGATGCCTGGGAATAGAACTTGATGTTTCAGTGTACTGTCTGTAGGAAGGGAATTTTTGATTTCATAAATGAGGGTATTGGTCGGATCGTTCATATGGTACGGCTCCTTTTTCGCCTGTTTAGACATTCCTTTATCCCTTTTAGCAGGAACCAGGAAAGGGACATTGACAATTTTGATTAGGCATATTATACTACAAGCACAACGATTGAACAAATGAGCAATCGTTCATATTATTTTTAGAGGAGAGATTATCATGAAAAAGAAAACGTATAAGATCGATGTAGATTGTGCTAATTGTGCCAACCTGATGGAAGATGCTGCCAGAAAAACAGAAGGGGTAGCTGAGGCGACGGTAAATTTCATGTTACAAAAGATGATTATTAAATTTGAAGAAAACTACGATCCGGAACAGGTGATGCAACAAGTCGTCAAGGACTGCAAAAAAGTCGAACCGGATTGTGAAATTCACGTAAAATAAAGCAGGAAGAAGGGACAACTGATGAATGATAAACAGAAACGGATGCTCTGGCGCATTGGGATTACGGCTGTTTGGCTTATGGCACTTCAATTTATCCCGGTACAGGGGTGGCTGCATTTGGCCCTTTATCTGGTTGCTTACGGTATCATCGGCTATGATATCCTGCGGAAGGCTGGAAAGGGAATCGTGAATGGCCGCATTTTTGATGAAAACTTCTTGATGACCATTGCTACGCTGGGCGCCTTTGCTTTAGCCATTTATGAGCAGAGCGGTGATTACCTGGAAGGTATTGCTGTCATGTTGTTCTACCAAATCGGCGAATGGTTCCAAAGCTATGCTGTTGGCCGCAGCCGGAAGAATATCGGTGCCCTCATGGATATCCGTCCTGATTATGCGAATATAGAACGGGATGGTAAACTGGAAAAGGTCGACCCGGATGATGTAGCTTTAGGTACGACGATAGTCGTCCAGCCCGGTGAACGGGTGCCCTTGGATGGCGTGGTCCTTCGTGGGACATCGAGCCTCAATACGAGTGCCCTGACAGGAGAAAGCCTGCCCAGAGATGTGCAGCAAGGGGATGAAGTTATTAGTGGCTGTATCAATATGACTGGCGTCCTTTACGTGAAGACCACGAAGGAATCCGAAGAATCGACAGTTTCAAAAATCTTGGAACTAGTTGAAGATTCTAGTTCGCATAAGTCGCAATCAGAAAATTTCATCACTAAATTTGCCAAGGTCTATACACCAGCTGTTTGTCTGGGTGCCTTGGCTTTGGCCATCATCCCTCCTGTCATTCAGCTGATGTACGGCCATGCTGATCCTCAATGGGAAAATTGGATTTATCGTGCTTTAATCTTTTTAGTCATCAGTTGTCCTTGTGCTTTAGTTATCAGTATTCCTCTCAGCTTTTTTGCCGGTATTGGTGGTGCTAGCAGAGAAGGCATCCTCATCAAAGGATCCAATTATATGGAAACACTGGCGCAGACGAGATATATCGCTTTTGATAAGACCGGGACTTTGACGAAAGGTAATTTTGAAGTTAATGGAGTCCACCACAACCAGATGGAAAAAGAAGAATTGCTTGCTTATGCCGCCATGGCCGAATGTGCTTCTTCACATCCCATCAGCAAGAGCTTGCAGCAAGCGTATGGTAAACCCATTGACCGTAACCGTGTCAGGAATATTCATGAAATCAGCGGACACGGTGTCAAGGCTGCCGTAGATGGTCATATCGTGGCCGTTGGCAATGATAAATTGATGAAGCAGATGAAAATTTCTTATGTGCCTTGTCATAGCATGGGAACCATTCTTCACGTGGCGGTTGATGGAAGATATGCGGGTCATATCGTCATATCTGATGTCATCAAGCCTCACGCGCGCCAGGCCATTGCAGCGCTTAAACGAAACGGCATCAAGCAGACCGTCATGCTGACTGGGGATACTCGTCGGACAGCTGAAAATATTGCCAAGGATGTCGGTGTCGACCAGGTATACAGTGAATTATTACCTGCCGATAAAGTGAATAAAGTGGACCAGTTGTTGGCCCGTAAAGGAGAAAAAGAAAAATTAGCGTTCGTTGGCGACGGAATTAATGATGCGCCTGTTTTGACCCGGGCTGACATCGGTATTGCTATGGGAGCCATGGGCTCTGATGCAGCTATTGAAGCAGCCGACGTCGTACTCATGGATGATGATCCCTTGCAGATTGCCAATGCTATCCTTTTATCGCGGAAATGTCTGCGTATTGTTTATGAAAATATCGTTTTTGCACTGGGGATAAAATTCCTTTGCCTGGGATTAGGGGCTGTCGGCATTGCTAATATGTGGTTTGCCATTTTTGCTGACGTTGGCGTCACGATCCTGGCTATTCTCAATGCTATCCGGGCCCTTTATGCCCCATCAGTATCCATTAAAAAAGGATAGCAGGAAAATGGTTTTGCAACCACAAAGTGAATAAAATAATGTATAATAGATTATATAATATGTTTTCAAGGAGGTCTTACGATGGAAAAGGTAAAAGAACTGGCGGCACAATACCAGCAGGCTGGGAATAATTGTGCTGAAACGGTGGTCAAGGTCTGCAATGATTGTCTGGATTTGAAGCTGCCGCCGGAAACGTTGCGCATGGTGTCTGTCCTCGGCGGCGGGGTAGCCGGTTCGGGCTGTCTTTGCGGGGCTTTGAACGGGGCCTGTCTGGTCCTGGGCTGTCTCGTCGGCCGCACGACGCCGGAGGAAAAGACGAAGGCCGAAGTCAATCAGCCTGTGCGGGAATTCCAGAAAATCTGGCTCGACCGCTTCCATGCGACGTGCTGCCGCGTTCTCAAGAGTCCGGCCAACGGCGGTCCCGTATCGTGCGGCGACCTCATGGCCGATACGTCGGTTATGCTCATTGATTTCATCCGGGAAAAGAAGCTGGCCTGATGGGGTGATTGAATTTTTTCCTTGACTTTTTTCGTGGATATGGTATTATGTATGAGTCGGGTCAACGGGGCGTAGCGCAGTTTGGTAGCGCGCTTGGTTCGGGACTAAGAGGTCGCAGGTTCAAATCCTGTCGCCCCGACCATACTTTACATATCGGCATTTATTCCGAAGATGTCAGGAAAGATATGTAAGACGCGGAGAGCTGTCCGAGCGGCTGAAGGAGCATGATTGGAAATCATGTATAGGGCGAACGCTCTATCGTGGGTTCAAATCCCACGCTCTCCGCCACACAGGACTTTTAGAGGGACTGTCGCATGAGGCTTAGGTCACGTGCGCAGCCCCTTTTTATTTATAGTTTGTAGTACGGAGTTTGTAGTTTGTAGAAGTGGCTTTAAATTTTTTACCATTTGCTGAAAACTAAAAACTACAAACTTAAAACTCAAAAAAAGAGGCTGTCTTAATGCGACAGCCTCTTTTTTTGTATCCATCCTATTCATGCGTGCTGTTTTGTGCTACAATTAAAAACTATATAAGCATAAGCAGCACCTCTGTAGTAGGGGCTTGCACGTGGCAATCCCGCTTCAGGATATGAGCGATTTTCCCGTTTAGGGAGAGTGCCGCCCAGTATCCAGCAGGTCGCCCGCGTGGCGACCCCTACGGTGCCAAAAGGGATATTTTTTGTTACAATTTAAAACTATATAAAACTATATAAGAAGAGGGAAAGAGGGGTTTACGATGAGTGCAATTAAAACGGAACTGGCAGCTTTTATCGCTGCCCATACGAGTGAGGATTTTGTCATGACGCCGATTACCATGCGCGAAGCGTCGCTGCATACGGCATGGGAACAAGAGCTGCCGAAAGTGCCGATGGCATCGGTCGTCGATACGGTATTGGACGGCTGTGAGGTCTACGACGTGCCGGTCCGCATCTATATTCCCGATACGAGCCGGCCCCTGCCGGTCCTGATCTACTATCATGGCGGCGGTTTTGCCATCGACACGGTCGCCGTCTATGACCCGGTCTGCCGCCGCATTGCCCAGGCAACGCAGCATATCGTCATTTCGCCGGAATATCGCCTGGCTCCGGAAAATCCTTATCCTGCGGCCTATGAAGATGCCCTGGCCGTAGCCCGGAAGGCCCTGCCTGCGCTCGATGCCTTGCAGATCCCCTACCAGGCGGACCTGACCTTGTGCGGTGACAGCGCCGGCGGCTGCATGGCAGCTTATACGAGCCAGGCCCTGCAGCATGATGCATCCCTTCCGCTGACTCATCAGATCCTGGTCTATCCCTGCCTGGATATGACCCACTCCTTCCCGTCGGTCCAGGAGAACTGCAATACCCGGACGGGCTTTACGCCGGCCAAGATGACCTGGTATTTCAACCAGTGTTTCCGTCCCGGTGACGACCGCCGGGATGCCTCGCCCCTCTTTGGCGAATTGTCGGCAGATATGCCGGCGACGCTGGTCTTGACGACGCAGTTCTGCCCCTTCCGCGACGAAGGCCGCGATTACGTGCGCCGCCTGGCTGAAAAGGGCGTGCGGGCCGAAACGTATAATTACGGCAACATGGTCCATTCGTACCTCAACTTTGAAAAAATATGCTACGACGAAATCTGCGACACCTACCGGCGCATGGCCGATTTTTTGCAAGACTGAGGGAAATGGCTTATACTAGAAGCATGTACTTACGCTAAGTAAAGGATGTGTATTTTATGAAGAAATGCCAACAATGCGGGGCGCCCTTGCAGGATGACGACCGCTTTTGTCAGGCCTGCGGCGCTGAACAGCTGCCGGAAGGGGAGCCGAAGAAACGCATTTGTCCGGAATGTGGCAAATGGGTGAGCGTCGATGGGAAATTCTGCCCATTCTGCGGTGCCGAACTGCCGAAAATGGATGATGACGAACCGGTCATCGACGAAGCGACGGGAACGGAAACCTTTGTCCATAAGCACCGGGAACCGGTCCGGGACGAAGAGCCGCAGCGGCCGCCGCAGCCGATGGAACGACCGGTCATGACGGGCCGGCCGACGCCGCCGCCTTTTCAGGAAAAGCCTTTTTACGTGCGCTATCAGAAGGCCATCATCGCCGGTATCGTCGTCCTCGTCCTGGCTCTGGCCGCTGCCGTGGCTTTTCACTTCTATGGCAGCCGCAGCAGCGGGGACTATGTGAAGGATGCCGTTTCCCTGTCGCAGCAGCTGGCGTCGGAAAATGAATCTGCCACCAGTACGGCCAAGCGCCTGAGCCAGAAGAGCAAAGGCGACGATGTCGATTCCCTGGTCAAGGATTTGGGCAAGAGCCGCAAGAACGTCGAAAAGATGGCCAAGAATTATCAGCCCAAGACCATTCCCGACCAGTATGCCGCCGATGACAAGGCTATCCGCGAAGTCATGCGCGACCAGATGGCCATGTATGACACGGCCATGACGATTGCTGAAAATCCGTCAGACGACGCTATCAGCGAAAAATTGGATGACCTGCGCGACGAAGTCCAGAAGGCCAAGAAGACGGCGCGGACCATCAAGGTCCCCGGTGCCGATTTCACAGCTGCCGTCGATGGCGACGACCTGGTCAGCTACCTGGAAAAATACGTCAGCGTCCAGACCAAGCCCGATGAAAAGCCGCAGCCTGAAGCCAAGGCCAATCCGGATAAGCAGATCCTGGCGTCCTATGCCAGCAGCAAGGACTTGTTCAACGACGATATCGGCAAATTGGCCGGCGACATCAACGCCTACTTGAATGACCACACGGACTTCAAGGGCAATCGCGAATTCACCAGCCGGGCCAATACGCTCTACGTCCAGATTTCCAAGACCCGCAGCCAGCTGGACAACGATACGTCCATCGACAATACGGCCATGAAATATAAGCTCGATGCCCTCTTCCAGGCCGAACAGGACCGCGTCCGCGGCCTCTACGACGGCGTCAGCGCCAGCCAGCGCGGACAGGACTACCGCCCAGGCTTCCAGCGGGGCCAGGCCGCATCGAACCGCTACGATAAACTCAACGACGAATGGAATAGTTTGTAATGTTCGTGGCCCCTACGGCTGAATGGTGAATCACCCATATCCCGGGGCGGGCGCCCCGCGTGGTCGCCCCTACAGAAAAGCTTTAAATTTAAAGCCATCTGCTAACCCCTAAAAAGGAGCTGTCGCATTGCGACAGCTCCTTTTTCACACTCATTTCTTCACTTTTTTCATGGACAGGCCGATGCGGCCGCGGGCGGCGTCGACGCTGATGATTTCGGCTTCGACGATGTCGCCGGCGTGGACGACGTCCGTCGGATGGCGGAAGGGATGCCGGCTCAGCTGGGAGCGGTGGACCAGTCCCGGCGTCTTGAGGCCAAAGTCGACGAAGGCGCCGAAGTCGACGACGTTCTGGACCGTGCCGCGGACGACGGAGCCAATCTGCAGGTCTGACAGGGACAGGACGTGGCGGCGCGTCAGCGGTTTCGGGAAGTCGCTGCGGACGTCGCGGCCGGGCTTGCGCAGTTCTTCCAGGATGTCTTTGATCGTCGGCTCACCGGCGCCGAGAGAGGCGGCCAGTTTGGGAGCGGCGTTCATCTGGATCTTATCGCGCAGGATGGCTAATTTTTCCGGGTCCTTGAGCTCGTCATGGCTCAGGCCGTAGTGGCCGGCTATCTTTTCGGCCAGGCCGTATGATTCGGGATGGACCGACGTGTTGTCCAGGGGCTCCGTCCCGTCCTTGATGCGCAGGAAACCGGCGCACTGGGTGAACGTCGCCGGGCCCAGGCGGGGGACGTTGAGCAGGTCCTGCCGGTTCTGGAAGGGGCCGTTCTCGTTGCGGTAGGCGACGATATTGCCTGCCGTCGCCGCCGTCAGGCCGGCGATGTGCTGCAAGAGGGCCGGCGATGCCGTGTTGAGGTCGACGCCGACGTAGTTGACGACAGACGTGACGACCTGGTCCAGGGCGGCCGACAGGGCTTTCTGGTTGACATCGTGCTGATACTGGCCGACGCCGATGGCCCGCGGGTCGATCTTGACCGATTCGGCCAGAGGGTCCTGGATGCGGCGGGCGATGGAAACGGCGCCGCGGATGGTGACGTCCAGGTCCGGCAGTTCCTCCCGGGCCAGGTCCGATGCGGAATAGACGGACGCGCCGGCTTCGTTGGCGATGACGTAGCGGCATTTCAGGTGATAGGCTTCGATGAGATGGGATACGAATTGTTCCGTTTCATACGAGGCCGTCCCGTTGCCGATGGAAATGAGGGTGACGCCGTGGCGGCGTATCATGTTGGCCAGGCTGACGGCACTCTGGTGTTTCTGCTGTTCCGAGTGGGTCAGGTAGTACGTGCCGTAGTCGAGGACCTGTCCCGTCGCGCTGATGACGGCGGCCTTGCAGCCCGTCCGGAAGCCCGGGTCCAAGCCCAGGATGATCTGGCCGGCAAAGGGCGGCTGCAGCAAGAGGTGGCGCAGGTTTTCGGCAAAGACGTCGATGGCCTGCTTTTCGGCCTGTGCCGTCAGTTCGTTGCGGATTTCCCGTTCCATCTGCGGCGAAATGAGGCGCTTGTAACTGTCGGCGGCGGCGTCGCGCAGGATCTGATCATACGGCGACGGCCTGGTGATGACCAGCTGGCAGAGCATGGCGATGTGGCGGTCTGCCGGCTCCTTCAAGGTGACTTTCAGTTTCTTTTCGTTTTCGCCGCGGTTGATGGCCAGGATGCGGTAGCTCGGGATACGGGCGACGCGTTCGCTGAAGTCGGCATAGGTCAGCATGGGACCGGCTTGGTCTTCTTCGACTTGCAGGCTGCAGGTCAGGCGGGCCTGCTGCCACAGTTCGCGGCGCAGGTGGCGGCGGAAATCGGCCCGTTCCGAAAAGCGTTCGGCCAGGATGTTGGCTGCGCCCTGGATGGCGTCTTCGACGGTCGGTACGTCATCGCTGAGAAAGGCCAGGGCGGCGTCTTCCGGAGCCGGGCCCTTGGGGTCCTGGCTGGCAAAGCAGTCGGCCAGCGGTTCCAGGCCGGCGTCGCGGGCCATGGAGGCCTTCGTCCGTTTCTTGGGTTTATAGGGCAGGTAGAGGTCTTCGACGTCCTGGAGCTGCCGGGCCGCTTCCAGGCTCCGTGCCAGGTCGTCGTTCCAGCAGCCCTGGTCCATGATGGACTGGCGGACCGTTTCTTTGCGGCTGGCCAGGGCCTGTTCGTATTCATATTGCTCCTGGATGCAGCGCAGCTGTACTTCGTCGAGGGTCCCTGTCGCTTCTTTCCGGTAGCGGGCGATGAAAGGGATGGTATTGCCCTGGGCAAAGAGGGAAAGGGCAGATTGGACTTGCGCCGGGCGGATACCCAGAGTCCTGGCGATTTCAGCGATCATCGTTTCCTCTGTCATGATTACATTCCTTCCTAACAAAATAGTTAATATTACTTATTGTATAAGAAGAATTTCGCGTAAAACATTGAAATTTTTCTTAATAACCGTTACAATATAATACAGGATACTCTCCAGTATTCTATATGATTCAAAGCTAGAATAAAACTAGAATGTCTTATTATACCACAGTTTTCCAAGAAAGGGGGATAAAAATGGAAATTGCTGAAGTTTTGCGAAAAAACGGCTATAAAGTCACACCGCAGCGCCTGGCTGTGTACGAAGCCATTAACCACAATCCGACGCATCCCAATGCCGAGGCGATTTATAAGATATTGCAGCCCAATTATCCGTCCATGAGTCTGGCCACGGTCTATAAGACCATGGAAATCTTTGCCAAAATTGGCGTAGTCCAGGTCTTGCAATGTGCCGAAGATGCCCATCGCTATGATTATAATACGACGCCCCATGCCCATATTCGTTGCGAAAAGTGCAACCGCGTCATCGATATCGACATGGACCAGGAGGGATTGCGTCAGCAGGCGGCTGAACAGAGCGGCTTCGTCGTCAACGGCGTCAGTATTTCGTTTGTCGGGATTTGCCCGGAATGTCGGGAAAAATCGTAAGTATTTGATTTTCATATAGTCTAAGGATAGGGGCTGCTGCATGAGGCCGGACGGGCTTCGTGCGGCAGCCTTTTTTTGTTATCCGTCGCGCAGGAGGAAAAAATATGTTGCATATTGGATGTCATTTATCGGTTTCACAAGGATTTTTGCACATGGGTGACGAAGCTTTATCTATAGGGGCAGATACGTTCCAGTTCTTCTCCCGCAATCCCCGCGGCAGCGGCGTCCGCAAACTGGACGTCGACGATATACAGGCCCTGAACCAGCTCATGGCAGCCCATCACTTCGCGCCCATCCTGGCCCATGCGCCGTATACCCTGAACGGCTGCTCGAAGACGGCCAAGACGCGAGATTTCGCCCGCCAGGCCATGGCCGACGACCTGCGCCGTCTGGAATACGTCGACAACTGCCGCTATAATTTCCATCCCGGCAGCCATGTCGGACAGGGCGCTGAAACGGGTATCGCCCTCATTGCCGACATGCTCAACACCTGTATGTTCCCCGGCCAGAAGACGACGGTCCTCCTGGAAACCATGGCCGGCAAGGGGACGGAAGTGGGCCGGACCTTTGAAGAACTGGCGGCCATCATCGACAAAGCGGCCATGAACGATAAAATCGGCGTCTGCCTCGATACGTGCCACGTCTTTGACGGCGGCTACGATATCGTCCACCATCTGGACGACGTATTGACGACTTTTGATAAGGTCATCGGCCTGGACCGGTTGAAAGCCGTCCACGTGAACGATAGCAAGAACGAGCTGGCCAGCCACAAGGACAGGCATGAAAAAATCGGCCAGGGCCACATCGGCCTCGAAGCCTTCCGGGCCATCGTCAATCATCCGGCCCTGCGGGACCTGCCCTTTTATCTGGAAACACCCAACGATATGGCAGGCTATGCCAGGGAAATCGCCCTGCTGCGGTCGCTGCAGCAGTAGCTTGGTAAGGAGGTATTCTATGCGTATCTTACATACAGCCGACTGGCATTTAGGAAAATTATTCTATGGGAACTATCTGACCGAAGACCAGGCCTACGTCCTGGAGCAGCAGCTCCTGCCCATGATACGGGACGAGGGCATCGACGCCGTCGTCCTGGCTGGCGACGTCTATGACCGCAGCCTGCCGCCGGCCGAAGCGGTGGAACTCTTCGACGACGTGGCCACGCGGATCACGGCGGATTTGCACGTCCCCTTCCTGGTCATCAGCGGCAACCACGACAGCCCGGCCCGCCTGTCCTTTGCCAGCCGCCTCCTGGCGCCGCAGGGCCTCTATATGGCCGGTGAACTGGAGCGCCTTACGGGCCCGGTCGTCCTGGAAGATGACGCCGGACCGGTCGCCTTCCTGACCGTCCCCTATGCCGAGCCGGCCGTCGTCCGCCAGTGCCTCGGCCAGGATGAGGTCCGCAGCCACCAGCAGGCCATGGAGGCCCTCCTCGGCTGGCAGGGCAGCCAGGTCCCGGACGGTGTGCGCACGGTCTGCGTCGCCCATGCCTTCGTCGCCGGCGGCGTAGCCAGTGATTCGGAACGGCCCTTGTCCATCGGCGGGACGGACCAGGTGACGAGCGGCCTCTTTGCGCCGTTCAGCTATACGGCCCTGGGCCATCTCCACGGGCCGCAGAAAGTCACGAGCGATACCATCCGCTATGCCGGCAGCCTGCTCAAATACTCGTTCGGCGAAGCGCGCCAGCATAAAGGCGCCGTCATCGCCGACATCGGGCCCGACGGGAAAGTGGACCTGGCCTTCCGGGATTTCGTGCCGCGCCACGACGTGCGCATCGTCAGCGGAACCTTCGAGGCCATCATGGCGGCCGATGACGACAGGCCGGACGACTTCATCCTGGCCCGCCTCGACGACAGCCAGCCCATCCTCGACGGCATGGCCCGCCTGCGCCGCAAATACCCCAATGCCATGGCGATGGAAATGCCCAACCGCAATACCCGGGCCGCAGGACAGCGCGATTTCGACGTACAGCAGGTGACGGAACAGGAACTGTTCACCAGCTTCGCCCAGGCCATGCGGCCGGACCAGCCCCTGACCGAAGCCGAGCAGGACTGCGTCCGCACCTTGTGGGATGAATTAGAAAAGGGAGGCAGCCTGTTATGATTCCTATTTACTTAGAAATGAAGGCCTTTGGCCCCTATGCCGGTCAGGAAATCGTCGACTTCCGCGAACTGGGCGACCACAAACTCTTCCTCATCTATGGACCGACGGGTTCCGGCAAGACGACCATCCTCGATGCCATGTGCTACGCCCTCTACGGCAGCACCAGCGGCGACAGCCGCACTGGCGCCCACATGCGCAGTGAGTACGCGTCGCCCCAGGAAGCGACGGCCGTGTCCTTCCGCTTTGCCATCGGCCGGAAATACTACCGCATCGACCGCAGCCCGGAACAGGAAATCGCCAAGAAGCGCGGCACGGGCCTGAAGAAAGCCGCGGCCCACGCGGCCTTATATGAATCGGACAAAGACGGCGGCCAGGAACAGCTCGTAGCCGCCAAGAACGTGACGGCTGCCGTCGAAAGGCTGCTGGGCTTCCAGGCCGACCAGTTCCGCCAGGTCGTCCTCCTGCCGCAGGGCGACTTCCGCAAGCTCCTCCTGGCCGGTTCCAGTGAACGCCAGCAGATCATGCAGACCCTCTTCCATACCCAGCGCTACGCGCGGCTCCAGGAACTGGCCAAAGCCCGCCACGACGCCCTGGCCAGCCAGTATGAGCAGGTACGCCAGCGGCGGGAACAGTGCCTGGCCGACCTGGGCATCGCCAGCGAAGAAGAGCTGCCGGATAAAGAGAAGGCCTGGCAGGATAAAAGCGCCGCCGTCGATGCACAGTGGCGCGAGGCCGAAGGCCGGCGCAAGACCTGTCAGGCCGCCTTCCAGGCCGCCCAGACCTTGGAAAATCACTGGCTCCTGCGGGACCAGAAGCGCCGGGAAGCGGCGCAGCTCCAGGACCAGGCCGGCCGGTTCCAGGAAAAACGGGATACCATCGCCATCCTGCGCCAGGCTGAAATCCTGGCCGAACCGTGCCGTCACCTCGACGACCTGGAAAAAGAGGGCAAAGAGGCTCATAAGGCGGCTGAAAAAGCCCGTAAGCTGGCCGAGAAGGCTGAGAAGGACCTGGCTGAAGCCCAGCGGCAGCTGGCGGCCCTTTCGGCCCGTGAGAGCGGTTATAAGGCAGCCTGCGAAGAACGGGTCCAGCTGACGGGCCTGCAGGAAAAAGCCGGCTCCTACCGGGACTGCTGCCTGGAAGAAGAACGGTGCCGCAAGGCGGCAGGCGAAGCTGAACGGCGCTGGGACCAGGTGCGGCAGAAAAAGGAAGCAGAAAAACAGGCCCTCGACAAGGCCCGGGAAGCCGTCGCCGGCCTGGCCGAACAGGCCGTAGCGGCGGAACAGGCCAAAGCCCGCTGGCAGGCCCTGAGCGACCGGCTCCAGCGCGAAGGCCAGGCCGCTTCCCTGGAAGAACAGCTGAAAGAAGCCGGGAAACAATGGCAGCACAGTCAGAACTTCCTGGAAAAAGCCGCTGCCAAGGCACGGGACGAACGCGTGGCCTATGAAAGTGTCCGGGCCCTGTTCCTCCAGGCCCAGGCCGCCGTCCTGGCGTCGGAACTGGAAGAAGGGAAACCCTGCCCGGTCTGCGGCTCGGTGGCCCATCCCATGCCGGCCGTGCGCCCGGATTCCCTGCCGGAACGGCGCGACGTCGAACAGCACCAGAAACGGGCCGACGCCAGCGAAGCCAAGCGCCAGCAGTGGGAAGTGACGGCCAAAGCCGATGAGACCCGCCATCAGGCTTTGAAAGAGCAGTACGACGCCCTGCGCCGCCAGTACCCCCAGGACGGGACCCTGGCCGACTGGCAGGACAAGGCCGAACAGGCCCGGAAAGCCATGGAAGACCTGCAGAAGCAGTTACAGGCCGGTGAAGCCCTCAAAAAGGCCGTCGCCGCCGGCCAGGCCCGGCTGAGCCGCTGGGAAAAGGATGAAGAAGCGGCCCGGACGGCAGCCGAACAGGCGCGGACCCTTGCGGCCAAGGCGGCCGAAACGAAGGCCCGCCTGGAAGCGGACCTGCCCGAAGCCTATCGTGACCTGAAGGCCCTGCAGCAGCGCCTGGATGCCTTGGGCAAGGCCATTGCAGCCTACGAAAAGGACTTGCAGCAGTACCGCGACGCTGTCGTCGCCGGCGAACGCCAGGCTGCCAAGCAGCAGCAGGAAGCGCAGAACTGGCAGCACCAGGTCGAAGTGCTGCGGGACCGCTTCAGCCAGGGGGTCCAGGCCCTGCGGGACCGCGTCGTGGCAGCCGGTTTCGAGAGCGTCAAGGCCTGCCGGGCCATGCAGGCTGCAGTCGGCCAGATCCCGGAACTGGAAGCGGCCGTCCGCCAGTACGACACCCAGGTCCAGCAGGTACAGGGCCAGCTGGACCAGGAAGAAAAGGCCATCGGCAGCCAGCACCGGCCCGACGTGGCAGCAGCCCGCACGGCGTTAACTGAAGCCGAAAAAGCCAGCCAGGCCTTAGTCGAAGAAAAGGGCAGCCTGGCCGCACAGTACCGGCGCTGGCAGCAGGGCAAAGCGGCCTTGGCCGCCCTGCAGCAGGAAGGCCGGGACCTGACCGAAGCTTATAAAACCGTCGGCGCCGTCTACGAACTCATCGCCGGCAAGCAGACGGGCATCAATTTTGAACGCTACGTCCTCGGCGCCCTCCTCGACGAAGTCCTGGCCGCCGCCAACGGCCGCCTGCAGGGCATGAGCCGTCAGCGTTACAGCCTGCAGCGCTCCCGGTCGTGGGACGACAAGCGGGTCAAACAAATCGGCCTGGACATCGAAGTCTACGACAACTACACGGGCTATGCCCGGCCGGCCAACACCCTGTCCGGCGGCGAAACCTTCCTGGCCTCCCTCTCCCTGGCCCTGGGCCTGGCCGACGTCGTCCAGGCGTATTCCGGCGGCATCCACCTGGATACGATGTTCATCGACGAAGGCTTCGGCACCCTCGACGGGGAAACCCTGGATTATGCCCTGAAGACCCTGGCGTCCCTGCGCAGCGGCGGCCGCCTGGTCGGCATCATCTCCCACGTACCGGAACTGAAGGAACGCATCGACGCCCGCCTGGCCGTCCACAAGACCGACCGGGGCAGTACGTCGTCCTTTGAGTTTGCCTGAGGACCGTGATTAGTATATAATACGATTATAACGAATTGAGAGGGGGAGCAACGTGTCTATTCAAAAAGTACGCGACTATTTTGCCCGGTGGGGGATGGCAGACCGGGTCATGGAACTCGACCAGTCCAGTGCGACTGTCGAAGAAGCGGCGGCCGCCCTTCATACGGAGGGCCGGCGCATTGCCAAGTCCATGTCTTTCCTCATCGGCGACCATCCGATCCTGGTCCTTTTTGCCGGTGATGCCCGCGTGGACAACCATAAGTTCAAAGAACGGTTCCACAAGAAGGCGACCATGATCAAGGCCGGCGACGTGGAACGGCTCATCGGCCATCCCGTCGGCGGCGTCTGTCCTTTCGCCATCAACGAAGGCGTCGACGTCTTCCTGGACGAATCGCTCAAGCGCTTCCAGACCGTCTTTCCGGCCTGCGGCACCGCCAACAGTGCCATCGAACTGACACTGCCCGAACTGGAAACCTATTCCCATGCCAGGGAATGGGTCGACGTATCCAAGGGCTGGCAGGAAGAGAACCAATAAATAAAAAGGGGGTAGTACTATGCAATTCACCTTTAAGCACACCAATTTCAACGTTTTGAATCTCCAGCGCAGCATGGACTTCTACAAAGAAGCCCTGGGCCTGACCGAAGTCAGCCGCATCGAGAACCCGGATTTCACCATCGTCTATCTCGGCGACGGCGTGTCCGACTTCCAGCTGGAACTGACCTGTCTCAAAGACCGCAAGGAACCGTATAACCTCGGCGAAAACGAATTCCACACGGCCTTTGCCGTCAAGGATATGGATGCGGCCCTGGCCAAGCACAAAGACATGGGCTGCGTCGTCTATCAGAACCCGGCCATGGGCATTTATTTCATCGTCGACCCCGACGGCTACTGGCTGGAAATCATTCCGGAGCGCTAGGCCATGAAGAAAGAATATACCCAGCGGACAGCCCGCCTCATCGGCCAGGATAAGGTGGACGAATTAGATACGAAAAAGGTCCTCATCTTCGGCGTCGGCGGCGTCGGCTCAGCCGTCGTCGAAGCCCTGGGCCGGGCCGGTGTGGGCCATCTCATCCTGGTCGATGCCGACGTCTTCGACCCGTCCAATGTCAACCGCCAGCTCGGGGCGACGGTCCAGACTATTGGCCGGCCGAAAGTCGAAGTCATGAAGGAACGCCTCTTGTCCATCAATCCCGACATCGACGTCGAGACCCATGCGACGTTCTATCTGCCTGAAAGCCATCAGGGCTTCATCGCCCATTCCGGGGCCGATTACGTCGTCGATGCCGTCGATACGATGAGCGCCAAAATCGCCATCATCGACGAAGCCTATCACAGCGGCATCCCCGTCGTGTCCTCCATGGGGGCCGGGAATAAGCTCCATCCGGAATATTTCCAGCTCGATTACATCGAAAAGACCAGCGTCGATCCCCTGGCCAAGATCATGCGCCGGGAACTGAAGAAGCGCCGTATCCGCCGCATCAAGGTGGCCTATTCGACGGAAGTCCCGCATAAACCCTTCTCGGACAGCGATGAAGTGCGCCCCAGTCCGGGCAGCATTTCCTTTGTCCCGTCGACGGCGGGCATGATCCTGGCCGGTGCCGTCGTGCGCGACCTCCTGAATCTGGATTAAAAGAAAATTTTTGCTAGTTATACACAAGGGCTGCGTCTATAAAAGCGCAGCTCTTGTGTTGTCCTTTCAAGGCCTGCCAGCCATTTTGATAAAAACTAACCTTAACTTGTCCACAACATGATGGAGTATGTACACGTTGACATTCGCTACTATATATAGTATCATAGGGCATGTGAAAAACGGACCCCGTACCATATATCTTGTAGCAGGTATGGGAAAATGTACAATTTGTATACTATATACTGTGGAGGTAGACATATGTTAGAAGTAATCAAGCGCAATGGAGAACGAGTGCCCTTCAATCGAGATAAGATCACCGTAGCGATTGAAAAGGCCATGAACAGCAGCAGCGGTATTTACGAAGAAGGGCAGGCTGCCAAGATTGCCGGTGAAATCGAAGCGTATGCTGCTTCCATCCAGAAGGACCTGACCATTTACGCCATCGAAGACCAGGTCTACTACCGTTTGTTGAAATACAACAATCCGGCCACGGCCAGGGCTTACGAAAACTACAAGACCATCCAGGCCTTCAAGCGCCAGACCAATACGACCGACGACGATGTCTTTGGCCTGCTGAACAACACCAACCTGGAAGTCCTCGACGAAAACTCCAATAAGAACGGCCACGTCGTATCGACGCAGCGCGACCTCATCGCCGGCGAAGTGTCCAAGGACATTGCCCGCCGCAAACTGATCCCGGCCGACATCGTCCAGGCCCACGACAGCGGCGCCATCCATTTCCACGACATGGACTACATCATTCAGCCCATGTTCAACTGCTGTCTCATCAACCTGGAAGACATGCTGGCCAATGGTACGGTCATCAACGGCAAGAAAATCGATACGCCGAAATCCTTCCAGGTCGCCTGCACGGTGACGACGCAGATCATCGCCCAGGTCGCCAGCGGCCAGTACGGCGGCCAGTCCATCAACGGCATCGACCGCATCCTGGCACCGTACGTCCGCAAGTCCTTCAAGAAGTACATGAAAGCCGTCGTCGAAGAACAGCGCGAAATCTACGGCATCGAACCGGATATGGAAAAGGCCGAAGAAATCGCCTGGAAGCGGACGAAGAAGGAAATCAAGGACGGCATCCAGACCATCCAGTACCAGATCAACACCCTCATGACGACCAACGGCCAGGCACCGTTCGTCACGCTCTTCATGTATTTCCAGCCGGATTACGAATACGCCAGGGAAGCGGCCCTCATCGACGAAGAATTGCTGCGCCAGCGCATCCAGGGCATCAAGAACGAAGCCAACGTCTACGTCACGCCGGCCTTCCCGAAACTCATTTACGTCCTGGACGAACACAACGTCCGCGAAGGCAGCCCGTACTTCTATTTGACCAAGCTGGCCGCTGAATGTACGGCGAAACGCATGTATCCCGACTATATTTCGGCCAAGAAGATGCGCGAATCCTATGAAGGCAACGTCTTCAGCCCCATGGGCTGCCGCTCCTTCCTCAGCCCCTGGAAAGATGAAAAGGGCAACTACCAGTTCGACGGCCGCTTCAACATGGGCGTCGTCTCCCTCAACCTGCCGCAGATCGGCATCCTCGCCGACGGCGACGAAGAAAAATTCTTCCAGATCCTCGACAAGCGCCTGGAACTCTGCAAAAAAGCCCTGCTCCTGCGCGTCGACCTCCTCAAGCGCATCACGTCCGACGTATCGCCTATCCACTGGCAGTACGGCGCCATTGCCCGCCTGAAGCCCGGCGAAACCATTAAAAAATTCATCTACGGCGGCTATGCGACCTTGTCCCTGGGCTACATCGGCATCTACGAAGCGACGGTACTGACCAAGCACTGCTCGCACACGGCGCCGGAAGGCCGGAAATTCGCCATGCGCATCATGGACGACCTCAACGCCCACATTAAGAAGTGGCGGAAGGAAACGAACATCGGCTTCGCCCTCTACGGTACGCCGGCAGAAAACCTGACCAACCTCTTCTGCAAAATCGACAAGGCCCGCTTCGGCTCCATCCCCGACGTCACCGACAAAGGCTACTATACCAACAGCTATCACGTCGACGTCCGCGAACCGATCAACGTCTTCGACAAGTTCTCCTTTGAAGCCGACTTTGAAGACAAATCGACAGGCGGCTGCATCAGCTATGCCGAAATCCCCAACATGACCCATAATATCCCGGCCGTCCTGACCATGGTCCAGTACATCTACGACCACATCACGTACGGCGAATTCAATACCAAACTGGACTACTGCCATGAATGCGGCTTTGACGGCGAAATCATCCTCAACGACGACAACGAATGGGAATGCCCGCGCTGCCACAACAAAGACCGCAACAAATTGACCGTCATCCGCCGGACCTGCGGCTATTTGGGTGAAAATTTCTGGAACGAAGGGCGGACGCAGGAAATCAAGAACCGCGTCCTCCATATCTAAGAGGTGACTTGACTTGCATTATGCACAGATGCGGCAATATGACATTGCCAATGGACCGGGCATCCGCTCGACGATTTTCGTCACCGGCTGCTCACGCCACTGCTTCAACTGTTTCAACCCGGAATACCAGGACCCCAGGGCCGGACAGGAATGGACGGACAAGGAAATGGAACAGCTCCTGTCCTGGCTCAGCGCCCCGACCAACAGCGGCCTGACCCTCCTGGGCGGGGAACCCATGGAAAACACCGACGGCCTGACGCAGATCGTCCAAAACGTCAAACAAGCCATGCCCGATAAATCGGTCTGGGTCTACTCGGGCTTCGCCTATGACGAAATCATCCAGGACCCGCAGAAAAAAGCCCTCTTGGACGTCTGTGACGTCCTCGTCGACGGCCCCTTCGTCGACGACCTGAAAGACCCGGGCCTCTACTTCCGCGGTTCCTCGAACCAGCGCGTCATCGACCTCAAAGCGACAAGAACCAGCGGCCAGATCACCCTGGTATGGCCCGACGGCCGCTGATGACAAATAATTAATAAAAATTATCCGTTGATATTATTTACAATGGAAGCCTTTCCTGCTATAATAACTGTAGGGGCGACCACGTGGGGCGCCCGCCACAGACGTGTGGTGCTATCCGTTACCGTATAAATGGAATGCTTTGCGGTCTGCCAGGCTGGCGATTTTGTTCGACGGCCTTGAATTTCAAAAAAGGAGGGCTTCTCATGGTTGTTGAATCGGTGAAAAAAGTTAAGAATATCGTCTCTGAAGTCTTTAAAGGCTATGCCAGCAATTCCAGCGGCGGCTGCTGCGGCGTATCCCTTCCACCGGAAGAACAGCGCCAGCTCAAACGCTTGAAGGAAGGGGCCCAGGCCGAAAAGAAAGATTGACAGGGGCTGTAAAAACAGCTACACTAAGGATATAAGAACAAGACGCACGACGGGGACACCACCTAAGGTGTCAGACGTCGTGCGTTTTTATTTTGTTACGAGGGGTGTATACCATGCAGTTAGTATTGAATGGAAAGAAAATGAATTGTCCCTGTGACCACCTGGAAGACCTGAAAGCCGCCTACGGCAGCGGTCAGGAAATCATCATCGTCAACGGCTTTGCCACGACAGAGAACTTAGCCTTGAAAGAGGGCGATGAAATCTATTTCATCCCCAAAGACCGCCTGCCGCCGAAAGAAGCCCTGGAAGGCATGATGTGTTCCCGCCATACGCCGAAAGTCCACCAGAAAGTCAGCGCCGGCCGCGTCGCCATCTGCGGCCTCGGCGGCCTGGGGTCCAACGCCGCCGTCTACCTGGCCCGGACCGGTGTCGGCCATCTGCACCTCATCGACTTCGATACCGTCGATGCCAGCAATCTCAACCGCCAGTCCTACATGGTCCGCGACCTGGGCCAGCGCAAGACCGACGCCCTGGCCCGGCAGATTGCCGACATCAATCCCTTCATCGACGTCCGCACGGACTTCGTCCGCCTCACCGAAGACAACGTGCCGACCATCCTGAAAGACGACCAGGTCATCTGCGAAGCCTTCGACAATCCCGATGCCAAGACCATGCTCGTCCACACCATCCTGGAACAATGGCCCGATAAATACATCGTCTCCGCCTCGGGTATGGCCGGCTACGGCGACAGTAACGCCATTGAAACAAAAAAAATCACCAGCCACTTCTATATCTGCGGCGACCAGACAAGGAACGCCAAACCCGGCCGCGGCCTCATGGCCCCCAGAGTCGCCATCTGCGCCGGCCACGAAGCCAATTTGATCCTAAAACTCCTGGTCGACGTCTTATAAATGCCTCTCCTCATAGGAGAGGTGGCCCGCAGAGCCGGAGAGGTTTATTGGTAGCACGGAGTTCGTGGTTTGTAGAAGATGGTTTTAAATTTTTTGTCATTTGCTGCAAACTAAAAACTACAAACTTAAAACTCAAAAAGACGCTGTCTTAATGCGACAGCGTCTTTTTTTTGCTGTCTATGACTCAATGTAAAATAGCATGAATGGCTTAGCAATCGCATTTTCAGACATCCAATGGCGAAAGTGTAACGCGTTACCTTTATAAGACTAGAAAAGAAAAAGAAGAGAGGAGAAAAAAGTTATAGTAAAATACATAAAAACTTAATGATTTCAAATGGCTTATCTAATATTAATCGATGCTGAATAGAAAATAATAAACAAAAAAATGCAATATGACTTTTATGCCGTAAAAGATAAATTGAAAAAGCAGCCTTTTGGCAAAAAAAGATAAAAAAAGTTCGGACGATTGGCGTTTTTTTTGTCTTATATAAGTAGAGGGGTAATTCAGAAAGACAAACCCCAAGATGCAGAAAGAGGTGCTAGCAATGAAACGACTGCAATGGCTGAAAACCAGGACCGGCTTATTCTCAGATCCCCGTATCTTATTCTTGATAAACCAACCTAACGGCGATTCATACATCGTATTTTGGTTTTTCTTGAAGGATATGGCCGGAACGATTAACGACAACGGGTATGTCTACGTATCGGGTCGGGAAGCCATGACGACGCAGCTCATTGCCAAATGCCTGCACCGCCGCCGGCCCTTCATTGAAAAAGGACTGGCATTGCTGGAAAGACTGGAACTCATCGAACGCGACGAAAGCGGTCTTATCCGCATTGCCATCTGGGATGAGCTGCAGGATTTCCAACGCGACGAGAAGCGGCGGGAACAGACGCGCGAACGGGTACAGCGCTACCGTGAGAGGCAGCGTCAATCTCAGCCGGAAGATAGCTCAGTGGATGCGGCGCCTGTCGTGACGGAAACGATGAATCCGCCGGAAGAATCAGAAGCAGAAGCGGCGACATCCGACGGAAATCCCCCTGCGGCAGAAGAAACGTCGGTCTATGACGGTGAACCTGTGACGACGCCGAAAGCAATGCGTGACTACGCCTCGGTACAGAAATACCAGGAGCTTTTCGGACCCATGCAGGGAGAATTCGCCAAGAAGCTCATTGATTTAGAGAAAATGTGGGGCAGCGAGGCAACCTGTATCGCTATCGAACTGGCCCATGAAAATAAAGTCAATAACATTCGGTATATTCAGGCCATTTTAAAGAACAGCAATGGACGGCCCATGAGAAAGGAAGATGAATATGAACGTAAGCAGAGAGAATGTTACGAGCACATTGATGCGGTGTTACGCGAGGCCCGGAGAGAAAAACTGCAACGACTACAAGCTGAAGATGCTCGAAGAAATGCTGCCCGAAACGATGACGGCGAAGGAAGCGGAATCTCTTTTGCATCGCTTGCTAAAACGATGTAAATATGAGCCGTCCATTGCCGAAGTCATGGATGAATGGTATGCCATCCTTCGCGAAAACCGCCGCCCCGAAGCTTTTCATGCCGGACCAGCCCGGACTGTGCCCCAGCGCCATATCAACCAGCTGAAAGACACGCGGCAGGCTTTACTGGAAGGGCGTCCCATCGAAGGGATGAACTTATCTAAAGAACTCATCCGCTTCGCCCGCAGCTTTTTCCCGGAAATCAGTTTGGCAGTCATCGAACGGAACCAGTTGGAAATCTCTAACTGCATGACCGACCGTCAGAAAGATTTGGAACGGAAAGACGGCTATATGACCTATATGAAACTCGATAAAAACGGCGTCATTACGCTGTATATGTCTAAAATTCAATAACAGAAAGGAGTGCGCTATGAACCGGATACTACGATTTTTGAGGAACCTCGATAAGAGGAAATTAATCTTCATCTTGCAGAGAGCCAGTGCCGTATTGCTGCCGATTAGGCCATATCCGGACTGCGGCTGCAATGGGCGTTGCCCATGCCCGGCCGTGAAACACAGGCCCATGCAGGGCATCGCCATCGGAGGAACAACCGCCAGTGTCCACATGAGACAATAATTGGGATTCGCAGGCCGCAGTTCGCAGGCGGCAGTTCGCCTCAGAATCAGATGCGGCGTTCCGCCGCGACAGACTCAAATTGACAACATCGCTTCGGGAAGCCCTCAGCTCGTAAAGATAGCCCCAATCGGGGTTGCGTAGGGGCCGTCCCAAGCCTTTTTGGCCCGTCAGGTGCCGACCAACGGAAGGCGCAGGACGGCTGCCAAAACGGACAGCCGTGGCTGGGCGGCCCGCAGCGAGATTCCATCACAGCCCGTTTTGGTATAATGATGGTTTTTTACGAGTAACGAACCACGAGCCACGGCTTTTTCCGAAGCGACTTGCGAACTGCGGTCGTAAGGCCATATTTATCGAAAGGAGAGTTATGAAAGTCTATTTAAATGCCGGTCATGACCGGCAGCTTGATCCGGGCGCCGTCAATCGCCGCTTGCATTTGCGTGAATGTGATGCGGCTTATGAATTGGCTTTGGGCGTCCAGCAATATTTAGAACGAAATGGAATCGCGGTCGTCTTTGGTCAGGACGATGACCTATACCATATCTGCGACCAGGCGAATCAGGCCGAATGTGACCTCTTTGTATCCATTCACTTCAATGCCTACAACGGCAGGGCCAGTGGTACGGAAACGCTCATTTCCGGGTCCACAGGCAGCCTCATGCTGGGGCACTGCATCCAGTCTAACTTAAAGGCTGTCCTCAGTCTGCCGAATCGAGGGCTTAAAGAGCGGCCGGGACTCTTTGTCCTGCGCAATACCATCATGCCTGCCGTCCTCGTCGAAGTCTGCTTCATCGACAACGACTTCGACTGGCGCCGTTACGACGCCCATCGCGACGAAGCGGCCCAGGCCATCGCAACGGGCATCATGCAGTACCCGTACCAGATGCAGGGCGCTCAGGCGGCATGATGAACGCAGGCCGCAGTTCGCAGGCAGCATAAAAGAGGACGCAGGCGGCAGGTCGCAAAAAAATACACGGCCGAAGGCCTTGTGCGTAGGGGCTTCCGCGTGGGAAGCCCGCTAGAGAGATTCAACCACAGCCTATCTAGGTATAATGGCAGGCTTTTATGAGCCACGAAGGCTCTTCACATACAAAAAAGAAAGGAGGAATGAACTATGGCAGCAGAACGCAAAGCGATTTCCGGCAAGTTAAAGCTGGTCATCAGCTACAACGACGAAAATGACAATTTGTGCGAAAAATCCGTACAGATGCGTAACCTCGTTACCGGCGTCGAACCGGCCAACGTCGTTACCGCCGTTAACGCCATCGGCACGTTGTACGAAGACCCCATCACGGGCATCCATGAAATCGTCGAAAACGAAATTACGGCGTAAGGGAAGAACCTCTCAGTCAGCTTCGCTGACAGCTCCCCTACAAAGGGAGCCTTAAGCCTTCCCTGATAGGCCCTTTTTGGCCCGTCAGGTGCTGACCACAGGGAAGCACAGGGCGGTTGCCAAAACGGAGAGCTGAGCTGGAGGTGGCCCGAAGGGCCGGAGAGGTTGCTCTTCTCACAATACCAAAGAAAGGAGGATTTACCATGGCAATCAAATCGGAAACGAAGACGCTGCAGCTTACTTTTGTGGACGGAGCCAGCAAAAATGTCAGCTACTCTATTTCCAATCCGAAAGCGGACTTGACTAAAGCAACTGTCGATACTGCCGCACAGACCATCGTCGACAGCAAAATCTTTGCTACGACGGAAGGCGGCAATTTGACAGGACTCAAGTCGAGCCAGATTGTAACCCGCAAGGTTGAAACGCTGGAATAAGCGTAGCATAATAAAGGTACCTTGGGCAGAATTTCTGCCCAGGGTATTTTCCATTTAAGGCAACATTAAAAAATTTTAATTTATGAAGAAAAAAATGAAAAGAGGTTTTAATCGAATTTTAATGTAACTGTAGTAAGGAGACGTGATGTAATGACTATTCAGATGCGACATTGTGTCCGCGCAGCTCAGCGCGGCGACAAAATAGCGGCAGAAGAACTGATTAAGGCTTTTAAACCCTATTTGCACCATCAGGCCAAGAAATACCAGCGGTTTTATCAGAATTTCGATGAGGCCTTGTCGACGGCCTATCATGGGGCCATAGATTGTATCTATCAGTATGATCTGAGTCAATCCGAAACCGTCACCGAAATGATGGTCGCTTCGGTACACAATCACCTGCGTCGGGAGTCTTACAGCCGGACCTGTTACTACCAGCGAGTTGAAAAAACGATTATGGAAAACGATACATTAACTGATTTGCCGGAAGACCTTGTTTCGGAAGATGCCTGTCCGGAACTTCGCTATTTAGAAGACGAAGTGCGGACGCAGCTCTACTGGGCCTTGGAACAGCTGCCCGAATTGCAGCAGAAATTCATCCGCCTGCACTTCATCCATGGCTATTCGTATAAGCAGATTGCTCAAAAATACGATTTCAGGAAAAGCACCGTCGGGGATTATGTCAAAAGGGGGTTGCTGAGGATGAAAATTTTGTTGGCAAACGAGCATTTCGCCAGCTAAGATACATAAAAGGCAAAAGCCATGAACTTTCACTGGGAGTTCATGGCTTTTTTATCAAGGGCCAAACGCCTCCCATGCCCAGGGAATTGCTCCCTGACGGGTATCATGGTACAATCAGTTATGAAATGAAACGACATCAAATAAGCAATGAAAGTACGACCATACATAGAAATAGTAAGGAGATATGGTGAATGGCAAGAGGAACTAAAAAGAGTAAGGAAATGACCCTGGAAAATGTTTTGTGGAACTGTCGCGTCGCACTTCGAGGAATCGGGAGTACAGAAAAAAACAGAGATGCTGTCATTTTTCTCGTATTTTTGAAGTTTGCTGGCGATAAATTTGAAAAAAGGTATGAAGAACTAAAACAGCAGTACGGTTTTAATGAAGGTTTGTTCAACGTCGTTAAAGAAAAGACCTCTTCTTACAACGCTGTCAATGTATTCTATCTCAATGAGACATCGCGCTGGTCCTATATCGTGGCCCATGCCGGCGATAATGATATTGCCGTTATCCTGGATACGGCGATGGCAGATATAGAAAAAATGAATCCCTCTCTGCAGGGGGCTTTGTCTTCGCGGGATAAAGACGGTAATCCCGTCTACACCTTCTTTGCCACGCTGGGCGCTACGACGGCCAAACTTAAAGACTTGATCGATAATGTCAATCAGATTGATGCGAACCGTTTTCATGAAGAAGACCTCATCGGGCGGGTATACGAATATTTTCTTCAAGCCTATGCCGCTTCGGGCACGAAAGAAGACGGTGAATTCTATACGCCGTCTTGTGCGGTCAAACTCATTGCCGAACTGATAGAACCGTATAGCGGCGTCGTATATGACCCTTGTTGTGGCAGTGGCGGCATGTTTGTCCAGTCCATGAAATTTGTAGACCGGCATCAGGGCAACAGGCAGCAGATTTCTATTATCGGCCAGGAAAGCAATGCCGATACGTGGCGGCTTTGTAAGATGAATCTGGCTATCCGCGGGATTGCGCATAATTTGGGAGAAAAGAACGCCTCTACGTTTACCGAGGACCTTCATAAAGATAAGAAAGTCGATTATGTTATGGCCAATCCGCCTTTTAATCTCAAAAATTGGCGTACCGAAAAGGAACTCACGAATGATCCGCGTTTCAAAGGCTATGGCGAGGTCATGCCGCCCGTAGCCAATGCCAACTACGCCTGGATTGAACATATTATTTCAAAACTGGATGTTAGCCACGGCATTGCCGGCTTTCTGCTGGCCAATGGCGCGCTAAATGCCAGTGGCGATGAACAGACGATCCGTCAGGCTATCCTCGATAAAGACCTGGTAGAAGCCATCATTGTATTGCCTCGCGACATGTTTTATACGACCGATATATCCGTAACGTTGTGGATCATCAATATGAACAAGCACGCCGGTATGGTCCATGGCCGAGCTGTCCGGGACCGGAGAAATCAGGTGTTGTTCATGGACCTTCGGACGTGGAATCAGCATATTGAAGAAATCGTCATCGACAAGGGCAAGAAGAAAAAGAAGACGATTCTCACCGATGAAGAAATTGCCAAGGTAAAGAAAGTTTATCATAATTGGCAGTCGGAAGACACCACTCTCTACCAGAATGTGCCTGAATTCTGCCAGTCCGTCACGCTGGATGAAATTGCCGCAAAGGACTACTCACTTGCACCCAGTAAATATATCGAGTTCATCGACCACGATTTGGATATTGACTATGAAAAAGAAATGGCCCGTATTCAAGCAGAAATGCAGGAAGTCTTAAAGACGGAGAAGAAATCACAGAAAATGCTCGAAGACGCATTCAGGGGGATTGGCTATGGCATTGACTAAATATAAGTTAGGGGAGTTGTTAGAACTTACAACTGAAACAAATGAAAAATTGGAATATGGGCCCGATAGTGTTCGAGGGATGACAATAACAAAAGAGATAATTCCGACAAAGGCAGATATAAAGAATACGGATCTTAGCAAATTCCTCGTGGTTCATCCCCATGAATTTGTATTCAATCCTCGAACTCACGGGAAAAAAATAGGATTCGGCTATAACCGGACGGACACAGCCTTTCTGATTAGTTGGAATAATATCGCGTTTCGAGTAAAGCCCCAAATGAAGTCTGTTGTTATGGACGAGTATCTATTTTTGCACTTTAACCGTGATGAGTGGGATAGGAAAGCCTGTTTTCAATCTTGGGGAAGTTCAACAGAGGTATTCTCGTGGGATGCTTTGTGTGAAATGGGACTATATCTCCCGCCCCTTGCTATTCAGCAGAAGTATGTAGACGTCTATCAGGCCATGCTGGCCAACCAGCAGAGCTATGAGCAGGGGCTGGAAGATTTGAAGGTTGTATTTGATTCTATTTTGGATAAAGAAAAGCATAAGGCTAAGATGATTGCTGTTGGTGAGCTTCTTACGGAAATAGATAGACGAAACGATGATGGAGCTATAGACGATGTTAAAGGCATCAATATAAATAAACAGTTTATGCCAACAGTCGCAAATACTACCAATGTTAATCTTCGTCGCTATAAGGTGGTTGAAAAAGAACAAATTGCTTATAGTGGTATGCAAACGGGAAGAGATAAATGTATCCGTATAGCGCTTCAAAATTCAGGTCAACCTATCATTGTTTCACCCGCTTATACAGTATTTGAGGTAAACAAAAATTGTGTCCTACCTGAATATTTCATGATGTGGTTTTCGCGATCAGAGAGTGATCGTCGAGGTTGGTTTATGAGTGATTCAAGCATTCGTTCAAACCTTGACTTAGATCGTTTCTATGAAACGCAAATACCAGTTCCGTCAATAGATAAACAGCGTGCAATTGTTGATATTTATAAGACGTATGTTGAGCGAAAATCAATTGGAAATCGCCTCAGGGAACGTATCAAAAACATATGCCCAATATTGATTAAAGGCTCGCTGGACGAAGGCCGGGTCTAAAAAGGGGATGAGACGATGGACTATTTTTTCACGAAAGGGAAATTTACAGAAGCTGAACTGGAACAGGCTATTATCGAACTCTTCCGACAACAGGAGTACGAATACACTTGCGGCGAAGCCATTCACCGCGAACTGGATACGGTCCTTCTGGAAGAGGACCTTCGTGCTTTTCTAACTCGCAAGTATCAGGACAAGCACCTCAGCGACGTAGAAATGAAGAAAATCGTGAACATGTTGAGCTTGATTCCTTCGGCTCCGCTCTATGCGGCCAACCGGCAGGCCTTCTGGCTGGTCGTGGAAGGCTTTGACCTGGTCCGTGATCGTTTAGGTGAATTGCCCGTCCATATTGATTTCATTGATTTTGAACATCCGGAACATAATATTTTCCGCGTCGTGAACCAGTATTCCGTGCAGGGGAAACGGCGTCGCCGGCCGGACCTGCTTTTGTTCATCAACGGGATTCCCGTCAGCATCTGGGAATTTAAGACGGCCATTGAAGAAGACACAACGATTCATGACGCCTGGGAGCAAATCACCATCCGTTACCAGCGGGATATCCCGAATCTGTTGAAGTATTGCTTTTTATCGGTCATCTGTGATGGGGCCAATACGAGACTAGGCAGTATCTTCACGCCCTACCGGTTTTATTATGCCTGGAATAAGGCCAATGATACCGATACAGTCGCTCATGGCATCAGTTCGCTCATGACGATGATAGAAGGGGCTTTTGCCAAAGACCGTATACTCCAAATACTGCGGGACTTTGTCTTCTACCCGGATGACAGCGCCAAGGATGAAGTCATAGTCTGCCGGTATCCTCAATTTTTTGCAGCAGAAAAAATGCTGGCCCATATCAAACAACATATGCGGCCTGCTGGTGACGGCAAGGGCGGGACCTATTTTGGCGCGACGGGCTGTGGCAAGACCTATGCCATGTTGTTTTTATCCCGGCTGATTATGCTTCGCGATGCCGAAACTTTCAGGAGTCCGACCATAATCCTGCTGGAAGACCGGGACGACCTGGACACACAGACTTCCGAATTATTTGTCACGGCTAAGCGCTATCTCCATCAGACCGATGTCAGGAGCATCGAAAGCCGTAACGATTTAGAAAAGACCCTTCGAGACAAGCCTAGCGGCGGCGTCTATGTTACGACGATACAAAAATTCTGTGAAGATACGGGACTTCTTTCGGACCGAAGCAATATCATCTGTATTTCCGATGAGGCACACCGGACGCAGGTAAATATTGGCTCGAAACTGAAGAAAAATGCGTCTGGCGTGTATACGACCTTCGGCTTTGCCAAGTATCTCCGGGACAGCTTCCCCAATGCGACGTACTGCGGATTTACAGGAACGCCGATTGATGAAACGGTAGCCGTTTTTGGTCCGGTCGTCGATAGTTATACCATGAAGGAATCCAGTGACGATGGGATTACCGTCCGCATTGCCTATGAACCTCGTCTGGCGCGGGTCATTCTTTCCGATGAGCAGGCGAAAGAAATCGAAAAATATTATGAAAAATGCGTGGAAGAAGGGGCCAATCCAGAGCAGGTAGAGGCCAGCAAACGCGCCATGAGTACCATGTCGGCGATACTGGGGCATCCGGAACGGATAAAAAAACTGGCCGCTGATATGGTCGCTCATTATGAAGCGCTTTGTGCAGAAAAGCCGGATGTCGTGCAAAAGGCCATGATTGTTTGTTCGGACAGGAAAAATGCGTTCCAGCTTTTGAAAGAGATAGAAACAATCCGGCCGGACTGGCGTATCCCGCGCAAGGCGGAAGACGAATCAAAATTGACACGGGAACAGCTGAATCAGCTGGTGGCACTTCCTAAAATCAATCTGGTAGCCACGCAGGGGCAGAATGATGAAAAAGAACTGTATGATACCTGCGGAACGAAAGAGTATCGGAATATGCTCGATAAGCAGTTCAAAAATAATGACTCGAATTTCAAAATCGCCATCGTCGTCGATATGTGGATTACGGGATTCGACGTTCCTTCCCTTACCGTAATGTACATTGACAAACCGCTTCAGAAACATACGCTGATTCAAACCATTTCCCGGGTCAACCGCGTCTTTGATGGGAAAGACAAAGGCTTGGTCGTCGATTATATCGGCATTAAAAATGATATGATGGCCGCTGTCAAGAAGTACGGCGGTCCCCAGGAAAATCCCGTCGATGAGCTGAATGTCTCCCTATCCATTTTTAGGAATTATTTGTCCATGATCGATGACTTGCTCTCCTCCTTCGATGCTACCTTGTTTTATCATGGCAAGCCACTAGATCGGCTGAATTGTCTGAATGATGCGGCTGAGTATGTACAGACGAGCAAAGAGATGCAGACGCGGTTCATGGGGCTGTCCCGGAGATTGAAGAGCGCCTATCAGATTTGCTTTCCTTCCGGTGAGTTGACCGATAAAGAAACGGCAACGGCACAGTTTTATCTGGCTATCCGGTCTATCATTTATAAGCAGACGAAAGGCACGGCACCTGATGCTGAAATCATGAACCATGTCGTCGAAGGGATGGTCAGAAAGGCCATCACCTGTACGGGCATTGAAAATATTGTGGACCCGCAAAAGTCGATTGATTTGTTCAGTGATGAATTTTTGGATAAGCTAAAGAAGGTAAAACTGCCTATCACGAAGTTCAATGCCTTGCTGAAGCTTTTGAGGAGGGCTATTGCTGACTATGGGCGCACGAATAAAGTAAAAGCCATTGAATTCGATGAACGGTTGCGCCAAGTCGTCGATGAGTATAACAGCCGGGATAAACTCGTTTTTACCAGTGAAGTTGTGGCTGACTTTGTCGATGACCTTTCAGATCAATTAATTCATATTATGAAAGACCTGAAAGGGGACAAAGAATCGTTTGAAAATATGGGGATTACTTTTGAAGAAAAGGCGTTTTATGACATCTTGGTCAAAGTCCGGGATGACCATGATTTCCCCTATGCTGACGAAAAATGCATCGTCCTGGCGAAGAAGATAAAGGAACTGGTAGATGATAAAGCCCGCTTTGCCGACTGGTCTGTACGCGATGATATAAAGAATCAGCTGAACATGGACTTAACCGTCCTGCTTTATGAAAACGGCTATCCGCCGGAATGGGATGAAGAAGTCTTTGAAAAGGTCATGGCCCAAGCAGAAAACTTCAAGAAAAATGAAGGCTGATCCAAACTGATTCACAGACTTGACGAAAAAATGTTCTATGGTAAAATGGAATCAAGGAAAGGGCATAATCTTTCCTGCACGCGCGGGGGTGATCCTGTTGCTGTACATGAATTTCTCCACCAAATGAAGTCTTTCCCGCATAAGCGGGGCACAATTTAAAGAGGCTGCCGCATTATGCAGGTGTTTGCTTAATGCGGCAGCTTCTTTTGGTATCCGGGTTATTCTCCGACTCAGATGCGGCGTTCCGCCGCGACAGACTCAAACTAACAACGACGCTTCGGGATGCCCTCGGCGCGTAGCGGGCCGCCCGCCGTTGCCATTCGTCCAGGTAACCGTCCTGTACCTGACGTGTTAGCATGTTTTGGGCGGCCCCTACGGTATCGCATACAGGCGATGGGAGAGAAAGAGGTTACAGATTGCAAAAAAATACACGGCCACGGCCTTGTGCGTAGGGGCCGACCTTTAACCTCTCAGACCGCCTTTGGCGGCCAGCTCCCCTATAAAGGGAGCCTTGTGCGGCCCGTTGCGAGATTTCATCACAGCCTTTTCGAGTATAATGGCAGGCTTTTACGAGCCACGAATAACGAGCCACGGCCGTTGCCACGAGCCGAGGGTTACTTAAGGCGGCCGGTGGGGCCGTCGGATTCCCACTTGATGAACTAGAAGAAAAAAAGCTTGACAAGGTCTGTCTAAATCTGTAAAATAAATAAGTAAGCTTTTCACTTGGACTCCATTAGCCCCGGAGAAAGAGCACCAAAAGCTTGGTCAGTTAGTTAAATTCAGGGAGGAATCACACAGCATGAAAACTACATTTATGGCCAATGCAGGCAACATCGAACGCAAATGGTTTGTTGTTGATGCTGAAGGCCAGACATTAGGCCGTCTTGCTGCCGAAGTAGCTAAAGTTCTTCGGGGAAAACATAAACCTACTTTTACCCCGCATGTTGATACAGGCGATTATGTAATCGTAGTAAACGCAGCAAAGGTTAAATTAACAGGTAAAAAATTAATCCAGAAAACCTATTTTCATCATTCCGGTTATCCCGGTGGAGCTAAATTCACTCAGGCCGGCCACATGCTCGAAGCACGTCCGGAACGCGTTGTTGAAATGGCAGTTCGCGGTATGCTCCCGAAAAATAAATTGGGTGAACAGATGTATCGTAAACTGAACGTTTATGCAGGTGCTGAACATCCGCATCAGGCTCAGAAACCTGAAGTTTTGAAGTTAAACATTCGCTAATTAATACCGGGAGGAAGATTTCATGGCAGTAGCACAGTACTACGGCACTGGCCGTAGAAAGACATCCGTTGCTAGAGTTCGTCTGGTTCCGGGTCAGGGTAAAATCACAGTCAACAAAAAAGAATTGAACGAATATTTCGGTCGTAAAACACTGGAATTGGTTATTAAACAGCCGCTCGTACTCACAGGCGTAACTGAACAGTACGACGTCATCGCTGACGTTAAGGGTGGCGGCCCGTCCGGCCAGGCCGGCGCAATCCGTCACGGCATCAGCCGTGCCCTTTTGGAAGTCGACGGCGATTTCCGTCAGGCTCTCAAAAAAGCTGGTTTCCTCACACGCGACCCGCGTGAAAAAGAACGCCGTAAATACGGCCTCAAGAAAGCTCGTAAGGCTTCCCAGTTCTCGAAACGTTAATATTTTTTCAAGATATTTTCGTCAAACCTATGCCATTAAAAGAGGCTGTCGCATGTGCGACAGCCTCTTTTTGAGTATCAAGTTTGCAGTTTGTAGTTGTTAGTGAAGGCTTTTAAATTTAAAACCATTTTCTACAAACTACAAACTCCGTACTAAAAACTATAAAATAAAAGAGGCTGTCTTCATATGACAGCCCCTTTTTGAACCCGTCCCGCCACTAGCCCAAGCGGCCTAAAGATGTTAAAATGGATAGGAAATAAGCTGTTTGCTGTGTGAAGGGGGAATCTGCATGTTTACGTATTATATGCCGACGAAGGTATTTTTTGGAAAGGGCTGCATTGCCCAGTCCGGTGAGGTGCTGGCTGATTTGGGCCGCAAGGCGCTGCTGGTCACGGGGCGTCATTCGGCCAAGGTGAATGGGTCCCAGGCTGCTGTTGTGGAAAAGCTGGATGAATTGGGGATTTCCTGGTTCCTTTTTGATGAGGTCGAAAATAATCCGTCTGTAGCGACGATCCGCAAGGCCGCTGCATTGGCCTTGGAAAAGGGCGTCGATTTCGTCATCGGTATCGGCGGCGGTTCGCCCATGGATGCGGCCAAGGCCATCGCCCTGGTCTGCACGCAGGAGCAGGAGCTGGATGATGAACAGTTGTTTACCGGCCCGTACCGCAAGCCCTTGCCCATCGTCGCCGTACCGACGACGGCCGGGACGGGCAGTGAAGTGACCAAGGTCAGCGTCCTGACCAATCCCAAGGCCGGGACCAAGCAGTCCATCAATACGCCGCTCATTTTCCCGGTCTATGCCTTTGCCGACCCGGCCTTTACGGACAGTGTGCCCGAAGCCGTCACCATTGATACGGCCATTGATGCCTTGTCCCATGCCATCGAAGGCTATATGTCCACGGCGTCGACGCCCATGAGCGATGTCTGGGCCGAAGAAGCCATGCGTTTCCTCGGCGTCCATTTGACGGACCTCAAAGGCGACGTTTCGCCTGTCGTCCGGGAAGACCTGCTCTATGGCTCGACCCTGGCAGGCATCACCATTGCCCAGACGGGGACGACCATGGTCCACAGCATGGGTTATATGCTGACCTATTATAAGGGGCTCAGCCATGGCCGGGCCAATGGCCTGCTCTTGTCGGCGTACATGAAGCTCATGGAAGAAACGATGGCCGATAAGGCAGAAAAGGTCTGGGCCATCCTGGGCCTGGCCGGACTCGATGACTTTACGGCCCTCATGCAGGACCTCATGGGCGATACGGTCGACTTGAGTGATGAAGAAATCGAAAAATTCGTCACCATGACCTTGCCGACAGGCGGCGTCCAGCGGACACCCTACACAGTCACGGCAGAGTTGTTGACGGATATATACCGCCATTTGACGGTTTAATGAAAAAAGCGGGCCGCCCAGAACGGGCTGCCTAGCCACAGCTGTCCCTTCCAGCAACCGTCCTGCGCCTTCCGTTGGGCGGCACCTGACGGGCTGGAAAGGCTTGGGGACGGCCCCTACGAACCACTAACCACTAACCACTATTATTATCACAGGAGGATTTTCATGGCAGAATTATTAGCCCCGGCAGGCTCTTTAGAAAACGTACTCACCGCCATTGACGCCGGTGCCGATGCCGTTTATTTTGGCGGGAAAGGCTTCAATGCCCGCAAATTTGCTCATAATCTCGACGATGCTGAAATCGGACAGGCTGTCCGGACGGCTCATTTATTTGGTGTAAAAGTCTATGTCACAGTCAACATCCTCATGGCAGACACGGAATTAGAGGCTTTGTCGGCCTATTTGCAGCTCCTCGACTCATTCGGCGTCGATGGCATCATCGTCCAGGACCTGGCCGTAGCCGCTTTGGCCCGGAAAGTCGCACCGGATCTGCCGCTCCACGGCAGTACGCAGATGACTGTGGCCGACTTGGACGGCGTCCGTTTCCTTGAAGCCAATGGCTTCACCCAGGCTGTATTGTCCCGCGAGTTGTCGGCGCAGGAAATCCGTTTCATCGCTTCTCAGTCGTCCATTCCCATTGAAGTCTTCATCCACGGCGCGTCGTGTATGGCCTATTCCGGCCAGTGCCTGATGAGCAGTTTCCTCGGCGGCCGCAGCGGCAACCGCGGTGCCTGTGCCCAGCCCTGCCGTCAGCCTTATACGCTGCTCTGCGATGGCCAACCTGTCATGAAACACGAGGCCTATGTCCTCAGCCTGAAGGATTTGAAATCCCTCGATTATATCGACGACTTGCTCGATGCCGGCGTCACGTCCTTTAAAATCGAAGGCCGCATGAAGGGCGATACGTACGTCCGGACCGTCGTTTCGGCGTACCGCAGGGTCATCGATGCCCATTACCAGAGCCCGCAGCAGCGCAAGGCCGCCCATCGCGAAGCGGCAGCCCTCCTGGAAGGCGCCTTTAACCGCAGTTATCAGGCCGATTTCCTGGGAGATTCCGTCAGCCGCCGCACGTTGACCGAACGCAATCCGTCGGGACGGCAGACGGCTGACGACATGGCCGGCGGATTGACGCGGAAACTTTCCATCTATGGCCACGTCGACACGGAAGACCAGGGGAACCTGCGCCTGACCTTGTGGGATGAAAATGGCCATACTGCCTCGGCTGTAGCCGATTTCCAGCCCGAACCGGCCCGCCAGCGGCCGGCAACGGCCGATTACGTCCAGGGCCAGCTCGGCCGCCTGGGCGATACGCCCTTTGCCCTGGCCAGTGTGACCATCTGGGATGAAACGCGCATGATCCCGGCCAGTGTCCTCAACGGCCTGCGCCGTCAGGCCGTCCAGGCTTTGACCGAGGCCATCCTGGCGGATTACCCGCGGCCGGCAGCCGGAAAGGCCCGGCAGCGGCAGGCTCCGGACAGGCAGCAGGGGGACAAGGAAGCCATGCAGCTCGTCGTCCGCTGTGACAGTGTCGACGGCGTCGTCGCCGCCGCGGACCAGGGTGCCGACGTCATCATCTTTGGCGGCGAATCGTACCATCATCATCCCTTCGGCACTAAGGCCTGGCAGGCCGCCGTCCAGGCCGCTCATGAACAGGGCGCGGCGCTGTGGGCCGGTACGCCGCGTATTGTCCGCGAAGAGAACCGCCTGGTCGTCCAGAACGAACTGGAACGGGCCATCACGGCCGGCGTCGACGGCATCTATGCCGGTGCCATGGCGGTCTTTGCCATGATAGCCGACTTGAATATTACCGTACCCGTCCGGGCCGATTGGTCCCTCAATATCTTTAACAGCCAGGCGGCCCGGGCCTATGCATCCTTGGGCTGTACGGCCATTACGGCGTCTGTCGAGGCGACGTTGCGCCAGTTGAAAGAAATGGTCCGCCAGAGCGGCTGTCCCATCGAAGCCGTCGTCCAGGGCCGGGCCGAAATGATGGTCACTGAGTCCTGCGTCATTTCGTCCTTTGCCGGCAAGGGCCAGAAGAAAGGCTGCCCGGGCGTCTGCAACCGCGGTGCCTATGCCCTGCGGGACCGCCGGGACGAAACGTTCCCTGTCGTCACCGACCAGTATTGCCGCAACCACATCCTCAACAGCCGGGATCTGGATATGGCGCCGTATTATAAAGACCTGTGCCGCGCCGGCATCGCCGCCATCCGCATCGAAGGCCGCGGCCGCACGCCACAGTGGATCGGCCAGCAGGTCAGCCGGTACCGCCGCCTCTGTGACGGTACGGAAACGATGCTCTTAAGCAGGGAAGACCAGACCGTGACGCGCGGTCATTTCTTCCACGGAATCTTATAACAACAGGAGTAATGCCATTTATGAATAAAAGAAGTATGAGGATTTTGGGATTCTACCAGGTCCAGAACATGCTGGTCCGCCTGGCCCCGTCCCGGTTGTCTAAAGAAATCGCCCGCCGCCTGAGACCGGTGAACGATGGCGATGTCATTGAAAAGAACCTGACCGATACGGAAGAAGCCGTCCGCTGCATGCAGACGGAAACGAGTACGCCCTTCGGCGGCATCGTCGATATCCGTCCGTCCCTGGAAAAGGCCAAGCGCGAAGTGACCCTCGATTCCCATGAATGTATCGATATCTGGAATAACCTCCAGCATTATGGGGAAATCCGGTCGTTCTTCGCCGAACGGGGGGCTGAGTATCCCCAGCTGGCCGAACAGGCAGAGGTCATCGGCGATTTTTCCCAGCTTTCTCATTCTTTCGCCACTGTCTTTGACAACAACCGCCAGATCCGCGACAATGCGTCGCCGGAATTGATGCGCCTGCGCAGCCGTATCGTCGAACTGGAACGGCAGACCAAGCGCTATGTCAATAATGTCCTGCAGAACAAGGAATACCAGAAGTATTTCCAGGATGCCCTGGTCACAGTGCGCAACAACCGCTATGTCATCCCCATCAAGCAGGAATACCGCCATGCCTTTCCCGGCATCGTCCACGATACGTCGGCCAGTGGCTCGACGCTCTATGTCGAACCGCTGGCCATCGTCAATGCCAACAACGACCTGCAGGCCGCCCGCATTGGCGAAACGAAGGAAATCGAACGCATTTTCCGCCGCCTGACGGCCAAAGTGCAGCAGCAGTACAATGACTTGTATGACAGCACGAAGTGTGTCGGTCAGCTGGAATTCGCCTTTGCCAAGGCCCAGTTGGCCTTGAAGATGAAAGCCTGCCGTCCGGCTATTTCCAAGACGCGGGAAATCAGGCTCATCCAGGCCCGCCATCCCCTCATCGACGCCAAGCACGTCGTGCCCAATACCATCGTCATCGGCGGCGATTACCGCATCCTGCTCATTACGGGCTCCAACACGGGTGGCAAGACCGTTTCCATGAAGACCCTGGGCCTTTTGGTCCTCATGCATCAGGCCGGCCTGTTCATCCCAGTCGGCGAATCGTCGGAACTGCCCGTCTTCCGCGACGTCTTTTCCGACATCGGCGACGAACAGGATATTTCCCAGAACCTGAGTACCTTTTCCAGCCATATGAAGCAGCTCATCTACATCCTCAAGCACTGCGGGCCGGAAGACCTCATCCTGGCAGACGAACTCGGTTCCGGTACGGACCCGGCCGAAGGCAGTGCCATCGCCATTGCCATCCTCGATGCCTTTTACCAGAAAGGCTCGTATGTCATGGTCACGACCCATTACAATGACCTCAAGAACTATGCCTATAATACGCCGGGCATCGAAAACGGCCACGTCGAGTTCGATATGGAAACGCTGAAGCCGACGTACAAGCTGCGCATCGGCTCGGCCGGCAGTTCCCACGCCTTCAGCATCAGCGAACGCCTGGGCATGCCCAAGGATATCCTGGAAAAAGCCAAAGACCTGCGCAGCAAGGCTCAGGACATGAATATGGAAAAAGTCCTGACCCAGCTCAATGCACAGGCCAAAAAGATGGACGAAGAACAGGCGGAACTGGAATACCGCCTGCGCGAAGCGCGGAAACTGGAAGACGATTTGCGCAAAGAAAAGGACAAGGTCACGTCAAAGCGGCAGGATATCATCGACGCCAGCCGCCGCGATGCCGTCGACCTCAAGCGCAACCTCCGCGTCGAAGCCGAAAAGATTATCCGCGAGCTGAAGGCCCAGTCCAAGGAGGGGACGGACCGGGAAAAGGCCAAGGCCATCGACAAGGCCCGCCGGGCTATCCAGCAGATTTCCCTGCCTGAAGCGGAAAAGCCCCAGCGCGACCCTGTCGACCTGTCGAAATTGAAAGTCGGCCAGCAGGTCTTCGTCAACAACCTGGACAGCGTCGGCACGGTCGAAGACATCGGCAGCAAACAGCTGACCGTCTCCGTCCGGGGCATGACGGTCCGGGTCAAATTCAAAGACGTCAGTGCGCCGTACCTGGACGAATTAAAGAAAGAACAACAGGCCGAAAAGAAAGCCGCTGCCGCCTCGTCGTACCGGCCTATCCGCACGTCCAGCGTGGCCACGGAATTGAACATCATCGGCAAGACCTTCAGCGAAGCCCTGCCGGAAGTAGAACGCTTCCTCGACCAGGCCCTGGCTGCCGGCTTCAGTCCGGTCAAGATCATCCACGGCAAGGGCAGCGGTGCCCTGCGCCGTCAGATCCACGCCTTCCTCGACGACCAGCCCTTCGTCAAGAAATACCAGCTCGACGACGTAGAAGGCGGTGGTGCCGGCGTCACCCTGGTCTATTTCTAAGGAAAGTGGGGGGCTGTCGCACGAAGGTTTTTGCCATCATGCAAGACCCCTCTTACTTTATAGTTTGTAGTATGGAGTTTGTAGTTTGTAGAACGGAGTTTATAGTTTGTAGGGGACGCCCGTGGGCGGCCCGCCCCTACAGAAAAAGGAGCTGTCTTCGTACGACAGCTCCTTTTTTCATGTAATATTTCCTATGCTGACTACGCCATCACCATGGTCGATGAAATCGAAAAGGGCCATCACATCAATCAGCGCATCAGCGTCGTCGGGGCCTAAGTATTCCTGGATCTCCTAAAAAAGAAGCAGCCCACCTTGTCGTAACCACCGTATCGCAGTGGCTGCGGCAACATGAGCCGATAGAAGTCGTCTTCAACGTTTTTACCGAGGAAGACCGGATAATATATGAACGAGAACTAGTGGAAAAAGGGAATAGTAGATTGTGCGGTAGGGGTCGCCGCGTGGGCGACCCGCTGGGCATTTGGAAACGCTCTCCCCGAGTTGGAAAATCGCTCATATTCTGGGGCGGGCTTGCCACGTGCAAGCCCCTACTAGAACAGCATCTGGAAGTGGATGCGGGTCATTTCGTGGGGGTCCGGGCTGCCGGTCTTGGCCTGGCTGGCGAAGGACTGCATGACGCTGAATTTCAGGTTCTTGGCGACGATGTAGTCGGCACCGATGCCCCAGCTGCGCTGGTTGTCCATGTCGCTGGAGAAGCGCCACGTGAAGGGGTTGCCGCCCATGAAGTAGCCGGCGATATATTTGGCAAAATAGTCTTCACCCGAACTGTGGTTGGACTGATGAAGGCGGTTGTAGTAGAAACCGGCTTCGGAACGGGCGGCCTTGCCGCCGCCGAAGAAGGCGTCGATTTCACCGTAGCCCGTCTTCAGGCCATCCGTACTGAAGTGATCCGAATGGGCGGCGTCGGAAATCGGCTTCACCGTATCGACGCCGGGTTTCTTGCCGTCCTTGAATTTGCCGTAGCCTGTGGTGATGGCCAAGTTATCGTTGTGATAGCGCAGTTCGGCGCCGTCGAGGGCATCGAAGTACTGCAGGCCGTAGGCGTCGCGGCCGATGCGGTAGACGTCATTGCGGCCGACGCTGAGTTCCCAGTTCTTGCTGCCGAAGTTGTAGTCCACTTTGGCCAAATCGACATAGGGATTATTGCCTTCGTCAGAAGCGGCTGCCAGGGTACAGACTACTTGTTTCTTCACGAATAAAAGACCTTCTTTCTTCTCATTCTTTTTGCGTATGCAGAAAAGTGCATAAAATTATACATTGCCTCTAGTATACTACGATGTGTTATGACTGTGTGTCAAATGAGAAGGAAGTTTACCTTTTCTTTATAATTTTACGTGACTGAAGACTTCGCCAATCGGGTCGTGGAGGACCAGGTCGGCGGCGCTGTCCATGTCGGTGCTCGACTTGTTGATGAGGACCAGTTTATGGCCGCGGTAGTAGCGGACCAGGCCGGCAGCGGGGTAGACGACGAGGCTCGTGCCGCCGATGATGAGCATGTCGGCGTGGCTGATGTAGTACAGGGACTGTTCGATGACGTCGTTGTCCAGGCCTTCTTCATAGAGGACGACGTCGGGCTTGATGGTGCCGCCGCAGGCGTCGCACTTGGGGATGCCTGTGGAATTCTTCATGTATTCGGCGTCGAAGAATTTGTTGCAGTGCATGCAGAAGTTGCGGTGGACGCTGCCGTGCAGTTCCAGGACATTCTTACTGCCCGCTTTCTGGTGCAGGCCGTCGATGTTCTGGGTGACGATGGCTTTCAATTTGCCGGCTTTTTCCAGTTCGGCCAGCTTGATGTGGGCCATGTTGGGCTGGGCGTCGAGGGCCAGCATCTTGTCGCGGTAGAAGCGGTAGAATTCTTCCGTGTTGTCCATGAAGAAGGAGTGGCTGAGGATCGTTTCGGGCGGGTATTTATAGTGCTGGTTATACAGGCCGTCGGTGCTGCGGAAATCGGGGATGCCGCTTTCCGTCGATACGCCGGCGCCGCCGAAGAAGACGATGTTATCGGAATTTTTTACCATGTCGACGAATTTTTCAATATTTGTCATCGTAATTACCCCTTTCATACATTGTAGGTGTCTTTCAATAACTGCAGGCCCGACGGGGTGCGGAATACCTTGTCGCGGAAGGTGGCAATGGCTTCCGGTTTCAGCTGGTCTTCGTAGGCGTTGACCAGGAAATCGGCTTCCAGGAGTATCTGGTAGTCCAGGCCGTCGACACCGTCGTAGGTGTGATGGTGGGCGATGAGGAAGCAGACCCGGTCGATGAGCTTTTCGTCAGCACCGAGTTCTTCCAGGATAGCCCTGGCCGGGGCGGGTCCTTCGATTTCCTGATATTTGCCCGACGAGGAACCGTATTTTTCTTCGGCTGCGTGGATGCCGATGTCGTGGAGGACGGCAGCCGTGCGCAGGATGTCCTGCTGGTCTTCGGGCAGTCCTTCCAGGCGGCCGATGGTGTCGGCATAGGCGTAGACCTTGAGGAAATGATGGATGCGCCGGGCATCGCCGTGGTCGAAGGCGATAGCCTTCTGTATTACTTGTTCAATAGCTGTCATGTAAATCCCTGCCTTTCTGTTTCATTATACTACAGGGCCGGGAAGATAGGAACGGCCTGATACAAACCATCCATAGCCTATTGACAGATTATCACATCATACCGTATCCTTTTTATAGGACTTTTTTTAATTTTTATTTATATTTTTATTTTTATGGTAAGGATGTGATTCTATGATTATGGCTGTCCTGAACTACCTCGATGATGTCCTTTATTATCCTATCTTAATGGTCATCCTCATTGCAGCCGGCCTTATTTTTTCCTGGAAGACGCGCTGTGTCCAGCTGCGCCTGTTCCCGGAAAGTATCCGCGTCGTCATGGAAAAACCGACGGAAGCCGGGAAAGTATCGTCTTTCCAGGCCCTCATGGTTTCGACGGCGTCCCGTGTCGGTACGGGCAATATCATCGGCGTCTCGACGGCAATCTGCCTGGGCGGTCCCGGTGCCGTTTTCTGGATGTGGCTTCTGGCCATCATCGGCGGGGCTACGGCCTTCATTGAAAGCACGCTGGCCCAGATTTACAAGCGCCGCAATCCCCTGGGCCACAGCTACGGCGGTCCGGCCTACTACATTGAAACGGCCATGCACAAGCGCTGGCTCGGCGTCCTCTTCGCCTTTTCCCTGATCGTGACTTATGCCGGCGGCTTCAACCTGCTCTGCTCGTTCAACATGCAGTCGACGTTCCTGGTCTACAGCTTCTACGACCCGACGACGACGCCGTGGATCATCGGCGCCATTTTTGCGGCTCTCGTCGCCTACTGCCTCATCGGTGGCGGCCAGCGCATCATCAAGGTCACATCGGTCCTGGTTCCGCTCATGGGCGGCATCTATATCCTGGCAGCGCTCATCGTCATCGTCTTCCACATTACCAGCCTGCCGCAGGTCTTCGCCATGATCTTCGCCGATGCCTTCGACTTCCAGTCCATCCTCGGCGGCGTGTCCGGCTCCTGCATGGTCTACGGTATCAAGCGCGGCCTCTATTCCAACGAAGCCGGTATCGGTTCGGCACCGAATGCAGCAGCCGCAGCCGATGTCAGCCATCCGGTCAAACAGGGCCTGGTCCAGATGCTGTCGGTCTTCATCGATACCCTCCTGGTCTGCAGTGCTACGGCTTTCATGGGCCTCTTCTCGGGCGTGCCCATCACTAAGGAAGTAGCCGGTGCGGCTTACGTCCAGAATGCAGCTACGGCCGTCTTCGGCGGCTTCGGTCCGCTCCTGATTACGATCTGCATGCTGCTCTTCGGTTTTTCCACGCTCATCGGCAACTTGTTCTATGTCGATAACTGCATCCGCTTCATCCACAAGGGCGCGCCGTCCCACGGCTTCGTCAATACTTTCCGCATTGTCTGCGTCCTCGTCGTCTTCGTCGGCGCCGGCATGTCCATGGCCGCTGTCTGGGATATTGCCGATATCCTCATGGCCGTCATGTGCTTCATCAACATCCCGGCCTGCTTCATCCTGGGCAACACGGCCGTCAAGGCCATGCGCGACTACCAGCAGCAGAAGAAGGAAGGCAGGAACCCTGTCTTCAAGGCGGCTTCCATCGGCATTGATGAAAGTACGGTCCAGTATTGGAAGTAAGCCTCTTGACAAATGGGGGATAAGCCTTTACAATACGTCTATGTACAAGTAATTGTCACAAAAAATGAAAAGCGATGAACAAGACGGCCAGTGTCGCCTGTGCCTTTTCAGCGAACCGGGGATAGTGAGAGCCCGGCAAAGGCCGTATGCTGGCGGATCACTTGGGAGCTGCAGCTGCGAACCAGCTGCCGGGTCGCGTCGTTATTGCGCGTCAAAGTGGCTGCTCCGGCAGTCAATAGGGTGGTACCACGGTGATTACGTCTTCGTCCCTTTTTGGGACGGAGACGTTATTTTTTTTCACAGATTCAGAGGAGGAAACACAATGGATTACGGTAAGACTTTACATCTGCCTCAGACCGATTTCCCCATGCGCGGCAACTTGCCGAAACGGGAACCGGACTTTTTGAAATTCTGGCAGGACAACAAGATTTATGAAAAACGCTTGAAGAAACGGGACGGTGCGCCCAAGTTCATTCTTCACGACGGTCCTCCGTATGCCAATGGCAAGATCCACATCGGCCATGCATTGAATAAAGTATTAAAAGACATTATCCTCAAATATAAGACCCAGCAGGGCTGCTATACGAAATACGTTCCCGGTTGGGATACGCACGGCCTGCCTATCGAACACGCCGTCATCAAAGATACGGGCCTGAACCGCCACGAAATGGCCCCCCTCGACTTGCGTGCCAAATGCCGTGACTACGCCCTGGCCCGCGTGGAAGAACAGAAGAAAGACTTCATCCGCCTCGGCGTCCTCGGTGACTGGGACCATCCGTACCTGACGCTGCGCAAGCCCGTCGAAGTCGCTCAGATCGGCGTCTTCGGGGAAATGGCCAAGAAAGGCTACATCTACAAAGGCCTGAAGACCGTTTACTGGTGCCCGCACTGCGAAACGGCCCTGGCTGAAGCTGAAATCGAATACAAGGATGATAAATCCTTCTCCATTTACGTCAAATTCAAGTCCGTCGACCTCAGCTGCCATATGCCGAAAGGTGCCGATCCGGACAAAGTCTTCGCCCTCATCTGGACGACGACGCCGTGGACCATTCCCTGCAACGTCGCCATCAGTGCCAACGAAAACTTTGAATACGTCTGGGTACGCATCGGCGACGAATACCTGCTCATGGCCAAAGACCTGGTCGAACCGACCATGAAAGCCGGCAAAGTCGACGACTACGAAGTCCTGCCCGACGTCATGACGGGCAAACAGCTCGAAGGCCTGGTCTTCAAGCATCCCTTCTATGACCGTAAAGTCCCCATCATCCTCGGCGACCACGTCACTCTCGAAGCTGGTACCGGCCTCGTCCATACCGCTCCGGACCATGGCCAGGACGACTTTGATGTTTGCAAAAAATATGCTGCCTGGGGCCTCAAGCCGCTGGGCACAGTCGACGGCACGGGCCGTTACACCGACAAGGTTCCCGGCTTTGAAGGCCAGTTCGTCTTCGATACGAACGTACCGGTCATCAAGAAACTGGCTGAACTGGGCGCCCTCTTTGCCAAGAGCACGTTCCGCCATCAGTATCCGCACTGCTGGCGCTGCAAGGAACCGATCATCTACCGTGCTACGGAACAGTGGTTCGCTTCGGTCGACGGCTTCCGCCAGAAAGCCCTCGATGCCATCGACACGGTCAAATGGATTCCGTCCTGGGGCCATGACCGCATTTACAATATGATCCACGACCGCGGTGACTGGTGCATTTCCCGTCAGCGTGTCTGGGGCGTGCCGATTCCTATCTTCTACTGCGAAGACTGCGGCGAACACATCATCAACGATGAAACCATCGCTCATTTGCAGAAGATGTTCGCCAAAGAAGGCTCCGATACGTGGTGGATGCACGACGTCAAGGGACTCATGCCGGAAGGCTATAAATGCCCGCACTGCGGCGGCACGCACTTCCGCAAGGAAACGGATATCATGGACGTCTGGTTCGACAGCGGCTGCACCCATCAGGGCGTACTGAAAAATGACCCGGACCTCGATTATCCCTGCGAAATGTACCTGGAAGGCTCGGACCAGCATCGCGGCTGGTTCAACAGCTCTCTGCTCACGTCGGTTGCCGTCAACGGCTATGCTCCGTACAAATCGGTCCTGACCCACGGCTTCACGGTCGACGGCGAAGGCCGCAAGATGAGTAAATCCGTCGGCAACACCGTCGCTCCCCAGGAAGTCATCGAAAAATACGGCGCTGACGTCCTGCGCCTGTGGGTATCGTCGGCTGACTACCAGGGCGATATCCGCTTGTCGCCGAAGATCCTGAAACAGCTCTCCGACGTCTACCGCAAGATCCGCAACACCTTCCGTTACATCCTGGGCAACCTGGCCGACTTTGATCCGGCTAAGGATACGATCGCTTACCAGGATATGACGGACCTCGATAAATGGGCTCTCCTGCGTCTGGAACAGGTCTTTGAAGAAGTCACCGATGCTTATGAAAACTACCAGTTCCACGTCATGTACCATGCTATCCACAACTTCTGCACCGTCGATTTGAGCGCCATGTACCTGGATGTCATCAAAGACCGCCTGTACACGGAAAAGGCTGATTCCCATATCCGCCGCAGCGCCCAGTCGGCTATGTACATCATCCTCGATACGCTGGTCAAGATCGTCGCACCGGTCCTGTCCTTCACGGCCGAAGAAGTATGGCAGAACATGCCCGCTGTCGAAGGCAAGGAAGAAAGTGTCCTGCTCACCGATTGGCCCAAGGCTCACAAAGAATATCTCGACGCTGACCTCGATGCCCGCTGGGCTCAGTTCCTGTCGTACCGCCGCGATTTGACGCGTGTCCTCGAAGGCGCCCGTAAGGAACACAAGATCGGCCATGCCCTGGACGCAGCCGTCACCATCTATGCCGATGGCGAAGACTACGATTTCCTCAGCCAGTGGCAGGATCAGCTGGCCACGCTGCTCATCGTCAGCGAAGCCAAACTGGTCAAAGGCGAAGCCCCGGCTGAAGCCGTTGCCGGTGAAGACCACGGCGACATGAAAGTCGTCGTCGCTCCGTCGACAGCTGAAAAATGCGAACGCTGCTGGATCCACAGCGACACTGTCGGCTCGGATCCGAACCATCCGACCCTCTGCGCCCGCTGCGCTGCCGTATTAAGTGAATAAAAGTTTGATATATGAAAAAAGGGACTGTCACACGTGCGACAGCCCCTTTTTTTAGCAGTCAGCGGCTAGCAGTTAGCGGATGGTTTTAAATTTAGTGCTATCCACTAAAAACTACAAATGCTGAGAAATCAACCTCTCAGACCGCCTTTGGCGGCCAGCTCTCCTATGAGGAGAGCCTTTCGTCAAACATCATACATCAAAGGCAAAGAAAACCTACGTGATAACAAAGAGCTTTACATGAGATTTCTTTTTTTTATTGAAAATTTACGGCTTTTGCTTTATAATAAACAAGTGTATTCATACATTATACATTTGTAACATGGAATTAGGGTAGGAGGTTTTATTTATGCATAGTTTATGGAATGCATTGAACCGCATCAGCCTGATCAAGCAGATTATCATCGGCTTGGTCATCGGTATCGCCGTGGCTATGGCTTTCCCGGCAGCAGGGAAGGAACTGGCCTTGCTCGGCGTCATCTTCGTCGGGGCCTTGAAGGGCATCGCCCCGGTACTGGTCTTCGTCCTGGTCGCCGCTGCACTGAGCCGCAAACAGGAAGACCACGAATCGAACATCAAAGATGTCATCATCCTGTATCTCATCGGTACTTTTTTAGCGGCTTTCTTTGCCGTCATAATCAGTTTCGTCTTCCCCCTGACGCTGCAGCTCGACGTATCGGCTGCCAGCAATAAGGCACCGGAAGGCATTGCCGAAGTCTTGACGACGATCCTCAAGAACATCGTCGACAACCCGGTCCACGCCCTGATGACGGGCAACTACATCGGTATCCTCGGCTGGGCCTGCCTGTTCGGCGTTGCCGTCCGCCGCGTCTCCGAATCGTCGAAAGCCGTCCTCGATGACTGTGCCGACGCTGTCACGACCTGCGTCCAGTGGATCATCCGCCTGGCTCCGCTCGGCATCATGGGCCTCGTCGCCGACTCCGTTTCGTCCAACGGCATCGGTGCCCTCATCGGCTATGCTAAATTGCTCTGTCTTCTCTTAGGGTCGATGCTGCTCTTCGCCTTCGTCATCAACCCGATCATCGTCTACGCCAAGATCCACCGCAATCCGTACCCGCTGGTATGGAAATGCGTCAAGACGTCTGGCGTCACGGCCTTCTTTACGCGCAGCTCGGCCGCGAATATCCCGGTCAACCTGTCCCTGGCCAAGGAACTCGGCGTCAATCCCGATACGTATACGGTCACCATTCCGCTCGGTGCGACCATCAACATGTCCGGCGCAGCCATCACCATTTCCATCATGACCCTGGCTGCCGTCCACACCCTGGGCATTTCCGTCGACTTCCCGACGGCCCTCTTGCTCAGCGTCCTTTCGGCCATCGGCGCCTGCGGTGCTTCCGGCGTTGCCGGCGGCTCGCTGCTGCTGATCCCCATGGCCTGCAGCCTCTTCGGTATCTCCAATGATATCGCCATGCAGGTCGTCGGCGTCGGCTTCATCATCGGCGTCCTCCAGGACTCGACCGAAACGGCCCTCAACTCGTCGACAGACATCCTCTTCACGGCAGCTGCCGACTTTGCTCAGCGCGGCTATCCGGAACACCTGGGTGGCGGCCACGAAGTCAGCCATCAAGGGTAGGAACGCCCCTTGGGCGTTCCGCAGGCCGCAGTTCGCAGTCCGCGGTCCGCGTGTAGGGCGCCACGGATTATGACGAATAATGCAGGCCGCCGTTCGCATGTAGGGGCGCCACGTGGGGCGCCCGCCACGGATTATAATGAATAATGCAGTCCGCCGGCCGCAAAAGGACCCTCGCATGACGGTATTCGTCATCATGCGAGGGTCCTTTTTCTTGGTCAAAAGCAACCTCTCAGACCGCCTTCGGCGGCCAGCTCCCCTATAAGGGGAGCCGCTAGCCACGGGCCACTAACCACTAAAAAAGGGCCTGTCGCACGAAGGTTTCTGCCATCGTGCGAGGGTCCTTTTTCTTGGTCAAAAACAACCTCTCAGGCCGCTTTCGGCGGCCAGCTCCCCTATGAGGGGAGCCACGAGCCACGAACCACTAACCACGAGCCACTAAAAAAGCGTTGTCCGTCAGGACAACGCTTTTTTCCACCCTTATTTTCCGCTAGCAGCGATGCAGTCATTGAGGTCAGCAATGAGTGCGTCGACGTCGATGCCGTGGGCACCAGCGCCCTGGCCGATGGTTTCAAAGTGAGCAGCCATGCAGCCAATGCAGCCGAGGCCGTACTGCTGGAAGATTTCAATGATCTGCGGATATTTCTGAACGGCTTCAATGATACCCGTGTCTTTTGTAATCTGTGCCATTATTTTTATTCCTCCTTGTCAATTCGTATCCGTACCGTTTTGAAGGAACTTCCGGATTGCATCTATTATATCATACTTTTTTTCATTTGTGCGAGGAAATACTTTTTTCCTCCAAGAGTTGGCCGTCGGGCAGGAAGCTGCGGAAGGTCAGGCTGTCGTCCGTCGCTTCCAGGGTCATGTAATTGTCCGTTTCCGGCTGGGGTGCGACGTATTCGTCGAGGCTGTGCTGTTTCCACAATCCCGGATACTGGACGTTGCCGGCGACGCCGGTGATGAGGTACAGCGGGCCCGATTCATCGCGCTGGAAGTTCCTGATATGGCCCCGGTCGCGGTAGGTGTGGAGATGGGCCGAGAGGACGGCATCGACGCCGTACTGGTCGAAGAGGGGCATCCACAGCCGGCCTTCGGGCGAGAAGCCTTCTTCTCGGGGCTGGGGCCGGTTGGCGAAGCCGTACTGGAGCGGGTCCTTGTGCATGAGGACGATTTTCCATTTCTTCGTCGTCTTGGCCATGTCTTCCTTGAACCAGGCCACTTCGTCTTCGTCGAGGCTGGGCTCGAAGTCAGCCAGTTCCTGGGACTGCGTGTTGAGGACGACGAAGTGGACGTCACCGTAGTCGAAGGAGTAGAACTGGTTCTGGTATTTTTCCCTGTCGATACGAGGCAGGGCGAAGAGGTGCAGGTAGGCTTCGGGCATGCGGACTTTCCAGTCCTTGTCATACGTTTCGTGGTTGCCCAGGAGGGGGACGACGGGGATGCGGGCGATCATGTCGCCGACGACGTCGAACCAGGCGTTCCACTGGTAATGGTCCTGGCCGTTGTCGACGAGGTCGCCCATGTTGATGAAGAACTGGGCGTCCTGGTTGCGCTGCCAGGCAGGTTGGGCCGTGGCGGCCCAGACGCTGTAGTCGCTGGACTGGGAATCCGGGAAGATGAGGGCCTTGAAGTCATGGCCCTGGGCCGTATGGAAGGACTGCCAGTCACTGCGTTTGTCGCCGGCACCGACGCGGTATTCATAGGCCGTACCCGGTTTTAGATCGCTGACGGCCGCCGTGTGGATGTACGTCGTCACGCCATCGTCGCTGAAGGCGTCACTGGAAGCGGGGAGCTGCATGAGGGAATCGTCGTCGCCGGCTTGGCGGTATTCGACGACAGGATTCTCTTCGGCGTAGTCCGACTGCCACATGAAGGTCCGCGACGTCGTGCTGTCGGCTGTGATGACCTGGCGGATGTTCGAGGCATCGACGGCATCCGTCGACAGGTAGTGGGCCGCCGCGGCTTTGGTGGCCTTGACGCCCTGTCTGGCGACGGTCTTCGTACCCGGCAGCCAGGTATAGGCACTGACGGCGGCGATGACGGCAGCGGCCAGGGAAAAGGCGATGATTTTTTTATATTTGGCTTTCATAGAATTCCTCCTGTTTTTTTTGATATAAGTCATTATAAGACATGGAGTCAACTCCAAGTCAAGCAAAAAAGAAAAACTTGACAAGGCCTTCGCTTCGATATAAGATAGATGCATCAAAAGTGATAGAGAACGTCCATGAACGGGAGCAAGTACCGTCATGATACCCTTGACAGCGAGCCGGTGGCAGTGGAAGTCCGGCGAAGAGGCCATGAGCGGGAATGGGCCCGGGAGATGCAGGCTGAACGCGAGTAGGTCCTGCCGGAACTTTCACCGTTACCAGGAAAGAATGCATCTACGTGTGCATATGAGCCGGGCAGTTTTGCCAACCAGGGTGGTACCGCGGAAATGACTTTCCTTTCGTCCCTAATGTGAGGGATGGAAGGATTTTTTTATTGAACAGGGAGGAATCCATCATGTCTATTATTTTTTCTGGCATTCAGCCGAGCGGCAATTTGACTTTAGGCAACTATTTAGGCGCACTGCGCAATTTCTCGAAGATCCAGGACGGCAACGAATGTTATTACTGCGTCGTCAACCAGCATGCCATCACGGTCCCTCAGAATCCGCAGCTTTTGCATGAACGTACGCGGAAACTGGCTGCCATCTACCTGGCTTCCGGTCTGGATCCGGAAAAATCGACGCTCTTCGTCCAGTCGGAAGTCCCGGAACACGCACTCCTGGGCTGGATGATGATTACCTTGTCCTATGTCGGCGAATTGGAACGCATGACCCAGTATAAGGACAAGGCTTCCAAACGGGGCGATTCCATCCCGGCCGGCCTGTTGACCTATCCGCCCCTCATGGCTGCGGACATCCTCTTGTACCAGACCAACTTCGTCCCCGTCGGCGACGACCAGAAGCAGCACATGGAAATCACCCGCAACCTGGCCCAGCGCTTCAACCGCTTCTACGGCGAAGTCTTCACCATTCCCGATATCTACCTCGGCCAGGACGGCACGCGCGTCATGAGCCTCCAGGAACCGACCAAAAAGATGAGTAAATCCGACGACAACACGACGGCGACGATTTACCTCCTGGACGAACCGAAAGCCATCGAAAAGAAAATCAAGCGGGCCCAGACGGACAGTGAAAACTCCGTCCATTACGATAAGGAGAACAAGCCGGGCATTTCCAACCTCATTGAAATCTTCTCGGCCCTGACCGACCAGACCCACGAACAGGTCGAAGCGGCCTACGCTGGCAAGGGCTACGGCGCCTTCAAGAAAGACGTGGCCGATGCCATCATTTCGACGCTGGAACCGATCCAGCAGCGTTACCGCCAGCTCGTCGGCGACCCCGAACTGGACGCCATCCTCGACAAGGGCGCTGCCAAGGCACACGCAAAGGCCAGCGTCACTTACGAAAAAGCCGCCAAGGCCATGGGTTTATACCGGAAGTAAAAATTAAAAATATGGCAACACAACTTAATACTTTATTTTAAATATTATATTGACATAACAAAAATAATAAAGTATTATACTTTACACATCGAAAAAATAAATAAAGCAGAGGCAACGGTGCCATCAGACACTGTGCTTCTGCTTTTTTTATTTTGTAAAGTCATCTGTGTTATAAAGGGGGAGTGCCATATGGCAGCGAAAAAGTCTAGTTTTGACAAAGTACTCAATGCCTGGGACGTCCTGGTCATCGCCTTCGGGGCAATGATTGGCTGGGCCTGGGTCGTATCGACAGGGGATTGGATCACCGGCGGCGGTGTCCTCGGCGCCATGCTGGGGTTCGCCATCGGCGGCGTCATGATTTTCTTTGTCGGCCTTACTTATGCCGAATTGACATCGGCTATGCCGCAGTGCGGCGGCGAACACGTTTTCAGTTATAAGGCCATGGGGCCTGTCGGTTCCTTCATCTGCACGTGGATGATCGTCCTCGGCTATGTCAGCGTCGTCTGTTTTGAAGCCTGCGCCTTGCCGACGATCCTCGTCTACTTGTTCCCGGATTTCCTCATGGGTTACTTGTACACCATCGGCGGCTTCGACATCTATGCGACCTGGCTGGCTGCGGCCGTCATCATCGCTGTCGCCATTACGGCTATCAACATCATCGGTGCCAAGACGGCTGCCCGCCTGCAGACCATCCTGACGGCCATCATCGGCGGCGTCGGCATCGTCTTTGTGGCTGCTTCGGTCCTGACCGGTTCGACGGCCAACCTGGACGGCCAGCTCTTCATGGGCGCTACGACGTCGGAAATGGCCAAGGGTACCCTGGCTATCGCCGTCATGACGCCGTTCTATTTCATCGGCTTCGACGTCATCCCGCAGGCAGCCGAAGAAATTTCCGTATCCTTGCAGAAAATCGGCCGTATCCTGATTTTGTCCATCGTCCTGGCGGTTCTCTTCTATGCCCTCATCATCTTCGGTGTCGGCTATATCCTCAACCAGAGTGAAATAGCCCTGGCTATGAAAGGCGTCGGCAGCCTGGTCACGGCCGATGCCATGGCTGTCGCCTTTGGCAGTTCCATGATGGCCAAAGTCCTCATCATCGGCGGTATCTGCGGCGTCGTCACCAGCTGGAATTCCTTCCTCATCGGTGGCAGCCGTGCCATGTATTCCATGGCTGAATCGTACATGATTCCGCATACTTTTGCTAAATTGCACGACAAATATAAGACACCGGTCAACGCGCTCCTGCTCATCGGCGTCTTGTCCATTGTCGCTCTGTTCTTCGGCCGCAAGATGCTGGTCTGGGTCGTCGATGCCGGCAACTTCGGCTGCTGCATGGCTTACTGCATGGTTTCCATTTCTTTCCTGATCCTGCGCAAGAAGGCGCCGGACATGGTCCGTCCCTATAAGGTACGCCACTATAAATTCGTCGGTGCCATGGCTGTCCTCATGTCGGCCTTCATGGTCGTCATGTACATCGTCCCCGGTTCCGGTGCCGCCCTGGCTCCGCAGGAATGGGGCATGGTAGCCGGCTGGTCCCTGCTGGGCGTCATCTTCGGTGTATACTGCAAGGCCAAATACGGCGAACGCTTCGCTACCCATATCGACGTCGCCATGGATACGGAAGTCAGGGAAGCGGCCCTGCCGTCGAGTGAACTGAAGACGGTCAAATTGTAAATGCCTTCTCAAAGATTGTCTTTAAAATTAGAAAGTTAAAATAACACAGATTTATAAAAATAAAAGCAAATAACATATTGACAAAGAAAGTGTAAAGTATTACACTATATTCAACAAAGAAAATAACGGAGACAAGAGGCAAGGGAGCCTGATGGAACATCAGCTTTCCTTGCCTCTGTTTTTGTTTGGGGAATTCTTTGTTAGTTATCATTTCTTTATAAAATCATCAGTTTAGGGGGAGTTACGAATGAGATTACGCGATGTAGGATTGACCAAAGAAGAAATCAAAGCCAAAGTAGACAAGTACATGATCGAAACGTACGAACGCTTCGACATGATCGCTGAACGCGGCAAGGGCATGTACGTCTACGATGAAAATGGCACGCCGTACCTCGATTTCTACGCTGGTATCGCCGTCAACAGTGCCGGCAGCTGTAACGATAAAGTCGTCCTGGCCGTCATCGACCAGTGCATGGACATCATGCAGACCTTCAACTATCCGTACACGGTCCCGCAGGCCCTGCTGGCTGAAAAAATCTGCACGACCATCGGCATGGACAAGATTTTCTTCCAGAACTCCGGTGCAGAAGCCAACGAAGCCATGATCAAGATGGCCCGTAAATACGGCGTCGAACACTTTGGTCCCAACAAATACGAAATCATTACGGCAAAAGAATCCTTCCACGGCCGTACCTTTGGTTCCATGAGTGCTACGGGCCAGCCGGACAATGCCTGCCAGATTGGTTTCGGCGCCATGACACCGGGCTTCAAATATGCTGAATTCAACAATTTGAAAGCCTTTGAAGACGCCATCACGGAAAACACCATCGGCATCATGGTCGAACCGGTACAGGGTGAAGGCGGTGTCCATCCGGCAACGAAAGAATTCCTCACAGGCCTGCGCAAACTGTGCGATGAAAAAGGCCTGCTCCTCCTCCTGGACGAAGTACAGAGCGGCTGGTGCCGCACCGGTGCTGTCATGTCCTACATGAACTACGGCATCAAACCGGATATCGTTTCCATGGCAAAAGCCCTTGGCGGCGGCATGCCGATTGCAGCCATCTGCGCCCGCGAAGACGTTTCCAAAGCCTTCACCATGGGTTCCCACGGCAGTACCTTCGGCGGCCATCCGGTCTGCTGCGCCGCTGCTTTGGCCGAAGTCAACGAACTGTTGGACAAAGACCTGGCCGGCAATGCCAAGAAGATGGGGGCATACTTCCTGGAACAGGCCCGCGAAAAACTGCCGCATCTGAAGGAAGCCCGCGGTCAGGGCTGCTTCCTGGGGCTTGAATTCGACGACAAGATCAACAGCGTCGACTTGAAGCACAAATGCTTCGACAAACACATGCTGTCGACAGCTATCGGCGAACACGTCCTGCGCCTGGTACCGCCGCTGATCCTCCAGAAGGAACACGTCGACAAGGCCATTGCCATCATCAAGGAATCGGTCGAAGAATTGGCAAAATAAGTACACGTAACTGAGGGGTATGAGAAGGTGTCTGCCAGAATTGAGGGGTTGGCAGGCACCTTTTCTTAAAAAAAGGGGGAAACGAAATGAAACATTTCGTCATCACTATGGGATGTGAATTCGGCAGCGGCGGACCGGAAATCGGCAAGATGCTGGCCAAGTCGCTGGGAATCGAATACTACGACCGGGATCTCGTAGATAAAGTCGTGGAAAAAATCGGCGTAGAAAAACATCTCGTAGAAGAAGCAGATAATAAGAATTTCGTTCCGTACGGCATTGAAACGTCGTTGGGGACGCGCTATGCGAATCTGTCGAATAAAGTCATTTACACGCAGTTCGATGTCATCCGCAAGATGGCCAAAACATCGTGCGTCATCATCGGCCGGTGCAGCGACTACATCCTGAAGGGGCAGGATGATGTCGTCAACGTCTTCGTCTATGCACCGACGGAAGTACGCATCAAGACCATCATGGAAAAGATGAATTTATCCGAACGCCATGCGGCAGAAGTCATCCGGGATTATGACAATGCCCTCCATCGCCGGTATAAATACATCACCGGCACTTATCGCGGCGACCGTCACAACCGCCACCTGCTGGTCGACAGCAGCGTCCTGGGCTGGGAAAAGACGGCGAAATTCATCAAATCCTTCGTCGAAATGTGTTTTGAAGAGACTTGAGGGGGTATGAAAGATGGCTACAAAAAAGTCTGATTTTGATAAAGTCCTGAGTGCCTGGGACGTCCTGGTCATCGCCTTTGGCGCTATGATCGGCTGGGGCTGGGTCGTATCGACAGGCGACTGGATCATGGAAGGCGGCGTCCTCGGCGCTATGCTGGGCTTCGTCATTGGCGGCATCATGGTCTTCTTCGTCGGCCTGACCTATGCCGAACTGACGTCGGCCATGCCGCAGTGCGGTGGCGAACACGTCTTCAGTTATAAGGCCATGGGGCCCATTGGTTCCTTTATTTGTACGTGGATGATCGTCCTCGGCTATGTCAGCGTCGTCTGCTTTGAAGCCTGCGCACTGCCGACGATCGTCGCTTATATTTATCCTGATTTCCTGACGGGTTATATGTATACCGTTGCCGGCTTCGACATTTACGCTTCCTGGCTGGCTGTGGCTATCCTGGTTTCTGTCTTCATTACAGCCATCAACATCGTCGGGACCAAGACGGCTGCCATCTTGCAGACCATCCTGACGGTCATCATCGGCGGCGTCGGTATCCTGCTCATCGCCGCATCGGCCCTGACCGGGACGACGGCCAACCTCGAAGGTCAGCTCTTCATGGGGGCTACGACGACGGATATGGTCAAAGGGACTTTGGCCGTGGCTGTCATGACGCCGTTCTATTTCATCGGCTTCGACGTCATTCCTCAGGCAGCGGAAGAAATTTCCGTATCCTTGCAGAAAATCGGCCGTATCCTGATTTTGTCCATCGTCCTGGCCGTTCTCTTCTATGCCCTCATCATCTTCGGTGTCGGCTATGTCATGAATAATTCGGAAATCGCCGTTGCCATGAAAGGCGTCGGCGGCCTGGTCACGGCCGATGCCATGGCTGTCGCTTTTGGCAGCTCCATCATGGCCAAGGTCCTCATCATCGGCGGCCTCTGCGGTATCATCACCAGCTGGAACTCCTTCCTCATCGGCGGCAGCCGTGCCATGTATTCCATGGCTGAATCGTACATGATTCCGCACGTCTTCGCTAAATTGCACGACAAATATAAGACACCGATCAACGCGCTCCTGCTCATCGGCCTCTTGTCCATCATCGCGCCCTTCTTCGGCAAGAAGATGCTGGTCTGGGTCGTCGATGCCGGTAACTTCGGCTGCTGCGTCGCCTACTGCATGGTCGCCATTTCCTTCGTCATCCTGCGCAAAAAGGCTCCGGAAATGGCCCGTCCCTACAAGGTCAGCCATTATAAACTGGTCGGCGTCATGGCCATCCTCATGTCGGGCTTCATGGTCGTCATGTACATGATCCCCGGCTCCGGCGCTACCCTGGTTCCCCAGGAATGGGGCATGGTCCTGGGCTGGTCCGTCCTGGGCGTCCTCTTCGGCTTCTACTGCAAGGCTAAATACGGCAGTAAATTCGCTACCCACATCGACGTCGCCGTCGATAATGAAGCCGTCGAAGAAGCGGGCGACCTGGCTTTCGGTCAGGCCATGGCCGCTGCCCTGCACGACGTCGAATCCGATGCGCCTGTCACCTATGTATCGCAGCCGCTGAGCTTCTCCTTCTCCATGCCTGTGTCCGTCGTCTTCGGTGCCGGTAAGCGCCATATGGCCGGGGAACTCTTTAGGGCCTATGGGACCAAGGCCCTGGTCGTCACCGATGCCGCTACCAATGGGCGGGACATCGTCAATGAAGTCGAAAAGAGCCTGAAAGAGGCTGGCATTTCCGTATCCCGCTTTGCTCATATTACGGGGAAATCCCTGGATATTACGGCTGATTCGGCAGTCGACGAAATCAAGAAGAACGGCAGCGACTTCATCGTCGCCATCGGCGGCAATACCGTCATGGAAGGGGCCAAGCTGATTGCCAGTGCCGCTGCCCGCACCTTGGGCAGGGGCATGATGCCCTTGAATTTCGTACCGACGACGTATCACGCCGGCGCCTGCTTCGATGCATCCCTGCCCGATGGCAGCCGCGACAACGCCCTGCTGGCCAAGGTCGTCCTGGTCGATCCGGACTGCATGACCGGCATGAGCCAGAAAGACCGGGCTGTCTCCGGCTTCGCCGCCCTGTGCGAATGTATCCGGGCCTATACGGCGCCCGATGCCCAGCCGCTGACTGATGCCATGGCCCTCTATGCCATCGACATCCTGAATGACAAGCTCGTCGGCGTCTGCGGGGAAAACACAGACAAAGGGGCTTGGGAAAAAGTCGTCCTGGCCGGCGTCATCGGCAGCATGGTCAGTGCCGAAACGGGCTGCCAGGTCGCCAAAGACCTGAAACAGGCCGTCGCCAAGACGTCTTTTGCAGCCGATGAAGTCCTCCTGGCCGCCATCGTGCCCGTCGTCGTCGACGCCAAGGCCGGTAAGGATCCCTTCCTCTATGGCAAACTGGCCCGCACCATGGGCGGTTTCACGTCCGATGACTGCGCTGCCCGCCTCTGCTACCTGGCCAAGGCCCTGCACCTCGACCTGCGCATTGCCGACATGGGCGTCCATGAAGACGACATCGCCAACCTGGCCGAAGCCTACATGGGCGAAGAAGCGGCCGAAGCCGTCCGGGAAAAAGCCGCTGCTATGGAAGCCGCATTTGATTCGTGAAAATAGTTTGATATTTGACGAAAGGCTCTCCTCATAGGAGAGCTGGCCGCCAAAGGCGGTCTGAGAGGTTGATTTCTCAGCATTTGTAGTTTTTAGCCCGCCGGATATATGTAAGATACTTGTGAAACCGATTTCGTGAACGGGCGCCCCACGTGGCGCCCCTACAGAAAAAGGCGCTGTCTTCATGGGACAGCGCCTTTTTTTACATATACAAAAGATTTTCTTTTTGCCAGCAGGAGTTTGACAATTCTGTGTAGAATATCTTCTGTGTAGAATATCTTAAGATAAACTAGTTATATAGAGTTGCTTGGAGGTAGTCAATATGACACTCAGTTTATTTTGGTCGCGTTATACGCTGGAACTTCGGGAACAGCATCTGCGCGATGTCGATGAACTTTATCATTATCTCATTGCCCGGGAACGATGGAACTGGTTCCTGGCCAAGATTCCGGAACAGGCCCAGATCCAGATACTCCGCGGCCACAACCATGGCGAAGATTCCTGGACGTGCCGCAAGTGGCTCGACCACATGCTGGACTGGATCGAGGAGAACAAGCCGCCTGCCGTCTATGATGCCGTCATCGACAAGATTCATATGATTGAAGACAAGCCGATTGAAGAACTAGAAAAACAGGCTGCCCGCAACATTTCGCCGGAAGAGTTGGAAAAACTCCAGCGTGCCGGTTATTTTCAATGTATCGAGGCGCCGAACAAAAGTGAATGAAAGCAGGTGAGGGAATGACCTTTCTATTACGCATGATAACAGCTGCTGTCTTATTCTTTTCCCTGGCAGCTGCCGCACCGGCTGCTGTCGTGCAGGCCGATTCCGTCCGCGTCCTGCCTATTTCCGGTGACATCGACGGCAGCCAGGCCGCCTTTATCCAGCGCGGCCTGCGCCAGGCCGCCGAAGAAGGCGATACGGCCGTCGTCATTACCATCAATACCCTGGGCGGCCGCGTCGACAGCGCCTTGAAGATCCGCGACATGCTCATGGCATCCGACGTGCCGACTATTGCCTATGTCACGTCGCGGGCCTGGTCGGCCGGGGCCCTCATCGCCCTGTCGTGCCGCCATATCATCATGGCGCCGGGCAGCAGCATCGGCGCTGCCGAACCGATTCCCAATACGGAGAAGAACATTGCCGCCCTGAAAGCCGAGTTCAGCGCGACGGCGGCCCAGAATGGCCATAATCCCGGCGTCGCCGAAGCCATGGTCGACAAGTCCCAGGGCTATCCCGACTATGCCGAACCGGGGAAGATACTGGCCTTATCCGACGGCCAGGCCAGGGAACTCAACGTGTCCGACGGCTCGGCCGATACGTTGTCCGAAGCCCTGGCCCTGTACAGCTTGGGCGATGCCCGCCTGACCTATGTCGACAAGGACTGGCGTGATGACGCCGTCGGCATCTTGCAGAATCCCTATGTCCGCACGGTCTTCGTCGCCCTGATCATCGCCGCCTTGCTGGCAGAAATCAAGATGGCCGGCATCGGCGCCGGTATTGCTACGGCCTTCGTCTTCGGCGGCCTGCTGCTCCTGTCGGGCAACGAGTCCCTGGCCGACGGCCTGAAAATCGTCGCCGCCTTCCTGGTTAGTCTGCTCTGCATCGGCCTGGAACTGGCGTCGCCTGGCGTCGGCATCTTTGGCCTGGCCGGCGTCGTCCTCTTGTTCGGCAGCCTGTTCTTCATGCTGGGAGCCACGTATGAGGCCGTCTACATCCTGGCCGGCGGGACGGTCCTGGCCATCATATTGTTCTATATCGTCGGCAAGCATTTGCCCAAGAGCCGGCTTTTTGAAAAATTGACCCTCAAGAACCGTTCGACGAAAGAAAAGGGATATACGGCCCAGGCCGATTACAGCAAATATCTCTATGAACGGGGCAAGACCATTACCATTCTGCGTCCGTCCGGGACGATCCGCATCGGCAAAGAGCGCGTCGATGCCACGGCCAACGGCACGTTCATCGGCCGCGACGTCATCGTCCGCGTGGTCAAAGTCGAAGGCAGCCGCGTCGTCGTCGAACCGGAACCGGAACGCCATCCCAAACCCTGAGAAGGAGGTATCTTATGTCTATCGTATCCTTTTTGGCAGTGCCTGTCATCATCATCGTGGCCGCTGTCATCATCGTATCCCTGTTCCTGCACTTCGTGCCCATCGGTTTGTGGATTTCGGCCATGGCCGCCGGCGTATCCGTCGGCATCGTCAACCTCATCGGCATGCGCCTGCGCCGGGTCATCCCGTCGAAGATCATCCTGCCCCTGGTCAAGGCCAACAAGGCCGGCCTCGATGTCAACGTCAACCAGCTGGAAGCCCATTACCTGGCCGGCGGCGACGTCGACCGCGTCGTCGATGCCCTCATTGCCGCCCATCGGGCGACGATGTCCCTGACCTTTGAACGGGCCTGCGCCATCGACCTGGCTGGCCGCGACGTCCTGGAAGCCGTCCAGATGAGCGTCAATCCCAAGGTCATCGAAACGCCGTTCATCTCGGCTGTCGCCCAGAACGGCATCGAACTGAAAGTCCGGGCCCGGGTCACGGTCCGCGCCAACATCGACCGCCTCGTCGGCGGTGCCGGTGAAGCGACGGTCATCGCCCGCGTCGGCGAAGGCATCGTCACCAGTGTCGGCTCGGCACGGGACCATTCGCTGGTCCTGGAAAACCCTGATGAAATCAGTAAGACCGTCCTCAGCAAGGGCCTCGACGCCGGGACGGCCTTTGAAATCTTGTCCATCGATATTGCCGACGTCGACATAGGCCGCAATATCGGCGCCCGCCTGCAGACGGACCAGGCCGAAGCGGACAAGCAGATCGCCCAGGCCAAGGCCGAAGAACGGCGGGCCATGGCTGTGGCCAAAGAGCAGGAAATGCAGGCCTATACCCAGGAAATGCAGGCCAAAGTCGTCGAAGCCCAGGCCGAAGTCCCGTTGGCTCTGGCCCAGGCCCTGCGCGAAGGCAAGTTAGGCGTCATGGACTATTATAATATGAAGAATATCATGGCCGACACGGACATGCGCGCCGCTGTCGCCCAGGCCGGCGTCCCCAAGACCCAGTCGGTCCCGACGGGGCAGGACAGTCACCACGACGACCGCGGTCCGGCAGGCCATAGTGAAAAGTAGGTGAGCCTTATGGATATGTTATGGCTCATCGTGGCCTTCGCTCTCATGGCGATCCTGCCGGACCTGCTGCGGCGTCGCCGCCGCTATCCCAGGCGGAAAGGGCCGATTCCCGTGCCGCCGCGGCGTAAACCCGCACCGGCCAAGGCGCCGGCTCCGGCTGAAACCGGGGAAGATGCGGCTGGGAACGAGATTTCCGCACAGGAAACGACAGCTCCGGCACAGCCGCCCATCGTGCCGGCTGCCGTGCCGGCCCGTCCGGCTATAGCTCCCGTATCGGTGCCGCACCGCGTCCGGCCCGCGGCCTGGAGCCAGCTGACGCCGCAGGCGCGGGAGCTCTACGCCGGCTTCGTCTGGTCGGAGATATGGCAGGAACCGCTGGCTTACCGCCGGCGATTAATTAAAAAATAGAGAGGATTTATGGAAATGATTCAAGAAAAACAAGTAGGTATCAAGGGTATCCCCGGTCTGGTCATTACGTCCGGTGAAAAAGCGAAAGGCGTCGTTCTGTTCTATCATGGCTGGTCGTCGCAGATAGAATTCCAGGCCGTCCGCGGCCGCATCCTGGCTTCCTATGGCTACGACGTCGTCATTCCCGACGCTGTCAACCATGGCCACCGCGGCACGCTGGACTATGAATCGAAAGTCGTATACCCCGATTTCTGGCAGACCATCTTCCAGAACCTGACGGAAGTGCCGGTCATGCTGGAATATATACAGGAAAACTGGCCCGATACGCCCATCGCCGTCATGGGTCATTCCATGGGCGGCTTCACGGCCTTAGGGGCTGTGAGCCTTTTCAGGGAATTCAAGACGGCTGTCGTCATGAACGGCTCCGGTTGGTGGGATGAATCGGACCGCCGCTTCCGGGCAGCCCTGCACATCGAAAAGCCGCGGGCCTACCGTTTCATACAGATGCAGTTCGCCGCCATGGATCCCTATACGCATATGGACCGCCTGAGCGGCCGGTCCCTCTTGTCCCTCCGCGGCGGTGCCGATGATGTCGTCGACGGGGCTGCCCAGGAACTCTATCTGGAAAAACTGGCCCAGCGCGATGACGTCAAGACCCAGTCCATCGTCTACGATGATCTCGGTCATTTCGTCACGACCAACATGATGGGCGATGCCGTCAACTGGCTCCAGGCAGAACTCCATTAAAGAAAAACTGAGGTTTGCTTAAAAATAATAAGAGGTAAAACCTTTTTCTGTGGAAAATATTAAAATAATTATCGACATACACTTTACAAATTTAAAAATACGAGTATAATGTATATATAAACAGAAACCGCAAGGGCGCGGAAACGTAAGAATCAGTAATCTTTCTGATAGAAATGATTCGTTTCCACCGTTGCGGTTTTTATATTTTTATTGTTATCATTTATAATCAGGGGATGTATAACAGGAGGGATAGGTATGTCAAAGAATATTTTCCGAACGAAAAGCATCAACCAGTTCCTGTCGGAAACGAAACAGGACGGCGGCATGAACCGCGTCCTGGGGACTTTCGGCCTGACCATGCTGGGCATCGGCTGTATCGTCGGCACAGGGATCTTCGTCCTGACCGGCATTGCCGCCGCCAATTACTCCGGCCCGGCCCTGGTCATTTCCTTCATCATCGCCGCACTGGCCTGCGGCTGTGCTGCACTTTGCTATTCTGAATTCGCCGCCATGATTCCCGTAGCCGGCAGCGCCTATACGTACGGCTACGTAGCCTTAGGCGAATTTTGGGCCTGGGTCATCGGCTGGGATTTGATTTTGGAATACACCCTGGCCTTGAGCGCCGTGTCCATCGGCTGGTCCGGCTATTTCGGCAATATCCTGACCAATCTGGGATTGGCTCTGCCGAAAGAATTCATTACGGCGCCGGAAGAAGGGGGCCTCATCAATCTGCCGGCTATGGCCATCATCTGGATCATCACCTTGATCAACATGAAGGGCATCACCCAGAGCTCCCTGGTCAATGACATCATCGTCGTCATCAAGCTGGCTGTCGTCGGCCTGTTCATCGCCCTCGGCATCAGCCACGTCGAACCGGCCAACTGGACGCCGTTCATGCCTTATGGCTGGTCCGGTGTCTTCACAGGCGCTTCGGTCATCTTCTTTGCTTACATCGGCTTCGACGCCGTCTCGACGGCTGCTGAAGAAGTCAAGAACCCGCAGAAAGATTTGCCTCGGGGCATCATCTTATCGCTCATCATCTGCACGATTCTCTACATTGCCGTATCGGCCATCCTGACCGGCATGGTCCCGTACTTACAGTTCAAGACGACGGCCGCTCCTGTTGCCTATGCACTGCAGCTCGTCGGCTATCATTGGGGTGCCGCTGCCGTCTCCGTCGGCGCTATCTGCGGCCTCACGTCGGTCCTTCTGGTCATGAGCCTCGGCCAGAGCCGTATCCTCTTCGTCATGTCCCGCGACGGCCTGCTGCCGCGCTTCTTCGGTCACATCAATAAGACGACCAAGACGCCGGTCCGCAGCTCCTTGTTGGTCGCCATCGTGTCGTCCATCCTGGCCGGCCTCGTACCTATCGGCATCGTCGCTGAAATGGTCAACATCGGCACGCTGGCAGCCTTCATCATCGTATCGGCATCGGTCATCGTCCTCCGCAAAAAAGCGCCGGACCGCGTTCGCCCGTTCCGCTGCCCCTGCGTACCGCTGGTACCGATCCTGTCGATCCTCTTCTGCGGTATCCTGGTCATCATGCTGCCGACAGTCACGCAGATCCGCTTCATCGTATGGCTGGCCATCGGCCTGGTCATCTACTTCGGCTATGGCTATAAGCACAGCATCATCACCAAAGCCCAGAAAGGCACGCTGAACGCAGCCCCTGCGGCCGCTGCTGATGAAACAGCCAGAGTACCTTCGGTCCACGAAGGCGCTCACTCCACTATTGAACACTGACGCATTCTATATATCGACAGAAAAAGACCCGCCCTCTCCCCTGGCCGGGTCTTTTTCTTGCCGTCAGCTGCCAGCCGCCCGCCCTTTGGGCGTCCCCTACGCACAAGGCCGCCGGCCGTGTGTCTTTTGCGGCCTGCCATCTGCGGACTGCGGCCTGCGCTCATTTCCATCGCCTGCATGCGATTTCGTAGGGGCCGTCCCAAAGGGCGGCCCGCTTCAGGATAGGTGTGGTTTCCCCAGCTAGCCCGCCAGGTACCGACCAGCGGGAGGGGAAGGGGGCCAGAACGGACAGCCGTGGCTGGCGGCCCGCAGGCTTCTTGTTAAAAAGCAACCTCTCAGTCAGCTGCGCTGACAGCTCCCCTAGCAGGGGAGCCGGGCCACGAACCACGAGCCGCGGGCCACGAACCACGAACCACGAGCCACGAGCCACGAGTCCCTAACCCCTAACCGCCAACCGCTAACCGCCAACCGCTAACCGCTAGCCCCTAACCCCTAGCCCCTAACCACTAGTCACAAGGCGGGCCGCCTAGCCTCTGCTGTCCGTTCCAGCAACCATCTTGCGCCTTCCGTTGGTCGGCACCCGATGGGCTGGAAAGACTTCAGGACGGCCCCTACTAGCCACTAACCCCCCATTTGTGGTAAAGTAGAACCATATCATCATTGCAGAGGGGAGCTATGAGAATGGAAAAAAAGAAGATATATGTACTGGCCTGTGGCGGGACGATTGCCGGCAAGGCCGCGTCGGCCGATGACCTGACGGGGTATGCTGCCGGTCAGACGTCGATAGATGAACTGCTGGAAGCCGTGCCCCAGCTGGCTGATTATGCCGACGTGCAGGGCGAACAGTTCTGCAACATCGACAGCTCGGATATGACCGAAGCTTTATGGCTGTCCCTGGCCAATCGGGTCCAGGAAGTAGCCGACCGGGAAGACGTGGACGGTATCGTCATCACTCACGGCACGGATACGATGGAGGAAACGGCGTATTTCCTCGACCTCACGGTCCACACCATCAAGCCCGTCGTCCTTACGGGTTCCATGCGGCCGGCGACGGCCATCAGTGCCGACGGTCCGCTGAACCTCCTGGAAGCGGTCCAGGCCGCGTCCTGGCCGGACCTGGGAAAATACGGTGTCGTCATCGTCATGAACAGCACCGTCCACAGCGCCCGCTTCGTCGAAAAGACCGATACGACCCATGCCGATACTTTTAAAGGCCGCCAGATGGGCTGCCTGGGCTATATGCAGGACGGCCGGCCCCGCCTGTACCAGCAGCCCCTGCGCAAGCATACGTGGTCGTCGGACCTGGCCGCTCCTAAAGAACTGCCAGCCGTCGCCATCGTCTATGCCTATGTCGGCCTCACCGCTGACGACGTACGCCGCCTGGCCCAGGGGAAAGCGGGACTGGTCATCACGGGTCTCGGTCATGGCAAGATGCCCGAACTGGTCTGGCAGGCCTTGCAGCCCTTGATGGAACAGGGGCTGGTCGTCGTCCGGGCTGCCCGCGCCCTGGGCGGCATGGTCACCCAGGTCCCGGCTTATGACGGGACGGTCACAGCCGATTCCCTGACGCCGCAGAAGGCCAAGATCCTCTTGCAGCTGGCCCTGGCCCACACGACGGACCGGGAAAAAATACAGGCCATCTTCGACGCCTATTGAGGCCTGCAAATCACGGCTCTATGCCTTCCCTAATAGGGCGGGGTGTGATAAAATAAATAAGATATGAAACATAGGTATGCAATCCATGTATCCTTTACGACACTGACATAGATAGGAGCGAATGAATCATGAACAAGTACAAAAAATTGATGGTCCTTACGGCCCTGACAGCCGCCCTCGGCACGTCGGCTTTTGCCGCATCGACGGGGATTACGGATATCAGCAATTATTGGGGCAAAGACGCTATCCAGTATTTTTATAACCAGCACTACATCAGCGGCACGAACGGCCAGTTCCGTCCGAACGAAGACATTACCCGTGAAGGCGCAGCTGCCATCATCAACAACATGATCGGTGAAGATTCCAAAGTCAAGACGACCAACTTCAGCGACGTCAAAGGCCGCTGGTCCGAACGGGCCATCGCCTCGCTGGTCGACAAACAGATCATGAGCGGTTACAGCAACGGCACGTTCAAACCGGAACAGAAGATCACCCGCGAAGAATTTGCTGTCATCGCTTACAACTACATGACCTATAAGGGCATGAGCACCCTCGAAGGGGCCGCTCCCTATGCCGACGAAGCCAAGATTTCCAGCTGGGCCCGTCAGGCCGTCGACGCCCTGGCCGCTGCCGGTTACATGAAGGGCGGCAACTACAACATGTTCAACCCGAAACAGTATGTCACCCGCGGTGAAGCCGTCAACGTCCTCTACCGCATCCTGACCGGCGTCAAGGAAACGACGCAGAGCCAGGACGGCCTGGAATCCAAGGCCTTCAAGGATATCAAAGACGTCTACGGCTCAATCAAAGCCTTTGCATCTGACGGCATCATGTACTGGCAGGGCGACAAGCTCCACATCGGCGTCAAAGACCCGAAGAACAAACAGAAACTGGCCGATGCCATTGCTGCCGACAAGGATATCCCGGCCGAATCGGTCTATGTCCAGAAATCGACGTACAGCTATGACGACTATAAGAACCTCATGGCCCAGGCCGAAAAGATTTACAAGGCTACGGAAGCGACGAATGCTACCGTTTCGACGGAACCGGATTACCTCAATGAAAAAGTCGTCCTCACAGTCAGCTCCATTTCCAAAGAAACACAGAACAACCTCAATAAAGCCCTGGGCAGTGCCCTTCGCATCGTCATTCAGTAATCGCAGCAGAGGAGGATTTCCATGGTACGGAATAAAATCGCTGCCATCCTGGCAGCTGCGGCCATCTTGTCCGTCAGTGCCGTTTCGGCCGATGCCCCTTATACAGACCTGGGCAGCCTGACCGACCGCGCGGCTGTCGATTACCTCTATGATACGCAGTGCCTGACCTTCATCACAGGGGATACCTTTGAGCCAAACCGGGTCCTGACCCGCGGCGACCTGGCCCAGCTGCTCTATAATTCGGCAGCCAATATCCCCCTGGCACCGGTGGAAGCGGCCGGTGCCCACGATATGCCGTCGGGCACGGCTGGTGATGCCATGAACAGCGTCGCCGCCCAGGGTATCCTGGCAGGCTATCAGGATGGGAATTTCCATCCCGAAGAACCGGTGAGCCGCGAAGAATTTGCCGACGTCATCTACCGCTACTTGCAGTACAATCAGCTGGCCGACCCGGACCAGGCCGTCAAGCCCTATGCCGATGCCGCGTCGATTGCGCCGGCTTACGCCAGGGCCATCGACGTCCTGCACAGCAAGAACATCATGGTGCCGGCAGATAACTATTTCCATCCCAAAGAAGGCATGACCCGGGCCGATGCCGCCCAGGTATTTTACCGCCTCATGCACTCCGACGGGGACTATACGTCTCATGTCCAGGTCGAATCGCAGCTCATCAAGGCCATCAATGCCGAATACGGCTCAGTGCCGATCTACTTCCGCAGCGGTACGATGTACTGGGATGGCGATACCCTGGTCCTGGGCATCAAAGGCGCTCCCAGCAAATACTTGCAGCAGCGCATCAACACGGACGTAGCCAAGCCGCAGGCCGTCAAGATACGTCGCGTATCCTTGAGCCACAGCGATTACAGCCAGCTCATGAATAAGGCCATCCATTGCGTCGTCGACAACGAAGGCGTCCAGAACTACGTCGGCGCCCTGCCGGACTACGTCAATGAACAAGTCGTCCTCACTGTCCGCCATCCCGTCAGCAAGGCGACGCTGGCTGAACTGGCCAAACGCGTCGGCGCCGGCCGGGTCCGTCTGGAAACGGCTCCTATCGCCGGGAAAGCTCCCATCGTCCAGGTAGCCGGACAGACAGACACAGCGGAAGAAGCCCCTGTGACGACAGAAAACACGAAAAAAGAAACGAAACAACTCTATTCCAAACTCTTAGACGACGCCACATCGAGCGCCATCACCTCCGTCCAGAACGACGTGATGAAGTGATTTGTAGGGGACGCCCAAAGGGCGTCCCGCAGGTCGCAGTTCGCAAAAGGGACTGTCGCATGAAGGTTTATTCCATCATGCGCGGTCCCTTTCTCTTTATAGTTTGTAGTACGGAGTTTGTAGTTTGTAGAAAATGGCTTTAAATTTAAAAGCATTCACTAAAAACTACAAACTGCAAACTTAAAACTCAAATCACACTCCGAAGAGTTCTCCCAATTCTTCCCGCGTGTCGATGAGGTATGTCGGCTGGAGGGATTCCAGGAAGTCCCGGTCGCGGAAACCCCAGGTGACCAGGGCTGCGTCGAGGCCGGCGTTATCGGCCGTTTCTTTGTCGACTTCCGAGTCGCCGACGTAGATGGCGTCGTCTTTGGCACAGCCCAGGCGCTTCAGGGCTTCCCAGACCATGTCCGGAGCCGGTTTTTTGCGGTACATCGGCGTTTCACCCAAGGAGAAATCGACATAGTCTTTGAAGTATTCATCGTGCAGTTCCGATACGGCACCCTGGCCTTTGTTGGAGACGATAGCCATGTGGTAGCCGGCCGCCTTGAGCCGGCCCAGGACCTGGGGAATGCCGTCGTAGGGAAAGGTCGTCGTCTGGCAGTGGGCGCTGTAATAGGCGATGAACTTTTCCGTCATCGTCCGCCGCAGGGATTCCGGCGCGTCCGGTGCGGCTTTGTCGATGAAGCCGTCGTAGCCGAAGCCCAGGCAGGGACGGATGGCATCCTGCGTCAGGGCGGGCAGGCCGTGACGGGCAAAAACATAGTTCAGGCTTTTCGTCAATTCGTCCAGCGTGTCCAGGACGGTGCCGTCCATGTCGAAGACGATGGCTTTATATTTTTCCATGAAAAAGACTCCTTTGAAGGACAAAAAATCAGTTTACTCTTTTATTATACGAAAGTGCGAATTAATCGGCAATAGGGAGTAGCTCATGCCGTCATCTTATGCTACAATGGGGAAAGAAGTTTGATAAAATAGAGGAGAGGATGACATGACAAACTTTTTGCCGTACGCTATCATAGCGGGCATAGCAATCGTCTTTTTTGTAATTTGTTATATTATGTATTCCGGCGGAGGGCACTCCGAGAGTAGTCCCCAAACGGAGAAGAAAGGGAACACGAAGACGAAGACGCGCTACGACGGCGAGCCGCAGCCGCTGCGCAGGGTCCAGCACCGCAGCCCGGCAACAGTTAAGCATGCCAGACAATTACCGAAGGAAGCGGACGACGAAGAAACAGCCCCCTTGCCGCAGGTCCCGAAAATGACACTGGGCGAACGGCGGGAGCATCCGGAAGAAACGGCCTTTGTCACGACCAAAGGCGAAGCCGTCCGCCGCAATAGCCGAATCGTCTATAAAGAAGCTCCCAAAGCCCAGGAACCTCCGGTCCACAAGGGCCCCAATGCGGATGACCTCGATGCGACGCGCGTCCTGTCCCGCGATGAAATCCTGGAAGCCATGGAAAAGGTAGACAAAGAAGAAGCCGCTGCCTATAAGGCCCGCGAGGAAGAAGCCAAACTAGCCCGTCAGCGCCAGGCCGAACAGGAAAAAGAAGCCCAGGAACAGCAGCTGGCCCGCAACCGGGAACGGCGCGAACAGGCCCGCCGCGAAGCCGCTGCGGCCAAGGAAGCCAATGCCCGCCGGGAAGAACGGGCACGCTGGGCCGAAGAAGTAGCCCAGACCGAAGAAGACAAGCCGCCCCTGGCTGATATGGCCGCCATCGTCTCGGCTGACCTGGCCGCTAAAGATGGCGGCGCCGCCCCGGCCGCCAGGAAACAGGCTGCCCCGGCAGCTGAACCGGCAGCATCTGAAACAGAAGCGCCGAAAGACACGCACCGCAAGCACATTCTCCGCGACGTCATGGCCGAAACGGCCAAAGCCGCCGGCACAGCCAAAGCCGTCACCGACGCACCGGCTGCCGCCAAGAAACGGGCCGTATCCGAAGCGACACAGGTCCTGGAAGGACCTGTCGTCAGCGAAGGCATGAAAGCCGTCGCTTCCCAGCTGGAACAGACCCAGCGCATGGAACCGATCCACATCGACTCGGCCATGACGGCCAAGAAGAAAGCCGTCCCGGAAGAAACGATGGTTATGCCGCCCATCCGGGCCCACAAGTCCCAGGAAAAAGCGACACCTGTCGTCAAGCCGGCACCGGTCGTCAAACCGTCCCAGACGTCGTGGGATTCCAATACGTCCGGGACCGATACGCGCAACCCGTCACTGGGCAATGCGCCGCACTATGCGTCTGTATGGGAATCGGAAAGCACTGTCGATTCGCCTGTCGTCCGCCAGTGCGTCTCTCACTTCCTGCGCCAGTACGGCGTCGTTTCACCGGAACTGCAGCAGCAGACGGAATACATCACGTCGGCGGCCTTTGACCAGATCGGCTGCCAGACCGATACGGAACGGCAGCAGGCCCTGGCACCGCTCATCGTCCAGGAAGCCTTGCAGAACGTCCAGAAAGCCTATGCCGCTCATCCCGATGATTACGTCGGCACCATTGCCCTGCAGGCCTTTTACGATATCGTCCACTGCTCGCCCATTTCGACGCGCCATCTGGTCGCCATCGATGCCTTGAAGGTCATGCCCTATTTGACCCAGGGCCATTACCAGATCCTGGCGATTCTCTTATTGTTCCTGTATTCGCGCAACTCCCATAACGTCGACAAGGATTCGTTCTGCCGCTATATCGACAAGTACGTCTATCCCTTCCTGGATGGATTCCCGACGGAACGGCCTTACTACCAGCAGCTCGATTACTTGCACTGCACGGCTTTTGAAGCCAAGGAAACGCATTTTGCCGAAATCCTGTCCGATTCGTATCCGCTCTTGTTCCGCTACCGCGGTTTCACAGAAGAAGAATTGCGCAAAGCCCTCAAAGGCAAGCGCATCCCCGATGAATTCATCGTCCCGTCCTTCAATTCGCCACTGGTCAAACTGGCCATGGTCGATGAAAGCATGGCCAAACGCTTCTTCCGCATGACCGGCATCAACGACCGCAACATGCAGGACCACATCCTGCGCCTGGCCAAGAAACGCCCGGCCAACTTCAGCGGCGAAGAAGCCCTGGACATCATGGAAGATATTTCGCCGGTCCTGGCCGACTTGGGCGATATCTGGGACAGCTCGCTGCTGCGCGTATCGACGCTGTCGCTCCTGGGCCTGTACTTGGCTCAGGGCTTCGTCAAGGAAATCATTGGCGAAGAATTCGATTTGTCCCGCTGGTTTGAATAAGGAGCATCGTTGTGAAAAAAATCCGTAAAGCCGTCATCCCGGCGGCCGGGTTCGGCACCCGTTTCCTGCCGGCGACGAAGGCGACACCGAAAGAAATGCTGCCTATCGTCGATAAACCGACCATCCAGTATATCGTCGAAGAAGCCCTGCAGAGCGGCATCGAAGAAATCCTCATCATCAGCGGCCATGCCAAACGGGCCATTGAAGACCATTTCGATACCAATCCGGGCCTGGAACTGCACCTGGAAGAAAGCCATAAGATGGGGCTTCTGAACATGGTCCGCAGTATCTCTGAAATCAATATCCACTACATCCGGCAGAAACACATGCGGGGCTTGGGCGACGCCATTCTCTGCGCCCAGTCCTTCATTGCCGATGAACCCTTTGCCATCCTCCTCGGCGACGACGTCGTCTACAATGAAACCAATCCGGCCCTGCGCCAGATGATCGACTTGTACAACGACCTCGATGCGACCATCCTGGGCTGTCAGGAAGTGCCTTTAGAAAAAGTGTCGTCTTACGGCATCGTCCAGGGGACACCTGTCGAAGGGAAGGACATCCTGAAAGTCAACCGCGTCGTCGAAAAGCCGGCCATCGAAGAAGCACCGAGCCGGACGGCCGTCCTGGGCCGCTATATCGTCACGCCGGACATCTTTGAAATCCTGGCCCATACCCAGCCGGGCAAGGGCGGGGAAATCCAGCTCACCGACGCCTTGCAGACCATGGCCAGCCGCGAAGCCGTCTATGCCTACTGCTTTGAAGGCAAACGCTACGACGTAGGCGATAAACTGGGCTTCCTCAAAGCCAACGTCGAATACGCCCTGCGCCGCCCGGACCTGGCCGCCCCGTTCCGCCAGTTCCTGAAGGAAGTTGTTCGTGGTTCGTAGGGGCCGTCCTGAAGCCTTTCCAGCCCATCGGGTGCCGACCAACGGAAGGCGCAAGATGGTTGCTGGAACGGACAGCAGAGGCTAGGCGGCCCGCGTGAATCCTGTGTAATAACGTTATAGCTCGTGGCTCGTAGGGGCCGTCCCAACGGGCGGACCGCGTGAATTTTTTGTATGACGTTATCGTTTGTAGTGGGTGGCTAAAAATTTAAAACCAACAGCTGACTGCTAAAAAAGGGCCGTTGCACGAAGGCTTTTGCCATCATGCAAGGCTCTTTTCTCTTTAAAGCTTGTAGTACGGAGTTTGTAGGTATATGTGAGATACTTGTGAACTGGATGATTTGCGTGAGCGGGCGCCCCACGTGGGCGCCCCTACAGAAAAAAGGCGCTGTCTTCATGGGACAGCGCCTTTTTTTACGACGACTATAAACTACACGAAAATAGAATGATTGAAGGAATAGGCGTATGCCATAAGGCTAGTAGGGGCGACCCGTGGGGCGCCCGCTACGCGCAGAGGGTTTTCCGAAGCGTCGTTGTTAGTTTGAGTTTATAGCGGCGAAGCCGCATCTGAGTCCGAGAAAAGGCGTAGCTCGTTGTTCGTAAAGACCTGCCATCATACTCGGCTAGGCTGTGGCAAAATATCACAGCGGGCTTCCCACGTGGAAGCCCCTACGAAACGGCCGCAGGCCGTGTTTTTTTGCGGTCTGAACCTGTGAACGGCGGCCTGCTTATTATTATCATCGCCTCTATGCGATACCGTAGGGGACGTCCTGTTAAGGCGTCCCGCTGTGAATCCTGTAGACAGCCGGAATTTATGACAAATGGGATGAATTTGACGCGGCAAAGCCGCATTGTAGGGGCGACCCGTGGGGCGCCCGCTATGGAATAAAGGGGGAATCTCCTGATGGTGCTATGTTTGAAACTACACGAAAATAGTATTGATTGAATGAAAAGGCCATGCTATAATAGGCACAGAAAGAAGGGATTCCTATGAAAATTGAAGAAGGTACGATTATTTCTATAAAAGAAAAAGGCACGGCCGAAATCAAGGTCGGCCGCCATTCCGACTGCATCGCCTGCGGCGCCTGCGAAGGGGCTGAAAACATCGTCGTCACGGCTGTCGACCCGTTAGGCGTCAAAGTCGGCCAGCACGTCAAATTCGAATTCCGCGATGTCAACATCGTCATCGGCGCTTTCATCTGTTTCGTCATGCCCCTCTTGGTCTGTGCCGCCGGCGCCTTTGCCGGTCATTTCCTGGCCCTGGCCCAGGGCTTCGATACAGTCCAGACGGCTGTCATCGGCGGCATCATCGGCTTCCTCATCGGCGCCGTCGGCGTCAAACTCTTCGACCGTTCCCTGTCGAAAGCCGAAAATTCCAAACCGAAGATCATCGAAATCTGTTCAGGCGGGAATTAGTGTATAAAGGCTTTGTTTGTAGGGGTCGCCGCGTGGGCGACCCGTTAGGGATTTGGACGATTCTTCTAGCAAACTGGTTGGGTAATAAAATCGTACATATCACAGAGCGGGCGCCCCACGTGGCGACCCTACAGTAAATTTAAAGCCATCCGCTAACCACTAACAGCTAACCACTAGCCACTAAAAAGGGCTTGTCGCACATGCGACAGGCCCTTTTCTTATTTTTCCGGCAACGTGTCGGCCAATGCCAATTCTGTGCCGTCTTTGAGGGTGATGGCCGTGAGGTGGAGTTCGCTGGTCATGCCGTCCAGGGTCTGCGAACGGATGAGGCTGTACTGTGACGGGATGAGGGGATTGAGCAGGAACTGGCTCTCATGGGTCCGTTTTTCCGCCGATGTCGACAGGCGCAGGGGCGACGTATAGAGGACGGCTTTATCGCTGTCCCGGCGCAGGGTGTAGACGGCTTTGACAGAAGCGATGTCATTGCGGTCCTTGCGGAAGACCGGCGTATAGCTCAGGCGCAGGAAGGTGCGGCCCTGGCCGGTGACGATTTTGGAAGAGACGTCGCGGACAGTCATGATGGCGTCGATTTTTTGCTGGACCGGCTTGTTGTAGGCTGCCAATTCTTTCTTCATGACATCGCGCAAGTCGTTGAGGAAGGCTTCCGGGTCGGCCAGGCCCGTGATCATCCAGGTCTGGGACGGCGTCTGTTCCAGCGTGACCGTACAGGGGACGGTCGCGCCCAGGCGGTCGTTGTACAAGTAGAGCTTCACTGTATTGTCATGGCTCCAGTCGGCGCCGTCGAGGTGCCAGCCCGCCAGGGGGACGGCCAGGCCGGCACTCTTCAAGGTGCGCTGCAGGTTATCGGCCGTCTTCTGATATTCGTCATTGTCCGTACTCCCGGCCAGCGTCCAGTTCAGGTAGAGGTCGGCTGTGGTGATGAAAGAAGCCCGCAACGGCGAGCGGATGATATTCAGCAAAAAGAATTCATCCGTACTGTCCGACGTATGGGACACGAGGGCATCGAAGAACTGGCCGCTCAGGGCCCCTTCATCGACGTGGCGGCTGAAGGTCTCCATATCCCCGTCCCGGGCGGCACGGATGACCTGGGAGACGGCATAATCGGGCGCTTTCATATAGACGTGCTGATATGACGCAATCCCTGCTAGGATACAGCCCATGAGGACGACCAGGGCCAGGAAGACTTTGCCATCCCATAAGGTAAGCACTCTTTTTCTCATAGATTATCCTTCCTTACTACACGAAATCCTATTTTTCTTATTATACCACAGTCTGCGTTAGGCGTTCAGCCTTTCGGCGCATCTGCCGCAGGCTGCAAAAATATGGTATAATGAATATGCTATTACCGAAAGAAAAGGAGCGTGATTCCTGTGATTACTTTACACGATGTGAAATCAGGGAATTCCTATGAAGTCAAGGAAGGAGTGACGCTGCAGCAGGTCTGTGAACAGTATTGCCAGCACGACGACATGCCCATTGCAGCGGCCTTATACAATAACGAATGTGTCGGCCTCCAGACCAAGGTCGGCCAGAGCGGCGACGTAGACTGGCTGCCCATCAATACCATGGAAGGCAATCAGTGCATCATCCGCACGGCCATCTTCCTCCTGGTCCGCGCCGTCAGAGACCTCTATCCCGACGGCAAGGTCCTGGTCAAGCATGCCCTGCGCAAGGCCTTGTACTGCGAACTGGAAATCGGCCACACCGTCACCGTCCACGACGTGGACATCATCAAGAAGCGCATGCACGAAATCGTCGAACAAGATGAACCCATTTCCCAGGTCATCGCCAGCGCCGAAACGGCTATGGAAATGTGCCGCAACCGCCATATGATGCGGGAAGCGGAACTCCTGCGCCACGTCGACGTCACCCATATCATGGCCTATCAGTGCGGCCAGACCTTTGACTACTATATGGGGCCTCTCCTGCCCAGCATGGGCTATGTGACCTGCTTCAACCTGCGGTCCTATGCGCCCGGCGTCATCCTGGAAACGCCGACCGTCGACAATCCCAATGAATTACCGGAATACAAGGAAATCCCCAAGATGGCCCGCCTCTTCCTGGATGCTGAAGAATGGGGGCGCATCGTCCGCTGCGAATACGTCTATGACTTGAATCATTACATCGAGAACGGGACCATACAGGATATGGTCGACATGGCCGAAGCCCTGCAGGAAAAGAAGCTGGGCCAGCTGGCCGACTATATCGTCAGCCGCCGGCCGAAGGTCAAGGTCGTCCTCATCGCCGGCCCGTCGTCGGCAGGCAAGACGACGTTCTGCAAGCGCCTGACGACGCAGCTCCGCGTCAACGGCCTGCGGCCTATCGGCATTTCCTTGGACGATTACTTCTATAACCGCGAAGATACGCCGAAGAATCCCGACGGCAGCTATGACTTCGAGTCCCTGCGGGCTATCGACGTACCGCTCTTCAACCAGCAGATCGATGACCTCAACCAGGGCAAGGAAGTCCACCTGGCCCGCTTCGATTTCGTCACAGGCCACCGCCATTTCGACGACAAGCCGACAGTCCTGGAAAAAGGCCAGCCCATCGTCGTCGAAGGCCTCCACGCCTTGAACGATTCCCTGACCTACATGCTGCCGCGCTATGAAAAGGTCAAGATTTCCCTGGGCGTCCTGACGCAGATACGCATTAACGACCACAACCGCATTTCCACGTCGGATACGCGCATCATCCGCCGCATGGTCCGGGACCAGCAGTTCCGCGACCGCGGGCCCATGGCGACCATGGATATCTGGGCTGACGTCCGCCGCGGCGAAGAAAAGAACATCTATCCCTATCAGGAAGATGCCGATACGATTTTCAACACGGCTTTGCCTTATGAACTGTCTGTCCTCAAGCCCTATGCCGAACCGCTCCTGGAATCTATCGACAAGGGCAGCGTCCATTACGCCGAAGCCCGGCGGCTCCTGCGGTTCCTCAAGCCCTTCAAGGGCATCGACTCGTCCGTCGTACCGCCCAATTCGCTGTTGCGGGAATTCATCGGGCCAGACCGGAAAAAATGATTGACAAAGCCCAAGTAGATAGATATAATAGTATAGTCGAGGTAGAAATATGAAACTACAAGTCGAAGAAGCACTAAAAGAAGCCGGGAAGTCTTTCCCCTTTTCTTTTGAATGTCCGGCTGCCGAGCTAGGTGAAGTGGAGGACCTTCCTTGGAAGGACGCCACAGTAGTTGTGGATGGGGCTTATTGGTTCGATGGTAACCACATGGTGGTACAGGGAACCATACAGACCTCTGGCAAATACACCTGCAGCCGTTGCCTGTCACCGGTATCGGTGGATCGGAAGGAAACACTGTCTGAAGTCTATGGTACGGAAGCAGAGCTTCCCGAGGACGTATTGCCCTATAATGGGGAGTACATCGATTTGACGGAGACAATTAGAGAAACGTTGATCCTCAGCGAGCCAATGAGGGTTTTGTGCCGGCCAGACTGCAAAGGACTCTGTCCGCAGTGCGGTGCAAACCTGAACGACGGACCCTGTAGTTGTCCTACCGACAAGATTGACCCAAGACTCGAAGTCCTGGCTCAATTGTTGCGATCCAAAGAAAAGCGCTAGAAATAACGTACCATGTGATTTAAGGAGGTGCAGAACATGGCAGTACCGAAGAACAGATTATCCCAGACTCGTCAGAAGATGCGTCGCGCAAACTGGAAATTGACCGCACCGGGCTACGTAGAATGCCCGCAGTGCCACGAAGCAATGATGCCTCATCATGTATGCCCGACTTGCGGCTACTATAAAGGCAAACAGGTTGTCAACAACACAACAGCTGAATAAGAGTTGTACATAAAAAAGAGCTATCGCTTAGGCGATAGCTCTTTTTTGAGTACTAAGTTTGCAGTTTGTAGTTTTTAGTGAATGTTTTTTAATTTAAAGCCATCATCTACAAACTACAAACTCCGTACTACAAACTATAGAGCCAAAGGAATCTCGCATGATGGCATAAACCTTCGTGGAGGAGCCACTAGCCCCTAGCCACGAGCCACGCGGGCCGCCCTTTGGGACGGCCCCTACATTGCCATACGAAAAACACATATCCAGACATGAAATATAAGCGTTTTACATTCCCCTGGCCGTCTGTTAAGATAAAGGCGTAGTAAGCAAGGAGAGAGGAGGTCGATGATGGAAGGGAAGGTTTGGCAGAATTTGATCGATGCCGGTTGTTCGGCGGCTTTTATCGAACAGTATGAGGCCCTGCCCGAGGAAGAGCAGTTGTCGTGCCTGCAGCGCCATCGCCGGTACTTGCTCGATGCTATTCATGACAAACAGCTTCAGCTGGACCGGCTGGATTATTTCTTATATGTGTTACGAAAAAGAGGAGACGAAAGAAAATGACTTTAGAAGAAATCAAGCAGACGAGCCCCTTTGCCATGGGCGGAGAAAACGTCGACTATGCCCAGTATTTTGATGGCACCAGTTATTTGAACATGTTGTCCCTAAAACAGGTCGTCGTCGGCAATGTCACTTTTGAACCGGCCTGCCGCAATCATTGGCACATCCACCATGCCAGCCAGGGCGGCGGTCAGATGCTGTTAGTCACGGCCGGCCGTGGCTGGTATCAAGAATGGGGGAAACCGGCCCAGGCCCTCCTCGCCGGTGATGTCGTCCACATCCCGGCCAACGTCAAGCATTGGCACGGTGCTGCCAAGGACAGTGCCTTCCAGCATCTGGCCATTGAAGTCGACGGGACTGATACGAGTACGGAATGGTGTGAAGCCGTAGCGGAGGCCGATTATGATGCCCTTCCGTAAGCACTTCTTAGCGGCCGGGCTCATGGTCCTGGCGGGAATCGGATTTCTCCCCTTTTACAGCGGCTGGCCCAAGGCCTGGGCGGCCTTCGGCTATGCCAAGGAAGTCTACGGGGAGTAAATGTCTCTATTTGAAATAATCAGGAGGTAAAAAGCAGATGATGAAGAAAGTTTTAATGCTTGCCCTGAGCAGTCTCATGGTCCTGGGCCTGGCTGCCTGTGGCAATACGAACGGCGCCGATGCGTCTTCCAGCGCCTCAAAAAAGACGGATGCGGCGGCCCAGGCCCCGGCCAAGGGCAATGGCAAGACGCTGGTCGTCTATTATTCGGCTGGCGGTCATACCAAGAATGTAGCCAATTACATTGCCAAAGCGACCAACGGCGACGTTATGGAACTGAAACCGGCCCAGGACTATACGGAAGCGGATCTGGACTACAATAACCGGGACAGCCGCGTCTATCGCGAACACGATGATGCCAGCCTGCGCGACATCCCTCTGGTCAAGGATAAGGCAGACAACTGGGAAGGCTACGATACGGTCTTCATCGGATATCCTATCTGGTGGGGGATCGCTGCCTGGCCGGTAGATACTTTCGTCAAACACAATGACTTCAGTGGCAAGACGGTCATCCCCTTTGCCACGTCGGCCAGCTCCGGCCTCGGCGACAGCGGCAGACAGCTGCAGCAGATGGCTGGTACGGGCAACTGGCTGGAAGGTAAACGCTTCCCGTCCAATGTGTCGGAAAGTACGGTCCAGCAGTGGGTCCAGAGCCTCAATCTATAGGTTCCAGCGCATCCTTTTCCTGCTTTAAAAGCTGGATGAATTGCTGCGTCCCTTTGGGGAACAGCTGAAAACGCTTCCAGGCGATGAGCAGCCTGTCCGAAAGGGGCGGGTCCAGGAGGCGGAAACAGAGGGTATCATCGTCTTCCGGGACACGGATGATCTTTTCCAGCATGATGCAGGACCCCAGCCCTTCGCGGACCATGAGGGACGCATTATAGGCCAGGTTGTACGTGGCGCTGATATGCAGGTCAGCGAAGGGCTTTTTCAGCCAGACTCGCAGCCTGTCTGCCTGATTGTCATCCTGCAGGACCTGATTGGATACGATGAGTTTTTCATCCCACAGGTCCTGCGGGGTGATTTTTTCTTTTTGCGAGAGCGGGTTATCGCGGCGCAGGAGGAGGCCCCAGCGGTCGACAGTTGGGCAGGGGAGGACTTCGTATTTATCCATATCGACGTGGCCATAGACGACAGCCATGTCGATGAGGCTCTTGTCGAGGAGTTCCATCATCTGCTGACCATCGCCGCTGGTGATATGGAAATGCAGGTGGGGATACCTGGCCTGGATGTCATGGGCGGCGTGCATGAGGAAGCGGACGCTGTCCGATTCGGCCGAGCCGATGCGGATGGTCCCGTTCAGTTCGGTGTCGTCGCTGCGCAGTTCCTCTTCCGTATGACTGGCCAGGGAGAGGATTTCTTCAGCCCGCTTTTTCAGGAATAAGCCTTCTTCGGTGAGCGTAATGCGCCGGGGGCCGCGAATCATCAGTTCTTTTCCCAGCATCTCTTCCATGTCGCGCAGCTGCCGCGACAGCGTCGGCTGGGATAGGTGCAGTGCCTCGGCAGCATGGGTGATACTTTCTTCGCGGGCGACGGTGAGGAAATAATTGAGTACCCGTAAATCTAACATCCGAATCAGTCCTTTCCTTGCCAATGGATTTCTTCTTTCAGGCCCTTCAAAAAGGCTTCGCACGCCGGTGACAGGAGTTGGTATTTTTTCCAGGCCACGAGACACGAGAAGGTGACGGCTGGTTTCAGGGGGACGAAGGCCAGGTCCGGCGTATGGAGCTGGAAGAGCTCGTCGATGCCGAGGGCACTGGTAATGCCCGTCCGGATGAGCTGGGCCGCATTGGCGATGAGGTCGAATTTTCCGACGACCTTCAAGTCTTCGGCCGTTACGCTTCCTTGCGACCACTGACGGATATCGAAGGTTGCCGTAGCAGTCCGTGACGAGACGAGCAGGGGAATCTGGCTCAGAGTGTCGGCCGTGATGGCTGGCAGCCGGGCCCAGGGCGTATCGCTGCGGGTGATGATGCCGACCCGGTTGCTTTCAGGCAGACGCAGGAATTCGTATTTTTCCGGATTGAAAGGCTCGATGAAGAGGGCGAAGTCGATGAGGCCGCGGGAGAGTTTCTCTTCGACCGTATCGGCGTTACCCGTAAAGAGTTCACACGTAATGCCCGGATGTTTCCGCTGCAGTTTGGCAAAGGTGTCGGTTAGGAAGTGCATGACTGGTGTTTCGCCGGCACCGATGCGGATACAGCCCGTCAGTTCCGGCTGGTCGTCGCTGATTTCAGCTTTCGTCTGCTGGACGAGGGACACGATTTCCTCGGCCCGCTGGCGCAGGCGGATGCCTTCTTCCGTGAGCAGTGTACTGCGGTTGGTCCGGATGAAAAGCTGCTTGCCCAATTCCTTTTCCAGATCGGCCATCTGCCGGGACAACGTCGGCTGTGTGATATGCAGCATATTGGCTGCACCGGTCATATTCTGTTCCCTGGCGACGGCCAGGAAGTATTGCAGTGTCCGTATTTCCATGGGTTTCCTCCTAGGGTATGGATTTTCTTTAGTATACGACTTTTGAAAGGGCCTTACAACAAAGGTTTCATGCCCAAAATGACATGAAACTGTAACCGTTGCCATATTGTGGTAGTACCTTCTCCGGAGTATAATAAATCATTATTATTTTAGATTTATTGCTTCGGAGGAGGCTTTTTTTATGGAATCCATTGTGAATACTTTTTCCTATGAAATGGAATATGGCGGGCCGCACGTTCATTTCCTAGCTTTTTTTTATTCATCTTCATTGGCATTGTCATCCTGCACGGCGTCTTCCGGATCGTCATCGAAGTGCTGAGCCGCGTGACGAAAATCCCGCGCGACAGCTGGCGCAATATCTTCCGTTTCATGCCGACTCTGATGGGCATCCTCATGGGCATCCAGTTGACCAAGGATATCCTGAATCTGCCTGATTTCGTCCAGCGTGGCCTATCCTACCATTATCACAGCGTCGTCATCATTACGGTGACTTTTTTCTGTGCCCATACGGCATCGTCTTTTTTGAAGGACAAGTTGTCCAAGAGCGGTGATAAAGCGGCGACGACATCCATCTTGACGACCGTCGTCGATTTGGGCGTCTACATGGTGGGCATCCTTTTCATCCTCAGTTCCTATGGCATTTCCATTTCGCCGCTCCTGACAGCTCTCGGCGCCGGCGGCCTGGCATCGGCCCTGGCCTTGCAGGATACACTGGCCAACCTCTTTTCCGGCATTACGACGCTGGTATCGAAACAGGTCCACATGGGCGATTACATCCGCCTGTCCAGCGGCGAAGCCGGCCGCGTCGTCGATATGAACTGGCGTAATACGACGATTCGCACGGCGACGGGGAATATGGTCATCGTCCCCAACAAGAGCATTGCCACGGCGACGCTGACCAACTACGAACAGCCTTTGGCAGAATGTACCATTTCCATTCCCTTGACCATTACCTATGACAATGACCTGCAGCGTGTCGAAGACGTCACCCTCGGCGTGGCCCGGCACATCCTCGACCACAGTGAATACGGCGTCACCGGCTTCGAGCCCCTCGTCCGCTATGACCAGATGGGGGAATACGGCATTTCCTTCAAAGTCGTCCTGCGTATCCGCAACATCGTCGACGAAGCCGTCCTCAAGCACCAGTTCATCAAAAGCATCTATACGACCTATAAAAAAGAAAACATCCAGCTCCTCATCCGCCACGATTGACATATATAGTTTGTAGTACGGAGTTTGTAGAAGATGATTTCAAATTTTTAGCCATCCGCTAACCACTAACCACTAGCCACTAACCACTTAAAAGGGCTTGTCGCATGTGCGGCAAGCTCTTTTATGCTATACTAAGGGAAGAAAGCATCATTCACGAGAACGAGAGGTAATCATAATTATGGAAAATACACAAAATAAGGGCCGCCGCGGCATGGATATGCTGCACGGCTCTATTGCCGACAAGTTGTTCTTTTTTGCCATGCCGATCGGCCTCATGGGCTTATTTGAACAGCTCTTCAACAGTGCCGACGTCTTTATTTTGGGACGTTTTGTCGGCAAGAGCGCCATGGCTGCTGTCGGCAACAATATGCCTGTCATCGGCATCCTGGTCATGCTGCTCATGGGGATTTCCCTGGGGGCTAATGTCACCATTGCCCAGTATCTCGGTGCCCGCCGCGACGATAAAGTGGAACGGACGGTCCAGACGGCTATTTTGATGTCTTTTGGACTGGGGGCCTTGCTGGCCGTCATCGGCGAACTCATCGTCTATCCGGCCTTCTGGGTCCTGGAAGTGCCGCCAGACGTCTACGATATGGCCGAACAGTATCTGCGCATCTTCCTGCTGGGCCTGCCTTTTTTGTCGCTGTATAACTTCGAGGCGGCCATCTTCCGCAGCTGCGGCGATGGCAAGACGCCGCTGTACAGCCTGGTCGCAGCCAATATCGTCAATATCGTCCTCGACCTGCTGTCGGTCCTGGTCTTTGATTTCGGCCTGGCCGGCGTCGTCTGGGCGACGGTCATCGCCTTTGCCGTCAATTCGCTCATCCTCCTGGTCCTGCTGTGCTGGACGACGGACCGCATCCGCCTGGAACGCCATCACATGCGCTTTTCCCGGGAAGAACTGCATCACATCATCCGCATCGGCCTGCCTGCCGGCATCCAGGGCATGGTCTTTGCCTTGTCCAACGTCCTCATCCAGTCGGCCCTGAACAGCCTGGGGACGGAAGCCATGGCAGCGTCGGCTGCGGCCTTCATCATCGAAGGCAATATCTACTGTTTCGTCAACGGCTTCAGCCAGGCGACGACGACCTTCGTCGGCCAGAACTACGGCGCCCGCAACCTGCGCCGCTGCTTCCGCATCACCAAAATCGCCTTTGGCGTCGAAGCGGCGTTCCTCCTGGTCGTCACCGTGCCGGTCCTCTTCTTTTCGCCGGAACTCATCCGCCTGTTCAACGGCGACCCGAACGTCGTCGCCTTGGGGACGAAGCGCCTCTTTTACGTAGCCGGGACGTTCTACCTCAATGGCATCATCGACATCATCTCCGGATCCCTGCGCGGCTATGGATATTCCCTGCCGCCGGCTGTCGTCGTCCTGGTCGGTATCTGCGGCGTCCGCATCACCTGGCTGTACACCGTATTTGCCGCTCACCGCGACTTCCTGGTCCTCATGGCGGCCTACCCGGCCAGCTGGCTGGTCACGGCCATTGTCCTGACCTTCGTCTACCAGTCCTGCCGCAAGCACATCGTCCGGGGCCTGCTGAGTGAGCGGTAGCCGTTAGCCACCAGCCGCCAGCTACTAGCCGCCAGCTACTAGCCTCCAGCCGCTAGCCGCTAGCCTCTAACCCCTACCCCCTCTATCACTTATAAACATCAGACCCAGACCACGACCACAAAGGAGTAGATAACGCATGT